>Ga0182011_10003333_pt1 | contig 13198 bp, 11 predicted proteins | sample 711E1DmetaG_FD_120481 | JGI IMG/M metagenome (GOLD analysis project Ga0182011, IMG submission 120481) | Permafrost microbial communities from Stordalen Mire, Sweden - 711E1D metaG | ecosystem: Environmental > Terrestrial > Soil > Wetlands > Permafrost | place: Sweden: Stordalen | collected... | reverse complement strand
CAGGAGTGACCCCGCTCTCCAGAAAACCGGCCAGCCAACCCTGGGGATATTCCACCACGACCTTATTTATTTTCCCCAGCAAGCCCTGTTGTGCCATATAACGGGCCTGTTTCACCATCGGATAACCGGTATACGTGTGGGTCAGCGCAAAAACTTTACGTGATTTGTCCGCGATTAATTTGAGCTCTTTCGCCTCTGTCAGATTACAGGTCATCGGTTTATCGCAGACAACGTGAAAACCGGCTTTGAGAAACAATCCGGCAGCCTGGAAGTGGTACACATTCGGAGTAACAATGGAGACAAAATCAATCCGTTTGTCCGGCGGCATCGCCCCTTCCTTTTCTGCCATTTGTTGGTAATCCGTATAAACCCGGGCAGGATCGAGATAGAGTGCCTCGCCGGACCTTCGGGACTTCGCGGGATCGGAGGAAAAGACTCCGCAAACGTATTCTGCCTGATTGTCTAAAGTGGCAGCCATGCGGTGCACCGGTCCGAAAAACGACCCGATACCTCCGCCGATCATCCCACCGCGCAGTTTTCTTTTCTCCATGGTGCCCACTCCGGTCTTTAGATTTTTAGGTTTTAATAAATGTCGTTAATGTAAATGTCTGCCGTCGCAGAAAGGTTTATTCAGGCTCTTACCGCAGCGGCAAAGCGTGACCCGGTTGCGGATTTCATAGGTCTTACCGTCTTCCCCTTCGATGGGAATACCGCCCCGCACCCATAATGGCCCCATTTTCCCGGCTTGGACATCATGTACCAGCCCAATGGATGGTATAAAATCAGGTTCAATTGCTTTACCGTTCTTATCCCAGGCTACCAGCCTGCCGGAAGGACAATCGGCCGCTTCTTCAATTGCCATCTGTCTGGCTTCCGGGTCGCCGGACTGCTTAGCCAGCGTCCAGGTTCCTCCGCCGCGGTGGCAAAAACGGGCGCTGGCGCAAAGATTCTGGACATCGGTCAGTTTGAGACCGGGACCATCGATTTCTTCGGCTTGCTCCAGATAAGGACGATGGGAAGCTGTTCCTTTACCGTTAAAATCAGCTTTAGTATGAGAGCCGTCGCAAAAAGGCATATTACCGGAACGGCCGCAGCGGCAAAGGGCATAGTTTTCCTGTAACGGATATTTTTTTGTTTCTTTCCAGCCGTGGCATTGTCCTTCTTCATCGATCCACATCGTCTGTTCCGACAGCGGCACTCCCCCCGATACCAGGTAGGGACCGTTCTTCGTCACCTTTATTTTATATTCGGGTGATTTTGGAGGATTATTTTTTGCTTTTTCCATTTTCGTCTCCTCTTTTTACTCCTTCCGGATTTTATGCCTCACACAGAAGGAAATCATTAAGTAACGCCATCAGGCGCTTCAGAAAAACAAGGAACAACGTCTGATTGGAATTTACTCCATCGGATGGACAATGTCAACAATCCCGTGAAATGGGTAAAGTATTTCTCATTACCCAGTTGGATATTCACAAATTATTTGGTGATTGTATATTGAATATTGATTATTTGACGCTGTATGCCGGAAATCTGCGTAACCAGTGATCAGTATGACCCTTCCGCCGGAATAAAATTCGGGACTCGCTGCGGTGTTTGCAGCGGTTTACAGATGATCTCGGTAATATGCAGGTCAGGCAGTTTCCTTGAAGAAGCTGCCACTGCCACCACGGCGGTATCGGCTCCCTTTCCAGTTCCGGCAATAGAAATAACGGTCTCCCCGGAAGCCACAAATCCTCCGTCTGTAACCATAAAAATCATCTCGACGCAAACTTTCATTCCCTGGGAAAAAGTCCGCAAAAGGAAAGACAATAATCTGGGTGTACTGATACCGTAAAAGTTCTCAGTGCCGAAGAGCGAGGCGGCAAAATAAACATGGTGTCCCTGTTTTTCCAGGCTCTTGACCAATTCTAAAGGAAATTTCTGCTGTCCGCCGCTGTATTGATGCGGAATTATCGTCATCGTGATACCGGTGCCGGCCAATCGTTCCGCTGCCACCCGTGCCGTTTCACCTGTCGTCGATGCCAGTACAAACTTGGTAATTCCACGGGCTTTGGCTCTCTCGATAGACAGGCGCAGCGTCTCCTCAGTGTTACTCTGGCCGGCTTTTTCAAAATATACAATTTTCTCTTCCAAGGTTGTCCTCCTCTTCTATCAGGTCACTCGATATAAAGTTCTTCTACCTTTTCCGGCAGCGGTACTCCGTTTCCATCCCAACCCATCAAAGTATAATAATACTTTCTGACCTTATCGATTTTTACCGGGTCAAGTTGCATCTTGGAGACCACGCCGTCGGTTTTAGGTTCGAAGAAACGTTTCGGCAGGGCATCGTCAGCGGCGGTGAGACCTTCACGTATGTTAAACAGTCTCATCGTGGTGAGAACCCGCTCGCCGATGCGTATCCATTCGGCGATGCCGGTATCCCACCCGGTCACCGCTTTTAATAGCTCTACATTCCCTTCGGGACCGTAAGGGACGAACATACACAAAACCATGGAATCGATCGCGGCAAAATTACAGGCATCTACTTTATAGAACCCCATTTTGCGGGCGCTGATTTCATTAGGAACGAAAGCCGAGTGCCAGCCCAGCGTATGATAATTTACTAATCCCTTATCTGTGGAAAGCGCGCCGTCCGTAGCTGCGCCGCAGTGATCGGCCCCCATCGGTGCCAGCATAAAGCCGAAAGCCATGTTCGCTTTGATTCTGGGTTCATGCATCGAGGTTTCCATACCCTTGACCTGTATCGCAAAATCGATTGAATCATGGCCCAGTTTACGGGCTACACGGGCTGAACCTTCCGCCAGCAAATTGCCGATTCCCGTGCGCGTGGCAATTAATTCGACTGCCTTCAGCAGAGCATCGGCATTTCCAAATTTCAGTTCCAGTCCGCCGGTATCTTTTAGTGTCAGGAATCCTTTCTCGAAGCATTCCATCGCAAAAGCAATGGTAGAGCCGGTGGAAATGGTGTCCAACCCATAGGCATTACAGCGTTCATTCGCTTTAACAATTGATTTAAGGTCGTTGATACCGCAATCCGGACCAAAGGCGGCGAGCGTTTCATATTCCGGTCCGCCGTATTCGGGATCGACTTTAAAAGGCTCTTCAAATTTGCAAACCTTCTTGCACCGGATAGGACAGGCAAAACACCCGTCCATTCCTATTCTCATCGTATCTTTGATCACGCCGCCGTGAATTTTAGCTACATCCGGGAAAAGACCGGCTTTAAAGTTGCGGACAGGCAGGTTACCGGAAGATTCGTGGAATGCCATATCGGGGCCGCCCGTGCCATAATTTGATAGCGGATGTTTATTGGCCACCATCCGCTGCCTGATCTCTTTAACCTTCTCCGGATTAGCAACCGCCGGTAAATTATGACCGCGCACTGCCACTGCTTTAAGGTTCTTGGATCCCATCACCGCGCCCAAACCGCCTCTGCCCCCGGCGTCTTTACAGCCCTCCATAATACAGGCATAGCGCACCATGTGCTCTCCGCCCCGGCCGATCATGGCAAGGTGAACTTTGGCATCGCCCAGTTCTTCTCTGACCGCTGTCTCTGTCTCCAGAGTATCTTTGCCCCAGAGATGAGCCGCGTCCTTAATACTGACCTCGCCGTCATGGACCCACAGATAGACCGGTTTGTCCGCCTTGCCTTCGATAATAATGACATCAAAACCGGCGCGCTTCAGTTCCGCGGCAAAGAATCCGCCGCATTCGGATTTGGCAATACCCCCGGTCAGGGGAGATTTTGCTCCGATACAGTTGCGGGCTGCGCCGGGCAATAACAGGCCTGAAGCAGGGCCTAAAGCAAATATCAGCTTGTTATCCGGACTCAAAGCATCGATACCGGGTTTTAATTCTTTCCAGAGAAAATAAGCAATGAATCCGGCGCCGCCAAGGTATTTCCGGCAGAACTGTTCGGTCAGCGTCTCCACCGAACTGGCGCCGGTGGACAGGTTGACCCTCAGAATCTTCCCGTTATACCCTCCGGGAAATACCGGCACAGCGGGCGCGGGAGCTTGTGCAGGCGCAGGGGTTGTGGCGGGAGTAGTCGGTGTTGTTCCGGGTGCAGCAATGTTATCAGCCATTTTGTTAGCCTCCTCTGTTTTCAACTACCTTTTTTGTTTGGCCTCTACTACCGCAATTCCATCGTTCACCACGGGTAGTATTACAATATGAAGCCTTGACCGGTGTTAAGATAACAATTATATTGTCTGAGTAATTACTAGTTAAATGATATGAAAAGTCGACACGTATGTCAAACCCAAGGATATTGTTCGGTTGGCAGAATCTTACTTCCGCATGACCTGTTGTTTCCCTCATCGTCATTGCGAGCGTAGGCGAAGCAATCCATCAACCCGTTTTACGCTTAAGTCCTACCCACTTCTCAACAATTGGGGCTTGATACCTGGATATTTTATCCAGTAGTTTTCCCGGTGATTGTTCAACCAATATCATGTCTCTATGTTCTTGCTTGATGAACTGCTGGGCAACGGCATAATCCAGAAAAGTAAACAGGTGGTCATAGTATCCGCATACATTTAATATCCCGCACGGTTTTTTGTGCAAACCGAGCTGTGACCATGTAAGTATCTCAAACATCTCCTCCAGAGTACCCATGCCTCCCGGAAGAGCGATAAACGCATCGGATAAATCGAATATCATTTGTTTTCTTTCATGCATCGAATCAACAACGTGTAATTTGGTTAAGCCCTGATGAGAAACCTTATTGGCAAATGATTTCGGGATAATGCCGATAGCTGTCCCGCCGCCGCTAAGCACTGAATCTGCTACCTCTCCCATCAAGCCCACATCCGCGCCGCCGTAGACCAGTTCAATGTTATTTTTGACGAGAAGCTGTCCTAAAACCTTAGCTGCCTGTAGATATTCCGGTTTTATTCCCGGCGTGGAACCGCAGTAAACACAAATCCGTTTGATGCTCATACCATAAACCTGTTAAATATTAGTACTTATAAGATTCGATAGTTTATAGTATATCACGGCTCAGGAAAAAGAAAGCTGACCGCTGATGGGGAAGTGTATCATTTTGAGATGAAAGTGTCTAAAAGCGATTATTTAGTTTATCTTTTTAAGATTACTGAAAAAACTTGAAAGCTTTTCTTCATCTAATTTTCCCTTAGTTCTCACTCCGTTACAAAGATCCAACCCAAACGGATGCACTGTGTTAACCGCATCAACTACATTCTCCGCTTTCAATCCACCGGCAAGAAACACAGGCGTTCTTATCATCTGCACGATTCTCCTGCTTATCTCCCAATCGTGAACTCTTCCTGTGCCACCAAGTTCTTTTATTTTCAAAGATGGATTACCTGTATCGAGAAGAATTCCATTGACAGAACCCGAAATACGTATTGCCTCCTGAATCGATTCTTCTCCCAAAACATGAATTACTTGAACAAGTGAAATCCCCGGGAGCGCTTTTTTAAGGTCGGAATGTGAACCTTGGTTCAATTTATCAACAAGTTGTATTGTATTTACTTTAGTCCTTTTCTGTTGGTCAATAATTGAATCAACATCTTGTTTGCTTGTAAGAAGAAAAGAAGAAACTCCGGGAGGAATTGTGGCTGCAATTTCCTCAATTAAACCTTCCGAAATCGAGCCGGGACCGCTCGGCATTTCAGAAATAAGACCGATAGCAGAAGCTCCATACTTAATCGCTAATTTTGCTTCTTCAACACTGGCAATACAGCATATTTTTACTCTTGGTATTTTTAAACTATTATCATTCTCGGACATACGGCTTTACTCCATATATACTAATCTATCAGTTTGTCCGGTAATTGCTCAACTAAAATCATGTCTCTATGTTCTTGTTTCATGAAATGCTGGGCAAAGGTGTAATCCAGAAAAGTCAGCAGTTGGTCGTAGTATCTGCATATATTTAATATCCCGTACGGTTTCTTGTGCAACCCGCGCTATGCCCTAAACCTGTTAAATAATAGTACTTATAAGATTCGATAGTTTATAGTATATCACGGCTCAGGAAAAAGAAAGCCCACTGCAGACCGCTGAAGGCTGAAAGCTATTCCTGGAAAGATGTATAATGCATGCAAATGAAGATCCTCCGTATATTTAGCGCCCAAATATCCGAGACCGTCGCCCGCGAACGTGTCGCAGCCTTCTATCGTAAATCAGGTTTCAGACAACGGTCTGATTCCGACGGCGTGGTTCATTATCAACGGGGTTCTATCAGCGGCACCCTTTTTAGTTTCAATCCCACCCGTTGGCCGTGTACCATGAATGTTTTCATAATGTCTGAAGCCGGTTCGTCTAAAGTCAGGGTAGAAGCTGAGATTTCCACCGATCCGACCGAAAGAAGTTTTGGTGCAGAATTGTTAACCGCCGAATTGGGTTTGCTGGAATTCGCCGTAACCGCAAATGAAATAAAAACATATAATGTTAGTGACTTGAAAATGAGAGTCGCTGCTTACGTTTTTTATATTGTTAGAGTATTCGTCTCTTTCCTGTTTTCCGTCATTCTTGGTATTTTTGCCGGCTTGTTTGCTTATATTAAATTGAATCTCTCAATCTTAAGTGCTTCAGCCATCGGAGCAGGAGGTTTACTCGTATTTGGTGGGTTGCTAATGGTATTCTGGGGCAGGCGAAAGAAAAACTAGATTCTTCATGCGGCTATTTGCTGATAACCGACTGTGCACCGTCATCTGCTTTTTACCTCTTCGTTCTTGACTATTGGTTATTGATTCTTGAATATTCGGTATTCAATTCATACTTCATTAATGTTGGATTCATGTTCGGGTGCTACACTGATATTAACTAAGATAGTTCGTATCTTAAATCGATAAGGGAGGAGGTGAAATTATTTGTCAACAAAACTAAAGATCGTTTTGGCGGTGGCGGCGGGTGTGGTGGTATTATCCCTGGGCAGCGGGGCGATTGTAATGGCCGCGTCCGGTACAACACCGACGACAACCACTACGGCACAAAGTAATCCATTATTTGCTAAGGTGGCGACTGCGCTGGGTGTCACGGAACAGCAACTGACGGATGCCATTAAACAAGCCGATTCACAAGCACAGAATCAGAGGATCGACCAGGCGCTGGCAAACGCGGTGACCAAGGGGACAATCACCCAGGCGGAATCCGATGCCATTAAAGCATGGTTGGCAAAGCGGCCGACTGCCCCAACGGAAGATACCCTGAAGGCATGGCAGGACAGCCAGCCGACATTAGCCAATCCGGATGCCCTGAGAGGTATCTTAGGATTCCCCGGAAAAATGATGGGGCCGATGTGGGGTGTGGGTATTAACGATACTGATTTTCTGACCCGGGTGGTGGCGGCTCTGAATACAGCAACGGGAAAATCAATAACCGTAGCTCAGCTTCAGGATGCATTAACCCAGGCGGAAACGCAATTGAAATCAGACGCTGTAACAAAATCCTTGGCCGATGCAGTGACCAATGGTAAGATCACCCAGGATGAGGCCAACCAGATACAATCATGGTGGAACCAGAGACCATCCGCAGTAGACAAACTGCCCAACGGCGGATTCGGTTTTCCTGGAATGGGGAGGGGTGGAATGATGCCGGGTTTTGGAGGAAAAATGCAAGGCATGGAATCATGCCCTGCTCAATCTCAATAGGATCCCGGTGTTAAAAACCGATAACCTGACACGTTCAACCACAAACTTGCAGACGAAGCGACTCTAATTCAGTGAGTCGCTTCGTCTCTTTTTAGAAGCGAAAAACTACAAAAATCAATCTACGGCAATCATGACACTGGAAGCCTTGATCACGGCATAAGCTGATTTACCGACCGCCAGACCCAGATTGTCGGCTGACTCTTTCGTGATTATCGACACGATCTGGTTACCACCCGGCAATTCTAAAACGACTTCGGTGTTGACGGCGCCCGCTTTGATTTGAATAACTTTCCCCTTCAAAATATTCCGCGCACTTAGTCTCATAATTACACCTCCTCTTTTATGTAACTCAATATTATCACAATGATCTGCAAATTAAAGGTAGCAGAAGTGGATTGCAGTTGCCGGTTTTGAATTTCCTCAATTGATATGTTGTATTTGTCCGTGATTTCTAGTTTAGGAATTAAGATGAAACATCACCGTAATACAGAATTAACAATACCGTAATGTGTTGATAACTTGCCGGAAACATCTTCTCCCTAGACTAAAAGTATAAGTTACTGCACAGTCAGACATAAATCTTACATTTAGAACTGTGAAAAGGAGGAGCAAATGCAAGTAAATCCAACAACCGCAAAATCCGGCAACACGCAGTCAACGGGAGGGATAAAAAGAACCCTTAATCTCACGTCCCTCACAGTAAACGCCATGGCGCTGATCGCTCCGGGAGCTTTTCTTTGGACCACGTTCCAGTTACAGGCTGCCCAGATGAATGGGGCAGTGTCCACTGCCGGTGAAATGTGGACGGGTCTGGTCGCTGCCCTCGTTTTGGCATTTCTCACTGCTATTTCTTACGCCGAACTTTCCGATATTTATCCCAAAGCAGGCAGCGGTTCATCCTATTATTTTGCCGAGGCAGCTCTGCTGGAAAAAGAGAAAGCCACTCACCGGCAATATGCCCGTATTGCCAAGTTCGTCATCGGCTGGATTTCCCACCTGTATTACTGGATCTACCCGGGGATCATGGTCGCTTTCTCGGCGACTTTGATTGTTTACATCTTCGGACTGTTCGGTATTAATCTGGTAATGTGGGAAAAAATACTGGCTGCTGTTTTATTCTCTATTATTAACGGGTATATCGCCTTTCGTGGTGTTACCGGTTCTACCATTACTTCTATCGCCATCAACGCCATTCAACTGGTCTCACTGATCGCATTTACTATATTGGCCATAGTTTACCGGGTAGCGCATCCCGGTCTGACTTATGCGGCGTCTGTGCCGTCTATCCTTTTACCGCATAATTTTACCAATGTGATATTCCAATCGACGATTGCTATTCTGTTATTGGTAGGGTTTGAATCGGTGACGGCTTTCGGTTCTGAAGCGATCAATCCTAAAAAAGATATCCGGCGTGCGATTCTCCTGTCATTGGTTATTCAGGGTGTATTTGCCTATCTTTTTGAATATTTCGCCGCCAATTATTTCGTCAGCACCCAGTTGGTTTCAACCACAGCCGGCGGTACTGTTGTCACCGGATATGCCGCTGCCGGCGTCTCAGGCGCGCCCATTGGCGATATGATAAGACTGATCGGAGATAAAATGCTGGGCGGGACGGGGTTAGCTCTCGTTCTGGTAATGGCTTTCACTGTCGTGCTGGCTCTCATCGGTACCACCCTGGCTTGTCTGAATACCGGTGTCCGTATCACTTATGCCATGAGTAAAGATAAAGAATTACCTTCTATCTTCGGTTTGCTGCACGGCCGCTTTGCCACACCGCAGTGGGGCATCTGGATTCTGGTAACGGTCTCGGCGATCCTCGGCGCCTACGGTGTGCTGAATGTGGATAATCTCACCCAGATTACACTGGCGTCTAATACCGGCACCTTTCTGATTTACGGGCTGACTAATCTGGTTTGTCTCGTTGCCTTCTGGAGCCGGCCGGGCGCCAATTTGTTCAAACATAAAGTGATTCCGGCGCTGGGTTTTCTCGCCAATCTGATGATGTTGACCGGTATTGTTGTTCTGAGTTTCAAGGCCGGCGGCAGCACCTCGCGGGACACGATATTAGCTCTGGGGATGGTTCTGGTATGGTTGGCGATCGGTGTCGTCTGGTTTGTCCTTAACACCCGTAAACAAGGCCATGATATCCTTGTTAAGAGTAAACCTCAGCTTACTCCGGAAGACTTAAATACGCTTGATTAAAAACAGGTAAATATTTGATGAGTACTACTGTTGAAAGAATTCCTTTATTGATTCCCCCGACCGGGACGGAAAACCCGGTCGGGGATTCCGTTTTGTGTCGCGCTGTCACCCATCGAGGGTTGGTGCGCTTGCATAATGAAGATGCTTTTTGCGTGCTTTCAAAGGAAAACCGCCATCTTTTTGCGGTGGCGGACGGTCTGGGCGGCCACCGCGGCGGCGGTATCGCCAGTGAAATAGCCGTCGATACTGTAAAGAGCGAGTTCGAAAAGTGGAACGGAAAAGGGAAGGAGCGCTTTGTTGTCAGAGCAATCGAGAGAGCCAACCAGGAGGTCTTTAGTACTTCGCAATCTCATCCTGAATTACTAAACATGCAAACCACGGCCACTGTTGTTGCTCTGGAAAAGGACACTTTGGCAATCGGGCATGTTGGCGATTGCCGTCTTTACCGCGTACGTAACGGACAAATTGTAACAATAACGAAAGACCACTCACAAGCCGCTGAACTGCTTAGGCTGCGTTTAATTTCTAAAAAAGATGCCCCGAATCATCCGGGAAGACATCAGTTAACACGGTCGGTTGGTTCGTCTCCGTTTCTCCGGGTTGATTTGATCAAAGAGAAAACTAATTTTGGAGATTCATTTATCCTTTGCAGTGATGGCCTGTGGTCGGAACTTGACCCGTTGGATATCCGGGATGCTTTATTAGATGAGAATATCGAAAAATCGCTGGAACAAATGGTGGGCATGGTCTTAAAAGCCGGCGCTCCGGATAATTTGACGGCCGTTATTTTTCGTGTCGGTTAGGCTAATTAAATGGCTTAAAACAATTCTATTTTTTCAATAACGGGACGGACATGGTATTATTGTTAAGGTGGAAATTATTGTCATGGATTTTATATAAATCACATAAATTCATGAAAATTGTATTATTCCCATCATTTAGCTGAATTTGAGCATTTGTCCTATTTTAAGAGTTAAAACACGAAATGACAGACGACACGAAAAACGAAAGTGATCATGGTTTTGCCGAACAGGACATACCCGAAGGTCCCGAAGAAACCGATGAGGATGGGGAACAGTACCATCATCTTTTTCACAAGACGGAAGGTCATCTGGTGGCTACACCGGAAGCCTTCGCCGGTGCAAACAGCGTACAGCGCGGAATTCAGAAATTAAAAGCAACTTTTATCGGCACGCCGCTGTTTTCCAAGGACGAAATCCATGAGCGTTTGTCCAAAGTTAAAGCTTTGGCGGTCTTTGGTTCGGATGCAATTTCGTCCTGTGCTTATGCCACCGAGGCTTCACTTGTAATTTTAATGGCGGCCGGTAACGGCGCTTTACATATTTCTTTATGGACCGCTCAGGCAGTCGCTTTGTTAATGTCCATGGTTGCATTCTCTTATCGCCAGACCGTATATGCCTATCCCCACGGCGGCGGGTCTTACAATGTCAGCCGCCAGAATCTGGGACAGATGGCGGGATTGGTGGCGGCGGCAGCTTTACTGCTTGACTATGTTATGACAGTGGCGGTATCTATTGCCGCCGGTTCGTTTGCAGTCACCTCTGCCTTCGCTGCCGCTGGTATTAATATCACTGCCCTTACAGCGAATTTCCCCTCGTTCTTAAACCTCAATGTCTTGTTGAGTCTGATTTTTATCGGACTGATTACACTGGGGAACCTGCGCGGTATCCGCGAATCCGGGTCGATCTTCGCCATTCCCACTTATCTGTTCATTGTCAGCTTTGCCGCAATGCTGTTGATCGGTATGATTAAGGTTTTTACACACACGCTCACACCGGCAACGCCCCCGCCTATTTTGCAAATGGCACAACCGATAACACTATGGCTGATATTGAGGGCGTTTTCTGCGGGAGCTGTGGCTATGAGCGGTACCGAAGCTATTTCTAACGGTGTACCGGTTTTCAAACCGCAAGAATCAAAGAACGCCGCGATAACCCTGACCTTTATGGCCGGTTTACTGGCCTTGTTTTTCGTGGGGGTCTCTTTCCTTTCCAACCATATGGGCCTGGTGCCGGGTAATCAGTCAATTGTCTCTCAGGTAGCTTTAGCCGTCTTCGGGCAAAACGCATTCTATTATATCTTTCAAATCGCAACGATGGCGATCCTGGTTGTCGCCGCTAACACTGCTTTTGCCGACTTTCCCCGTTTGTCTTCCATATTAGCGCGTGATAATTTCATGCCGCATGTATTTTCCAACCGGGGCGACCGCCTGGCGTTTTCCTCCGGCATTTTATTCCTCGGCGCCGTCTCTGCACTTTTGCTTATCGCTTTTAGAGGCAACGTGGACAGTCTGATTCATCTCTATGCTGTGGGAGTATTTTTAGCCTTCAGTATGTCGGACACCGGTATGGTGGTGCACTGGTGGAAAACCAGGGGTAAAAACTGGAAAACGAGCATTGTGATTAACGGTATTGACGCTGTTCTAACCACAAGCATTCTGATAATTGTAGTGATCACCAAGTTCGCATTTGGAGCTTGGATAATCGTTATTTTGATCCCGGCAATAATCCCGGTATTCCTGCTTATCCACCGCCATTATGACCGGGTGGCAGATCAATTGAGATTGATGCCGCTTGAGGCTACACCTCCACAGCGAATCGATCATTTCGTGCTGATGCCGATTGATGATGTCAATTACGCATCATTGAGAGCAATGTCCTTCGCCCGCACTATTTGTAAAGATATTACCGTTTTACATATTGCCACTGACCCGGTAAGAGCGGAGAAAATCAGGCAAAAAATGCAAACCTATGCCCCGGATTTGAAATTGGTTATCGTCGAATCCCCGTTACGTTCATTCATGCGTCCACTATTAAATTATGTTGAGGTACTGCATAATCAGCATCCCGGTGGGTTTATGACCATTGTCATGCCGGAATTTATCACGGCTCACTGGTGGGAGCGGTTCCTGCATAACCGTACCGCAGAGCATCTGACAGAGGCATTTAAGAAACATCCCAATATTGCAGTTGTCAATGTCCCCTATTTATTGAACAGATAAAGATAGAATGATTTCTCTGCAAATGATGATAATACGGGCATAACATAGAGGTATTTGCCGATGTTAGACAAGGGCACCGTGGTCTGCGGTTACGAAATACTGGAGCCGCTAGGTTCTGGAGGACTCAGTGAGAACTATAAAGCCCGCGGTTCTGACGGGGCTTTTGTAACTCTCAAGTTTCCGTCTACGGCGTTAATCGGCGATCCGGCTACTTATGAACGTTTTTTGCGCGAATTTAAAATAGGTCAAAAACTCGCACATCCGGCGATTCCCCGGGCGCTTTCTTTTAGTGAAAACCGAACCGGTCCTTGTCTGGCGCTGGAGTATATCGAAGGAAAATCGCTGCGTGCCATTT
>Ga0182011_10003332_pt1 | contig 13204 bp, 9 predicted proteins | sample 711E1DmetaG_FD_120481 | JGI IMG/M metagenome (GOLD analysis project Ga0182011, IMG submission 120481) | Permafrost microbial communities from Stordalen Mire, Sweden - 711E1D metaG | ecosystem: Environmental > Terrestrial > Soil > Wetlands > Permafrost | place: Sweden: Stordalen | collected... | reverse complement strand
TTTGATCCAGTCGATGTGCTTTTTATGGTCTTCGATGGAATACACCGAATGGAACGGAAACGGGGAAAACAACGATGTGCCTTTAACGGCCTCGCGCATTTTCGCAACGCTTTCCGTATTTTTTTCTCCGAGCAGGTGTCCCCCGAGGCCCGGTTTGGCGCCCTGGGCGTATTTAAATTCAACGATCTTGACGCGTTGGATGGTCTCTTCACGCACCCCGAACAGACCGGTTGCGATCTGAGTAATTACATGGTCGCTGAACGGCACCAGATTTTCAGGATAGCCGCCTTCGCCCGTACAGGTAAACGTATTCCAGTTGGTCGCATTATGCGCTTTGGAAACCATGGTAGGCAGACTGACCGAACCGAAGGACATCCCGCCCCCGTAAACCGGCGTGGAAATCACGACATTCGCCCGTCCGTCATTTCTGCGGTTCAGCGGAATCTCGGTGGATATTTCCGATTTATTCACCTTATTAGGGTGTGCCGGGAATTTGAACCGTAATTTGTCGAAGCCGCCCCCGGAATTACCGATATTATACTCAATGTCCTTGCGCTCAGGCGGTAAGCCTGTTTCCGCCATTATCCAGGTCCCGGTGATCATGTCCGCGGTCCAACGGAAATCTCCCAGAGTCGCATACATCGGGTTCAATGACAGGCTCAAGGCTTTGCGCGGGCATTTGTTGATGCAGCAGAAATCCTTGCTCTGGCACTCGAAGCCGATGCATTTGTAATCGATAGGTCGTTTGATCTTGTTATGACCCTCGACCCTTTCATGCACCCCGTACGGGCAGGTCTTGGCACATGTCCCGCAGTTGATGCAATCGTCGGACCGGGTGATCTTGTATTTCGGCACCTGGTGCTTGAATCTGGAAGGCGCTATTTTGATGTTTACGGTTGATGGTTTCATATGCTCACATCTTTTTTTATTTTAAAACTGTCGGCCGGTTATGTTATTAAAATAGTTTACCAAAGGTATCTTTATCTATTTCTTCAAAGAATATCGCCCGGCCGGATTCTCCCCTGAGACGGCGGGCTTCACGGATTCCCATCGCCCCCATCATTTCCAGTATCTGTGAATGCCAGGCGCTCATCAGATTGATCATGCGCTGGGTAATTACCGGGGTCGGAATTTTAGCCAACCCTTCCGGGAAAACCAAAAACTTCTCGCGATCTTCATAAATTCTGGCGCCCAGGCCGACCAGGAGCGGGATGTCCATCGCCGTAAGATCAGCGCCGCAAAGCATCGCTTTGGTTACATTCTCCGCCATTGCGATACCGCCGGAGGCGATAATCGTAACTTCATCACGGATGTGGTCTTCTACCAGCCGTTGATGTACTGACCTGATCACGTCCTTGAGATGCCTGCTGCCGGATCCTGCCGGACTATTTAGCTCCTGTCCCCGGTAATCGGCGGCAATATGAATAATTTCTGCGCCGTCATGCGCCAGTTTAGTCACGGTATATTCCACATCCTTTACCGCGGGGACGCGGATGATCAGCAGTGCGCGGCTTATTTTGTTGATTTTTTTCTTCAGCCCCGCAAAATCCTTCAATAACACATCGTTAAATTCAATGGACACCATGCGCGCTTTGTTAATGATGTCTTTGTATCCGTCGATTTCTGCGGCGGTAATACGGGGGATGATGTTATCGCTATGTTTCTCAAATTCAGCGGTGATATCGGCAACCGGCATTATCACGAAAGTATTGAGTTCGGCGGCTGCTTTGATCATGGCGAGCTTAACACTCGAACTCAACTTATCCGCTGGAGTATCGAATAGGATCGGGAGAGAGATATCAACAGTATCAGGCACTTTTGAAAGTAATTGACCTTCGGCTCCGAATACCAGATGATTTAGTTTGCGTCCCAGGTCGACAGAGGTGTTGATGTATTCACGCCCGTGAATACCGTCCCGGGTAGGCCGTACGATTTCAGACATGTCGGTCCACATACTGTCAAACCCGGTTCCGGTAAACGGTCCCCGGTAACCTGCGCCTGAAACAGGGACATTCCCATCCTCAGCCTGTTTCCAGAGACTGATCAGCATGTCCGGCTTCCAATAAGCACCGGCTGTACTCAAATATCCCTGATCCAACGATTTTTCGAGCGCTCCCCGCGGACATTCCTGGATGCAACGGAAACAATTCCTGCAAACTACGGTGTTCGGGTCTGCCATGATACGCGGGTCGGCTTCACTCCGTTTATGCGCCTGGTAAATACATACCTTGGAGCACTTACCGCAATTAATGCAGTTTTCTCCCCGCACTATCTTAAATTTATACACATAGTCCAGGTCGAGGGGCGTGGTCTTCGGGTGAATGTGATATTTCTTGGGCATAATCGTTATCCGTCTTTTAGATTTTATTATATATCGGGCGGTCTAGTTGTTCCGCTCTATCATATCCCAGTATTCTTTGGTAGCATCTACCTTGGTGAGAAATTCCTGAATCTGAGCTTCCGGCCACTGGAATTGTTCTTTCAGCCTTTTCTCCAGGGCGTCCCAGAGGTTCATCAGTTCGAGGTTGGTTTGACATATTTCTTCGCAAGCCTTGCAGTGCATGCACATGAAGGCTGTCGCTGCCTCTTCCGGGGTTACCTTCTGACCGGCCAGGAGTTTCTTCGCCAGAGCAATTTTGCCTTTGGCCGTTACCGCTTCATTCTTTGTGACCAGATAAGCCGGACATTCTGCCAGGCAATTGCCGCATTTAGCGCAAGCATGGAGATTAAGCTCATAATTCAAGCTGTCTATCTTCTTATCCTTACCGAGCAGGGTTGTAGCGACTCTCCCCACCACCGGGCTGCATGAGCCCATTAACTGCATTGCCGGTCCGAAAAAGCCGGGTTTAAATACGAGAGAAGTCACTCCCCTTGACCCGGTGCCGAAGAATTTACCGGCATTCAGGATATTATTAGGGTCGGTTTTGGCTTTGTAAGCCCGTAATTCAGCGTATTTTGTCTTGTTGAACAGGTTATGAACAAAAGCGGCGTTCCACAGACCAAGCCCGTAAGGTTCCGCCCCAAACGCGACCGCGGCTCTGGTGAGTATGGCAACCAGTGGAATATTAATAAAATATTTCTTTCTTCTGGAATCCGTCAGGAATGTTGCCATGATCAACGCTTTCTCAGCGTCCATGATATAGCTGTCGATCGAGATTTCCGCCCCGAAATCAGAACCGATTTTCTTTGCTCTCGTGATAAAAGCAGCTGCCGACTTGATGGGAATGATGATCTCACTGGCCAGAATGGAGGGGCCTAACCGCTTGGTTTTCATACCAAACAGGCGTTCGTTCCAGAGGTAACTGGCGACGTAGCCGGGCGCCTCTTCAAAAGATTTATGTTCGGTCATGAAACTCTGGAAAAGTTTTTCATCGTCAGAACTACTGAACTCCACAATGATCGCGGCGCTCTTCCGGAAGATGCCGGACCGCATTATCTGATTCATATCAGCCATCTGGTTTTCGTCTAAAAAGCGGATGGTATCCGGGTTGATCTTTTTTGCACCTGTTTCTTTTACAAATACACTAATGAACTCAAATGCCTCTTTGTCACCGGGAAAATACAATAGATGGGGATAAGACCCTTGAGGGACGTTCCGCAGTTTCAATGTTGCTTCAACAACGATACCGAATTCCCCTTCTGTGGAAATGTAATACCCGAAATCCGGGTCGGATGACGACAGTTTCTTGACTTCACCGGAACCCGTAACAACTGTTAAAGATACAATTTGTTTTGATAAGCGGCCGTAGCGGAAGCTGTTAATCCCGACCCCGCCGGTCGAAATCCAGCCGCCCACCGTGGAAAATTTACTGGAGGGATATGTCATCAGACAAAGGCCTTTTTTCTTAGTCAGGATGTCGATATCACTCCACCGCGCACCCGCTTCTACCGTTATCGTCTTTTTTACGGTATCAAGCTCAATGATGTTACGAAAAGGGGATAGATCGATGACGATTCCCCCTCTGGTCGGAATCACGCCTCCGAATCCCCATGAGGCGGCGCCCCGGGGTGTTACCGGTATTTTATGTTCATTGGCAAAAACCAGCACCTTGATTATCTCATCTACGTTTTTAGGTTGGACGACGAAATCAGGTAGCGTTTTAAAAAGTGTTTTAGTCATGATCGCCGGCAGATCACCGATGTCATGGCTGTATTGGTCTCTTTCCGCTGCCTTGTCGATGATTTTAATATCACCCGCGATTGTTCTGAAATCATCCACGTTCATAATACATTAATCCCTTACCCGGTTAGATATTCATACGGCAAGCAGTTGCCGTATACCGTACTAAATAATAATCGCAGAATCTGCTGTGCGTTGTCAATAATATTGCAATTATAGCAGGTTATATTTTTGTAAACAAAAATAGTATCGGGAACAATGGTGGCAGATTTGGTTTATATAATTGCCGTTTCAGTTGTTTTTCAGATTTTAAAAATTAAAAGATATGGCAAGCAGTTACCGCTAGCCGTTGACATAATAATAGCAGTATCTTGCCGTTTGGAAAGAATTATGAATCAAGATATTTTGAAGGAACCTGTACCGAATACGAGTCAAATATTATGATGATTACCGGCTCTTTTGTTGATTCTATATACTAAAAACGTCACCCAGGGGGACGGTTTAGTCTTCTGCCCGAAATCCCACCCTTCCCAGGCTTTCCAAACTGATTCCGGCGTAAATAGTCCGTCTTTACCGGCTTTGGCATTGATCAGGTTCAACATTTCAATAAATCTGGGATCATTCAAAGCAAAATCATATTGAGATAGCACATCGGCCACATGCAGGATATCGTACCAGATAAAGGGAGCTTTCAACTTTCTGAAATCAGTCCCCATATAAAACATATAGGGATGTCGTTCTGTACTTGTCTCCCAGCAGTTAAGCAGGCATTCGACTCCGGTTCGGGAGGCCGGACTGTCTTTATATTCAGAGAAGAGAGTGAGTAATTGCAGCATGATCAGGTTGACATATGGGCAGGGGGCGTCTTTGCGTCCCGGACCGCGGAATTTACCCTGTTCTTTTGATACAACACAAGGCCAACCATTATCCCTTTTCAGGTTCAGCAGAAAATCTATACCCCTATGCGTTTCAGTGGTATTATTCTGATCCATTTTTACCACCGAATACATCAGCACCGGGGCATCACACAATGCCCATGCCCATACATCTTTACCTGTACCGCCGAAGTGGACTGGAATGTTCATCGGTAATTGAAATAGCCCTTCTTCAGATCGCTGCTCCATGACCTTTTTTACAACCACTGATAAGTCATCGTCAGCGGTTGTGAATCCCATATCCGCCAGAAATGCCAGTTTGTGATATAGTTGCCCGGCGCTTTTATGACTATTCAGAACCGTACCCGGCCAATGATGCAGTTCTCCAAGTAATCCTTGCATAAGCGGATGCTTAAGCATTTGCTCTTTTACTTTAATAACTTTAGGGTCACTTGCCTTTAGTTCCATCAGGTCCAGCATTGTTCGATAGACAACCCAGGGTTCCTCTGCCTTCACCAGGGAATCAATTTTTTGCTTAAGCATGGCACCCTCCTCAATTTTAAACTGGTAACAGTTTATCATATGATATATACTTATTTCTAATTATTTTCTAATTTACGAAAGCATTATTTATCGACAAGCATCATAGTACCTTGATAAAAATGCCGGGATCTTTAAAAAATATGCTCAAAACAAGATCATAGTAATTTGCCCTGAAATATTTTTAAGAGGGGAAGTATGATGGAAAATAAAGTATCTACCGGAAATTGGTGGGAGAAATTAGGCAAGCCGCAGTACGGTGGTGAACTGGTTATTCGCGCCAACAGGAACATTCTGAGTTTTGATCCATATATTACGGAAAACCTGGCAAACTTATATTCGGCGTGGCTGGAACGACTGGTTGCCGACGATTGGACTTTGGACCCCACAGTATTTGACTATAAAACACACTGGCACCCTTCCCGGTACATGAAAGGCAACATGGCGGAAAGTTGGGAATTTACAGATCCAACCACCCACGTTATTCATCTACGCAAAGGAATTCACTGGCAGGACATCCCGCCTGCCTGCGGCAGAGAGTTTATCGCTGACGATGTGGTATTTCATTATAACCGGTTGTGCGGTTTAGGCGGAGGCTATACCAAAACAGCCTCACCTCCCGCCCCGGGGCTTCATGACCTGGTATCGGTAACGGCAACTGACAAGTACACCGTTGTTTTTAAATTCAAGACTCCTAATACGGAGTTGATCATGGAAGCTATCCATAAAGTTTATCCCTCTCTGTGTCTGGAGAACCCGGACGCTGTTAAAAAATGGGGAGACCTCAATGACTGGCATCATGCCATCGGTACGGGACCGTTTATTTTACAGCAGTTTATTTCCGGTAATTCCGCGACCCTAGTTAAAAATTCTAATTATTGGGCGCATGATGAACGTTATCCGCAGAATCAACTGCCTTACATCGACACGGTTAAATATCTCATTATTCCGGACGATGAAACCGCCCTGGAGGCAATGCGTACGGGCAAGATCGACGTGCTGGATGTAGTAAAACCCTGGCAGGCTCAGGCGATGCGGAAATCAAACCCTGAGATATTGCAGATACCCCACCCGAATTCCGATGCACTGACTATCGAACCGAGAAATGACGTCAAACCGTTTAATGACATCCGTGTCCGGAAAGCGATGCAAATGGCGATCGACTTACCGGCTATCGCCAGAGACTATTATCACAACACTGTCGAACCGTTCCCTGTGATGTTAACTTCAAGGTATATGAAGGGTTGGGGGTTTCCGTACGAGGAATGGCCGCAAGACCTGAAGGATGAGTATGCCTACAACCCGGCAGTTGCCAGGCAGTTGCTGGCTGATGCCGGCTATCCTCATGGATTTAAAACTAACATCGTGACTGATGCCGTCAAGAATCTGGACTTACTGCAAATAGTTAAATCTTACTTTGCTGCTGTTGGTATTGACATGGAGATACGGACGATGGATCGGCTCGCCTTTGTTGATTTTGTCATGAATGGTAAAAAACATGACCAGCTTGTCCATTGTCCGCCGGGACCGCTCGGTCATACCGCTTCGCCGTTCCTCGAACTTACCCGGTTTCGGAATGGGTCCGGCAACTGGGCGATGGTTGACGATCCTGTTTTTAATTCTTTACTGCCCAAAGCCATGGCCACCACTTCTTACGATGATATGAAGCAGCTGATTAGAGAAGCAAACGAGCGCGTCGCACGGCAGCACTTCACCATCTCCCTGCTTCAGCCGATGTATTACTCTCTCTGTCAACCCTGGGTTAAAGGTTTCAACGCTCAACACGGCTCAAGCTGGGGACATACCGGGGGTCCCGGCATGTTGAGTTTCTATCTTGGGCGGTTCTGGATCGACCGGGATCTGAAGAAGTCCATGGCACATTAGAAGTCAGATTGAGATATATGGGTGGCTCTCACATCCTTTTATCTGGGATCCAATAGTCGCGCCGGGGTTCCTTGCCGTCGGTGTAGACCGGATTTCCGTTCTTTTCACCGACACCTGACCCTTTGATCCTTAGCACTTTGGCGGTGCCTTTTCCGACATTAAGAATGGCATGTTTTAGATTTGAAGGACAGTAAATCAAACTATCGGCTCCGACTGTTTTTTCAATATCCCCGACAGTCGCCCGGATTCGACCGGAAATTACGTAGTAGGCATGGTCAAAAACCGGATTCTCCGCGCTGCAGATATGATAATGCTCCGCGATACCACCGCCCGGCTGCAACTTATCCATCCCTATCATTATGAACCTGGAGTGTTCCTGCCCCGCCGGCGCTTGAGTATCCAGGAAACTAAAACGTTGTAAATCATCGGGATCTCCCGCCTTTGTGCCGTGTTCTTTACGCCATGCCCTCGTTAAATCTGCACTCGAAAGTATAAATCCTTTTCCTTCTTCTTTCATTACTATCATCTCCTTATACCTTTGTTCCTTTTACTTTTTGTGACCTAAAAGCTTTTCCGGATACTCCGTACTAAAATACTAACCGGATACGCCTTTTTTACCGAATATATCTCTGGTAAATCTCTATTGACAAAACGTGATACGGGTGATATATTAGGTTCAAATTTATGATATTCCATAAGGTGTATTATACGATATACAATTGTGAAGACAAAATCAATAGAATCTAAAAAAGATTTTATTACCTGGAAGTGAATATTCCCTTGGATTGTTGGCTGAAAAATGTGGCGATTTTTCATCAAGGATGCGGGTGCTTAGCGAAAAAATAGGGGGCGGGTATCAGTGATCATCTGTGGTAAGACGGCCATGCCTTGGGGAGTTCCGGAGTACTGAGCATTGAGTGGTTGGACTCACCGCCTAGTGTTATTGCGGCCTCTCCTGTGATGGAGTCCCGGAAACGTAAGGGGTTAGCGGCATGGCCGGTCTTTCCGTTAACGATCTATATAAATAAAGAATAATCTGAAATTGAGGTCATAGTCAAATTATCTGGAATTGTGCAAATATAAAAAGGAGGCATACATGAAAAGAGGGGTAATCTGGGTAATACTAACTTGTATCATGGTAACATCGCTGGTTTTAGCATCCTGCAATACATCTGCAACGACATCCGGAACGACATCTACTACTAAAACCACCACAACCTCCGTCACTACATCTTCTACAACTTCCACAGCGACATCTACATCAGCAACAACCTCGGTCACCACTACAACAACAACCGTAGCCGCACATTGGTGGGATAGCCTTACCCCGCAGTATGGTGGTGAAGCTGTTTCCCGCATGACCTCCGATCCGGTGATTTGGGACCCTTACGGGGGAGGGATGTCGCAAACTTCATTTATGATAGGAATGGAGTGTTATATCCAAAGAATATTCTGTTACAAATATACTACTGAACCTACCGTGTTTAATTTTGGCACAACCTATATTCCTCCCGAATATATGTCCGGCCACATGCTGACCGGTTGGGAAATGCCGGATCCCGTCACTTTTGTAGCCCATCTCCGATCTGATGTTTACTGGCAAAACATTCCGCCGGCAAACGGCCGCCAGTTTGTCGCTTCTGATGTAGCTTATCACTATAATCGGGAATTAGGACTGGGTGATGGTTTCACCAAGCCGGCTCCGGTGTACGTCGGGAGTGCATCATTTGCGCCCCTGATATCAGTTACCTGCCCGGATAAATTCACTGTCGTCTGGAAATGGAAGGACGGTACGAGTCCGCTGTCGATCGTAACTACGTTATTGATCTCTACCCCCCAGAATGTCATTGAATGTCCTGACGCCGTAAAGTTGTGGGGCGACCTCAATGACTGGCACCATTCCATCGGTACCGGACCTTATATGGTGGCCGATTATGTTTCCAGCAGTTCGATTACCTTTGTCAAGAATCCTAATTACTGGGGATTTGACGAACGCTGGCCGCAGAATAGACTGCCTTACATCACAAAACGCACCTATTTAATAATTGTCAATAGTGCTACCGCCCTGGCCGCCATGCGAACCGGCAAGATTGATTCCCTTGGTGTAAGCGCCACCGATGCTGCTTCCATGAAGCAAGCGCATCCTGAATTAGTGCTGACAACCACACCCGCGGGTCTGATACTTAGCGTGGATCCAATGAATAACAAGGCGCCCTTTAATGACATCAGGGTTCGCATTGCTATGCAAAAGGCGATAGATATGCCCACTATTGCCAATACCTACTATGCCGGCACTGCCATTCCGTATCCGGCTGCTTTAACCCAAAATCAAATGGCCGCATCCGGGTGGGGAGTACCGTATTCCAATTGGCCGCAGGCTCTGAAAGACGAATACGCCTATGATGTACCTGCTGCCAAAAAACTGCTGGCCGATGCCGGTTATGCCAATGGGTTTCAGACCAGCTGTGTAATTAAAGCCAGCGCCGACAAAGATTTGTACCTGATCGCTCAGTCTATGTTCGCGGTCATCGGTATAAACATGAGTATTTCAGTGATGGACGATGCCAGTTGGACCAATTTTGTTATCAATAGCAAAAAGTGCGATGCACTGGCTGCCCGCCAGGAGGGAATCATCGGCAGAACCACTGACCCGTTCACTCAGCTCAAACAGTTTATACCCATAAACTCAACCGACTATATTGGAATAGACGATCCTAAAATTAACGGCTGGTTTGATCAGGCAATGGCCGCCAAGAGTATTGATGAAGTGAAGCAAATCCTGATCGCCGAAAACGAATATATCGCAAGGCAGCACTTCGTTGTATCCCTGACGCAACCGTCGAGCTTCGGTCTCCGTTGGCCGTGGCTTAAGGGAGACGCTCCCGGCGCTTCAGGCATTTTCCCCAATGGTAACTGGATCGACCAGGATGTCAAGAAATCTTTAGGGCACTAAACTTCCGTCCGAAATGTGAAATGGAGCCTATCCCAAGTCCGGGATAGGCTCCATCAATCTCCAGCAACAATTTCAATCTATTAGAAAGTAAAAAAGGTGTCTAAAATTCAGATCGATTTCCGCGTGTCGTGCGCGTGATGTTTAAAGCATCATTCTTTGAATTAAAGGAGAACTGTATGTTCAAAACGGTATACATGTTGCACTCTGAAGATTTACCGAATGAACTGCCCGCTTTTGAACGGTTTTATCTTCGCTATCACGCGCCGGAAGTCATATCGCACGATGGCCCGTTCATTGTCCGTTTCATTGCCTGGCGACCCCTGCCGGTAATTCCGGAAGCACTGGCTTACGGCTACTATAACGAGCGTGTCACCGAAATTTGGTTTCGTAGTGTGGAAGAGCTCAAGCGTCCGCCTGGGGTGGTTTTCAGGGCTCAACCCGGCACGATGAAAAGCTTTACATTTCAAGCTCCCTGGGCAAATAAGCCGGTAGACTGGGAAAAATGGCAAACACCCCGTGTCGCGCTGCATGTTACCACCCCGGCTCCTGATAACTTTCTGGGTGGTAAATATACTACGGATGAGAAAACTTACATCCGATGGTACACCGTCACCAAATACCCCCGGGGAGTATCTCTGGCAGAAGGCGAGGACTGGTTTCTCAACGTCCATGCCAAAGAAGTGCTGCAACAGCCGGGGCTGATGAAATATTTTAGCAGCCGCACTATTGAAATACCCGGGCGTGGTCCGGAAAAATGGGTCCGGTTGACGGAGCTGTGGTACGAGGACTTTCATAGCTGGAAGAAGTCTGTTATTGATTCCCCGCCGAAATATACCAAACCGGCCTGGGCAAAATACGATAAGTATCCCTTCCTGGAGCCGTACGTTGATTTTACCAGCACCTTTTTAATGGAGCGGCCCGACCATGACTACCTGAAAGAGGCGCCTCCCTACCCTTAGCAGAATTAACACAAAAAGGTCGGGGAGATGTATATTAAAGAACAAATAAAAGGAGTGAACTTAAAATGACAGAAGTGAAGCGTCCGTTCAAGGTACATGGAAAGCCGTTCTATCCTGTCGGCGGTCAGGGCTGGAATGACGGCGGTTATAATGACAAAGTCTCCGAGATATCATTCAAGGCGGTCAAGCTGTTCAACGGCAATACCGTCGTCATCCCCGTCTACTGGCTCCAGATAGAACCCCAGGAAGGTAAATTTGACTTTACCGCCGTCGATGACCTGATTGCCAGCGCCCGTCGTTATGAGGTTAAATTGATCCTGCTGTGGTTTGCCACCTGGAAGAACAGCAATATGGACTATACTCCTGCCTGGGTAAAGAACAACACGAACCGTTTCAAACGGGCGAAATCGCCCCTTGGCGGTGATTTATGGGTGCTATCATCATTTTGCAAAGCGAATCTGGAAGCCGACAAAAAAGCTTTTGCGGCTTTGTGTAAACACCTGAAAGCCAAAGACAGTGCCGAACAGACCGTCATTGGCATCCAGGTTGAAAATGAGCCGGCGATCAGCGGTACCGACCGTGATTATTGTCCTGAAGCCCAAGCTGTGTTCGACGGTCCGGTGCCTGCCAAATTAATAACAGCTATGAAAACTGCCGGTAAAGGTCCCACCTATGATATCTGGCAGCGGGCAGGCGGCAAGAAATCCGGCACCTGGCTGGAAGTGTTCGATTGGCCGGCCCGGGATATCATTAGCGCCTGGAGTCTGGCTACCTACATGGACGGTGTGGCTGCTGCAGGCAAAGCAGTCTATGATCTTCCGATGTATATCAACGCCTCGCTTGGCGGGGTGAATGGCTGGCGCGGGCCGGTGCCGGATGAAATGTTTAGCTCAGGCGAACCTCTTCCTAAAGTGCTGGATGTCTACAAATGGTTTACACCGCATGTGGATATGATTGCCCCGGATATTCACTCTCCCGATACCAAGAGCTATGAGGCTCTTTGCGCTGCCTATTCCCGTGATGATAATCCGTTTTTCGTGCCGGAAACACCCCCCTCGCCGAACCTGTTCCGTGCGGTTGCCGATTACAATCTCATCGGCTACTCCTGGATGGGCGGCTTTGAAAACATCGTTGCTCCGGATGGTTCGGTCCGTCCTGAAATGAAAATACTGGTTGATAGTGTCCGGTGTTTATCTTCCGCGATCCCGCTCCTGCTGAAATATCAGGGTACGGACAAGATCCACGCAGTAGTCCAAGAGGAAAACATGCACCAGCAATGGCTGGATTTGGATGGGTATTTAGGACGGGTTCAGTTCGGGGCGGGGTTTTCGCTCCGCGGCAGCAAAGACCCCAAGCATGCTTCGGGAGAATTAATGCCCCGGGAGATCGCCGAAACCATGCCTGAGCGTAATCGCAGCCGCGGTCTGGTATTCCAGACGGGTAAGCATGAGTTCTACCTTGTTGGTATCGGCTGGCGGCTCTTCCTGATTCCAAAACTGCCGCCGGACAGGACTCGACCATTATTGACTCACGGCGTTGTTTGGCCCGGCGGACAGATCTCGGTAGAAGAAGGCCATTTCGATGAGAATGGCAGGTTCATTGTTGAACGCCAACGTAATAAAGAACCAATGACGCAAGGCGCCTGGGTAGAAGGCGATATCGGCGTGTTGCGGATAATAATGAGCGATATTAAAATATAACCAGCCCTTCTTAATTGAGGAAGATATTCAACGCTTCCTTAAATTAACGGTATTTATATGCAATTGGTATCAAGAGCATTTTAATGAGTCATCAGGAGACATGATGGAAAAGAAAACCAAAAATTGGTGGGATAAACTTGGTAAGCCGCAGTACGGTGGTGAAATGGTGTTTC
>Ga0182011_10003331_pt1 | contig 13205 bp, 8 predicted proteins | sample 711E1DmetaG_FD_120481 | JGI IMG/M metagenome (GOLD analysis project Ga0182011, IMG submission 120481) | Permafrost microbial communities from Stordalen Mire, Sweden - 711E1D metaG | ecosystem: Environmental > Terrestrial > Soil > Wetlands > Permafrost | place: Sweden: Stordalen | collected... | reverse complement strand
TGGGCTGGGCGAGCACGATGTGAGTGAGCGAGCCGTCGCGTTCCACCTGAAAGGTGATGTAGACGCGGTGTCCGGCGGCCTGTGGGTCGAGCATCCCGGTGTACCACTGGGCGGCGACCTTCTGGGTGATCTGCTGGACGTAGGTAGCGAAGCGGGTTCCGAAAGCGGTGTCGGTTCCGATATTGAAGGTGCCGGCGCGAGTCTGGACGGTGCTCATGGCGATGTTGTGCCCGGTTGCCTCGCCGGTCTGCACATCGGCCTCTGAGTCCTGAGTTTGCTCTTTGATGGGCGAGGCAGGAGTTGCCGGGTCACTTTGAAAGTTGATCTCGACATTCAGGAACGTTGCTACCGGTTTGCCATTCTCCGTCCCTGGCTTGAACCGGTACTGTCTTACCGCCTCCATGGCCTTCTCGTCCAGCCCCATCCCCACTCCCCGTATCACATGCACGTTCTGTGGTGTTCCGTTCTGGTCCACGATTAGGCCCACCAGCACCGCGCCATTGAACTTCGCCTTGCGCGCCTCTTCGCTGAACTCCGGCTCCGGTTGGTAGATAATCTCCGGCTTCGTCACTCCGCCGCCAACCTGCCTCACTCCGCCGCCATATCCGCCCCCCGACCCCGGCCCCAGCCCCGAGCCGTTGCCGTTGCCGATCCCCGTGCCGCTGCCTCGCCCCAGCGAGTTGCCACCCAACGTAGAGTTCGGATCGCCTAAGTTCGGCATGGTGTTGTTGGCCATCTTCAGGTCCTTCTGCACCTCGATGGTCGGGTCCGGCATCCGGATCTTCGGCTCCTCCAGCGGAGGGGCCGCCGGCGGCGTAATCTGCTGGTCCGCGAACTTCGGCAGGCGACCCTTGGACACCGGGGCCGGCCCCTTCTGCCCGCCGCCCCCGCCCATCTTGTTCAACGCCTGGTCCATCGGTGGAGGCGTCAGCTCCGTCACCAGCATCGCCTTCTGCACCGCGATCTGATGCAGCTTGTTCGCTCCCAATAGGAACAGCCCAATCACGATCGCATAGATGACAAACGCGCCCGCCGTCGCCCTCGGGTCCTGCTTGGTCGCCATCCGGTCGATCACCGGGATCGGCTTCGACTCCAGCACCAACGGCGGCAGCTTTACCGGGAAAAATACGTCCCGCAGATTGCCCCACAAAGAGGCGAATATTCCCTCTTCGTGCTGCATGATGTCGCCTTCGCCCAGCGAAGACTCCACTCCAGCCCGCAACACTGGCCCCGGTTTACCCGGATCGTCCTTCGGTACAAAACCATATTCAGACAAGTCGGTTTGCCTCAGCGGCAGGGCCCGGCCGCAGCCTCCCTGCCTTCCCTCTCGGATTGCGCGCGCCTGTTCCTCTTCGATCCAATACCGGTCTAATGCCGGTTTTGTTCCATGCCGCGCGCGGTTCCTGGCCCCACCCAACATTCTACAAAAGATTCGCCCGCTCCACAGGCTCCTCTCTCTTTGACGCACATTGGCCCCAGGAAGTCTCTGTCCCAAACTCGTTCCCGCATCGCCATCGTTCGGCACGCTCCCGGATACAATAGAACTTTGGCCCGGAATGAACTCCCCAGCCCGCACCACGCTGCCGGCCATACCGGGCGCGCAGCCGGCAGCCACCCGCACCCCGAGGAACGAATGCCCGAAGCACCCAACCCCCAGCCAAAGCCGCTCAAATCCACGCTGAACCTCCCGCAGACCGCCTTCCCCATGAAGGCCAATCTGCCCCATAACGAGCCGCTCCGCCTCGCCGCCTGGCAGCAATCCGATCTCTACGGCCAGATTCGCGCCGCCCGCGCCGGCTCGCCCCGCTACATCCTGCATGACGGGCCGCCCTACGCCAATGGCGCCATCCACCTCGGCCACGCCCTCAACAAGACCCTCAAGGACTTCGTCGTCAAGACCAAGACCATGGCCGGATTCGACGCGCCCTATGTCCCAGGATGGGACTGCCACGGCCTGCCCATCGAGATCAAGGTAGACGAGCAGCTCGGCCGCAAAAAACTCCAGATGGACCCGCTCGCCGTCCGCCGAGCCTGCCGCCAGTACGCGCAGAAGTACCTCGACCTGCAGCGCTCGCAGTTCATCCGCATGGGAATCTTTGGCCGCTGGGCCGAGCCGTATTCCACCATGGACCCCGCCTACGAGGCCCACATCGCCGAGACCTTCTTCCACTTCTTCGAGCGCGGATTCGTCTTCAAGGGACTGAAGCCGGTGAGCTGGTGCATCCACGACCGCACCGCCCTCGCCGAAGCCGAGGTCGAGTACGAACAGCACACCAGCCCCAGCGTCTACGTCCGCTACAAACTCAACATCGATTCGACCCTAAGCAACGCCACAGGTTTTGCCGCAACTCAACTACTCGCTAGGGCAGGTCTCAGGGATATCTACGCAATCATCTGGACCACCACACCCTGGACACTCCCCGCCTCCCTCGCCATTGCCTTCCACCCACGGATGGAATACGTCGCCATAGATTGCGTCGGCGGCATCTATATTGTCGCCAAGGCCCTGCTATCCTCCGTCATCATCCACTGCCACCTTATGTCGGCGAAGCACCCGGACCAGACCGCATCGGAATCCGACATCCTCGACACCATCACCGGGCTGCACCTCGACCGCCTAATGTTCCAGCACCCTTTCCTCGACCGTGAGGTCAAGAGTGTGCTGGGCGACTACGTCACCGACGACACCGGCACCGGAGCCGTCCACACTGCCCCCGCCCACGGCGTCGATGACTTCGCCACGGGCAAGCGCTACGACCTCCCTGAAGTCCAGTACGTCGACGATTCCGGTCGCCAGAGCCACACCGAGCGATTCGGCGGCGGAGTGCCCCAGCCCTACGAGGGCCTCACCGTCTTCAAGTCCAACCCTGTCATCGTCGAGCTGCTGAAAGAAAAGGGCGCACTCCTCGCCGTCTCCAACCTGGAGCACTCCTACCCCCACTGCTGGCGCTGCCACAAGCCCGTCATCGTCCGCGCCACCGAGCAGTGGTTCATCGCCATGGACACCCCCATGGGAACCACCACCCTCCGCCAGCGCGCCCTCAACGAGATCACCCGCGTCACCTGGGACCCGGCCTGGGGCCAGGAGCGCATCACCAACATGGTCACCACGCGCCCCGACTGGTGCATCTCTCGCCAGCGCATCTGGGGCGTCCCCATCGCTGTCTTCCTCTGCGGCAAATGTTCCACGCCGCTGCGCGACCCAGCCATCAACAAGAGCATCGTCGATCTCTTCATGAAGGAGTCCGCCGACGCCTGGTACATCCACACCCCGGAAGAAATCCTCCCCGCCGGAACCGCCTGCAAAGAATGCGGCCACGCCGTCTTCCGCAAGGAGATGGACATCCTCGACGTATGGTTCGAGTCCGGTGCCAGCTCCCACGCCGTCCTCGACTTCGACCCCGACGTGCAGCAGGCCCCCAGCGACCCTGACCCACGCGCCGACCTCTACGCCGAGGGGGGCGACCAGCATCGCGGCTGGTTTATGTCCTCGCTTCTCTGCTCCATCGGGATGCACAACCGCGCGCCCTTCAAGTCCGTCGCCACCTACGGCTGGACGCTCGACGAAAAAGGCCGCGCGCTTTCTAAATCCCTCGGCAACTTCATCGATCCCGTCGCCATCATGGACTCCCTCGGCGGCGACATCGTCCGCCTCTGGGTCGCCAGCGTCGACTTCCGCGAGGACGTCGTCGCTAGCCTCCCCCTGCTCAAGCGCCTCGCCGAGGAGATCTACCGCAAGCTGCGCAACACCTTTCGCTTCCTCCTCGGCAATTTGCATGACTTCGATCCAGCGACAAATATGGTCGAAGACTTCAGCAAGCTGGAGCCGCTGGACCAGTACATGCTGGCGCGAACAGCCGAGTTGACGAAGAAGATCACCACGGCCTACGAAGAGTACGAGTTCCACCGCGTATACCACGCGCTCAACGAGTTCTGTAACTCCGAACTCAGCGCGCTCTACCTCGATGTGCTGAAGGATCGGCTCTACACCTTCGCACCGAATCATCCTGCTCGTCGTAGCGCACAGACGGTCATCTACAAGATCACCGAAGCCCTGGCGCGTCTGACCGCGCCCATCCTCAGCTTTACCGCAGATGAGGTCTGGCAATCGCTGCCACCGCTCGCAGGCCGCCTTACCAGCGTCCACCTAGCCCTCTTTCCTAAAGAGTCTGAGTTGGTAGCAACCGATACGAAAGATCTTGTAATTGATTGGGCACAGCTTCTAACGGTAAGAGAAAAAGTATTGCTCGAACTCGAAAAAGCACGACAAGCAAAAAGTATTGGGAAGGGTCTAGAAGCTAAGGTTCAATTAGCTGTCAACTCGAATGACTTCAACATGGCATCTCCTTACCATGCAAATAAGTCTACGTTCAATCTTCTGACGTATTACAAACCTGCCTTGAAAGAATTATTCAATGTGTCTCAGGTTGAGCTTGTCTCAGCTGAAGATCACGAGGTACAAGTCAAGGTGGTTGCAGCGGACGGGACTAAATGCGAGCGATGCTGGAACTTCACTACAGACGTAGGCCAGCAACAAAACTACCCCACCGTCTGCCACCGCTGCGCCGAAGCTCTCGACGCCATCGACTTCCCTCCCTACGCCGCAACCAACAACTAACAACCAGCAACCGAAAGTAATAAAGTGACAACGAACAAGCCCCGCGACCGCCGCCCCATCCTCTTCCTTCTCTCAGCGCTCGTCATCCTCTGCGACCGCCTCACCAAAATCGCGATCATCCACCGCATCCGTCCCGGCTACGACATCCCGATCATTCCCGGCGTCTTCCGCCTCTCGCATGTCATCAACACCGGCGCGGCCTTCTCGCTGCTGGAGAACTTCCCGCCCAACGCAGTCCGCATCGGCCTCATCAGTTTCTCTGCCTTTGCGGCTGTCATTGTTTTCTTTCTGCTCTGGCAGACGGGCCGCACGCTCACATGCACCTCGGTCGCGCTTGCGCTTATCCTCGGCGGAGCACTCGGCAACCTATACGATCGCATCCGCCTCCACCACGTCGTCGACTTCCTCGCCGTCCGCATCTACCACTACAACTGGCCAGACTTCAACGTCGCCGACTCCTGCATCGTCATCGGTGCCTGCCTTCTCCTGCTCGAAATCTTCCGCCCCATCCCGAAAGATTCCTAGTCGCGCGGCATCTCGCGGTTCTTCTCCGCCTCAATCGCCTTCCGCTTCGCCTTGCGATACACATTGGCCACCGCCAGCGTCCAGAACGGCACCAGATCGACTCCCGGCACCAGCTTGGCCAGCACCGATGGCAGAAACTCCCAGTGCCAGCCCAGCAGCCACAGCATCACCCCTGCAACTCCGCAATCCAGCACATCGTCCGCCGGCGACTCCGCGCCCTCCACAAAGAATGGAAACACGATCAGTTGCAGCGCGTCCGCAAGGATCGCCACCATCAGCGCGACGCGAAAGCGCGGGCCCGGCAAAAGTTTTATGGAGTCGTTGTTCACGGCAGTCTGCTGCTTCCTGTCTTGCTCGATTGGCCTATTCTATCCGCACAGCCTCAGCGCGCAGGCCTCAGGGCACGACGGCCTCCCCGCCGAAACGTAACCCATCGTTACGCCTCAAAACGCAAGATACAAGGGCACGCGTATCGGGGTCCCCGGCGAGCTTGCTCGCTGGGGTGATTTCACGCGTGCCGAATCGTCGCAGCCTCTACCGCACGGTCAGCAGCTCCGCCTCGTACGGCTTCAGGTCGAGCTTCACCGTCACCGCGCCCTTCGCCGCCGTCGAAGCCACGGGCGAAACCGTCCCGGTCGCCGGGTCCCACGCCTCCACCGTTTTGCCCGCCGCCTTCAGCGTCACCGAGTGCGAGCTGGCTTGCGCTCCCTCGTTGAAAAACAGGTAGACGTTGGCGTCCTGCAGCCGCCGCGTCATCACCTTCAGCGCGGCGTCCGGCGTATCCAGCGCAACCTCGCGTATGCCGATGACCTTGTTGAGTGCCGTCTCGATCTCCGCCGGAACCACCAGCGGTCCAGGAGGCGTTGCCGGCGCGGCAGCCGGTGGAGTCGGCGTCGGCGGAAGCTGCGCCGAGGTCTCCACCGTCGCGAAGGAGAAATCGTCCGGCGTCGCGGCGCGCCCATCCAGGATGTTCTTCGTGTAGATCAGCGATGGCGTGCGGCCCAGGAAAAGAACTTTGCCGCCGCCCTTGGCCAGCGCCTTCAGACGGTCCAGCTCCGCCTGGGAGAGAATCTTCGCCGACGGAATGATGACCGTACGATACCGGTTGCCGCTCATGGATGCGAGGGTCCCCGGCCCGGCCTTCAAGTCCTCGGCCAGTGCGTTGATGTTGATGATGTCGAAGTCGATCTGCCGCTCCGCCAGCATCCGCTCACTCGACACAAACGCCGTGTCGGAGGCCGCATCGCCCAGCCACATCGAGCTGGACGGGATGTACAGCGCCACCGTCGCCGCCGGCCGCCCCATGCTCATCACGTAGGTCAGCCGTTCGAGATACTGCATCAGCGCGGGCCAGGCGGGATCGCGCATCAGCGCCGATGGTCCTCCGCGCGGACGCCGCGCCGGCGCAGCAGCACCTGCGGTTGCCGCAGCCGAAGTCGGAGCAGTTGCCGCGTCCGCTGGAGGCCCGAATGCGTCAGCCGGGGATGTCGCCGGGTAGAACATCGTCTCGATCACGTTCACGCCGCGCACCACCTGCTCATTCAGGATGTAGCGCGCCATGGTCGCATCGGGCTCCGGCCGGTACGCCGCAAAGGTCTCGGTGAACGCGCGCGGATGCCCATACACATGCGCCGCGCTCGACGCCAGCCGCGGAAAATCCGAGACCGTGTCGGTCCAGATCTGGTGCCAGATGGCATCGATCCCCGGCTCTTCGACGTACTTCATGTCGCGCAGGAAGTCGCCCTCCGAGCGAGTGAGGTCCATCTCCATCTCTTCATGGTTCAGGTGCACTTGGTACTCCACGCCATGCGCCGCGCACCACAGGCCCTGCGGCTTGAAGAAACCGTCGCGGAACATCTGCGAGAAGACGTCGTAGTAGTCGCCCTTGGCGCGCAGCGCGGCATCCGTCAGCTTGGCAGGTGGAGGAGGCGCCGGCTGTCCCGGTCTCGGCCGGCCGCCGCCGCCCGCCGACAGCAGGATCGCTCCCAGGTACGGCCGAATGTCGTAGCCCTTCACCTGCTGGAAGGTATCGAAGAACTTCGGCGTCCAGGGCAGCCCGCCGATCGAGTAGTCCGGCTCGTCGCCGCGGAAGCCCAGAATTGTTGTGCCGAACAGCTCCGGCATGGCATTGTAGTAGCCCTGGTGGGTGTGCTCCAGATACGCCGCCGTCGCCTCGGGGTTCATGTAGTCTTCCAGCGAGTTCGAAGCGTCCTTCGCGTGCGTCGGGTTGGCGTCGCTCCGCGTGGGCGAGGTGCGGAAGACGTGCTCCACCACCATCACCGTCCAGTCGCCGCCCGCCGGCGCCGTCCACGCGATGTTGCCGCCGGTGATTGGCACCGGCACGCGCTCGCCCGTGGCGCTCACGGCCACCGCCGCCACTGCATCGGGGCCAACCGCCTGGCTGAGCGTCTCGCCGACCTTCACCGGAAGCCGCTGGCCGATGCTGAGTGCCTGCATGCGCAGTTCGGGCTTCTCCTTGGTGAACCTGCCGCCGGCGAACCCGCTGGGATAGCCGATCTCGTCCACGATCCAGACCTTCATGTCGCGCTTCTTCGCCTCTTCCGCGAACTGCTTGAAGAAGGCGAAGTATTCCGGCGTCAGGTAGGTCGTCGTCATGCCGCCCCCGGCCTGCGCCGTCACCGCATGGAAGCCCAGGCTCTTCATGGTGTCCAGGTCGTGCGCCAGGCTCTCGATGGTCACCGCGCCATTCATTCCGAAGTAGGGCTCCGGCCCATACTCCGACGGAGGCATCTTCCACGCCAGCTTCACCTCGGCCGCGGTCGGCATCTGCACCTTTTGCCAGGAATATTTCTCGACAGTCGACTGCGCAAAGCTCGGTTGGACCGGCAGGACCAGAGCACATGCAATCGCTCCGGCGACACATGCGGCGATTGCGGTCCAACCAGCGGCCGCGCGGTAATTCTTGCGATCATTTTTCGTTACAAATAGTGTCTTCATCGGTAACTCCCATGGCGGCGCGATTCGATCTCTCCAGTGTGCAGAAAAAGTCTGCAAACCCACCGCAGAGCGTTATACATCGCCGGAACAATGTTTGGAAACCCGACGACGGCAGATCTTCCTGCCTGTGCACGGACTGCATCCACAACACCCGCAAGCGGCTGGACTTACACTGGATACCGGAATGACTCCACGTTCCAACTCCGCCGCGCCGCGCGCTCCGCTGCACTTTCTCGGGCTGGCCTGCGCCATTGGCGTCTCCACCATCTACTTCAACCAGCCTCTGCTGGTGGAGATGGGCAAGACCTACGGTGCGCCCGCCGGCCGTGTGATGTATGTCGCCAGCGCAACACAGGTCGGCTACGCGCTGGGATTGCTGTTCTTTGTGCCCTTGGGAGATCTGCTGGAGCGCCGCGCGCTGATGAGGCGAATGTACACCGCCGTGATTGTGGCGCTTCTTCTGGTCACTATGGCGCCGACGCTGGCCTGGCTGATCGCAGGCAGCGTTCTGCTGGGAGTGGTGGCGTCGGTCACCCACATTGTGCTCCCAATTGCTCCCGAACTCGTTCCCCACAAACAGCGCGGGCGCGCCATCGGAACGGTGATGATGGGCCTTCTGCTGGGAGTTCTGCTGGCGCGGACCTTCGCCGGCTGGGTGAGCCACATCCCGGCACTCTTCGTCTATGCGCCGCACCTCTTTTCCAAGGGGGTCTTCTGGGTCACGGACGGCTGGCGCTATGTCTTTATCATCGCGGCGTTGGGCAATGCGGTCTTTCTTCTTATGCTCGGCCGCGTGATGCCGCGCCTGCCGCCCAAGCAGGACTTGCGCTACGCCGACGCGATGCGCTCCCTGTGGACGCTCTTCCGCACCCAGCCGCTGCTGCGCGAGTCGGGCCTGACCAGCGCGCTCGTCTTCGCCTCCTTCAGTTGCTTTTGGACCACGCTGGCGTATCTGCTCAGCAGCCACTATGGCCTTGGCGCGGGCGTTGCGGGCAGCTTTGGACTGGTCGGCGCGGCGGGCGCGTTGGTGGCCCCGGTCGCGGGCAAGATGGCAGACAAGCGCGGCACGCGGTGGGTACTCACCGTCGCAATCACGCTGATCGCCTTTTCCTATCTGTTGCTGTGGGCCGGAGTGGCCTCCAGCCTCCCGTTGGCGCTGCACATCGCCGCACTGGTGGTCGGCGTCCTCGTGCTGGACATCGGAATGCAAATGGCGCAGGTGGCCAATCAGACGCGCATCTTCGGCCTGGTGCCCTCGGCGCGCAGCCGGTTGAACACCGTCTATATGACCCTCTTCTTCGTAGGCGGGGCGGTTGGATCGGCGCTCGCAACCGTGGCCTGGGACCGCTGGCAGTGGAACGGCGTCTGCCTGCTCGCGCTGGGATTGATCGCGCTGGCCGGCCTCTGCCACGCGCTCGGCATGCGCACCCGCGAACCATTCAACCCCGACTCGCGCAGAGAACATGCCCTCGACAGCGTGCTCGAAGTCTAATTCGTATCCGATCTACTGCATGGCCAGCAGCCTCGACCAACCCCGACGTACGGAGGAACCACACCATGACAAATAAGCAGGACGAACTCGAGCGCGTAGTCTTGCAAGCTGTTGCGAACGACTATGAAGAATTTGCAACGATCGTTCAAGATGTTGCGAGATGGATGAGCAAAATCTGGGACCTACCGAACAAACAACAGATTGAGCGAGCGCTTATGAAATCCATAGCAGACAAGAATGTCAATGCGTATGAGACTTCTGATGAACTTCAACAGTTTATTGCCACGCAGGCAGACCCTCAAAAAATTGGCATACAGTGGTTCTACATCACGGAGCAAGGAAGGCAGCGGATGCAGAGATTGGAAGACGAGGAAATATAATCCGGAATATACATGGATGGATGGGAGCCAGATCCTAGAGGCGGGTGGCGCAAGTCTGGCGAGTAAACATACATTTGTCACTACCGCTTCAGCAGGTCCACCGGCGCATTCACATCTTCGATGCGAATATAGCCTGCCAGCCCCGGATGCCGTCTGGCCACGGCACGGTACATCTCCCACGCCACGCGCCGGTAGCTGAAGTGCCCCGCCACGCCTGAGCGCAGCTCGGCAATGTAGAGCGCCTCGGCGAAGTCCATCTTGAACACCGCCCGCACGCGCGTCCCCAGCGGCAGCAGGTAAGCGGCAGCCTCCGGCCCAGCCGCATCGCGCAGCGCGCGGTAGGCGGCGTGCGCGGCATTCATTGCGTCGGTGTAGGCCTGGTCGAGTCCGGCCTCGGCGAGCGTGGGCTGTCCAGGGCACACCGGCGTCTCGTAGCCGTGCAGGTCGGTGTAGGTCTGCATAAGTTGCACGCAGCGGCGATGGCGGTGCATGTCGCGGAAGCCGCCAATGTCCATCAAGATGTCGAACCGGAAGCTCTGCCCGGCGGAGAAGGCGCGCGGCAGCTCGTCGTGCGGCCCGCGATGCTTCACCCCGAGCGCAACAATCTCCGCCACGCGAGGCGCGCTGAGCCCCGCGACGACTCGCTGGAGTTGCCGCCACGAGTAGTGGCTCTCCGCGTAGAGCAGCGAAGTCGCAAGTTCAATCTCCAGCGGTCCCGCGGCCTCCACCAGATCGACCACCGGTGCGTCCTCGATCGCCTGCCCGGCCATCAGCTCGGCGGCGGCCTGACGCATCTCGGCGCGCGTGGCGATGGCGTACTCATTGGCCGCCGAGTACTTCACCAGCGTGGGCGCGGTCTTCACCGGGCGCAGCAGCACGTCGCAGAGCCTGCTTCCGCATGTTTTATCGACCGAGCCGACCTCCTCGCACAGGACGCGCGCCTCGTCGTGGCCGACGTTCCACGCCGGCGCGGCCGCGGCAGCCTTGAGCCTCTCGCCCAGGCTGCGCACCTCGGCAAACTCGCTGGCCAGCAGCCGCGAAATCTGGTTCTCCAGCGTGCGCGCGCTCACGATCTGCCCCAGCGATGTATTGGTCGCCAGCGGCAACAGGTAGCGCGCCACATCGAAGGCGCGCGCCTTCAGCGTGCGCAGGTAGGCCTCGTCCTTCATCTCCGCGGGCTGCGCAATCGCACTCTTCAGCGCCTCCAGCATTCCCGCGCCGACACGGTCGTAAGCCGCAAAGAGCGCATCAATCGAGGCCGTGTAGCCAGCCGTCCGCTCGCCCAGCGCCGGCGTGTACCAGCCCGACTTGCGGAAGTTCTGGTAGCGCGTACTGCGCTCCTGCCCGTCCCAGCGCTGCTCGTCCACCAGCGCAACCGCCGCCAGCAGGCTCAGCCGCTCGATGGCAAACGCAATGTGCGCCAGGTCGGCGATGGAGCGGTGCCCATACTGGAAGTAAAACGTGTTCAGGAACTCTTCAGCCCGCTGCGAGCTGATCTCGGCCAGCGACTCCTTCATGCTCAGCGACGAGCGAGAGTACTTCGCCATCGCGTAAGCCAGCACCTCGGGGTCCGCGCCCTGGATGGCGTAGACGTCGATCTGGTTCGCGGCGGTGGGTTCAGTGGATAGCTTCGGGTCGGCGGCGGCTGGCAGTTTGTCGGGCATCTCCCTGCAAGGATATGTCATTCTGCGAGCGATGTGCCTCGATCTCTGTGGATGAATCGCTGTTGGTTCGTATAATGGTGAATTCTGAGGCAATGGAGACAGATGAGCACTCTTCAAGGCAGGGTTGCGTTGGTAACGGGAGCGTCGCAGGGCATTGGGCGGGCGTGTGCATTGGCGTTGGCGGAGGCGGGCGCGACCGTCGCGCTGGCCGCGCGGAACGAGGCAAAGCTGGCCGAGGTCGCCGCGGAGATCAATGGCGCCACTGGGCGCGCGGCCGAGGCCGCGGGCGAGATTGACGATGCGGCTGCAATCTGCGGCGGGGCTGCGAGCGCGGGCGTGACGGAGCCGTTTGCCGGGTCGGCGCATGTGTTCGCGCTCGACCTCAGCAGCGAAGAATCCATCCAGGCCTGCGCCAAGGCTGTGATCGCGCAGTTGGGCAAGGTCGAAATTCTGGTCAACAACGCGGGCATCACGCGCGACACCCTCGCCCTGCGCATGAAGCGCAAGGACTGGGACGACGTGCTCGCCACCAATCTCACCGGTGCCTTCCTCATGACCCAGGCCGTCATGGGCTCAATGCTGAAGGCCCGTTGGGGGCGCATCATCAACATCACTTCGGTGGTCGGCCAGACCGGCCAGGCCGGGCAGGCAAACTACGCCGCGTCGAAGGCGGGCCTCATCGGCCTCACGCGGTCGCTGGCGCGCGAGCTGGCCAGCCGCACAATCACCGTGAACGCCGTCGCGCCGGGCTATATCGAGACCGCGATGACTGCCGTGCTGACCGACGAACAAAAGACTGCGATGACCTCGCAGATCCCGCTGGCGCGCGCCGGCACGGCCCGCGACATCGCCGCCGCGGTCGCGTTTCTCGCCTCCGAGGAGGCCAGCTACATCACCGGTCACACGCTGGACGTAAACGGCGGAATGTACATGGGGTAGAGGTTCGAGGTACAAGGTTCGAGGTTCGAGGGTTACAAGCTGTAGTCCGTGGAATCATAGTTGTTTTCAACCAACAACCAACAACCAACCAGCGGCAACCAACCACCCATAACTTACTCCAGTGCTATTAACTTAGCCGATAGTATCTTCCGTGGTTCAACTCTGACCCGGGCTTCAAGTAGAGCTTCAAGGAAGAAGCTCTATCTGGCTCCCGGTGAACCTTGGCGGGTACGCGAATCGCGGCGTCCCACGATTTAGCCATTGACCAGGCCGCGCTGAATGGTTACTTTGTGGCTAATGGCAGATATGCAAACACAACCCACACCTCTGAACAGTCTTCCTCCCGTGGCCACCATTGCGATGAGCATTGGGGCGACGATCCGCGCCTATCGATTGCAAAAGGGGATGTCGCAGGGTGACATCGAGAAGCGGACGGGGCTCCTGCGCTGCTATCTGTCGCGGGTCGAGAACGGACACACCGTGCCGTCACTGGAGACGCTGCAGAAGATCGCCTTTGCGCTGGACCTGCAATTGGCGCAGTTCTTCTCCGATCAGACCGTCAGCCAGGACATGTCCGCGCTGCACCTGGGCGAGGACGAGATCCGCTTCCTCACCCAGATCCAGCGCTA
>Ga0182011_10003329_pt1 | contig 13207 bp, 17 predicted proteins | sample 711E1DmetaG_FD_120481 | JGI IMG/M metagenome (GOLD analysis project Ga0182011, IMG submission 120481) | Permafrost microbial communities from Stordalen Mire, Sweden - 711E1D metaG | ecosystem: Environmental > Terrestrial > Soil > Wetlands > Permafrost | place: Sweden: Stordalen | collected... | reverse complement strand
TTCACCTATAAAACACATATCATCTGGCACAAAATACGAAAAGACGGTGGTCCGGATGGCCGGGGAGTTGGCTTTTACTTTAGAAACGTTACGGAAATGGTGTTATTCGGTGTTCGGGGATCGTTACGAACACTGGCACCGGGTAGAAGACAAGTCAACTTTGTTAAAACAAGAAAAAGGGAACACTCCCGCAAACCCGATGAGCTTTACCCAATTATTGAGGCTTGTAGCCCAGGTCCCTATCTTGAACTGTTTGCTCGACACGAAAGAGAGGGTTGGGTACAGTGGGGAGATGAAATAACATCTTATGAGGAAAACCTTAATTTAATTCAAGCAAATAATGATAGAATTTCTTCAATATCCCATACATGATCTGTAACTCCTGTCACCATTGCAACTGTATAGTTTTTGTATAGTTCATGTGTAAAAAAGTGACCAGCATATGTCAGCCCCGCAGCTTCCTTTTATGCCCTTTTTATGCCCATGACGATGAACATAATACATCATAATGCACATTAACGTAACAACCGTAAAAGCACGTAAAGCCCTGACAATCAACGTTGTGAATTGACTATCAGGGCTTTGTGAGTGTGCGCAATTCAGGAATGATAAGTACTGAAAATCCCCGTGTCAGCGGTTCAATTCCGTTCCTCGGCATTTCTTTTTGCCCAAAAATAGGGGACTATTGCAAAGTATATTGGAAGTATTGCCTTACACGATTTTGATGGGAATTTTACCTTCAGGATGCTATATTGTGCTATATTCCATATATTGATAGGGGAGAAAGTATGAAGAAGATAAGCATGTTAGCCCTGTTTTTTACATTTCTTTTTGTTTTTGCCTTTGTTCTTTATGAAAGCGCAAACGCGCAAACAACAGCGAAAACAGCAACTCAAAAAACAACGAAGACAGCAATAGAAGAAATCTTTAAAAAGGTATTTCCCGGCGTTCCCTTTGACTCAATTAAGCCTACCGATATAAAAGGCGTCTATGAAGTGAGCAAGGGATCGGAAGTTATCTATTTCATTCCGGACCCCGGCTACCTCTTTGTCGGTGATATCATCGGCAAGGAAGGCAAAAGCCTCACCGAGGTAAGAAAAGGTGAGCTTGTTGTGGAAAAGGCAAAGAACCTTCCTCTGGAAAAAGCCGTTAAGATAGGCAGCGGCAAGAATACGATTATAGAATTTACCGATCCTGATTGTCCTTATTGCAGAAAAGCGTCGGAATTTCTAGAGCAAAAAAAGGATGTAACACGCTATATCTTCTTTTTCCCTCTTCCCATGCACCCCGATGCTGAAAATAAGATAAAGCACATTTTCTGCTCGGAAGATAAGGCAAAGGCATACGAAGACGCAATGAAAGGCAAGTTCGACGATCAGAAATATGAAAAATGCGACAAGCCGGAAGCAGCGGAGCTTTTGAAACTTCATAAAGAACTTGCGGGCAAGATGGGCGTAAACGGCACGCCCTTCTTTATCATTAACGGCAAAAAATCCGTAGTAGGAGCCAATACACCGGAGATTGAGGCCGCGCTCATTAAGTGATCAATCACGCGAGGCGGGTAATTGCTGTACACATTCGATGGGAAAAACCCTGATATCGGGAAGGGGACATACGTAAGTGAAGAGGCCCTTGTCATCGGCGATGTGAAGATTGGGGACAATTGTTATATAGGTCATGGAGCCATACTCCGAGGGGATTATGGCTCCATTTTTATCGGTTCAGGTACGGCTGTCGAAGAGGGTGTCATCATTCATGCCCCTCCAGGCGAAGCCTGTACAATCGGTGAAAAGGTAACCATTGGTCACGGCGCAATCATCCATGCCGCGAAGATCGGCAATCTCGCTGTCATCGGTATGGGAGCAGTCCTCAGCATCCGCTCCGAGATAGGTGCGAATACAATAGTCGCCGAAGGCGCTGTTGTAAAGATGCGACAGGTGATCCCGGACAATGTGGTCGCCGGAGGAAATCCGGCCAGGGTGCTTCGCAAGATCACAAAAAAAGATACTGACTATTGGGAGTGGGGCAAACAGCTTTACATAGATCTCGCAAAAAAATATCTGGCCGGCAGCATGGAGAAGCTATAGAACATGAAAAAGGTAACCATTGCAAAACTACCGGAGACAAAAGAGATTGACGGCGCGAAACGCTGGGAAGACGCTAAAGGCGAATTCGTTCAGATTTCATACTATGAAGATATAGGGCATGTCGCATTTTTCGAGTTAAAGAAAGGCCAATTTCGGGGAAACCATTATCACGAGAAGAAAGAGGAAGTCTTCTATATCATAAGCGGGAAGATTCGCGCTGTTTTTGTTGATCTTGATACTTCCGAAAGGGAAGAACGGATACTCGCAAAGGGGGACAAAGTGAAAGTTCGGACCCGCGTGGGCCATATCTTTCACGGACTGGAGGACTCTACCGTTGTCGAATACAGCCCACAGTATTATGACAAAGAAGACGCGCTGAAAATAGATATCGAGGGATGAGTAGCAGCCCTCCATCCCTTAATGACCCCCCCATGTTGCTTGTTAATATTTTTTTTATAAAGAACGCAGTCAGCGTTCACCTCACCGAGGATTTCACCTCACCGACGTTTCTTCCTCGTTGCCCGACAAGCCTTCCGAAAGTATGAAGATTTCAAATGGTATTCGTTGGTCGGATCAATCACTCCCTTGGCCACAAAATACTGTTGTCAAATACTCCTCCCATGGCATATAATTGCCTTGATAAGGGGGATCATGAATATCAATTGTATGTCTATTGCAAAACAAAAAGATCGTTTTTTCGGAAAGATAGCCTCGATTGCATACTTCAGGGCAACAACTAAGCAGGAAAAAGACTATTCAAAACCCATAGCAATGCGGAGCGGCATAGTTCAACGGTTTTTTTCTGAAACTGTCGCATCAGAAAAAAGCTTATGGGGTTCGGTGGAGGAGATAAAGGATGAATGAAAAGCAGAAAAGATTATCTTCAGCTTTTATCGTTATTTCATGCACGATTATTTTGACAATAACAGGCATCCTTACATTTGTTGCTTATCAAGACCAATTGGCCAAACAAGGAGACATTTTCGATAAGGTTGTAGCAGAGCAACATATGATTTGGGTTTCACCAATCCTTGTTCTCTTGGTTGGCCTTGCTGTAGCCGCTGCTGTTTTGTTCTTTGGTCTATGGAAAATAAACAAATCAGCTCAGACGAAATGAGATGCTGTTTGGAAATATTTAAACACCGAACAATGGCATCCAGGCGTTAGGTGAAAATATGGATAAAGTAGAAATTAAGCTTTCAGCAGAACAATACGAAACATTAATCAAATTTCTATATTATGCCGATTATTGGGCTGAAAGCGGTTTCATGTCTGAGTTTAAAAGCACTAATGATAGGAATAAGCTTTTTGATCTTTTAAATAAAATATATGAATGTGGCGATAATATAAATCTACCGAAATCATTTTCGATGTCAACTATGACTTCAGAAGTACGTTTCTCTGATGAAGAGCATATTCGGCTTATGAGGCAAGTGGAATCTGATCTTGAAGATATTGCTCGATATATTTTTGCACGTGAGTTTGCCGAACAAGATCTAAAACCATTATTATTAAATCCAGAAAATGACCCACATACTCTCGAAGAAACATTTAATGAATGGAACAGGAGAAGAATTCATGAAAGAGCGGACATTTATAGGGCAGAGTTTAAGAAGAACGGAATAAAAAATTTAAGATTTAAAATGTTTTACAAGATAACTGATGACGAAAGTGACACTTAACAAAGTCAATTCAGCCGATCGCTACGCTCCGGCCGATTTTATCGTTAACTCAACCGGATTGACCAACATGCCTTCGAATCAGGAAATTGAAAGATGCTATTTTGAGATGTTTCGTAATCACTATACACTGCCTCCCGGCACTATAGTATTTGGCGATCGTCCTGACGTCATGATTGAAGGACAAAGGCGCATTGGCATCGAGGTGACCAATTTCTTTAGAGAAAAAGGGTCACTCACGGAGAGTGAGCAGATCCAAAACAAACTCCGCAGTAAGGTCGTTTCGGACGCCCAAAGTCTCTTCGTCGCCAGAAATCCAAAGGGCATACAAATCACGTTTGGATTTGACAAGGATAACCCGATCCGAGACAAGAAGGTCGTCTCGACTGCCATAGCGGAGTTGGCGGAAGCAATCCAGGGGAGGCAAAGCGGTGTCATTGAAAGGGATACTTACAGAACGATACTTGAGCTTTCTTATGTGTACCTAAACGCAGAACCGATTGGCGACCCAAAGTGGATGATCTCGCAGTTTAGCAGAGGTCAGTTGATGTCCCGAGATCGACTGCTCGATATTGTTAGGGCAAAGGAGGCGCATGCCGCCAACTACCGGCCCTGTGACGCGTATTGGTTGCTCGTTGTGGTCGACCACATAAATGCTGCACAGGATCAAGAAATCCGAGTTGACGATTTCGAGCGCATTACAAGCGATGTGTTTGAAAAAGTGATCGTCTATCGAACCCTGGTTGGGCACGTCTTTGAGGTAAAATGAAAAGGAGTTAACCGTCCCGCCCATCGCGCTTTGTATCGGCGCAGTATAGGTGGAATAGAGAATGAATAAAATATGAATAGAAGCTATAATGAAACTGGCGCCGAACACTCCAGCCGACGGCCGCCGCTTAACCCAGTCGTTACTCGCTTTCATTCTGTAATAAGCGACTCTCCATTGCCTGTCCTATACTCAATAAGTAGATGAATTAACCATGATAACAAGTCATTGATTACGCTCGAAGTACGACAGTCGGGTCTGATTAGCGAAGCGTAAGCCTATTGAATACTCCGCGACTATTCCCGAACAAGCCGTTGGGCGGACACAAAGACAAAATATCTTTGTAACTTCTGCGTCGTCCCTCTTGACTTACGAATATAATCGTATATAATCGTATATAGTCAACTGTATTCGCAGAAGGGGGTCCATGAAGGATAGATTTGAGAGAAGATTAGCCCATGTCCCGGCTGAAATTCTGGCGAAGGTTGCCGGAATTGACGAGTTAAAAGGTCGCTGGCTCGGTGGATTGCAATTAAATCCCCAAGCTCTGGGCCGCTTGAAACGCTCTGTCTTGGTTACTTCCACCGGTTCTTCCACCCGTATTGAAGGAGCGCGACTTACCGATGAAGAAGTAGAGAAAGTGATGCAGGGCGTGCAAACCAGGAAATTGAGCGATAGAGATTCACAGGAGGTGAAAGGGTATTACGAACTTCTTCATAATGTTTTTGATGCATGGGCAAGCATCCGGCTTAGTGAAAGCACGATAAAACATTTTCATAATCAGCTTCTCAAGTATGTAGAAAAAGATCAAAGACATAGAGGTGATTACAAAAAAATTGAAAACCTTGTCGAAATGTTTGACGAAAGAGGGAAAAGCGTGGGGATAATATTTGCGCCTACCAAGGCATACCTTACCCCCAAAGAGATGCAGGAGCTTGTCGATTGGACTAAAGATGCCCTGGAAAAACAAAAGTATCACCCGCTTCTTATTATTGGCAACTTTTTGGTAGAGTTTCTTAAAATTCATCCTTTCCAGGACGGTAACGGAAGGCTTTCCAGAATTCTCACAAACCTCCTGCTTTTGAAAGCAGGCTACCAGTATATGCCGTATGTTTCTCACGAAAAACTGATTGAAGACAATAAAAACAGCTACTATCTGGCGCTTCGCAAAAGTCAGAATAGCTTCGGAGGGAAAAAGGAAGACATTTTCCCCTGGCTCCACTATTTTCTGGACATTTTACTGAAGCAATCTGAAATTGCAACAAAACTCATTAAAAGCGAAGAGGTGGAAAAGCTGCTTTCCCCGAGACAGCTCCAGGTGTGGAATTGTTTGCAGGAGGTCATTGAAACTGGACCAGGTGAAATTTGCGACAAAACCAGGATAACCAAGCCCACCGTCATTCAAGCCCTTAATCGATTAATCAAACTGAAGAAGATTGAAAGAATAGGAATGGGGAGGGCAACGCGATACCGGAAGTTGTAATGGTGCTTTCTTCACATCGGTTAGCCCGAGACGCGTCAGCACGCGCATAGGCGCTTTTTGCTCGACTGAGCTCGCAATTAACCTTTCCCGAACAAGCCGTTGGTCGAGCACAAAAAACAAATGTTTTTGAGTTAAGCAGTTAAGAAGAAGCACTTAAGATATTCCCCTTCCAAGAAGGGAACGGACTGTGGATGGTCGATACCGTGTGTAAATGTTTCGAGGATTTTGAAACCCCTTCTCACCTTTCCGCCCGCCTCCGACAGGAGAAAGCGGAATTCTTCCAGCGTTAAGTGATTCGAACAGGAGCAGGTGACAAGGATGCCACTCTCCGTGAGGGCCCTCATGGCCATTGCATTGATGGTCTTATAACCCTCAACACCCTCCTTCTTTTTCCGGCGGTCTTTTACAAAAGCAGGAGGATCGAGGACAATGGCATCAAATTGTTCGCTGATGTTCCTCAAATAAGGCTTCACGTCGTCACAGATGAATTCACATTTATCTATGTCGAACGCATTGAGCCTAACATTCTCCCGCGCAAGGGCAATGGCAGCCTCGGAGCTATCGATGCTTGTTACTTTCTTCGCCCCTCCCGCCAGGGCATACAGGGAGAACCCTCCCGTGTAGGAGAAACAGTTCAACACGGAAGCATCTTTCGTGTATTTTATGAATGCATTTCGCTTATCGCGTTGATCGAGAAAAAAACCTGTCTTCTGACCGTGCTGCACATCAACAAGAAACTGAAGACCATTTTCCCTGATGGTTATTAGCTCAGGGATAGAGCCGGACAGAAGGCCCTGCACGCTGCTCAGGTGATCGAATCTTCTCGCGGCCATATCGGAGCGTTCATAGATGCCCTTTGGGTGCATGATTTTTTCCAGAGCGGCAATGATCTTTTCTTTCCAGGATTCAATGCCTGCCGTGTGAAACTGCACTACAAGATAATCGACGTACTTATCGACAATGAGCCCCGGCAGAAGGTCGTTTTCTCCATTGATAATACGAAAGGCATTTGTTCCAGGGCTTTCCACATATCTTTTTCTTGTGCTGTATGCGTTTTCTATTCGTTTGGCAAAGAAGGCTTCATCGACCGCTTCATCCTTGTCGTAGCCCCAGACACGGACCGCGATCTGAGAATAGGAATTGAAATAGCCGGTAGCGAGAAATTCGCCTCTTTCGCTTTTCAGGTGTATTGGTTCTCCCGATGGAATATTGTCAGGGATATTGATAAGCGCCTGCGAAAAGACCCAGGGATGAAAACCCGCTATGGGACCTGTGCGCTTTTGTTTTATCGTAAGCGTTATCATTTGTCGGCCAATATAATACCTGTTATCGCATAAAATGACATTAATAATTTTATCCCTGTTATGCCGGTTGTATGAAGCCGTACAAATTGTTATAGTTATTCTAAGAAGAGGTTTATCCATGAGCAGGCTCAAAGAATTGAAAACACCTGTTTTCTGGGTTGAGGGGCACCCGGGGAGCCTCAACCGTGAGGGCTGGAAAATCGAGGTGACCGGCTCCTGCAAAAACCCGAAAATATTCTCCTGGCATGAACTGTCGACTCTGCCGAAGAATATTGCCGATGCCCGTCTGACGAGTGTGACGCGGTTCTCGGTCCGGGGACAATGGGGAGGGGTCGCCCTCTCACGGATCCTTGAGCTGGTGAAACCCAATATAGCTGCGCAATATGTCCGCTTCTGGTCGCTGAAAAACATATACGATACATCCATCCCCATCGAAGTGGCCCTCAAGGAAAGAACGCTCCTTGCCTATGAGTTCGACGGCGAGTTTCTCGAAGAGGATTACGGAGGACCCGTGAGGGCTTTCTGTCCGTACCTCTGGGGCTACAAGTCCGCGAAGAGTGTTGTGGGAATAGAATTAATGGATCATTACGTCAGCGGATTCTGGGAAAAGAGAGGATACACGGATGACGGTCTGATCACAGCGGGAAAGGTGCGCGATATAAACGAGGGAGGAAGGATCCGGCCCATACCGGACGGTGAAGTAATTAAATTTCTTGACGAGTAATAGCAGTTGACAAAGAACCTATCGGGGCTTATGTATAATTGTATGGATATAAGCAAAAGTTTGGAGTTTTTTTAACGATTTTTTCGCAAGCAGTGTTCATGAAAGGAGACCGTTATGAGTAAAGCTCAGGCAGTAACAGACAATGATTTTAAAAAAGAGGTGCTTGAATCGAGCGTGCCCGTTCTTGTTGATTTCTGGGCCACGTGGTGCGGCCCCTGCCAGACGATGGGACCCGTTGTGGATACCATTGCCGGAGAGAATGAAGGCAAAGTGAAGGTATTGAAAATCAATGTAGACGAAAACCCTGTAACTCCCGCGCAATATGGCGTAAGAGGCATTCCAACGCTCATCCTCTTTAACAAGGGCGAAGCAGTTGATAGAATGATCGGCGCCCAACCGAAAGGCTCGGTAGATAATCTGCTGAAAAAAGTTGTTTTATAAAAAGGGATTTGCTATTTCGTTTCTTGTTTTGGTTGGACTGTAATGTGGGCTTTTTTGTCCTTGTCCGCCTGGACAACAACCCTATCTTCATTGACGTAGTAGATAATAACATCTCCGGCAAGCTTGTCCTGCCCCTGATAGACGATGGCGTTTCCCTTCAGGGTAATTTCGCCTTTCGCGTTCTCAAATATGGCTTCCTGACATGTTGCCGTACGATCCTGTTTAATGATTTTTACGTTTCCCTTAGCGACTGCTTTTTCTATTTCATTTGTGTCTTCGCCCGTGTAAGCTTCCATGACATCGGCAAAGATAAATAAGTCTTCCTGCTTGGCAACGACCTTCCCCTTAAAGACAACATACTTTTCCTTATCGAACCCCTCCATTGTATCCGATACGATATCGACAGGCTTCTTCTTGTCGAAGAATGATAGCCCTTTATCCTTCTCTTTTTCTTTCCCCTTCTCTTCTTTTGTCCCCGCTTTTGTCCCCTCATCTTCTTTTGCCGCCAAGGGGATTAATGGGATGTTTCTTTTCTTTGTCTCTTCGTAAAGGGGAAGCGGTTCCCCCGCTTTTGCCTGTTGCAGCGTCTTTCTCCCTCTTATAGGGGATCGCGTATAGAGGCTGTTCGGATATTGTGTGCGTAACATCTCCAGGTATTGATCGCTTTTTGCCTGTTCGCCCATTTCCCGGCAGGACAGCGCCAAGTAAAATAAAGCCTTATCAAGCCCTTTTGCGTCGGGGTATTTTTTTATGAAATATTCCAGCCGTATGATCGCCCCATTATACTGGGCGGTCCTGTAGTAAAATTCGCCCACATACAATTCGTGGTCGGCGATCTTCTGGATCATGTTTTTCAACTTTGGTTCCATTGCTTTTGCTTCGGCGCTTGCCGGATAGCGGTTTTTCAGGTATGTTAACCGTTCAATGCCTTTCAGCGTGTATGCCTGATCCCTGTCGATAGAGAGTGATAATTTGTTATAACATTCTCCCAGTTTGGAAAGTGCGTAGGGGATGTTTTCGTCTTCCGGATAGGATTTGTAAAGGTCTTCATACACGCCGGCCGCGAGAACATATTCTGTCTTTGCGAAGTATGTATCGCCAAGTTTCACTGCCGCAACGATCGCTAAAGGATCGAAGGGGTAGTTTTCACGTAAGACAGAGAATTTCTCAATTGCCTTATCATACTTTTTTGCCTGTAGGAAATTGACGCCGTCGACGTAAAGGTTTCCGGGGCTGTCCACTTTTTTTGGTCCCTTTGACGCACAGGAAAAAAGCAGGAGACAAACGGTCACGATGATAATCAGTTTTCGCATTGAACATCAGTATAACAGAAGGAAAAAAAATATGCTATTCTTTAAATTGTGAACGTGGAAAAAACCATCAGAGAAGGGCTCAAACACTTCCATATTGACTATGACGAAACACGCCTTAAAAGCCTTCTTTTCTATATGGACGAACTGGCGAAATGGAATAAAAAGGTAAACCTTATAGGGATACAGGATATGGAACGTGCTGTACGTGAGCTTCTCTACGACGCATTTTTTCTGAGAGGATATGTGAGCCAAGATCATTCAATACTTGATCTTGGCTCCGGTGCAGGGATACTCGCCATCCCTCTATCAATATTGCTGGGGCATGTGGATGTCTTTTCCGTGGATAAGAGCTTGAGGAAGATCCAGTTTCAGCGGCACATCAAGAGGATGCTACATCTTAACCGATTCACCCCGCTTCACGGCAGGGCTGAAGAGATTGCCCCAATAGGAGTTGACAGTCTCGTCGTAAAAGCCTTTGGCAGCATCGAGGAAATACTTGAAAAAGGGGTAGGACATATAAAATTTAAGGGGCGTGCTTTGATCGTGAAAGGAAAAAAAGAGAGACCCGTGGAGCGTGAAGGATTTCTCCTCGATGATACAGTACCATACGAAATACCTGTAATTTCAAAATCATATAAGCTTTTGATATATAAAAAAGTTTCATAGTAATTTTATTTGTGGTATTGTAATAAATCCGTCATGGTAATATCCATTGCAAACCAAAAAGGTGGGGTTGGAAAGACTACAACAGCGGTGAATCTCTCTGCATCGATTGCGGTGTCGGAGAAAAAAACCCTTGTCATAGACATGGATTCCCAGTGCAATACCACATCGGGGTTCGGCATATCCTACAACGGTGCTTATGACCACATCTACCATGTAATGATAGGGGAAAAGGACATCCGGGACGTCATTAAAAAGACTGAAATCCCATTTCTCGACATAATCCCAGCCCATCCTGACCTCATAGGGGCCGAAGTGGAACTCCTCGATATACAGGAGAGGGAGTTTAGATTGAAAAATGCCCTTGAAGGATTGAAAGACACCTACCAGTACATATTCATTGATTGCCCTCCCTCGCTCGGTCTTTTAACGATCAACTCACTTGCGGCGTCAGATTGTGTGATTATACCCCTGCAGTGTGAGTATTTTGCTCTTGAGGGGCTTGCGATGCTTTTAAGGACCATATCGATCTTCCAGAGGAAGTTAAACCCGAAGCTCGAAGTGTTGGGCATTCTCCTCACCATGTTTGATCGGAGAAACAACCTTTCCTTCAGGGTCTGGGAAGAGGTGAACAAATGTTTTAGCGACATTGTTTTCAAGACGGTGATCCCGAGAAATGTGAAACTGAGCGAATCACCGAGTCATGGAAAACCGGCCCTGCTTTATGATATAAGTTCAAAGGGCGCCGAGAGCTATCTCCGGCTTGCCTCAGAAATCATTGAGAAAAGGAATGGACATTGAAAAACGATCCCCTGGGAAGAGGCTTGTCGGCAATACTGAAGGATGAGGAGAAAGCTTCAAGCAAGCTCATTCCAATAGACCGGATAGTCCCCAATAAAACCCAGCCGAGATTGAAGATAGATGAAAAATCTATAGCGGAGCTTGCCTCATCGATAAAGGAAAAAGGGCTCCTCCAGCCGATCATTGTCAGACGGAAAAACAAGGAATATGAAATTATTGCCGGAGAGAGACGATTCAGGGCTGCCGTCATGGCAGGTTTAAAAGAAGTGCCTGCCCTTATCAAGGATGTCGATGAAAGAGAGGCCCTTGAAATTGCACTCATCGAAAATCTCCAGAGGGAGGACTTAAATCCTCTCGAAGTGGCCGTTGTCTACGAAAGGTTCATTGAAGAGTTCAGCTATACCCATGAGGAACTAGCCCACAAAATGGGTGTAGACAGAAGCTCCGTATCAAATTTTGTACGGCTTCTCAAACTCCCCCAATGGACAAAAGAACTGATCACAGAGGGAAAATTGACGCAGGGACACGCGCGGGCGCTATTGACGTTAAAGAGTGAAAAAGAACAGAAGAGGTTTGTCAATCTGGTTTTGAAAGAAGGGACCTCCGTAAGAGAACTGGAACGTCAGGCACGAAAGAAGAGCGCGCAAAGAAACCCCGCTTTTTTCTCTATCGAAGAAAGTTTGCAGAAAGTCCTACAGACCAAAGTGAATATTACCTTCAAGGGAAATAAAGGCAAAATCATTATTGAATTTTATTCGAAAGAAGATCTTGAAAGAATCGCGGAGCACATTGCAGAATTTTGATTGCATAAAATAATTGAAAATTCATATCGTTTTATGGTACATACCTTATAATGCGAGTATGTGAAATAATTCTTTAGTTTTTCACGAGGATGATAGATGATCAATTTTGATATTACTATCCTTTATCAATTTGCTAATTTCCTAATTTTATTGGTACTTCTCAACTTCTTACTTTTTAAGCCGATCCTCGGGGTCATCAAGAAAAGAGGCGACGCCATTCATTCCCTCACGGAACGGGTTGAAAAAGCGAAACAAAACGCAAAAGATTTTGAGAGACAATATGACGAAGCGGCCCATGAAAAAAAGAAACCCATCTTTGAGAGTAAAGATGCCGCTCTTTCCGAGGCAAATGTCGGCGCTATGAAAATCATCGAAAAGGCACGTCTGGAGCTCACTAATGAACTGGCAAAAATAAAAAGCGAGATTGAAATCGAAGGAAAGAGAGTTTACGAAACACTGAGGGCCGATGTGGACAGACTCTCCGGTGATGTGGCGGAGAAAATACTGAAAAGGAGTTTGCAATGACAGTCGGCGGAGAGTCATTATGGTCAATAGCGTTTAGATTTCTCAACTTTGCCGTTCTCCTCGCAATCCTCATAAAATTTGCAGGGAAGCCCCTGAAAAATTATCTTGCGAACCGTCATAATGCCATAAAAGAAAAGATTGAAGAGACAAACAGGATGCTTGATGAGGCAGAAAAACTGAAGCGGACATACGAAGAAAAGCTTTCCAGACTTGATGAAGAAATAGCGACCTTCAAGAAGACCATCATGGGTGAAGTGGAAAATGAGAAAGCAAAGATTGTCGCCGAGGCAGCGCAGTTCGCCTCCAAAATGAAAGAGCAGGCACGGCTCACCTATGAACAGGAGCTCAAAGAAGTAAAAAATAAAATCAAAGAAGATATAGCGCAGCTTACCATCGAAGGCGCCGGAAAGCTCATCGCGGAAAAAATTAGTAAGCCGGACCACGAAAAAATGATAGAAGATTTCATTGTAAAACTGAGGAGTCTGAATTGATAAGCCAGTCAATTGCACGGAAATACGCGAAAGGGTTATTCAGCGTTGGCGAAAAGAACGGGAAGTATAAGGAATATTTTCAAGAGTTCGAAGGAGTCCTGAAATTATTTGATAAGGAAGACCGTCT
>Ga0182011_10003328_pt1 | contig 13210 bp, 9 predicted proteins | sample 711E1DmetaG_FD_120481 | JGI IMG/M metagenome (GOLD analysis project Ga0182011, IMG submission 120481) | Permafrost microbial communities from Stordalen Mire, Sweden - 711E1D metaG | ecosystem: Environmental > Terrestrial > Soil > Wetlands > Permafrost | place: Sweden: Stordalen | collected... | reverse complement strand
GGTTGAGGCCAAATCTTGTAACCAAACGGATCAAGCTTTTGTGCGTAACGTGAGTCACTCAGTCCACCGCAGATGACGGAGCTGCCGTCGTCATACGTTAGGATGGTCTGGGAAAAGCCAGGGCACACGTACAGTGTACTGTCTACTGTCGTGGATGTGGACCACTGGGCGGTCGAATACTGGCAGACGAACGCCAGAAAAAGAATCGACATCACGCTCTTCATGGAGACCCCGCTAATACTAACAATGATCGACTTTGAACTTTAGCGGTGCAATAATGGAACCACAGCACACTTTACAGCGAAGAATCGCAAATGTCAAGACCGCGAGCTTGAAGGTCATTAACTCAAAAGGGAAAACCGACGGCAGGGCGGACGATGGGACGGTAAGTCAACTAGGCTTGCTAATAACGAAAAATCCCTACCAGCTTTCACCAGTAGGGATTCTTCTGTAGAATGTGTAGCGGGGGCAGGCACTTCGCTTCACATACAACTCTTGAAAGGCTCGTGGAGGTCGAAATCAGCACATTTTGGTGGAAACGATAGGCCTCCCCAAGTACTCCCACATCCTCGGTCTCAACAAGGGGGGCCTCTCGGTGGTCCTCAGAAAAATGATTGCCGTCTGCGGGCCCACCTGACCTCGTGCGGTTCTTTAAGTTCTCATTGTCGAGCCCGAGTAGATCGAGTTCTGACGATCCTCTTGCCGCCCGTGCCTTCGATTTTCTCGCGTTGCTGCTTCCGCAAATATTCCAGTGGAGAATTCTGGGGATGTAGTTCACCCCATTGCAGAAAAACCGGCCTGGGAAACAGTTTTAAGGCTCTGGATCACTCTCCAGTACTAGGGGTTTGCCGGTTTATGTTAGTAACTTTTTCAGCGATCAACTCGCATGCCCAGTTCTATCATTGATATTGGAAGTCTTCATCCTTACATTCAGACACGTTCTTTTTCAAAGTCGGAGTCTCCTTTCGCTCACCTGACCTGGCTCCGGCCATTGGCTTCCCGCCGAAGTGCCCATTCCATCGAACATTGGACACAAAATGACTACCAAGTCAGCGTTCCTTTTGGGCTAAAGACTTAATTTCCTGTCGATCAAAAGCATGAGAAAACCTCGAATCAATCTCCACAGGGCGGGGATTTATCTTGGCATAGTAGGTATCTATGTTGCATCCCTCATAGGATGGCTGACATCCCTTCCGTATTTGAATACAGAGTGGCGTATTATTCCAACCCTTCTAGGTGGACTATTTGCCATCTTGATTCTGGCCGGGTTTGGGGCACTGCTTGTGCGATGGTATAGCTACACGAAGGGAATTAGCATTCAGGTTACTTTTGATCGAGAGGAGGCTCTTAGTGCTGGTCGAGAAGTGTTTGCCCTCGCAGCTGAATCCGGGGGTACGCTCTATTCCACTCATATTTACCCACAGGAGCGGTTGCACCAGGAAGCGATCCTAGATACGCTTAAGAAGGCAAAGTACCACCTTGACTTTCGTAGGATACTGTTCACTGATGATCCGGTTAAGCTCGACCATCTAATAGCTGCTACTTTAGCCGTCGGCAGTAAAGAGGTTAGCGTTGAAGTGCTCGTTCCATATTCATCTTCTTCAGTCGTGCCGAAGTTTCTGTGGTACATTCTCCCGAGAATCAACGTGTTGACCTACATTGACCGGTCCGGGGGGAAAGCCCGCACTGTAATCGGTTTGTTTCGAATCTATACCGAACAGAACACCTCGAGGAGCAGTGTCGGTATCCCCACCTCACCCACGTTAGATTTTCGCACGAATCGTGTTGACGTTGCCGAAAAAGTCATTGAGTACCTTAGAGCTTTCGATCGTGGACAATACTACCATATCAAGAGCATTGAGGAGTACGAGGCTCAAAAACATAGGATTCTTTTCCAGAAGAACTATCGATCATTTATAGATCATATCCTGACGCTCTGCAACAATCCGAGTCTTGGACTACTTCATTGTAGCCTGTTTGGTCAGTGCGCGCTCTTCGAGAGGGGGGTACAGGACATAGGAACTCTAAAGACCGATCTCGATGTAGACCTTCTCATTGTGTGTAAGAAAGGGAAAAGAGAAGCTGTAAGGGAGGAGATTAAGGCAGAAGCTGCAACTCTTGGGTTCAAAACAACGATAACTTGGGGTCCAAGCGTAGCCGAGTTTTACAGTAGGCGAAGTGGGGATACCTTCAGTGTTGACATTGAGATCTTTGAGGAAGGCGACGACTTCTACGAGCTGCATCCCTTGCTCGGTCTGTCTATTATACCTTCTTGTACTACCATTTACCTGCAGGACCCAGAAGAAGATAGACTCCACAAGTTACTTGTTGAACCCAGAATGATTGTAGGAAAACGATTGAGAGCAGACGTTGTGCTTCGTGACAGAAAGGGTATCAGAGATTTCATCAAATCCGTACCGAAATACAAGGACACACTCGACCCGATTCGTGTCATATCGCACATAGTAAGAAACCTCGCTTGGGTTGTCACCGGGAGTTTTCCTGCTTCGTACGAAAGGGCAGTCGAGATAGTGTACTCGGACCAAGACCTTTTGTTCGACAAGCAATCACTTGAGGTAGCAGACAAGATGATAAAGCTAAGAGACATACATACGCATGATGACCAATTGTCTTCCATAGAATGTTTGCTTAAAGATGCCGAACGCGACCTTGAACATTTGGCCGCGGGGGGAGAGTTGCATTGATGGGAAGGCAGCCGGAATATGTAAGTGAACATTGTCCCGGTTCTCCAGTGAGTTTGCCTTCTTGAGACTTCGTCCATGTACAAGAGGGGCGATCCGCACTTTGACAAAGCATCCTCTCGGATTTAATGGGAAGGGATGTGGTTTTGGTGATCTCTGACGGGTAAATGCCATGTCCATCAGGATAGGAGTACTGCTATTCGCCTGACATGCCAAGAGCTATACCATGAACTCTAGTCAATTCATCAAACAATGCATGGTAGGCACATCGGTCTGATTTTGATTTACCGACAGGGACTAGGAATGAACATAAAGAGGAAATTGGCAGAAGGAGTCGCAGGGTGGTTGATGTTCGAATCTCATAGCAATCGCGGCCGACTTTTTGGCGAGAAGTACTTAACTGCTCCAATTGGCCACATATTGAGTGGTATCTATGGGACTGGAGTTCTTGCAGAAATGAACCATCCGATCTTGAATATGTACAAGACTTGGCCGGGAAGGCCGCCTCAAATTGATTTTGGAATCCTGGCCAAGGACAAATACACAGTCGCAGTCGAGTCAAAATGGATCGGAAAAACTCAAGTTGGCGTAGGAGAAATTATATGGGATTTGATTCGTCTTGAACTTCTACACTACGCGTATGCAACCACATGTTTTTTCATTTTGGGTGGCCAAAAGAAAAAGCTCATCGAGTTGTTCGCTAGTGACAGGTTTCAGGAACCAAGAGAAAATGGCAGAACTCGGCCGGTGCTTCGACTCCTGAAAAATGTCAAGAAGCTGTCAATACGTATTGATAGCCCACCTCCCAAGAGGGCTGAACTCATTAAAGGTCGCATATCCCAGTATCAGAACGTTTCAATGCCAACGGGGATTGTGACTGGCTACCCAGAATTCTACCCTCTTACATGCAAATCTTCTGACTATCAAGTCTTCATTTGGGAAGTGCGATCATATAAAAGTAAACCGAGATTCTTTCCTAAGAATAGCAATTACTACAGGACATAGGAAAGCTATCTGGCTCGCTTAGGAAAGGGCGTACGGAGGGAATGATTTTGACATGATATACTAGGCTGTCTTGATGAAGGATCGATTCCGCCAACTAATCTCGTTGATTTCATTTGGGTGGTGGGATTTCCAGATTGTCCAACATGGCTGCAATGATAGATACTCACCAAATTCGCCTCACTCGCCACGAACTATACAACAGAGTCTGGGCGACCCCGATGTCCAGACTTGCAAAAGAGTATCACTTGTCAGACGTAGGGTTGGCGAAGATCTGCACTCGCCATCAGATCCCAAGACCGGGTCTCGGTTACTGGGCAAGACTCGCTCATGGGAAGAAGGATCAACAGGTGCCGCTTCCGGCTATTCCCCCAGGTGAGCTCGATACGGTCGAAATTGTATTGCAGGAAAAATCCGAGAAGAAACCTGCATTTGAAGGATTCGAGGACACAAGAGCCGAGTTGGCAAGAATTGCAACACTCGCACCTCCCGTTGTGGTTGACAGCGTAAAGAAGCTGAAGCACCCGCTCGTGCTCAGAATGAATGAGGTCAAGCAGAGTTACCATCACGGATTTGAAGGATGGATATCACACTGGCGACTGCATCCGGATGTCAATGTTACGACTTCTGCCTGGGACCGTGCACTCAGGATTCTTGATGCTCAGTTCCGCTGCGCAGAAGAACGTGGTTACAAGGTGCACGTTGAAGACGGAAAGGGTACTTTCATCAAGGTACTGGGGGAAGATGTGCAGATCGCTGTGAGAGAGAAGAGAAAGCGGGTTGAAGCTTCTTCAATGCCTCAGGACCGTGAATCCGTTCGGTTAAACCACCAAGAGTACGAATTCATCGGAACGGGAGCACTCTGGCTCAGCATTAAGAACGACTACGATGCTGGACGAGGCAGGCTAAATTGGTTTGACAGTGATGATTCGAGACTCGATGGTAAGCTTGCAGACTTTATGTCTGGACTCGTGGAGTCTGCCGCGCGATTGCGGCGGCGCAGATTGGACATTCAAGAGAGGGAACGGAGACGGTCGGAAGAGGCAAGACTCAGCGAAGAAAGGCGGAAAGAGGTAGAGAATGGGGCGAAGCTCGTCCAGGGCCTAATCAAAGAAGCAGAAAAGTGGAACACGAGTCAATCGATTCGAGCATTTATCGAGGCACGAAAGAAGGCAGAGGTCGTCAGAAACGGAGATATCTCTCCGTCGAGCGAATTCGGAAAGTGGTTCGAGTGGGCGATGCGGGAAGCTGACAAGATGGACCCGTTGGCTGGCGATTCAGGTTAAAAGTTCGCAATACCTGGGACACGTGCTACCGCTTCTTCTGGAGAAATAAGAGAACGAGAGCGCATGATCAGCACATCGAGCCTCGAGGCAGCGACTGGTGACAGCGGATTTGCTTTTGAAAATCCAATCGAATTACTCTACATTGCAGACATGTTGTATGCTGCATTGACCTTTGACAAGAGCCTCATTCTAACCATCAGGTTGAAGAGGTTTTGCATTTTTGTGGTGCCTCGTTCCATTCGAGATTTAGAACCTCTGATACAATCACAGGAGAAAGATGGCGACATGTACGGGTATCCCGCTGATCAAATAGCCTTGATTCCCAGCCCATCATCTTGCGTGCGAAAAATACCGGGCAACTGGCGGCCATCGCTGAGACGAAGGAAGCTTTCCATTGATATAAGAATGCATTGAAACCCCAAGCTACCCTCCCTACGATGAGCTGGACTGTCCTCGACCAGCTTGACGCTCGTGAGCTCTTGAGCCGGCTTGAAGACGACCCTAGCGACCGTGATACCGTGGACGAGCTCGGTCTTGGCTCCATTAGGGATTACTATTCCGATCTGCTTTTCCCTGGGATAACCACTCTTTTCTCCCGAGCTAGGTATTTCTTCATTGTCCCTGCCCTGCTCTCGAGGATGGAAGAGCTACGCCGCAATCCGCGTTTCAAAATTGCGAACCCCTATGAAGGCCTACTCAGGAAATGGGAACATCAGATAAACGTCCATTTCCGGCAATTCTACGCCAAATCCCAGGATCATTTGGACAATGAATACATCGGACAGCGAACAATCAATCGGAGCTTTAGCGAAATCTATGGGCCTAAGCTAGCAACCTCACACGAGGAGGGTGGCCTGGATGTGATTGAGAGAGAATACCATTCGATGTCTCTCCGACAGGGTGTGATGGAGTATTGGAAGCAAGAAACTGTTCGCCGAGACGATGACGGTATTCAAGAGGCTTCGCCTCGACTCCTCAGGGATACAGAAATTGTATCGGAAGTCAAAACTTTCTTGATTCCTTCCCGTCAACGCCTCAGGCAAAGGGAATTGAAGGCGCTGGAGTTCAAGCTAACAAGAGATGAGGCGAAATACCTCAGAGAAGTGCTCGGTTCATTGCATAAAGAGAATGTCCAGAATTTGTGGGGTTGCCTCATAGACAAAATGGGGGGACTGCCATCTTGGGAACGAATGAAGGAGTATAGGCAGAACCTCTCCAATCTCCGACCTCTTTCAGCCGATCAACATCTGAGTAGAGCTCTCCTGTTCAGTAGATTGGCGCGAACGATGTACTCAGCTTATTGGTTTCACGCTGGTTCATTATCGAAAGACGCTTCGATTAGGCAAAGCAGACTGGGGATACAGCAACAAACCACGAAACTGATGAAGCGCTTGAGCCAACAACGAGGCATGCTCAAAACTCTGTTGAATTCTGAACCTTCGGAGATTTTGGGGGTTCGCGCGGACGGGAATTCGACGAGAAATGTAAAGACGCTTCTCTTCCTGCGAAGTTGGGTAGGGCATATCGGCCAGCCGGAACGTGCATTTTCTGAGGAAGGAAGAAGACTTCTACATGACCAGGAGGTTCGTGTCAAGACTAAGTCACGGTCCCGCCTTGAAAGCAGAAGTCTTACCCCTAGAGAGCTCCGAGAAGCAGTCGAGAATGCCTCCAGAGAATCCGAATTTGAGTATTCTTACCGGTTCCGTAGGGCTGTCACTATTGCGTATGACATCTCCGAGGGTCTTAGGCGGAAGAAGAGGCAATGATGAGGTCTGGACGTCGCACACCGCGGAAACACGGACCTTTGGCGCCAGGAGCGCCAACGCTAATACAGTCGGCCTTCTCTCCCCCAGCCGGATACTCCATCTCCCACGCCCTCGTGACCACATACTCCTTGGAGAGTGAGGCAGTTATTGTCGCGCTCTGCAACCTGGCAGGCCTTGGCGAGATCAGCCTCGATCCACGAAATCAAGAAGAATCAGATTGGCGAAACCACCTTCTCACTCGGGTGAAACAGCTCCGAGGGAACGTAGCGATTTTCTATGAGCACGGGAGAATCTCCACTCGGCGGCGCTCAATCATTGAGTCCCTTTTTCCATCATTTCTGTTTCCGGTGCGTCCTCCAACCGAAGGGAGCTTCCATCCGAAATTATCCATTCTCCGATTCACTTCGGACGAATCCCACGAAGTTCTCTACCGGCTCCTCTGCTCTACGCGCAACCTAACGAGATCCTCGATGTGGGAACTCCTTTTCGTCGCAGAAGCTCGCTCTAGCGAGCACCGGACAGAGCAAGGTGAAAGCCTCCGTCGCTTTGTACGATATGTTCGTGCCAATGCGAAGGGGTTACATCATCCCAACGACTGCGGATCGCTCTTTGAGGTCCTGATGAAAGAGTTGCCCAATCTCAGGTTCTCTATCGACCGAGAGTATGAATCCGAGTGGTCGTTCATTCCATTGCTACCCGGTCATACGGGTGAGTCTCCATTCACTGGCCTCCATTCTCCTGATCGCTTGCTCATCGTCTCGCCCTTTTTGAACCTTGGCTGGATCAATGAGCTAGTCCGCAAGACGCAGATATGCAATCAATCTCGGCCTCTCTCGAGGAAGCAGAAAAACAGATCGAAACCATTAGTCACGATCGTTTCCAGATCAGACGAAATCCATAAACTTGCTGAGCTGATTGAAGATAATACGTATGACATTCGGGTGTTTTGCACTGAAAATCCGCTTGACCCGAGTGATGATGGGTATAGAACCGGCGATCTTCATGCGAAAATGTATATTGCTGAACAGGGAAAGAAGAGCTGGATATGGCTTGGATCACCGAATGCCACAAATCATGCATGGAATGGGAGGAATACGGAGACGGTCGTGAAATTTGTTTACAACGGACTTGGTATCATCGACAGCCTCTCCGGTGACGACTTGACCCAAAAAGCCGAGTTTGATCTGTCGACACTAGAAGAGGATGATGAAAGAGAATGGCGTCAAGCTGTTATCGGCGCTCTTCGCAGGAGTGAATTCCGTGCTCGTCTTGACGGGAAGCAACTGGAGATTCGACTTCGGGGGCTATCCTGCAATCTGCGGGGGTTGGCGACGGAAAAGCACATAGATCGCAATGTTGTGAATTTGTCGATTAAAGTCTCCGTCTTTGACCCACTTGGACAGACACTAGATCATGTCATCCCCTTTTCCGGAAAAGTCAGAGGAAACAAGTTGGTCATAAGTGAACAGAAGATGATATTACACAGTGTCGAATCCTTACCGTCTGCGATTCTTGAATGTCTGGTAACTGACCGTCACAATCCGAGGACAAAGATTGGGTCCTTCCAAACTCAAATGGTCTTGCAGGGGTATTCATTTGATGCAGCCTATATCCAATGCCACGAAAATCTCCAGCCTGATGATTGGGCAGAGTTACTGTGGACATATCTTGGCGAGACAATCGCAGGTTCACGACGCCATGGTGAGAGAATTAATGGTGGGGGACATGGCCCAGGCCAATCTAGGACAATGAGGAATGGGATGCCTCGCCTTGAAGACTGGCTAGTCGCATTGGTAAATGACCCCTCATTATTGAATATTGGCCAAAGAGCTTTAGGCAATGAAGCAGGTTACCGAACAATGGTTGAGGGTGTAATCAACTCCCTCAGAGAGACAGACAATCGATGAAACACCCTCCCCGGCAATTTCTTCCCTCGCCGCCACGGCGACTTAAGGAATTTCAACAGGCCTCGGCAGACTTCATCGTTAGAAGATTCCTGGACAGCCAGCAGAGATATCTCCTGGCAGATGAGGTTGGATTAGGCAAGACTGAAATTGCGCGTGACGTTATCGCCCAACTCCACGAAGACTGGAAAAAGCAAAACCCGCATACCAGGAAACCATTTGTGGTCTTTTACATGGCTTCGAGCCAGCAATTATGCGCCCAGAATATTCCTAGACTGTACCCGTTGGTGCCCAATCGAGGAACTTCTTCTGATGGCAAGAAGAAGGGAGAGACAAATCGGCAGGCGGAACTGAGACTGACCCTGCTGCCCCTCATGTTAGATCGACTCATGAGGAGTTCGGGAAAGGTTTTGATTCTCCCTATCACGCCGCGAACCTTTTTTGTAAAGTCCAATCGATACGGACGGAAGAGAGAGCGAGCCCTGCTGAATCTTTTGCTTGGCGGGGGCATGCCTTCTGTGTCATGGAGACGGTCAGGGCGCAGGAGTTACAGTGAGGTCGAGAATAGTGTCCGAAAAGAACTCCATCTCGACGGCAAGAGCCATACTTCATCTGTCCGGCAACGGCTTCGACACATCATCCAGCATCACCTCTGGGATGAAAATGAAACTGAGAAGGAGTCGCTCCAACTGTTAGTGCGCCGAAGACGAAACCTGAATCGGAATAGGGCAGGGGATGTCTTGGGCGCGCTCCGCACCGCGCTGGCGACAGTTGTCCTAGAAATTCTCGACCCCCAACTCATCATCCTTGATGAATTCCAGCGGTTTCGAAACGACATCTACCCGCGTCGACCCCGAGAGAAGCGTGCAGCACGCAGGATGGAAATGCGGGGTGTTGATAACAAACTTCGGGAGATTCTTCTCAGCAATCACCGCTTGCTGCTTCTATCAGCAACCCCGTATACCCTCTACGATACCGAGGGTGTCGATAGACACAAGGAGGATTTCTATGAGATCGTTCGATTCCTCGGCGGGGACGCGGAGGGAACGCTTCCACATGATCTGACCAAGAAGGTGGAGGAGCAATTCAAGGCCTATGACGAAGAGCTAACAAAGCTGCGAAATCGCCTGCGGGAGCATCATCTGGAGAAAGCCGATGTGCGGGAGGTATGGTGCGCAAAGGAGAATCTTGAATCATCTCTTAAGAGGGTTTTGCTTAGGACGGAGCGAAGCACCTATCAAGATGACGAGGTAAGCACGAATGAGGAGCGTATTGGTAGTGGCGAGATTCCAAATGCGCACTACCGGGCATTTCGCTCTCTGTACGAACTCCTAAAGGGCCATACAGACCGTTGGACGATCCTCGAATGGTGGAGGTCGGGATCCCACTGGCTAAGCTTCATGGAGAGTCTTCACTATAAGACTATTCAACGTGCGTTGAGGAAGCATCCATTGCTCACGGAAGGGAAGAATGGACAGCAACACAGCGAGGCGCTTTTCCATGGGCGGAAGGAGCTTGAAGAGTATAGGGTGAAGTTTACAAATCCGAGGATGGAAGCACTCAGAGATATCCTCTTGCCGAGGCGGGATGATCGCATGGACCTCTGGGTACCACCCCTCAAACCAACATGGGGCACTACGCGAAAGAGATCGAAAATGTTGGTGTTCGCTGGGTGGAGGTTCGTCCCGAGGCAACTTTCGTTTGTTCTAAGTGCTGCTGCTGCCGAGAAAGGTGGGTGGGGTCAACAGGACTCAGCTTCCCACCCCACCAAGCTCTTTGATTTCAACCGCGGGAGCAGGCTATCACTTGCTCCGTTAGAACTTGTCTACCCGTGCCGCTGGCTAGCCGAAGCTGTGAATCCGACTCTTCTGGTTCAATCTATCGGTGAAAAGCGACTTGTGTCTTCGGAAGGTGTGACAGTCCATGAAATGCGCGATGCAGCTTCAGGTAGAATTCGTCACTTGCTCGGCGAACTTAAGAGTGAACTCCCCAAGCAAGAAACCCTGACACGAAGGAAGCCACCACCGAAAACGTGGCAAATTCTCTTGGCGCTGGACGCGGGCATCATCGACGCGGAAGAATTTCGAAAGACATGCAGGCGCTACGCTGTTCGGGGCGATCTAGTGGAAAGGATGGTGCAGAAACTCGGCCAAGATTCTCTAGGTGCGCTTAGTCAAATTACGGAGACTCAGATAGATGAGCTGGCTAGGATTGCGCTGGGATCTCCCGCCACCCTCCTTATGCGATCACTCCTACGCTTGGATCTCCTTGAGTGCAAGTCACCACCAGTTGAAATCTCTACGAGGAGAACTCCAAATGAGAAAAAGCAATCGGCACGTGACACTGCCGCAGTCCTGGATTCGGCGCTTGAGGGCTTCTCTTCGTATTTTGCAAAGCCTTATGCAAGCTCCATTATTCTGGGGAAGGGAAATCGGAGACCCGCTACCCGCGGGGACATTGCAGATTACTGCGCCGCCAATCTTCTCGGAGACGTGCTCGATGAGTACTGCTACCTTGCTAAAGAGCAGTTCGGAGATGCGGCAGATCGAATGAAGGGAGTCCTCAAGACGCTGAAGCTCGTGTTGACGTCGCAGCAGGGGAGGGTCTATGTGAGATACGGACTAAAGCGTCACGATCTCATGCCGAGATCGACGAATTTGGCTCGGTCCTTCAGTGATCTTGACGCCCACGATGATGACAACATGAAGCAAAAAACGAAACCGAATCAGCTCCTGGAGTCCTTCAATTCGCCATTTTGGCCCATGTGCTTAGTAACAACATCAGTCGGGCAGGAAGGTCTCGACTTTCATCGCTACTGCAGCACAATTGTCCATTGGAACCTCCCAAGTGATCCAATAGCTGTGGAACAACGAGAAGGCAGGATTCAACGATACAATTCATTCGAGGTGCGGTCGGGCTTGTCAACGTATCCATTTCGTCCCGTAGATCCTCTAAAGAACGCATGGGAAGAGAGCTTTACGCAGCTTGAGAAAGGATGGGGCGATCATCGATTCGGCCACGGGATGTTTCCACATTGGCTCCCACTGAGCAATGCGAAAACAGGAGACCCCGATTACTCGCAAAGTCCAGACACACACTTTCTTCGTCGTTTGGTGTTACCAATGGAGTACAGCGAAATAGAGGGAAAACATAGTGACGTTCGCCGACTTATTGCGTTGTACAGGCTGGTTATTGGTCAACGAGCTCAAAGAACACGCCTTGAGGACCTTGAGAATGGCCTTAGCAATGTACAGATTAGAAAACTTCGGAGGTTCGAGCTGAGGCTCTCGCCAATCGATGCACGGGGGGCTCTAGACTCGGCGTCACGTCACGCGCGGGAAATCGTCTCCAGCGGCAATGATTTCACGGGTTTCCTCAAGTATGCTGGTCAGAGATTGAACCCCCAGGATAAAGTCAAGAGCGAGTGCGTACCTGTTTCGGCTGAAGCCCTTCAGGTGCTCAAGCGTTTGATGGCAGTCCATTCGTCAGGCAGGAGGAGGGAGAAGTGCGCCCGGGATGTGAAAGCTCTGTATTACTTCTTCGACCCTTACGATGCCAAACCCGATGACACACCCGGAGTGGGATATGATGATGACCTGCAATTGCTGCGAGCACAAAACCGAAAGAACACTACACTCGCCAAGGATTAGGGACAACTTGCTGGTGTGAACCTACAGTCTCGATTGACCCTCGGAGGTCTAACTGGGTGCTGGAAGGCGGTGTATCCAGACGGCTATCAAAGTTTGACGGAAATGCTTTTAATCATTCTCGATTCTTGTACCTAGCCTTATGATCTTCCTCTCCAAATCCAAATACCTTGCCGGTCTCCAGTGCTCGAAACTCCTCTGGTATTACTACAACGCAAAGGACCAAATCCCCGCCCCCGACGCGGGCACCCAAGCCATTTTTGAGCAGGGGCACGAGGTAGGGGAGCTAGCCAAGTCGCTATTCCCTGGTGGCATCGAGGTCGCAAAAGGTATCATCGACTTTGACCAAGTGGTGCCTAAATCGTTAGAAGCAATCAAAATTCGGAAGCCGCTCTTTGAAGCGGCATTCAGGTATAAGAATGCTTTTGCCCGTGCCGATGTGCTGAACCCGGTCGGCAAGGACCAGTGGGATATCATCGAGGTAAAAAGCTCGACGGAGGTGAAGGATATTAACCTGCATGACCTCGCCCTCCAGAGATACACTTACGAGGGGGCCGGCCTCAAGGTCCGGAAATGTTTATTGATGTACATCAATAACGAATACGTCAGACGAGGTGATATCGATCCAAGGAAGCTTCTTGCCCAGGAGGATGTTACGAAGCTCGTCGCGGAACTGCTGCCTCAAGTTCAAAGCAATCTGAACAAGATGGTCGACGTGATCCGTCTAAGAAAACATCCCGAGATTTCCATTGGCCCCCAGTGCAGTAATCCCTACGAGTGCCCTCTTAAGGAGATGTGCTGGGATTTCCTGCCTGACAACAATGTGTTCACACTCTATCGGCTGGGGCAGAAGGGATTCGATCTGCTGAATGAGGGGGTTCAGAAGATAGTTGACATCCCAGC
>Ga0182011_10003327_pt1 | contig 13216 bp, 12 predicted proteins | sample 711E1DmetaG_FD_120481 | JGI IMG/M metagenome (GOLD analysis project Ga0182011, IMG submission 120481) | Permafrost microbial communities from Stordalen Mire, Sweden - 711E1D metaG | ecosystem: Environmental > Terrestrial > Soil > Wetlands > Permafrost | place: Sweden: Stordalen | collected... | reverse complement strand
TGTCGCTTAATGGCGCTCTAATATTTGCTTCACTGAACCTCCTACGATTCTTGGATGTGGTAATGAAATCTTGATTGGCCATCTTAAGAATGGTCGGTCTGGAATGACTGTATGGCGAAGGGCAATTCTTGCTCATATATTAATTTTACCACGTTATTACTCAATCCTCCTCGGGCGGGGCTTAATTGCAGGCTGGATATAGGACTGAAACGTGCAACCTGGTTATCGGAAAGAATTAGTGCCTTGGAACAAAATTGTCCGAATATACATAGAACGGAATCAAGATAGACGTACCGTTGATTTTGATTCCTAGCCAATATAATGCACATTTATATTGACGTTACTAAGGTTTCTCGCAAAGACAGAGCACAGGAGATATTCTTGTTAGTGTGCGGAGTATGTGGTGGCGGTTGTTGAAAAATAAGTATAGTTATTGCAGCTATTTAAAAACAAAAAACCAAGTGGTAAGGCATAATACTTCACCGCCTGGTTTGATTACTGATTATTATACACTACTAACTGATTATTCAAATAATTTAATTAAAACTTCCGCCGACAGCGGTAACATTGTTAACACCCGGATATGTCGCCGAGGCAACTGTTCCAGAAGCGTTGAATGTATAGGCTCCCTTCAATACAGTATTAGTGCCTGTAATATAAGAAGAAACAGTATATGTAGTACTATTACTCACAAGACTAATATCCAACGTGGGACTTTCAACAAGTCCGGTGATACTCGCGGGGCCCCCTGAAGAGAGCGCTGTAAGGTTACTTATTTGAGCATCAGCCATAGTAGCTGCCACTGCTATTTTTACCATCGCAAGTTCGGAGTTGGCGGCGGAGACTTTACCGCTTCTGATGAATTTGGTTACCTGCGGAATCGCGACGGCACTGAGAATACCCAAGATGACGATGACGATTAACAATTCAATGAGAGTGAAACCGCTCTCGCCCCTACGGAAAGCCTTTTTAAATTTGTTCATTTTAGGTTCCTCTTTTATTTTAAATAAATTCAACCAGACTTATCGTTTGTATATATTGTTAGTAATTGTATCACAGCTAAAGGGGGAACGTCACTTATCTCAAAAAGAAGGGTTAAGTACTCTTTTGGTTGTTATTTGTGATTCTAGTTGACAATAAGTTTGGGCGTGAATTCTACTTGACAATTGATGTTTTTACGAAATGTAAAGTAAGTGGTAGAATGGGGTAACGATTTGTAAAGGAGGGAAGAAAATGGCATTGGGATTAGAACATCAAGATATGGAAAGATTTTACGGGGAAAAATACGCTGAGTATATAAAGAAATTCCCCAAAATAAATCGGGCAAGTTTAGAATCAGAGTATGAACTTAAGGGTTTTAACAGTGTACAGGCTCAAACTTTGGCAGATTTGACACTAAAAGTGATGGCTAACAGGGTAGCAATTTTAGAGGTTATTAGGCAGAACAACATGAAGATTGATTTACAGCTTGAGCAGAAATAATCCGATGTTGTGAGTCTAATATTTTTTATGTTTTTTTCATAAAATCCTCCAATAATATTATTGAGATTATTTACTTTACAATAATCAAGTTTGCGGTCATGTCAAGATTAGCAACCAAAAGAGTACTTAACCAAAAGAAGTCCTTATTTCACCTTAATGCTCTTTTCAACTACTATTTCAGGCATAGAATTCATTTTATCATGGTAATTGACCTTACCCCTGACCTTACCCCGAGTTCAATATGGATCAGTTTTCGGGGGGAACGTCACAGTAATATCGGCAATATACAGATCATGTTTTCCGGGACTGGTATAGCGCGTCCAAACATAAAAACTTATTTGTATTTCCGCCGATGGTGCCCAACCCGCTTGGGCCCAATAAGCTGTTAAATTAATAGTTTCCTCCGACCATTTTCGCAGGTTGGCAGGCCTGATTACCGTTGCCGACTGGCCGTCCGCCGATTTAACAAATTGCTCTGTATTTACGGCATTCGAAAAATTAATCGTCAGAGTATGACCTCCGGCGCCAAAACTGATTCCTGACGTCTCGTTCGTATCGTTGTCAAATGTCGGCATTATCTCGACTTTCAATTCATTTTCCGGGAACGTGATACTTTGCTTGATGCCGCAATAAGTCGCACCGCCTTTGCCGTCAGGCAGGCTGGTTGCTGCTGCTTCCAGCCGGACACATTGCCTGCTGTCTTGATTGTCTTTATAAATCGCGGCATTCTCTCCATTCCCGTTTTCTCCGGATAAAAGAATCGGGTCCCAGCCGGACGGGACCGGTGCAAATTCACCTTTGGCCCAGGCGCTGAAGTCTCCGTTTAATATGCTGCCATCACCGGGGACCAGTTCATATATTTCGACATAATTTAAAGAATTTGTGCCTATTGTCTGTACCAGTTGCGCATGCTGGCTGATCGCCTGCTCCAGCTCATTGTATATTTCACTATTCTGATCGCTATTTATTCCGACGGACTTGCCGATATTACGTGCCCAGTAATCCAGAACAAAATAGTTCGCTCCCTGGTTGATGTTATCCTGAATCAGTTGTTCCGCCGTTTCTTTTTCCAGTGTTAACTGCGCAAAGGTGTCGACATTAATATTATAATTTAGCTGTGGTGACAGGGCCATAAAAATGGGGTTCGCTGCATATATTTTATTGGGCGATACCGATTCCAGGTAATCGATGGTCTTCCCGTATATATATTGTTCATCATTAGTGAGCCGCGGAGTCCCGTAATCATAACCATCAAAATTCTCCATCAGCACGATGCTGGTGAGTAAAAATATCGCCGCACCCACCGTAATCACGAATATCTTGATTTTGGTGTTCGTGGCCAATGACTTTATATCCGCGGAAATCAATCCGGCATCGGCCGGCATAAAACCTGCGAGTCCCAGTAAAAAGAAGGGGTAAACCGCATAATAATATCTCGGATCACCCGAAAAGAACTGACAAAATATTACTGTCAAAATCGTGGTGGTGGCGATAAAATAATCCACCCCGGTGACGTTCTTCTTGTGCAACATCAATATCGCTACCGGCAAGAACAATAACACCGTGATAAACGCTATTTTTAAGTATCCCCAGGCTAGAGTGGCCCCGCTTAATACTGTTATTAATGATGGGAAATTCATGCTGCGGTCTGCCTGCAGTGTAATCGTCTGAGAGAAAAATTCTTGGGGAAACCTTCCCCAGAAATAACCGGTTATTGCCAGGAAGCCGACTAAAATACCGGCAGTGAGGTACCAGATATCTCTCCTTTTTATTGCGGAGACTAATTTCCACCCCCATTCGCGGAACAGCAGTTGCTTCCCCAAAATCAATGTAGTGAGCAGCAACGCCAAGATACACATCCCGCAGGTTAATATTATTGAACCGATTGAAACAGCATTATTATTTAACAACGGCACCGATATCGGCAGGTTAAATACCCAGAATACAAAGAAAGCGACGGCAAAGAAAACGGCGGTCATTATACCCCAGACTAACAGGAAAGTGGGACTGGCTATTTGTTTTAATCCGCTCCAAACTTTCTCCCCCATCAGAAAAATAATGACGGTCAGGAATACGCCTATTACTACCGGTAAAAAGCTGTATTTTGTAGATAGCGCCAACCCCAGGGCCAAACCTGAAATAATTAACGGTCTTTTTCTCTGACTTTTAATAAAATCGACGAGGAAGTATATTGCCAGGACTACCAGGAAGATGCCGAGCGCTTCCTGTACCGCTCTACGGCCAGCATATACCATATCCGGAGACACGGCAAAAAGAGCCGCCGCCACCAGACCGGCCCCCGCATGATAAAGCTTCTTACCTGCCAGGTATATCAGAATAATTGAAGATAACGAAAGCAATACTGAAAAGTATCTGGCATAGAAAAGACTGTAACCGAAGACTTTAAAAATGCCCGCCAGGACCAGGTAATAAAGCGGCGGGTGTACCATCAGGAAATCTTTGTAAGGTAAAAAGCCGGAGGCAATCGAGCGGGCCTGCAGCGTCAGGGTCGCCTCATCGTATTCTTCCATCGCATTGAATAGACTGCCGATATGGCATAATCTGAGGTAAGCGCCTACTCCGAGTATTATTATCAATACCCAGAATTCTTTTCTGCGCAGTGTTTTAGTTATCTTCTGTTTCAGGTTTGGTAACAACATTATGGTTACATCTTAACATTTATCAGGTCAGTTGACCTTCAATTTATATAGTTTACACCCATCTAATTGATAGATAAGTATATAACCTGGACAACTAATTTCCACGCTATGATTCCAAGTGGTTTCCCCCCAGTCAAGCGAATCATCTGCAACTATATATTGAGTTTGTATGTAGGGGTATCCCCATTCTTCACCGCCAACACTGGGTACATCAGAATCCCATTGCCCTAGATAGGCATTTGTTCTATAAGCTAAATGGACAATTATATTGTTAGTCGTTGTAACTGAAACACCATTCGGTATCATAGCTAAAACTTCATTAACCGCTTCATCATGTGCATCAGATATAGTCCAATTAATATTACTTATAGGAGATAACGTCATAATAAATGAAGCGACTACTAAGGAAGAACAGAGCATTATTGATGTTGTTATCTTATTTAGTTTTAATTTAGACAATGTAATTATCACAGCAACGAATAAATAAGGAATTGCACCTGCTACTGACTGCATTAATCTTGTATGTTGATAAACATCAGTAGAAGCCATATTCATTGCCAGAATAAATAGCCCAGCTAATGCATATTCTATTCCTCCAAATATTAGGAAACCAATCGGCAATAAATATGCGAATATCAGCCATAATGAATTACTATCAAAAAAAGTATGCAAGGAATTGCTTATCATTGTTGCTAACGGCTGTTTAACATAACTATATCTTATAGTCACATATGTAAGAATACGCGGGGACTCCCCTTTAGAAAAATCTAGCGAGACAAATACCCCCAAGAGATAGCCAAATATTCCGGTAATTATTGTTATTATGGCAATCTTATTAATCTTTTTGTATCTAAGGTAATCAAATGCCAACATTGAAATCCCGAATACTACTATCGTGGCAGTTATATCCTCTTTAATTATGAGTGATAAGATAAGAAATACTGTATACATAATCCATCTCTTATCTAAATATGCAATCAACATCAGCAATACCAATGGAATGGCAAAACATATTTCATGGAAATCGACTAAAACAATACCCCAAACCAGCGGATTGATAAAGAATAAGAACTCTACGAATAAACTCCATCTCTGGCTTAGCTTAAATCTTTGGCAAAGATAATAGATTAAATATCCGCCGAATCCCATACATAATGCATTAATTATTAATAGAGTCTGTGGATAATGGAATACCCAATAAACCGGAACTAAGACAAATAATATCGGCGAGAAATGAAATGCCAATTGAGAATATCCAGTAAGTTGGCTATACATTATTTGACCATTCAAGGTATTTTTAAATACCTGTATGAAAATCCCTAAATCATATCCAGCGGCAAGATAGGAATCATATAATAAATGTATTGAGACAAATGCCATTATCCCTGTGAAGACTATTGCTAATGAAATTGCAGGTAGTTTTTTCAACTATTCCCCTTGATTTCTGACGGTCTAATTCATTTTATTTTTTTAAACCGCGTATTCCTTAAAATTATACGGAAACCACTTATTTAACCATTTTATCTGTCTAAATTGACCTTACCCCGTGTCCAGTATCACCTTGACCTTCCCCCGTGTTCAGTAGCATACTCCATCGGAGTCATATTCTTCAATGAACTGTGAGGTCTGACCTCGTTGTAATCCTTCCGCCAGTCTTCGATGATGTTCCGTGCTTGTTTCAAATTCATAAAAACTACATGTCCCCAAAGAACTGCAAGTATTGCTAGACCTTTCATTACATCAAGAGCCGCATTACGCGATTTTTCACTATCCACCCTATGCTACCTGCGAATATTAATATACCAAGTATAGTTATCGCGTTATGATAAATGGAGGATGTGTAAGGGTAGAAGAATAGTGAAAATATTAGTATTCCACTGCCAAGTCCAAGGATAAGCCATTTCTTACGAACGAATACTACCAGAAAAAAGGTTAGTAGATATACTCCGATAACAAGCAATGAAGCATCGTGATACTGATAATATACGGTCACTTCTTTAGTGCCGGCAGGTACCGTTACTTCTTGTAAATTATTTTCATTCTTTATCGTACCAATGCTGGTGACCCAACCCGGCGAGTATCCTTGGCTTATTGTAAACTGAGTTGGCGGATTATCTATTATATACGTGTTTGAATTTGGATGTGTATAAGTTATGGAGGTATTGCCGCTAAAAACAGTGCCGGTGTATAACGTATCTTCATATATCAAATAACCGTTAACATCATAGACTAGCTTAAAGCCTGGAGTATTGTTAAAATACGTCACCATCTTTTGGACGTCACGAAGTTCCGGATTTCCGTTAGCCGCAAGAACCGAACCGACCTTCGTATAATAAGTTTGATTTAGAATAAGTATTAGGTACTTTACACCAAAATAAGCGTCATCCTGTGCTGAGACTGTCATATCTATATTATCCTGATACAAGTCGGTAAAGTCGTATTGGGGGTTAAAATATCCGTGTCCCCATGCATAAGAACTAAATGTGTCATGCCCTGTACTCATATCAGTTGTGGCCATTTGGAGATATGTTGATGGTATCTCTAATATTCTGAAATCACCTGGTTGTTTTTGGATCCATTCATATGCGGCGTTATCATTAAATACCCAAGTTGTATCTGTTGGAGTGTAACTTATTGACATGTCGCAAAAGACAAGTATAATTATGCCTAATAGCATAATTATTTTTATTCGATTTGATTTGAATTTGTCGATCAAAATTGTGGAGCCTGCAGCAGCACAGATTGCAAATGCTAAATAGCCTATTATCATAATTCTAGGTGCTGCTCTTAGAAAGAATGATAATGGCACATGTGCCTGAACCCATCCGGAAATATTGATTGCAAAATTGTTTCCAGCTGAGTATATTATTGAAAATAGTGCAATAAATAGAAAGAGATTATAATTACGATCTGTTTTATCCGTTATTATGGGTATAATGAGCAACGTTATTATAATAATGCCGATGTAAAATGATCCATCCACCTCCGGTGTTGGCACATCGGTAGGTCCACGAATGAAAAATGTTCCAGGAGATTGTGCTAGAGAATTTAGGTCGGCGCCCAACTGTGTTTTTATATTTATTGATGGCACGCTAAGTAATTGCGGCATTAACAGTGGTACTGCAAGTAGTAAAAAGGGTACTATCATTATGGCGATGCTTTTAAGTGCTTTTTTGCGTTCCGGTTTTGTAGCCAGGTGGAATATAAAACGAATAGCTAGAAAAATTACTGTAAAATAGAATGCATAAAGTTCTGTAGCATATACTAAAAATAATATCAGACTAACAAGAATAGCAGGTTTAGTTTTCCCGGGAGCAGATAAAGCTTTCTCGAAGAATATTAGGGTAAGTATGACAAATATCTGTACGAGAAGTAAATCAAGATGTTCTAATTGCAGCACCCCGTACATGCTAAAAGTATATGCAATCGCAAGAATTATACTCGCGTCTCGGCGCTTAAAAATGATTGTTCCATACCAATAGGTAACAACAAGAATTAGGAAGTAAAAAAGAGGTATAAGGATTCTGAAAGATACTGCAAAGTTATTAGTAATGGCGTAGGTTGTCATCAATAAAATATTTGTGGGATTCAATAATTGGTCTTGAGGTACCACTGGGTATCCACCTCCGCGTGGTATCCAGAAGTCGCCTATGTTGAAAATTCCGTGCTTAAACCACGCCAGGTTTTGGAAAGCTGCAATGCTATATGCGTAGTCATCGGTTGCTAGATGTCTGGTTAAAAACGCACTGTTGTCTGCAAATATTGCATTTCTAAAATATATAACAATAAGGACTCCAAATACGATTATCGGGAGAACCCAGCCATACCAGATGTTCGTTTTACTTAATGTTCTCTCTGTTTCAGCTTTATTCTTGCTGCCTATCTTTTTCCTTAACTCTACCAAGCCGTAGCAACAGAGAAGAGTGAAGAAACAATCAAAGGCTAAATCTCCAAATAATAATTTATTAGTGCCTTTTACGAAAAAGGTTACGATAGACAGCGCAATTATGCCTATTGCCAAACAGATGTAAATGTAACGTATTTTCATCATTAAAATTTATTTAGTGTATAATCTTCCACAATATGCAAGACAACCGCAAATGATAATGCCAGCAACCAGCAGATAATATTTATGGAGGAATCTATCTTTTTTACCGAGCTTATGTGCAATAATATGGTCCGCGTCAACCAGTACGCTGATGCAGCCGCCGCAAATCCCAACAGCCAGTGTGGAAGCCAGTACCGCCATATTACCCTCCTTGTTGAGAGATTATATTTCGTTATTAGGAAATCTCTATATTGCGTAAACACCTTCAAGTTTGACCCTCATGCATTCCGTCATCGTTTCACAGAAATTATCCCAGGTTAAATATTGCCTGACATATTCTTTTTGTTGTTCCACTTGCTTTTTATAGTCTTTTTGGTGCTCGTATAACTCTTTTATACTTTCAAACAGATTATCGCTCACTATCCCTAATTTTTCGCTGTTAACCAGTTCTGAACATGTTAATTGTGGGGAAACAATAATTGGCGTTCCGGTTGCCAGTGCTTCAAATCCGCCCAGCCACGAACCTTGCCCTCTCCCCGCAAATATCGCCGCATTGGCCAGATTATATAAAATTCGCAGCTGTTCTCGGTTTATCATTCCCGTAAACATCACGTTCTCTATTAATGAGTTATCGTTTATAAATTTATACAGTTGTTTCGTGTAATCATTATTATCGTCTTTGTATCCGGCAAATATTACTTTCAATTCTGGGATGACCTGTCGGAGCGCTAAAATGGCATCTAAAATATCTGATTGCTTTTTACATGGTGTTACCATTGAAGGGGCGATTACAATAAAATCGCTATCTTTGAACTGATAGTCCGCCCTATCAGCGTGTACCTTTTCTCCCCAAAAATCGCTGTCAATGCCGTAGGGAATTACGTGAGGGGTAATCTGATAACGGTGTTCGCATAACTTCGCCATCCTCTCATCTGCTACAACGACTGACGGTCTCTTGCTTTTACTGATGACTCTATCGCCGAATCTGCCGGCGTTTAGCAGCGGGTTAATGAATCCCGGGATATGTTGATTATGCCAGAGGTCCGGGATTTCGTTCAGCATCCACAACACCGGTTTATGATTTGGTATTGTCCATATTGCCGGAAAGTTATGGACGTTCACAATATCATAATCTTTAATTTTATTGCGGACCAGAGCTTTCGTTACTCCATATATCTGATATATTTCTATTAATGTAGGGATGCTGCCGTTCCGCATGCGGTATTGGATTCTGTCTTTCTCCAGTGTAGGGATAATAATGTCCAGTTTTTCATAATCTTTGTGATTGGCTGTGGTTAACGTTAAAATGCTTACTTTGTGATTATGATTTTCTAAATATCTTGCTAATTTTACAATCACAATTTCCGCGCCGCCGTATATCGCCATTTGTGGATGGACTATTAAAACCTTCACTCAAAATCCTCTTTAGTCCTGGCATCCACTCCGTATTTCTGCATCCTCTCCGTGGTATCGTAGGCTCTGCATCCGGCACATAACATCGGCACTTTGGACGTAGGATTGGTCACTGCGCTTCTAAACCATTTATAGTACGGGGAATTCCATATTTCTCGGATTGGTCTGCTATTATAATTCCCGAAACTGTATCTTAACGATTTCTCTCTATCATTAGACATCAAAACCGCGCAGCAAGGCAGCATCATCGGTTCAGGCACCAAAGCGAAATAAGGCTCAGCCCAGGCCAAACATTTGTTGATTGACGGATTCGTGGCTTGCTCGGTATGCGCGAAAACTACCGGCATACTCTTGGGATTCTTTTTAACTACTTCTAATGTTTCATTAATTCTGTCAATCGGTATTGTATCCAGATATAAATCGTGAATATCCGGGAAATCCAGAAGTCCCACAAAGTGAATCTTAGAACCGTCTCCAAATGCATTTCTGGTTGCAATAGAGTTAATGACTTTAACATAATCTGCCATTTCATTGATATTCTTTTTGTTCACTACAAACCTGAAACAGATCTCAGGAATCGGCGACTTCAATTCTTTTTTAATCTCTAAAAGGTTCTTGATATTGGTCAGGACCTTATCATAGTCGCACCCGACTTTGATCGATTCGTAAGTTTGTTTTGTCGCGCCGTCCATTGAGATGTAGATTCCATCTACTCCTGATTCTACCAAAACTCTTGCTACATCTTTATTTATCAGATTAAAACTATCCACAAGGAACACGCTGGTATTTCTGTGCTTCAAGTGCTTAATCATCTTGAGATAATCCGGATTTAAGAACGCATCGCCTTCGCCTGTGAGATTCACCCATTTCAAATCAAACTGGTCGGTAAGTTTTATGAAATCCGCAAGCGATAAATTTCTGGATGGTTGATGCCATGCCGTATGTTCACAAAAAATGCAGCGAAATCCGCAATAAGTAGAAATCTCTATTTCAATATATTTTGGATAAGGCACTAACTTCGGGTATTTCTGCAGAATTCCGCCGATCGCATAGTACGCCAACTCACCCGAACCCTCGCCGGTGGGTACCATGGTTTTCGTGTAAAGGAAATTGTTGAGTCTCCTGAATTGCCCTTTACCCAGCAGATATACCATCGTATGCCGGTAATTAAACCCGGCTTTGGCGATCATATTGATCATTCCCAGCGTGCCTAGCTTTTTGGCCGTAGTCAGATGGTCGGCTGGTATGCTCATTTTACCGCCTTTATCAGTTGTTCCGCATATTTAATATCTTCAGGATAAGTGAGATTGATGAATTCCCCGTCCAGGAATACAGGCTTCAATCTTTCACCGGCATCTATCATATTCTGTAAAACTTCCGTTATTTCTGTTTCGTTACGGTAGCTTGATGGCTTGGCCTTCTCTATGTAATCAAAAACACGTTTGTCAAAGAAGTAAGTCCCGATCCCGACGTATGGCGCGCGCCCTTTTTCTACGACCCTGACCACCTGGTCGTTTTCAACCCATGCCGAACAGCAAAGAGACAGCTGTTTTTGATAATTCCCTCTCCATAATCCATACCCGTTTTCCATTCTCTCCGGATATGTGAAAAAACTGTTATCAAAATGCAAACAGTCTCCCAGTGAAACGATAAATTTATCTTCTATTAAAGGCCTCGCGTATGATATCGCGTGTGCGATCCCCTTTTGCTCTTCTTGATAAACGGCATCATATTTTTGTAAACCTGATTTTTCTAAAAATGAAAACACGGCATCCTTTTTATAGCCCAGTACGAAAATAAAATTACTCACGCCTTCTTTCTTCCAAAAATCTATCGCATATTGTAATACCGGTTTGCCTCCGATATCCAACAGGACTTTTGGCATTTCCCTGCCCATTCGTGTTCCGCGGCCGGCAGCTAAAATTACTACCGTATCGGCGAATTTATTTGTCATCGCATTCTTTCATCAGTCATGATTCCTTGTTCTGAAACAGGATTTCATTTTCTTTTATCCAGTCGGTAAGCCGTCGGATTCCTTCATTGACCGAAACCTTGGGTTTCCAGCCGAAACCGGCGGTTGCCTTTGAATAATCGCCTACAAAATACCATAAATCACCGGTTCTTTTGGGTTTCATCTGCAATTTTGGGGTTTTTCCGGTCATTTGAGAGATAATCTCTAAGGTACTTCTCAAAGAAACGATGTTCTCAATCCCGCCGCAAATATTAAAGGTGCCTGATAACTGCCCATTTTGGTACCATTCGTAAAATGCTTGGGCAGCGTCTTTTACATACAGCATGTCTCTGACCTGCTTATCCGTTCCAAAAATATTAATCGGCATACTAAAAATTTCTCTGACGCAGAAGTTGCATAACCATGAGTGGTCTTCCCCGCCGAAAGCCCGTTCCCCAAAAATCCCCGTCAGGCGGAATACTGCCGCATGAATGTCATATGATTCAATAAAAGCCCGGGCATATAACTCAGTGGCATGTTTGGATACATGCAGCGGGGTTATTTGTCCTGTCAGAATAGGATGCGATTCATTAATTGCAACCGGATTCCGGTAAAACCGGTCTGATTTTTCCTCAATTTCTTCATTGATTCCGTTGCCATATACGTGGATTGTGGAGCATAATGCACATGGTATTTTTAATTCTCTTGCGGCTTGAAGAATATTCAATGTCCCGACAATATTATTATCACAGTCAAAAATTGGGTTTTCTAAAGCAATTGTCATTGCAGGTTGTGCGGCACAATTCACAATATAATCACATTTTTTAGCTGCTTCCCGTAACGTATCTATATCGCGGATATCTGCTTTTTGCAGGGTCACTCCCAGCTTGGTGAGATAAGCTTTGTTATATTCTCTTGCTGATTCTACATTGTAACCGGTTCGCAATAATTCATGCTTGGTGCGGTTATCATAGGAAATAACCCGCCAACCTTTGGAAACGAATAGTTCGCATACATGAGATCCGAGGAAACCCTCGCCGCCGCAAACTAATACAGATTTCATGCTTTTACCTTTGCTGTTTTCCATACCCATCTGTTTGAAATGAAATATCTTATCGAGAACATGATAATTGCGGCTAGAACCATCGCCACCAGGTAAAAAATATGCCCGTAATGAACTAACAGGAAAAGCACAATCATATCAAAAACCGCAGTACACAACCCCATAAACTCATATCGGGCGAGGCTAAGGCTCTTCGCCGGGAAATCCCTGTACGTCCATTTCTTGTTGAGCGCATAATTAAAAGCTATGACAATTGGAGTAGATATTAATAATGCTGGAAGATAAAATACTTGATTTAAGAAGGTAATCTTGGAGTGGATGAGAACTGTTAATGGATAATAAATAGCTAAATTCAATAGGAAACCGCAACCTCCAACAAACATGAAGTTGAACATGCGGATTTTCCACAAGCGCTTCCAAAATTTAATCATTAATCCCTACTTATAACCAAATTCTGTCAGCCTAACCCTGATACTTGTACCAAATTATTATGCTAGTACTCTTGCTAACATAGCTTCAGGCGCCACTAGTCGGTAATTCTTGACGCTATGGGATCGAAAATGATTATAACCCATTCTCCCAGCTCAATCAAGATTATG
>Ga0182011_10003326_pt1 | contig 13217 bp, 13 predicted proteins | sample 711E1DmetaG_FD_120481 | JGI IMG/M metagenome (GOLD analysis project Ga0182011, IMG submission 120481) | Permafrost microbial communities from Stordalen Mire, Sweden - 711E1D metaG | ecosystem: Environmental > Terrestrial > Soil > Wetlands > Permafrost | place: Sweden: Stordalen | collected... | reverse complement strand
TGCCCACGCCGCCCGCGTTCGTCGTCGCAACAAGGCCGCGCTTGCGTGCGTTGTCCGCGTCTTTCTCGCCCTCGACGGCGAACACAAGAACATCCGCGGGCGCCGCTATCAACTCGCGCAGTCGATAGGGCACGCGGCGAACGCCGTTTAGCTTGTAGCTCCATCCGTTCCCGTCGGGCCGGCGCTGTACGAAGCGTTTTCCAGGCTGGCGCACAACCTGATGAAGTAGCGCCCCGCTCTCATCCTCGTAGGAATAGACAACCTCGGGCGCGGTCTTGCTGGCGGGCTTTGGGGAGTCGAATAGGTCAGCCTTTGTGAGCCCGGCCGCCGCTAGGACATCGTCGGTTGAACATCCGGCGTGACAGCGAATGAGAGTGTTTCCGTCGTCGCCGCAATCAACACCACAGCTCTGCTTTTTGTCCTCGTGTGCGGGGACGGGACAAGTCACCATCGCGCGGTCACCGTGTCGGCGGACGTTCTGGAAATGCGAGAGGTTCTCTTCGTAGATCACGATCGGGCCTCCCTCGCCGCCGCGTCGACTTCCGCAACGGTGTGGCCGCGCAGACTGTCCGCCGCGATCAGGATCTTCCGCCCGCAGCGGCGGGACTGCAGGTCTCCACCTCGGCAGCGCGATCTGATTGTCGCTGGCGTGCAGCAGAGCACCGACGCCGCTTGTTCGACCGTCACCCACTCGGGGCCGCGCAGGGCCGCCACCTCGGCCCGCAGTTCCCGCAACTCGGACAGGACCGGGACCAGGGCCGCGGATAACTCGCCGCCGATGTCGATCATCGGCGCTGCTCCCGTTTTTCCGCCAGCGCCAAGGCCAGGCGAATCAGCGCAATCGTTCCACGGGCAATGCTAGCGCCGGCCTGCGCCCGATATGCTGTGTTTTTGACGATGCCGATGGATTCACAGGCCGGCGCGTGCCCGCGCTCGTCGAGGTATCGTTTCAGGGCCGCGCATTCTGCGGCGGGCAACTTGGCGTGCGCTCGATAGCTCATGTCTCCCAACATGAACCCAGCGAGGCAGGCGGGGGGTGCCCGTTAGCCCCTCAAAAAACGACCTAACGGCGCGAAGTCGTCACCGACGAGAAACGCGCGAGTAAGCCTTCCGCATGTCGCCTTTAATGTCCTTGAAATCGCGGTCAGCGGTCAGTTTCTCAGCCCCTGTGAGCACGAGTGCAGCCGCCACGTGCTCCGGCTTCCATCCCTTGGGTTTCGCAGCGGCAATCACTGATTGACGGGCATGGTTCGTTCGTCCGCTGTCCAGGGGCTTCAGGCCAAGGGTTCCACGGTGAAGAGCGTCCACCTTTGTGAACCACTCTTTGCGCAGTCGCTCGGCGTCCGAGATGGAAGGAAGTTTCCCGCGCAGACTTCGCAGGGATTCGCGCAAGACTTTGTAGGGATCCCGTTCAGCCGCCCAGCTGCTCACCCTGGCGTGCTCGTTTCCCAACCTGGCCACGTCCCCGCCGTGCGGGTCGATGCCGGCCCGCAAGAGACACTTAACGGCCTTTGCCAGTTCCACCCAGCTCACCGAGTCGGCATCTGCGGCACAGAACCACCAACCGCAGCCCATGGCACCCGCGGTGCGCCCAGATGCGGCGAAGCGCCGGAGCGTGACGGCGCCTAGAACCTCCGGCTCCGCGCCGGCCAGTGGGTCAAACCGCTGATGATACCCGGCGCCGTGGCCAAAGGCTTCCAGAAACGCCGCCTTGGTCTTCTCCGCTGCGTTCGCCGGGTCCTGGCGCCGCCGTTGCCCTGCCTGCCCGTCAATCGCCTCGCTGGGGTGACGGCGCTTCGTTCTGGCCTTGGTTCTTCTCCTGGTCACGGCTGCACTTCCGTCTGCACTCCCGGTCGAAAGGCGCGGGCCGGGTCAGGTGGAAGTGCGAACCTGACCCACCGGCCGGTGATCAAGCCGACCGGTTGCCCGCGGTTGAAGCTAGTTTGGCGTCTGCGCTGTCGGTGGTGCAGTTTCGGCGTTGATTGCACCGCGTTTGGTATCACTCACAGTCACGTCTAGTTGTGACACGGCATAGCGAGAAGTGCAACTCTCCGACGGTGGCACAACTAAGAGTGCAATTTCGTCATAATTCCGGGCGGGCTTAACAGCCGCCTGCTCTGCCAACTGAGCTACTCCGGAATATGGAAGGCGATGATTATGGGCAGCCGCGCTTTGACGTCAAGCGGTTCGTCGACGGCGTAGCCGTGACGCGGCTCATTTTCCTGCCGGGGGCGGCGCGGGCGGACTTGCCGGGGACGAGGTTGTCCCTGGCGAGGGGCGAGGCACCACGACCGGGCCGGGCGGCGGCCGCCACTTCAAAACACGGACGGCGTTTTCGAAGTAGATCTTGCGCAAGATAGCCTCGGGCAGACCCACGCCGTCGATCTTCCAGCGACCCTGGATAGGTGTGGGACTTTCGAACTGCTTGTCGCGCGTCTCGAAGTAGCGCCAGGTCGAGGTGAAGTAGCGTGCCTCGTCCTCCAGGGTGGGCGGGTTGGCTCCGTTCGAGCCGTACATCATGCCGTCCTGCTCGGCCGCCACGCCTAGGTCGGTGCCAAACAGGATACGGTCCTGATACTTCTCATAGAAGAGCCGCATCTTGGCCGCGTCCTGCCGCCCGATCTCAGGCACGCGCGCGGCGGTGTCGATGTAGAGGTTGGGGTACTTGTCGAGCATCTGCGCCACGTGATCCGGATCCTCGGGATCGTTGCCGAAGTGGACCCCAATGAATGTGGTCTTGGGGTGGCGGGCCACCCGCCGCTCGAAGGCGGCGTAGAGTTCTTCCCACGACGGCACGGGCTGGCCGCGGAACGACCATTCGGGGTGCGCCTGCAACTCATCCCAGCGCTCGTTCTTTGCGTCGGCGGGCAGCCAGAATGCCTTGGGATCGCCGGTGTGTATCGCCACCGGCATGCCCAGCTCGCCCGCCTTTTCGAACAAGGGATCCAGCCCAGGGTCGTCCACCGGCAGCACGCGCTTGCCGTCGGGCGTGGGATAGCCGAGGCCCAGGCCCTTGGGGATCTTGAGTCCGACGGCACCGAGCTGTTTGGACAATGCCAGCTCCTCGGCCATGACGTTGCCGTAGTCGGCCCGGATTCCCGCATTGGCCATGCGCAACGCCTTCATGAAGCCGGCGTTGGCAAACACGGCGATACGGCCGCCGGAAGCGCGGGCCGCGGCCAGCTGGGTTTCCAGCCCGTGGTGCGGCGGGCCCGGGCTCATGCCCGACAAATTCACCATGCCGAGGATGCCCCAGGTTTCCATGATCTGCAGGGCGCGCTCGACGCCATCCGGGCTGATGTGGGTGTGCGAGTCGATGCGCGCGAAGCGCGCAGCGGCTTTGGGTGCTGCCGCGGACTGCTTCTTGCCGCACCAACCGTGGCCCAGGATCCCCGCCACGCCCAGACCGCCCAACGCCAACAACAACAGCACCAAGCCCGCAAGACCCCACGCCGACCTCCGGGAAGCAATGGCGCTCACGGCATACCTACGGTTTCTTTGGCTGCTCCGGCACGGGTACGGGCTGAGCTCCCGGCGCAGCCGACGGCGCTTCGGCTTGGACTTTGATCCTCTTCAGCTTGGCGGCAACCTTCATGTTTTCGGTGTTGCCGTCCTTCACCCAGGCGTCCGAAGGGGCGACAATGTGCTCATACGGCTCGTACCCGGGCTTGCGGATCGTCACCTTGTGGGACTTGTCGATGTCCAAGATGCGCCGCTGGAAGGGCGTTTGCCCCATGGGCTCGTCGTCGATGAGAACCTGCGCACCAAGCGGCAAGGATCGCACCTTGAGCAAATACACGGTCTCCTCCTGCCCGGCAGGAGCTGGCGAGCCAGGCGGCGGCGAAAGTACAGGCTTGCTCGCCGTCTTCCTGGCAGATCCTGCTGCCTGGCCTGGGTGCTTGCCAGCCGCAGCGGTAACCTCCGGTTTTGCGGCCTCGGCCACCTTGGGGCTGGCCTTCTCTGGCGCTACTGTGGGCTTCGGCGCCGGGAGGTTATCCACGGGCTTGACCGGCTCGGCCTGCGCCGCTGGCGGTGCTGCTTGAGCGGGCGGCTGGCTGGGCTCGCGCACCTGGGGTACCGCAGGCGGGACCACGGCAGAAGGCGCGAGCGCGGCCGGGGTGGGGGGGGGAACAGGCTCCACCCGGGTCTGCCACGGCTTGGTCTGCAAGAGATAGACTCCAGCGAAGGCTAGCCCTGCTGCCACGATGCCCACCACGACCAGTTTCTTGCCCTGCCCTGCTGATTTCTGGGCCTCCCTGTCGGGGATGTCCTGCTCGGAAGGCTCCGCGTCCCGGGACGCCGGCCGCTGAGCCTCGCCGGACGCAGGACCTGGTGGTTCGGCCGGCGCTGCCTCTGCAGCCTCTGGCGGAGCCGGCATTTCTTCGGTGTGCTCTGCCGAGGTTTCCAGCGGAGCCGCGCCGGCACTGTCCGGCATATCCATGGCCTGGTCGAGCCAGCTCCTTCCCGTCGTGAGCTTGACCGCGCCGGAGCTGGCGCGACCAGCAGTCGCGCCCGTCGTCGGAGCTGACGGTGGAGGAAGATCGGCGAGTAGCCCGGGCTCAGCGCCGCCGACTGGAGGGAGGTCGAAAGGCTGCCGAGCCAGTTTGTCGCCCGCGCCCTTGGCCCAACCCGAATCCGCAGGGGCTGCTTGCGCGGCAGCAGCCGCAGACGACGGTCCCCCCGCGCTGGCGTCCTCGCCGATGTCGATGGGTTCGGACCACGATGAGTCGGCCGCAGCCACCGCGCGCGAGTCAGTCTCCGTGTCCTCGAGAGGTGCAGCGGGCGCCGCCTCCTGCGATGCGCCCGCTTTCGCGCCATGCGAGCTGTCCAAAGAATCAAAGTAGAAACTCGGCGGCTTGTCAGCAATCTCGGTCTTGCCGCCCGAGCTGAACTCATCGAACGTTTCGGACGTTTCTCGACGAGAAGGCTGCGCGGCAACCGGCGGCGCTGGTGCCGGGCGGGGCACGATAGGCGGAGGCGTTGCGGGCCGAGCCACGGGTCGCGCCGCCGGCGCAGCAGGAGCACTTGGGAAAGGCGTCCCAGTTGGGCGATCCCCGCGATTGGCCTTGGCAGCCAAGATCTGCTGGTGAATCGGCTGGCTCTCAGGTGCAAGCTGGTCGAAACGCAGCCCCATGCCGGGAATGCTGCCGACGCGCGACTGATCCGGCTCGCGCACCCACACCACCGTGCCCATGCCCGCGAGCAGCGGGCTGCCATCGGCCAGGCTGAAGTCGAAGCGCAGCAGCGACCCGACGGCCAACGGCTGCTTGGTTCGGATGAAGATGCCTCCCGCGCTTACGTCCGCGCCGTAGCGCGCGACAAATTCGTCGAGGCTCGCACTCTTGAACTTGATCCGGAGTGTGATCGCGTTGCCTTCAGGGCTTGACGGCTCGTCCATGGGGGGGTTCCCTAGTCGGGAATGGCTCAGAGGTTACGACGGCGGTGAGTTTCCTTCAATTACTGATTAGTTGCCCTCTCGTCCGGCGCAGCGTGCTGCCTTTGCTCGGCGTGGGGCTGCTTGCAGCGACTAGCTCGACAAGCGTCGCTGAGACTCTTCACGCCGTCCAGGGCATGGTTGCTTCCGATTCCCGCTTGGCCTCGCAAGCGGGCGTGAAAGTACTGGCCGTGGGCGGGAACGCGGCGGACGCAGCCTGTGCCACGGCCATGGCGCTTGGCGTTGTGAACCCATTCGCATCTGGCCTGGGCGGAGGCGGCTTTGCCCTCATCTATTCGGCCAAGACCGGCAAGGTCGAAGCGCTTGATTTTCGCGAAACTGCGCCTGCGGCTCTGCGCCTCGAACTCTACTTGCGGGAAGGCAAGATCGATCGAGCCCTGTCGGTTCGCGGGGGTCTGGCCGTGGGCGTGCCTGGCGAGCCGGCTGGGCTGGCCGAACTCCTGCGCCGGTGGGGCACGCGGCCCTTTTCTCGTTGCATCGAACCAGCCGAAGCCCTGGCACGCGGGTTCCCGGCGTCGGCTTGGCTGGTCGAGCATGTGGCAGGCGCGCTCACGCAAGATCCGTCCGAGGCTGCCAGTTTTCTTCCCCGCGTGCTTGCGCGCAAGCGCGGCAGCTTGGCTGATCTCCGCGCCGGCGATCTCGTCCGGCGGCCCGAGTTGGCCCAAACCCTCGGCCGTCTGCGCCGCGCGGGCGCCGCAGCCTTCTATCGAGGCGAAATCGCCAAATCCATCGTCACCGCCGTGCAGGGCGCGGGCGGCGTGCTCGACCGCAAGGATCTAGCCGGCTACGCCCCGCTTGAGCGCGCGCCGCTAGTCACGACATTCCGGGGCCGGCGCATCTTCGCCATGCCGCCGCCGTCAGCCGGCGGGGTGGTCACGTTCGAGGTGCTCGGGATCTTCAGCGAGCGCATGAAGACCTGGGACCCTGTCCCAGCCGGGCCGCAGGATCCGACCTTTCTGCACCTGCTGGTCGAGGCGCTCAAGCATGGCTTCGCCGACCGCAGCCGCCTTCTCGGCGATCCGGGGTTTGTCAGCCTGCCACTGTCGCACCTGCTCGATGCCTCCTACCATCGCGAGTTGCAGGTCCGCATTCTGCCCGACAGGACCCTGTCCCCCGAGCGCTACGGAACGGCCGAGCCGACCGCTGCAGCCCCGGCCCGCGACGCCGGAACCGCCCACATATCGGTGGTGGACAGCGAGGGGAACGCCGTCGCTCTGACCACCACCATAAACCTGGATTTCGGGGCGCACCTGGTGGCAGGTCGTACTGGGGTGCTGCTCAACGATGAAATGGACGATTTCTCGCTAGCGCCCGGCGTGCCCGACGCGTTCGGCCTGGTGGCAGGCGGCGGCAACCGGCTCGCGCCGGGCAAACGTCCGCTCTCCTCAATGTCGCCCACCATCGTTGTGGGCGATGACGGCGTGGAGATGGTGCTGGGCGCGGCTGGCGGCCCGATGATCATCTCAAGTACAATTCAGGTCCTGCTCGATGCGCTGCTCTTCGGCATGGAGGCAGAAGCCGCCCAGGCAGCGCCTCGCGTCCATCACCAGTGGAGCCCAGATGTCCTCCAGTACGAACCTGGGTTGCCCGCGGCCGTCGTCGGATCCCTGCGCGCAAAGGGTCATCACCTGGAAGCCCGGGACAAAATCGGCAAGGTCAACCTTGTGATCCGCAACGAGGCGGGCCTGCAGGCTGCGGGAGATCCCCGATCTGGCGGCGCACCGGCGGGATACTGAAAGATGCTATTCTCGCGAAGAACGATAATCCGGATGAAGAGGAGGAATCGCTATGTCGATCGAACTGTTTAGTCTCAAAGACAAGGTCGCGCTGGTCACCGGCGGAACCCACGGCATCGGCATGGCCATCGCCAAGGGCATGGCCAAGGCAGGGGCCAAGATCTGCGTGAACGACATCTTTGCCGACAAGCTGGAAGCGGCCAAGCAGGAATACAAGAAGAACGGCATTGACGCTTACACCCTCATCTTCGACGTCACCAAGGAAGAGGACGTGAACCGGGGCATCAGCCAGATCGAAGCGGAAGTCGGACCCATCGACATCCTGGTCAACAACGCGGGGATCATCAAACGCATCCCGATCCTCGACATGAAGGTCCAGGAATACAAGGACGTGATCGAGATCGACCTCGTCGCGCCCTTCATCATCTCCCGCCGGGTGGCCCCGTCGATGATCAAGCGCCGGGCGGGCAAGATCATCAACATGTGTTCGATGATGAGCGTCTACGGCCGCAACTCGGTGAGCGCCTATGCCTCGGCCAAGGGCGGCTTGAAACTACTCACCCAGAACATGTGCTGCGAATGGGCCAAGTACAACATCCAGGTCAACGGTATTGGGCCTGGGTACATCGCCACCGCCCAAACTGAAGCGATTCGCGTGAACGGTCATCCCTTCAACAATCTGGTGATGACGCGCACGCCGGCCGGCCGCTGGGGCGAGCCCGAGGATCTGGTTGGAGCGGCGCTGCTCCTCGCCTCCAAGGCCGGCGACTACATCAACGGCCAGGTGGTGTACGTGGACGGCGGGATCCTGGCCAATTTCGGCTACGTGGCAGGAGAAAACGACGTGAAGTAGATTCCTCCGGATCGCGTTGACTGCCCATGGCCTAGAGTTGTAGGGTGCCCTGAAGTCATGGCTACTATCCCCCTAACGCCCACGACTGGCGAGGCCAGCGCCAACCAGCAGGTCACCACCCTTCTTGGCCGAGGCAGCGAGTTCGAGGGGAAGTTGTCCTTCGAAGGCACCGTCCGGGTGGACGGTAAGCTGTCCGGTGAGGTCTTCACCGAAGACGTGCTGGTCGTCGGCGAAGGGGCAGAAGTCAACGCTGAGATATCGGTTGGCTCCATCGTGATTCAGGGCACCGTGCGCGGAAACATCGTGGCCAAGCGGGGCGTCGAGATTCACACCCCAGGCCGCGTGCGTGGCAACATCAACACCCCGTCGCTCTTCATCGAAAAGGGAGTCCTGTTCGACGGCCAATGCCAGATGGAGCCGGGTGGCTCTGCGCCCGAGCCGCCACCACATCGGCCCGCGGGCGGTAAGGCCAGCAAGGCGGGAGGCAGCGCCCCACCCGCTCCTTCAACCGGCTAGTGCCGGGGCCCGTGCCAGCCGTGACGATCATTCGCTGTCTCCTCCAAGTTGCCCCTACCCAAAGCGGCGTGCCGCAAGCCGCGGAACCGCAGCTCCTCGACCTCGACAGCACGGTGTTCGTCATGCTGGGGCTGTTCTTGCTGTTGGCCCTCATCTTGACCCAGTGGCTGTGGAAGCCATACCTGCGCGTGCGCGAGGAGCGCGTGCGCCGGGTCGAGGGCGCGCGCGCTGAGGCCGAGCGTCTGGAAGCCGACAGCGCCGGCCACCTGGCGCGCATCGAAGCCCAGTTGGCCGAGGCACGCAAGGTTGGCCATGCCGAGCGTGCTCAGGTGCGGGCGCAAGCGCTGGCGCGCGAGCAGCAGGTGGTAGCTGAGGCGCAAGCCGCCGCCCACAAGATGTTGGCCGAGGCGCGCACCAAGCTGGATGCGACCTTGGCTGCCGAGCGGGCCAGGCTGGCGGATAGTGCGGCCGCCCTGGGACGCGAGATCGCGGAAAAGGCTCTGGGCCGGAGGCTGGCGTCGTGAAGCGCGCATGGTTGCCCCTGGCGGCCCTGCTGGCTTTGGGGAGCGGCGTTGCTCGCGCTGACCACCCAACCCTCACCGAGCCCGTGTCCGGGTCGTTTGACCATGAGCCATCGCAGACGGGTTCTGCGCCCGCAGCGGGCGAGCCCGCTGCCGAGCACAGCACCGGCCACGGAGAACACGGCGAGCATGCTGGCGTCGATGCCAAGACCCTGGCGCTGCAGCTTCTCAATTTTGGCGTGCTGCTTTTTCTCCTCATCTGGTTCGGCGGCCGCGCGCTGAGCAAGGCTTTCCGCAGCCGGCACGAACAACTCAAGATCGAGATCGAATCCGCCGCGGGCCAGCGCGCGCTGGCCGAGCAGCGGTTCCGGGAGCAGGACGCTCGCCTGGCCAACCTGGAGCAGGAGTTGGCCGCCCTGCGCGCAGCCGTTCACGAGGAAGGGGAACGCGAGCGAGCGCGCCTGCTGGCCGGAGCCGAGGAGAAGGCCAAGCGCATTCAGGACGAGACGCATTTCCAGCTCGACCAGCAGGTCAAGGAGGCCGAGCTGCGCCTGCGCGCCGAGGTGGCCAGCACCGCGGTCAAGTTGGCCGACGAGCTGCTCAAGCGGTCGGTGAGTCCGGAGGACGAACGCCGTCTGGCGCAGGACTTTGCCGCCGGTGCGGGAGCGCCAACAGAAGTGGTGCGCTGATGGCAGCCCTGGCTGGATCGATTGCCCGCCGCTACGCGCGCGCCATCTTCGCCATCGGCGTTGACAAGCGCGATTTCGAGGCCCTGGGAAGCGAATTGGAAGCAATCGCGGCCTTGTGGAACCAAGCGACAGACATCCGCCAATCGCTGTCCAATCCCATTTTCAAGCTGTCGCAAAAGCGCGCCATTTTGCAAGGGCTGCTCCCCCAAGTGGCGCCCACGCGCGAGGTGCAAAGCCTCGCGCTGCTCCTGCTGGAACGCGGCCGCATCGCGGCCTTGCCTGCCATCGCGCGCGCCTACCAGGAGATGTGCGACGACAAGTTGGGACGTGCGCGCGCCACGGTGAAGTCGGCGCGACCGCTCGACGTGGCCACGCAAACCGAAATCCGACGCGCCCTTGAGCGGCGCACCGGTCGCAGCGTGATCATGACAACCGAGGTGGACCCCACTCTGCTGGGCGGTATCGTCGCACAGGTGTCTGGCCTGGTATTGGACGGCAGCCTGCGCGCCCGCCTGGATGCCCTACGAAGCAAGATTCTCAACTGACCTCTAGCCGCAAGGAAAGACCATGCAGATTCGCGCAGAAGAAATCAGCCAGGTCATTCGCAAAGAGATCGAGGGCTTCGACCAGAAAGTTGCCATCAGTGAAACCGGCACCGTGTTGGAAGCGGGCGACGGCATCGCTCGCGTCTATGGCTTGGAAAACGCCATGGCCGGCGAGCTGCTGGATTTTGGCAAGAACGTGGTCGGCCTGGTCTTGAACCTGGAAGAGGACAACGTCGGGGTGGTCCTCCTCGGAGACTTCGAAACCGTGCGCGAGGGCGACACAGTCAAGCGCACCGGTAAGATTGCGCAAGTGCCGGTGGGCAACGCTCTGGTCGGGCGCGTGGTCAACGCCCTGGGCATTCCCATCGACGGCAAGGGCCCCATCGAGTCCAGGGACTTCCGCAAGATCGAAATCAAGGCCCCGGGGATCATTTCGCGCAAGGGGGTGCATGAGCCGGTGCAGACTGGCATCAAGGCCATCGATTCGATGATTCCCATTGGCCGCGGCCAGCGCGAGCTGATCATCGGCGACCGTCAGACGGGCAAGACGGCACTGGCCGTGGACACCATCATCAATCAGAAGGGCCAGAACATGTACTGCTTCTACGTGGCCATCGGCCAGAAGCAGTCCACCGTGGCCACCGTGGTCGACAAGCTGCGCGAGCACGGCGCCATGGAGTTCACCACCGTGGTGTCGGCGACCGCGTCCGAGTCGGCACCGCTGCAGTTCATGGCGCCCTACACCGGCGTCACCATGGGCGAGTACTTCCGCGACAGCGGCCGCCACGCGCTCATGATCTACGACGATTTGTCCAAACAGGCGGTGGCCTACCGCCAGCTTTCACTGCTTCTGCGCCGTCCCCCGGGACGCGAGGCATTCCCGGGCGACATCTTCTACCTGCACTCGCGCCTGCTCGAGCGCGCGGCCAAGATGTCCACCGAGAAGGGCGGCGGCTCGCTCACCGCCCTGCCGGTCATCGAAACCCAGGCGGGCGACCTGGCGGCCTACATCCCCACCAACGTCATCTCCATCACCGACGGTCAGATCTTCCTGGAAAATGACCTGTTCTACTCAGGCCAGCGACCCGCGGTGAACGTGGGTCTGTCGGTCAGCCGGGTGGGTGGCGCCGCCCAGATTGCCGTCATGAAGAAGGTGGCTGGCATGCTCCGCCTCGAGCTGGCCCAGTACCGCGCCCTGGCCGCCTTTGCCCAATTCGGCTCGGACCTGGACAAGGCCACCCAGCAGCAGTTGGCGCGCGGCTCGCGCATGACCGAGCTGCTTAAGCAGGGCCAGTACGTTCCCCTGCCGGTCGAGAAGCAAGTCCTGATTCTCTTCGCCGGCGCCAACGGATTCGTGGATGCCTTGCCGCTTGCCGCTCTGGATCGTTACGAGCGCGAGCTGTACGCCTTCGTCGAGGCGAAACACCCCGAGCTGCTGGCCGACCTGCGCAACAAGGGCACTGACGGCAAGGCATTTGACGGCCTGGCCACCCAGATGCGTTCCGTGCTGGCCGAGTTCGCCAAGGAGTTCGCAGCCACCTTGCAAGCCGCTTCCTAGTTCATTTTCCAATGCCATCGCTGAAAGTCGTCCGCACCCGGATCGCGTCGGTAAAGTCGACGCAGAAGATCACCAGCGCCATGAAGCTGGTGGCGGCGGCAAAGCTGCGCCGGGCGCAGGACTCGATCGTGGCTGCGCGGCCCTATGCCCGCACCCTGGCCGAGGTCACCGCCGAAGTGGCGGCGCGCGCCGGTGGCGATTCGCATCCTCTGCTGCAGCAGCGTGATCCGCGCCGGATTGTCCTGGTGGTGGTCACCTCGGATCGCGGCCTATGCGGCGGCTTCAACAGCAACATCTGTCGAGCGGCCCAGCGCTGGGGCAACGACAAGATCCACAACAAAGAGGCCGACGAGGTGAACTACCTGGTGATGGGCCGCAAGGGCCGCGACTACTTTCGCCGGCGCAAGCTTCCCATGAAGGGCGACTTGCCAGGCCCCACCGGCGTCACCGCGGTCCAGTCTGCCAAGGACCTGGCCGCTACGCTCACCGACGATTTCTTGAGCAGCCGGGTGGACAGCGTGCTTCTGGTCTACAACCAATTCCGCTCCGTGGTCTCTCAAAGGGTCAGCATCGATCCCCTGTTGCCAGTGGCACCGAGCGCCGCTGGCCGTGGCGGTCAGGACTTTCTCTATGAGCCGAGCAAGCCCGAGATCCTCGACTGGATTCTGCCGCTCTACCTCGAGATGCAGATCCACGCCGCCTTGCTCGAATCGATCGCCTCGGAATTCGGCGCGCGCATGACCGCGATGGAAAATGCCACCAAGAACGCCACCGAGATGATCGACCGGCTTACCCTGCAGTACAACCGCGCCCGCCAGGCCGCCATCACCAAAGAGCTGATGGAGATCGTGGGCGGCGCCGAGGCGCTCAAAGGCTGAATTCACCTGAGGTCGCAGATCATGATCCCGACAAACACCAGTAATCAGCAAGGAAAAGTCGTCCAGGTCATCGGTCCCGCAGTGGACGTGAAATTCGAAGGCTCGGGGGGCCTGCCCGAGATCAACACGGCGCTAACCCTGAGCAACCCGGCCATTGACGCCACCCCGGACAACCTGGTCATCGAGGTGGCGCAGCACCTGGGCGAGCAGACCGTGCGCTGCGTGGCCATGGACACCACCGACGGCTTGGTGCGCGGCACGCCGGTGAAGAATACCGGCGCCCCCATCATGATGCCGGTGGGCCGCGAGGTTCTCGGCCGCATCGTCAACGTGGTGGGACGGCCGGTCGACGAGCGCGGCCCGGTTCCCGCCACCAAGTTCTTGCCCATCCACCGGCCCGCGCCGAAGTTCGTCGATCAATCGGTCAAGGTCGAGATGTTCGAGACCGGCATCAAGGTCGTGGACC
>Ga0182011_10003322_pt1 | contig 13225 bp, 6 predicted proteins | sample 711E1DmetaG_FD_120481 | JGI IMG/M metagenome (GOLD analysis project Ga0182011, IMG submission 120481) | Permafrost microbial communities from Stordalen Mire, Sweden - 711E1D metaG | ecosystem: Environmental > Terrestrial > Soil > Wetlands > Permafrost | place: Sweden: Stordalen | collected... | reverse complement strand
CGGTGGCGATGCCGCGGTCATCGGCAAGAACCTCACGATTGATGCTGAACCCTACGAGATCATCGGCGTGCTGCCGCCGACCGCCGTCCTGCCGTCGCGGGCCGCGTTTTGGATTCCGTTCGAATCCAAGCCGGGCGCCTATGGCGGCGGGAGTATCGGGCGCTTGAAGCCGGGAGTCACGGTTGAGCAGGCGACGGCCGACCTGCTGCGCATCCACCGAGCGCGGATACCCGAATCGAAGGAAAACGCCATCACGTCCCCCACCATCCAACCGCTGGGCGATCGTTATCTCGGCGACGGTCGGCTCGTCGCCGTGGTGTTACTGGCGGCCGTCCTGGTCCTGATGCTGATCGCCTGCGCCAACGTCGCCGGCCTGATGCTGGCGCGAACGCTGGGCCGCGCCCCCGAGCTTGGACTGCGCGCGGCGCTCGGCGCTTCGCGGCTCCAGATCGTGCGACAAATCATGACGGAAAGCTTCGTGCTTACACTGCTCGGTGGCCTAGCCGGCGTGCTGCTCGGCCGCTGGTTGCTCTCCGGCTATCTCTCCGTGTTGGTCGCCCAGATGCCGGCCTGGGTCAGCGCGGAGATGGACCTGCATTTTCTGGCGTTCATCGGCCTGCTCCTCGGATTGTGCGCCATTGTTGCGGGGCTCGTGCCGGCGCGGCACATCCTCGGCCGGCTCGATCTCCGCAGTGTGCTCGGGTCCGGCGGTCACCAGGTCACCCCACCGGCTTCCCGGGTGCGTTCGCTACGCGTCCTCGTCGTGGCCGAGCTCGGGATGGCGATGGTCCTGCTGCTGGTCGCCGGTTTCCTCGGGCGGGCGTTGCTGCGGGTGCAGCGCATCGATCCCGGCCTTCGCCCGGATCATGTGCTGGTCTATGGCATCTCGCTGCCGGAGGCGAAATATCGCGATGACGCCGCCCGCGTCACATTTTTCCAGCAGCATCTGGAACGTTTGCGCGCCCTGCCGGAGGTCGAATCGGCCAGCGCGTCAACCACGCTGCCGTTCACCGGCAGCCACTGGGGGGTGTTTTTCGAGCCTGAAGGAGGACGCCCGGGTGGACCGGACGCGCAACTGCCGGTGGTGCTGACCCGGGCCACCTTCTCGCAGTATTTTGAGGTCATGGGCATCCCGCTGGTCGCCGGCCACTATTTCCGGGAAGCCGAGGGCCCCCGCGGGATCGTCATCAATGAAACCCTGGCCACGCTCTTCTGGCCCGGCCAGCAGGCGGTCGGCAAACACCTGCGCACCGTGGGGCCCGGAGCGCCCTGGATCGAGGTGATTGGCGTCGCCCACGATGTACGGCATTACGGTTTGGAGGCGGACGTCCGGCCCGGCGCCTACGTGCCCTACCGGTTTGCCGCGCAAGCGGTCGCCGGCGTCGTCATTCGGACGAAAGGCGATCCGACCGCACTGGCCCCGACCGTCCGCGCGCTGCTGCGCCAACAGGATGCCACGCTTTCCCCGTCGGCCATGACGACGATGGAAACGCTCATCCGGCAATCGCTCTTCGTCCGCCAGATGTATTCCTCCATGACCGCCACTTTCGCCCTCATCGCGGCAGCGATGGCGGCGGCGGGACTGTATGGAATCATCGCTTACGTCGTCGGGCAGCGCACGCGGGAATTCGGCATCCGTCTGGCACTGGGCGCGCACGCGCGCGACCTGCGCCGGCTCGTGGTGCGCGAGGGCCTGGTGCTCGCTGCGGCCGGGATCGGTCTGGGCCTGGTGGGCGGCATCCTGGCCAGCGCGGCGCTGCGACCGCTCTTGATGGGCGTGCACCCGCTCGACCCGGTCGTTATGCTCGGAATCACCGCCCTGCTGGTTGCGATCGTCCTTGCCGCCTGCCTGGTTCCCGCCCGCCGGGCGACGCGCCTCGATCTTGTCGAGGTGCTGCGCTCGGAGTAGTCGGCCTTTCCACAGAAGAAAACGAAGAGAACAAAGCATCCCAAGTCCGCCAGACAGCTCTTCGTCCCCTTTGTTGCCTTCTGTTCAAACAGGATTTTTCCCGATGAGAACCTGGTCGAAGCTGAAAGCGCTCCTGTGGAGAAAGCAGCTCGAGGCCGACATGGCGGAGGAGATGCGCGCGCATCTGGAGATGCAGGAGCGGGCTAATCGCGCTGCCGGCATGGCTCCGGACGAGGCGCGCTACGCCGCGCGGCGGCAGTTCGGCCATCTCGACGGCATCAAGGAAACCGCGCGTGACCAGCGTCGGTTGGGCTGGTTCGAGGACGCCTGGCGCGATCTGCGCTTCGCGGCGCGTTCACTGCGGAAGAACCTCGGCTTCTCGCTCGCGACGGTCCTGGTTCTCGCCTTGGGCCTCGGCGGAGTCACGGCGATGTTCAGCACGGTTTATGCCGTGGCGATTCGGCCGCTGCCGTATCCGGAGCCGGGCCGCCTGGTGTTCGGGCGCGCGACGTTCAATGGAAACATCAATCCGTGGGTGTCCGGCCCTGACTACGCCGACTACCGCGACCAGGGCCGGTCGTTCGAAGCGTTGGAGGCCTTCTTTTGCGTTCCCAAGGAGTACACGGTCACGGACGGACGCGACGCCGAACGCGTCCGCGTGCTGTTGGCGACGACGGGACTGCATCGGATCCTGGGGGTGAGGATGACCCTGGGGCGATCGTTTACCGACGAAGATGGCCGGGCGGGAGCGGCATCGGTCGCCCTCATCAGCCATGCGTATTGGAGAAAACACTTTGCCGAGGCGACCGACTTGACCGGTCGTTCGCTGGTGATCGACGGCCACACGTTTGCGGTCGTCGGAGTGATGCCCCCGGACTTTCATTTCGTGTATGATACCGATGTCGTGCTGCCGGTGTGGGCATCGGACCTCGGACCCCGGCGTTACAAAAACTGGCTGTTAGTCGGACGGCTCCGGAAGGGAGTGACGCTGGCGTCGGCGCAGAGCGAGATCGACGTCATCGGAGCGCGTCTGGAGCGGGCCTATCCCGACACGAACACCGGCGAGGCGCTGTTGCTGACCCCATTCCAGTCCGCCGTCGCCGAGCAATATCGGTCCAGCTTCTCCTTGTTGTGCGCCGGTGCCGGAGCGGTGCTCCTGATCGCGTGCGCGAACGCCGCCGGCTTGCTCCTGGCCCGGGGCGCGGGCCGCCACAGCGAACTGGCCGTGCGGGCGGCGTTGGGCGCATCGCCGGGACGGATCGTGCGTTTCCTGCTGGCGGAGGCGCTGGTCCTGGCTGGGGTCGCCGGAATCGCCGGCGCGGCCTTGGCGATCTGGCTCCAACGCGGCCTGGTGGGGCTGCTGCCGGAAGAAACGCTGCTGTTGCGCGATGTCGCGCTCTCGCGACCGGTGCTGGGATTCGCTCTCGGCGTGACGCTCGCGGTCGGCTTCGTCTTCGGCTTGCTGCCGGCGTGGCGCACCCGACCGACCGACATCACCCGCGACCTGCGGGCGGGCGGGCGGAGCATCCGCGCCCACGGCATTCGGCTGCGCCGCGGCCTCGTCATCGGGCAGGTGGCCATCTCGTTCGCCCTCCTGTTCGTGGCCGGACTTCTGCTCCGCAGCTTCGCCGCGCTGCGCGGGGCAGATCTCGGATTTGACCGCCGCAACCTCCTGACGGTCGAGGTTCCGCTGCCACCTCAGGCGTATCCGGGCGCGAAAAGCAGCGAGTTTTTCACCAGGCTTGTGGATGACGTGCATTCGCTGCCCGGGGTGGTTTCCGTGGCCGCGATCGACGGGTTGCCGCTGCGCAATCCCTACAACAACGTCGGCATTTACGCGGCGACGAACCCGCCGGCAAATCCGCAGGCCGGGTCGTCGGGCTTCCAGCGGATCGTGTTGCCGGGCTATTTTCGCTCCATGGGAATTCCCCTGGTGGCCGGTCGGGACATCGAGGCGACGGACACCGTCGGATCTCGTCGGGTGGTGCTCATCAGCCAGCGGCTCGCCGCGCGGCTGTTCCCGCAGCACAACCCCCTGGGGCAGACCGTGATCATCGACGAGGCGACCGACGCCCCGTGAGAGGTTGTGGGCGTGGTGGGCGACGTCACCCAATGCAGTCCGACTGAGGGAAGCGACACGTTTGGTTCCTTCTACCGGGCGTATCCGCAACAGCCATGGTCGACCATCCGCCTGGCGATTCGCACCGCGGGCGATCCGCACGCGGTCGTGCCTGCGGTGGGCGCGCTCCTGCGGCGGATGGATTTCCGGGTTCCGCTATCCGGCCCCCGGACCATGGATGAGTTGTTGGCCAACACGACGATTTCGGAGAAGGCGCAGACCACGTTCCTCGCGACTTTCTCGCTGTTGGCGTTGACTCTGGCGGGCGCGGGTATCTTCGGCTTGCTGTTGTATGTCGTGGCTGCTCGGCGGCAGGAGATCGGCATCCGGATGGCGCTGGGCGCGACGGTTGGCGGCATCGTGCGCGGGGTGCTCCGCGAGGCGGCGTCGCTGGCGCTGGTGGGCATGCTGGCCGGCGGAGCCGGGGCGCTCGCGGCGGCGCGACTGCTTCGCGCGAGTCTCTTCGGCGTCGGTCCCAGCGATCCGATCGTTCTGGTCGCGGCGGCCGCGGCGCTCGCGCTGGTGGTCGGCCTCGCCGCCTGGCTGCCGGCGCGGCGCGCGGCGAAGGTCGACCCAGTGATCGCGCTGCGCGCGGAATAGCCGGACTTCTCACAGAAGAAAACGAAGAGAACAAGGTACTCCGATTCTGCCCAAAGGTTTTTCTTTCCCTTCGTTGCCTTCTGTTCAAACAAACCCCTTCCCCATGAGAATCTGGACAAGGCTGAAAGCGCTCCTGCGGAGAAAGCAGCTCGAGGCCGACATGGCGGAGGAGATGCGCGCGCATCTCGAGTTGCAGGAGCAGGCCAACCGCGCCGCGAGGATGCCGCCCGATGAGGCCGGCTACGCCGCGCGGCGGCAGTTCGGACACCTCGACGGCATCAAGGAGACCTGTCGCGACCAGCGCGGCTGGGTGTGGCTCGAACAATGGGGGCGCGAACTGCGCCTGGCGGTGCGCGTGTGGCGCCGGGCTCCGGGCTTCAGTCTCGCGGTCGTTTGCACCCTGGCGCTCTGCCTCGGACCGAACACGGCCATCCTGTCCGTGCTGTATTCGCTCGTGCTCAAGCCGCTGCCGTTTCCCGCCCCGGACCAATTGGCCACGATCTCCAATGTCGCGGACAAAAGCGGGGGCGCCGTCTACATGTCCAGCATCGCGCAATACCAAGACTTCCGGGCCCACGCGGACCTTTTCCAGGGCTTTGCGCTGGTCCGGGGACAGAACGGCACGCTGGACGACCAGGATCTTCCGATCCGCGTGGAGACCTATTCGGTGACCCCGGATCTCTACGGTCTGCTCGGCGTGCAGCCGGTGCTCGGCCGGTTCTTCACCACCGACGAGGCGACCCCCGGGCGCGACAATGTTTTGGTGCTCACTCAAGCTTTTTGGGAAAGCCAATATCATGCGGATGCCAGCGTGATCGGGCGGGAGGTGCACATGGGCGGACAGCCCTACACGATTGTTGGCGTGGCACCCCGCAGTCTCGATGCCCTCTTCCTGGGAACCGCTTTCTTCCAGGTCTATGCCCCGGCGCCCTTCGAATTGAATCCCGAGAGCCGCTACGCCGCCCGGGCGACGATGTACGCCCGGCTGAAACCGGGGATCGCGCCCGGCGCCGGGCTGGCCCAGCTGGCCACGCTCGAACGCCGTTTTCGCTCCGACCAGGCCAGCCCGCGTTTGCGCGCCTTCATCGATGCCGGCGGCTACCGGATTGCGTCGGCGCCCCTGCGCAACGGCAGCGTGGCCTCCGTCAGCAGCCGGCTGTGGCTGCTGCAGGGCGGCGCGCTCCTGGTCATGTTGATCGGCTGCGTGAACGTCGCGAACCTGTTTCTGGCCCGGGCCAACGCCAAGCTTTCGGAATGGGCGATTCGCGTCGCCCTCGGGGCGGGGCGGGGCGTCCTCCTGCGCCAGATGCTGGCGGAGAGCCTGACGCTGACCAGCGTGGCCGCCGTCGCCGGCGTGGCATTGGCCGTGAGAGCCCTATCGGTGTTCAACCGTTATCTCCCAAACATCGCCCGGACGGCGCCCCCGGTGACACTGGATGCAACCGTGGCGTCGCTCGCGCTTGCGGCGGCGTTCGTGATGGCGGTTCTGGTTGCCCTCGTGCCGTTCTTGCTGCTCGGACGCGAAGGATTGCGGGTGGGCGATTCGCGGGCCGCGACTTCCCGCGGAGCCACCCGGGCGCTGAGCGGCGCGCTGGTCATGGCCCAGGTGGCGATCGCGGTGATCCTGCTGGTGGGCGCCGGCCTGTTGATTCGGAGTTTTGCCAACGTCGTCGCCGTCAACCCCGGTTTCGACGCCGCGCACCTCGTTCAGGGCCGCATCGCCCTGCCGAACCGGTACAGCGATTCCAAGACCAATGTGGATGTGCAGCGCCGCATCCTGGCCGCCATCCGGGAGATTCCAGGGGTGGAGAATGTAGCAGAGGTCAGCTATTTCGGGGTCGGGCCCGCCTCCACCTATCGGAGGATTCCCTTCATGCTGCGAGGTGAGGCTATCGCCGCGGGTGACAGCATGCCCCTGGTGTACATCGACCCCGTCTCGCCGGACTTCTTTGCCACCATGGGAATCAAGGTGGTGGCCGGCCGCGTGTTCACCGACGCGGACGATTTCGGGAAGAATCCCGTGGTGGTCGTGGACCAGACGTTCGCCCAACGCTATTTCGCCGGCCGGATTGCGGTCGGACACGAGGTAACCTTTAGCCAGGGGACTCTACCTCCCGACTACAAGTGGCCTCAGATCGTCGGCGTGGTGGCTCGCGCCAACTTTACCGGCCTGGGTGATCGCGATGGCTTGCCGTTTGTTTACTTCCCCATGATCGGTTGGGCGACCGGCGGCTTCAACGTGCAGGTGCATTCGATGCGCGCGACTCCCGACCTTTTGCGCGAAATACGATCCAAGCTTCGCGCGATCGATCCCGACCTCCCGTTCTACGCCGCGGGTTCGCTGCAGCAGGCGTTGTATGACATGCTCACGGACCGGCGGGGCATTACGCTGCTGCTCGGGGCGTTCTCGGGCCTCGCGCTGTTGCTCGCCGCGGTCGGTCTTTATGGCGTGTTGGCGTATGATGTCTCCCAGCGAACGCGGGAAATCGGCATCCGCGGTGCGATCGGCGCCTCCCAGGCCCAGATCGTCGGGCTGATCCTGCGGCAGGGCATGGGGAAGACGGGAGTGGGACTGGCGGCGGGGCTGGCCGGTGCGCTCGAACTCACGCGCTTCCTCCGGGGCCAGTTGTTCGACATCGCGGCGATTGATCCGGCATCCTATGCCGCGGTCATGCTGATCCTGCTTGGGGTCGCGCTGCTCGCGTGCTGGATCCCCGCCCGGCGCGCGGCGAAGGTCGACTCAGTGATCGCGCTGCGCGCGGAATAGCACCGCCTCGCGTGGTTTCCTCATCCCCGGAATGCCACGCCTGCCCCGCCGGCTTTCGTGGCCAAATCGGTGACACGGTCGTATCACGGATTCGGCCACCGCTCGTCCGTCCGAGCACACCGCGGCCATGCCCGCCGCGCCTGAAGGCGCGCCTCTTTCATCTGGGGATCCGTCAGGACCCGGTGCTCGCCGCCCCGATCGTTCGTTCTGGCTGTCCCAGCTCCCATCCAAATCTGTGATGCGGGCGTACCATGAAACTGACCACAGAGCTCTGCCCCCTGCGCCGATCAGCCAAAATGATCCCCGCCACAGCAGACTGACAGTCGCGAACAGCGCCTACCTACGCCAGCGCACCAATCGCCTGCACATATTCCCGCAAGGCTACGCGCCGCTCCGCCCAAGCTCGATGCCCCAGATAACCAGGCGGCAGAAGCGACGACGGGAGAAAGGGATCCCGGCGGGCGACCCGCAGCCAAGCCCGGTGTTCGGTTTCGAGCCACCGGAACCAATCCTTGGTTGTCCCTGCGATTCGGTTCGGACGCAGCCGAAGAACTCCACGGTAGCTTTCATAGTCCTTCGCCAGCCGGGTGAAATCCCAGGCGCCGTTCACCAGCGCCGCTGAGCTTTCGCCGCCAACAGGCCGCGCGTCCAAATAGATCAAGTTCTCCGGATCGATCCCCGTCTCGCCCAATGCACGGCGGAAATCTCCCGCCGGGTGAGGACTGATCCAAACGCTGTTTTGCAGCCAGCCAAAACGATGCTCGTGGAGTCGACGGCGCAGGCGCGTGCGAAGCGCCTCGACGGAATCGGGGATGTCAAATGCAACGACCCGCCAGACCCCGTCCCATGAACGCCGCCACTCCACTTCGGGGTCGATGCCACCGAGCAGGTCTAGACGGGCACCCGCGGTCAATCGCAGCAGTCGCCGATCGATCGAGCCGCTGCCCGATAGCGCCACCATGCCCGCAGCTTCGAGTCTGGCGATCTGCCGGCGCAAGCGGCCGGTTCGCGTCGTACGAGCGAGAATCCAGCGGGCCATGGCCCCCGCAATCTCGCCGCCGAAGGCGACCATGCTGTAGGTTAAGAGCACAGATCCGGACATGGTTTTCAACCAAAGGATTTTCGTAACAAAGAAAAGCCTAGAAAACCGACCCATCGCACGTTCGCCGGCTCAGGCGCCTGGCGAAGTTCCCCTTGTGACCGGATCACGGTGGCGGCCACGTGGCGAGCCGACGTTAGGGCGATGAGACGGCGGCCCGACCGCGGCGCCAAGCCCGCTGGGACGGAGTCGCCGCCACGCGCAGACCCCCACGCCATCTGGCACTTCGCCGGGCATCGTCGGGCCGGATGCGTGATACGGCCGCATCACATCGGTGGCCAGGCGAGGCATCGGCGCGACTACTTCGTGTGAATCTTTTCGGGGTCGGCCCCAGCGATCCGTTCGTTCGGGTCGCGGCGGCCGCAGCGCTCGCGCTGGTGGTCGGCCTGGCCGGCTGGCTGCCGGCCCACCGCGCCGCGCGGCGACGGTGGATCCGGTCATCGCGCTGCGGGCGGAGTAACGGGCGCGGCCGGTGGCCGCGATGGCCAATGACCCATAGCCGATAGCCCATCAAATCCCCTACCCAATCCGGGTCCCGGTTGCCGGCGTTTTTCCTATTGACGGTCTGAAGGAGAGGATTCATTGGTCTTTCTTCAGAACATCTGAAGGAAAACCATGGCCAACGAAAAATCCGAATTGCTTCAAGGCACGCTCGACATGCTGATCCTGAAGGCGCTCCAGCTGGAGCCCATGCACGGCTTCGGCCTGTCCGTCCGCCTCAAACAGATGTCGCGGGACCTGTTCCAGGTGGAAATGGGCTCGCTCTATCCCGCGCTCTGCCGGCTGGAAGCCCGCGGCTGGGTCAAGGCCGAATGGGGCGTCTCCGACAACAACCGGAGGGCGCGGTTCTATTCGCTCACCCCCGCCGGCCGGAAACAGCTCCAGACCGAGACCACCCAGTGGGAGCTCCTCTCGAGCACGATCAACGCGATGCTAAAGGCGACGTGAGCTGGCAGTAGCGAGTAGCGGGTAGCGAGTAGCGAGCAGATCAAACCCATCTTCCGAACGCTTCGAGTCGCGCCGGTCATTCCGTGTACGATACTCCGCAAAACAACCGCCTGCGGCCTCTCCATTGCCTCCGTTCCCTCCTGTTCAATCTGGTTTCCCAATCCGAAATCCGCATTCCGCATCCCCATGACGCGCTGGCTTCACCAAATTCTCTTCAGGCTCCAGCCCTGCTTTACCCGGAAGAAGATCGAGGCGGAACTGTCCGAAGAGATGCGCGCGCATCTCGAAATGGCGACCGAGGCAAACATCGCCGCGGGCATGCCGCCGGACGAAGCGCGCTGCGCGGCACGGCGCGAGTTCGGCGGCGTGGATCTGGCCAAGGAGCTATACCGCGACGAACGCAGCATTTTGTGGATCGAGGATCTCCTGCGCGATCTTCGCTTCGCCGGACGGGCGCTGCGGAAGCGTTCCGGCAGCACCGCTCTCGCGATCATCTCCATCGCTCTGGGCATCGGACTTACCTCAGCGATTTTCGGGGTGGCCGACGCCCTGATTTTCCGGCCGGCAGCATTCGTCCGCCCGGAGGAGGTCTTTCGGGTGATATCGCGCGGCGACGATCAGCGGACTATCGGTTACGACTGGCGAGATTGTGAAAATATGGCCCGCGCCTCCCACGGATTCGGCGAAGTGGTCGCCTACCAGCGCGTGGGCTCGTCCCTCGCCGGCCCCGACGGCGATGAGGTGGTCATCACCTACCTCGCGACGCCGAACTTCTTCTCCCTGCTGGGCGTCCGCGCCGCGCTCGGCCGCGAGTCGCTGGCGACGGACGGCGACGGACGACCCCAGGCGGTCCTGGGTCATGGCTTGTGGATGCGCCGGTTCGGCGGCGATCCCGCCATTGTGGGAAAAACCATTCAGCTGAATTCCGAACCGTTTGTCGTGGCCGCCGTCATGCCCACGAACTTCACCGGTCTGGTCCGCGGCGTTCCGTGCGACGTCTGGATCAGCGCCGATCACTACCTTGAGACGACCGCCGGCCAGCGCCGGCGGGACTCGCGAACAAGCACGTTTGACATGATCGTGCGATTGCGGCCGGGCACGGCGCCCGAAGTGAACGCCAGTCGCCTCGACGCGGCGATTCGCGGCGCCGGCGGACACCCGCCGGCGCCGGCCGGCGCCCAGGGAACCGTGCTCGAACCGGTGGCGCTCAATTGGCAGCAGAAGTTGGTCGCCAGCGGTGGTTTGCTGCCGGTGTTCGGACTGTTGCTGCTGGTGGCCTGTGCCAACGCCGCGCAATTGCGGCTCGCCCAGACAGAGGCGCGCAAAAAGGAGATGGGCGTGCGACTGGCCCTCGGTTCGAGCCCGTGGCGCGTCGCGCGCCTTCTGATCGTCGAGACGCTGCTGATCGGGTGCGCCGGCGCCGCCGGTGGCTTGTTGTTGGCGGCCGGAGCGATCGCGCTGCTGAATTCCACGGTCTCCACCGCCGCAAGCCTGGAGCTGGGCCTTGGCGTGGACTGGCGGGTCGGCGGGTTCACCCTCGTCGCCACCTTCCTCGCGTCAGCGCTGGCGGGTTTCGCGCCCGTGCGCCACGCGCTACGGCTCGACGTATTGGAGATCTTGAAATCCGAAGACGGGATGGCCAGCCCGAAGAACTGGATCCAACGTCTGCTCGTCATCGGGCAAACCGCCGCCAGCGTGGTGTTCTTCGGCCTCGCCCTGTTGTTCACGACGAGCTTTCGCCATGCCGCCGCGGTTTGGCCGGGTTTCGATCCGGACAAAACGATGGTGGTGATCCCCGCGAATCCGAGCCTGCCGATCGCGCGTCCCATCTGGCTCGAACAGGTTACCGAGCGCCTGCACGCCGTGCCCGGCGTCCGCGCCGTGACGTTCGCCCACCGCCTGCCTCTCAGTCCTTCCGGCGGCGGCATGTTGTCGCGCATCGAAGTCCCCGGTCAGGCTCCGGTCGCCGCCGGCGTCAACCTGGTCGGACCGAACTATTTTGCCGTGATGGGCACGCGCCTGGTGGCCGGCCGCGGCATCGGCCCCAGCGACCGCGAAGGCGCTCCCCTGGTCGCCGTGGTGTCCCAGCTCCTGGCCCACCAGACCGTTGGCGACCGGAACCCCGTTGGCGAAACGATCACGATCGACGGTCAACGCTGCCAGGTGGTCGGACTGGTGGAAGATGCTCCGTCCAACAGCCTTCACGAGACTCTCCAGCCGTATGTCTATCTTTCCGCCGCCCAGCTGGCGCGCGGCGACCTGACGCTCATCGTGGAAACCGCCGGTGCTCCGGGCCCGCTGGTCCGTCCGCTCCTGCAGGAACTCAAGCGCTTCGATCCCGGCGTGGTGACCAACGGGGTGACCACACTCCGGCGGCACGTGGACCGCGCGTTGTTCCCCGACCGCGCCGCCGCGCTGGGCACGGCCGGCCTCGGCTTGCTGGGCTTTCTGCTCACCGCGGCCGGGCTGTTCGGCATGGTCCAGTTCTCCGTCAACCGCCGGACCCGCGAGATCGGCGTCCGCATGGCGCTCGGCGCGGGACCCGAGACGATCCAGCGGTCAGTGCTGGGCGAGGCGTTGCGCATCGCCAGCCCGGGAGTCGCCTTCGGCCTGGTGTTGCTCTCCGGAGGAGCATGGTGTTGCCAATCGTGGTTCCTCAAGGTGAGCCCGCTCGATCCCGCAGCCTACGCCGTCTGTGCGTTGGCAGCCTTCGGGGTTTCCCTGGTCGCCGCCTGGCTGCCCGCCCACCGGGCAACCCGCGTCAATCCCGTAGACGCACTGCGGGCAGAGTGACCGAGCCGTCGCGAGCATCGAGGAGCGAGTAGTGACCCAACCAGAGCCACCTTCCCCTCGCCTCAGGCTCCACCCTCCAATCTGAAATCCCAAATCGTCCATCTGAAATCCCCGATGCACCGCTTCCACGAAATCCTGTTTCGCCTGCGCTCGTTCTTCGGCAAGAAGACGGGGGAAGCCGCCATGGCTGAGGAAATCCGGACGCATCTCGAAATGCTCACGGAGGCAAACCTTGCCGCGGGCCTGTCGCCCGAGGAGGCGCGCTACGCCGCGCGGCGGGAGTTCGGCGGCGCCGACCAGGTGAAGGAGGCTTGGCGCGACGAGCGGACGGTCGTCTGGCTGGAGCAGAGTCTGCGGGATGTCCGTTTCGCAGCCCGCTCGCTGGCGCGGAATCCCGCGATCAGCCTGGCCGCGGTACTGACGCTCGCCCTCGGCCTGACGGTCAACGCGACGCTCTTCTCCTTCGTCAACGAGCTGTTTCTCCGGCCGCTCCCGGCGGCCGACCCCGGCCGGTTGGTCGTGATGGCTCTGAAGACGTTGAAATTCCAATACGCGTTGCCGCTCTCGTACCCGGACTTCCAGGATTTTCGCCGGCAGGTGGACGGCGAGGGACGCGAGACGCCGGAGTTGGCGCAGGCGTTCGCCGGCTTGATGGCGTACAAGGAGGAGGTGGTGCACCTGAGCCGGGCCGGCGGAGGCACCGAGCGGGCGTGGATCCACGTGGTCAGCAATAACTACTTCTCCGTGCTCGGGGTGAACCCCTACCGCGGACGGTTGATTCTGCCGACGGAGGGGAAGAACCCCGGCGCCGATCCAATCATCGTGCTCACACACGCCTCCTGGCGCGACCAGTTCGGCGGCGATCCGGGAATCATCGGGCAGCAAATCAAGCTGAACGGCCTGCCGTTCACGGTGGTGGGCGTCACGCCGCCCAACTTCGTCGGCGCGGCCTGGGGCACGGCGTTGAGCGGTTTTGTGCCGGTCACGATG
>Ga0182011_10003321_pt1 | contig 13226 bp, 11 predicted proteins | sample 711E1DmetaG_FD_120481 | JGI IMG/M metagenome (GOLD analysis project Ga0182011, IMG submission 120481) | Permafrost microbial communities from Stordalen Mire, Sweden - 711E1D metaG | ecosystem: Environmental > Terrestrial > Soil > Wetlands > Permafrost | place: Sweden: Stordalen | collected... | reverse complement strand
TCTGAGGGCTTGACCGTGTCCATGTGAGCGCAAAGTATCACCGGCTCCAGGGGAGAGAACGCCCCCGCCGGTACGCGCACCACCAGGTTGCCGCAAGGGCTCCCCGTGGCGGCCGCGGCCGCGTCCTCGTGCACGGCAAATCCCATGCGGGTGCAGAACTCGCGGATGTAGGTGCAGACCTCGCCTTCGCTGCCGGGCTCGCTACCGAGTCTGACGAGGTCGAAGAATATCTCAAACAGGCGGCCTTCCTCGGGACCGTCCGTCGCCCGGCTCATTTCACTGCCTGCGCCTCGTCGCCTTTTACAACCGTGAGGTGCGAGTCCGCAAGCCTCTGTCGCTTCACCGCAGCGCCCACGAACTCGCGGAAGAGCGGGTGCGGGGTGAGCGGGCGCGACTTGAACTCGGGGTGGAACTGGGAAGCCACGAAGAACGGGTGCTCGGGTATCTCTATTATCTCGACCAAGCGGTCGTCGGGGGATACGCCCGAGAAGACCAGTCCTGCCTCCTCCATCTTGTGCCGCAGGGCGTTGTTCACCTCGTAGCGGTGGCGGTGCCTCTCGTAGATGACCTCCTCGCCATAGGCCTGCGCGGCCCGCGTGCCGGGGGTGACCTTGCAGGGATACAGGCCCAGACGCATCGTGCCGCCAAGCCCGTCGACGTCCTTCTGGTGCGCCATCAGGTCTATCACCGGATAGCGCGTGTTGGGGTCGAACTCTGCCGAGTTCGCGCCCTGCAGGCCTGCGGCGTTCCGCGAGAACTCGATGACCGCGCACTGCAGGCCCAGACACAGGCCCAGGAAGGGGATGTCGTTCTCGCGCGCGTACTGTATCGCTGCGATCTTCCCCTCGATGCCCCGAACTCCGAAGCCTCCGGGCACCAGCACTCCCTGCACGTCCTTGAGCGGCTCGGCGCACTTGCCCTCGGCAAGGTCGTCGGAGGCCACCCAGACCGGCTTCACCTTGACGCCGTGCTTGATCCCGGCCGCGTTCAGGCTCTCCACGATGCTGATATAGGCGTCGGGGAGGTCGACGTACTTGCCGACGATGGCCACGCGCACCTCGGTGTCGAGCTCCTTGATCCGGCGCACCAGCCCCTGCCATTCCGACAGGTCGGGCGGGTGGCCGGGCAGGCGCAGGTGCTTGACTATGTACTCGTCGAGGCCCTCGTCGTTCAACATCAGCGGGACCTCGTAGATCGTCTCCGCGTTCAGCGCCGAGACGACGGCCTCGCGGTCGGTGTCGCAGAACAGCGCGATCTTGTCCTTCACGTCGCCGGTGATCGGCCTGTCGGAGCGGCACACTATCGCGTCCGGCTGGATGCCGATGCTCTTGAGCTCCTTGACGCTGTGCTGCGTCGGCTTGGTCTTGAGCTCCTGTGAGGTCTCCAGAAACGGGACCAGCGTGACGTGTATGTAGCATACGTTCTCAGGCCCCAGATCCTTTTTGAGCTGTCTGACGGCCTCTAGGAACGGAAGGCTCTCGATGTCGCCGACCGTCCCACCGATCTCGCTTATGGCCACATCGATGTCGCCGTCCTCGACCAGCGCCCGTATGCGGCGCTTGATCTCATCGGTGATGTGCGGGATGACCTGCACCGTCGCGCCCAGGAACTCGCCCTTGCGCTCGCGGGCGATAATGGTGCCGTAGACGACGCCAGTCGTCACGTTGGACTCGCGCTGCATGTTGATGTCGACGAACCGCTCGTAGTGCCCCAGGTCCAGGTCGGTCTCGGTGCCGTCGTCCGTCACGAACACTTCGCCGTGCTGGAACGGGTTCATCGTTCCGGGGTCCACGTTGATGTAGGGGTCGATCTTCTGCATGGCGACCTTGAGGCCGCGAGCCTTCAGGAGCAACCCCAGGGAAGCGGCGGTGATGCCCTTGCCCAGCGACGAGACCACCCCTCCGGTCACGAATATATGCTTTACGGGCATGCGATTACCTCCGGTCGCCTGCGAGCTTTAGTTATTATTATCCCCCGTAGCTTCCTGTCCCTTTCTCCCGAGAGAGTCTATCCAGTTAAGTGCCCGGTTTGAAGAGATTGCCTTCGAAAATGAGTATTTTTCGGACAGAATGTTCAGTATCAGCATGAGGATGAGTACCCCGAGACGCCACCAGAAACTGAGCCCGAACACCAGTCCCAGGCCTATAGCCGCCCCTAGCACGTTCGAGCCGGCGTCCCCCAGCATGAACTTCTCCCGGAGGTCTCCCGGGAAAAGGACCAGCGCGACGGCCAGAACCACCAGTGCGGGAGTGAGCCAGAAATACGTCGGCTGCAGGGCGACTACCGTTCCGGGCGTCGCGGTGAACCTCCATGTGAGCCCGAAGCACAGCACGAAGGCGGGGAGGAAGACCTTGACGGCGCGCCCCGGCCTCAGGTCCAGAAGGTTTAAGAAGTTGGCCGTGAGGGCCACCAGGGCGGCATCGAGGACCCAGACCCCGTATGCCGAGGCCGGTGTGCCTTGCGGGAAAATGATGACGGGATAGAACAGCGCCACCAGGGCAACCGCGAATCCCAGGAAGGCTTTCACGAGCCCGGTCGTGTACCGCCCGTGGAGCGCCTCGGAGAAATGCCCCTTGAAGCCCTTCGCCCCCGAGTCCCCCGCCACATCGTCCAGCAGACCGAGCAGGCAGAATCCCAGGACGGTCACGAGCATCACGTCCATCCCGTATAGCGTGCCGCGGAACGGTGGGAAATGGCTTGTCCATACCACGAGCATCGTCGGGATCCAGAGAAGAAGGAACGCGGGGGCGAAGACTATGCCTGCGGCCGTCGGGAGCCTGAGCCCCCTGTAGTTGGTACGCTGGAGGCTCTCGCTGGCCAGCGTGCCGCGCAGGAGATACAGCATCAGCAGTCCGGAGACGAGAGACACGACGAAGACCCCGAGTGGGAGCAATCTCCACCAACTCACTTATACCACCCCCGCTGCTATCGACCCATAACGCCACGGCGAAGCGCCCTGGAGGCGAGCGCTCTAGCGATGTCGGCGAACTGGCGGCCCCTGTGCACGAAGCCCGCGAAGTCACGGCCCGTCTCGGAGTGTGACATGACCGTCGGCACCTCGACTATTCGAAAGCCGGCCCTGTGAGCATCGAGTGTCATCGCCACCTCCACCCCGAATCCCTCCCTGAAGGGGAACACCGAGTCGAACACCGCCCTGGTCATGGCCCTCTGGCCCGAGATCGGCGAGCGCATCTCCAGCCCGGATAGCGCCTTGATCCCACCCCGCGCGAGACCCTGCGTCAGCCCGAACCCGCCCTTCTTGGTGGGCGGCGGAAAGGCCGCTATAGCCAGGTCGGCGTCCCCTGCCAGCACCGGCTCGAGGACCTTGCCGGCCTCGGCGGCATGAACCCCAAGGTCACCGTCTATCAACAGGAGCGCTTCAAACTGGAGTCCCGCCAGCATGCGGTTGAGTGAGCCGCCCTTGCCGAGGTTCGACCCGTTCACCACCACTTCAGCGCCCGCTGCCGCCGCGCGAGTGGCAGAGTAGTCAGCGGAAGCGTCGTCTACGACCACCACCCGCTCGACGCCATCAAGCGCCCGCAGCGCCGAGACCGTGTCGGCTATCACGCTCTCTTCGTTGTACGAAGGTACTACCGCTACAGCTCTCATAAGCTCCAGGCTCACGGCGGCGGCAGCATCCGCGTGGCCGCCTTCCCGCTTCCGTAGTTGCCCGGCTTGCCGCCCAGGGACATGTCCAGCGCCACCTGGCCCGGCGAGGTGTTGACGTGGTCGACGGTCGCGATCCCGTGCTTCCTGTAGAGGAGCAGCACCGAGTCCTCGGTGTCACCGCCGGTCACGCCGATCACGGGGAAGGCTGTCGCCACAAAGGCGTCGACCAGCGGCGCGTCCGTCTTGTCCAGCGCGGTCAGCTCGACCGGCCCCAGCAGGATGGCCCCGTCCACTGGCGCAGCTAGCGTACCGCGTACGTGGATCACTCCCAGCTGCTGCAGTGTGGTGAGTATCCCGGTGTTGGACGCGGTCTGGAGCTGGTTGACCACCTCGGTGAAGACCCTTTTCTTGAGGTCCTGCGTATTGGCCTGCATCTGGAAGAGGCTGGCGAGGTTGGCCACGACGTTGGGTTCGTTGAATGCGGCGGAATTCGAAATGGTTATGGTGACCGGAACCGCCGCGCCCGCCATGACCAGGCCCTCGTTGATCTTGCCCAGCGTGCCCTCGTCTGGTGAGCCCTGGGTCAGGACCGCGTAATTCTTACCCGGCAGCATGTTGGTCACCATGAACGGCCTGGACTCGTCGGCGTACCGGGTGAAGGCATCGAGCTGGCCGTGGAGAGAAGAGTTGCTGGCCTTTATGTCCTTGAACTCCGCCTGCAGCGATCTGATCTGCGCCTTCTGTTCGGCTACCAGTCCCCTCTCGACCAGGGTCGTCCCCAGCAGCATCCCGATGCCAAGCGCGAGGAACACCGCCACGAGCGAAAAGACGTGGTATCTCATATCGACCAACTGGCAACTCCTGACTTAGAAAAGGCTCTGCAGCTTCATGAGCCAGACCTGGAAGCGCATCGCCATCACAGAGATGAACTGCCTGGCAGGCTCAGAGAGCATGACGATTATTACAATGGTGACGAGCGCGGCGAGCGCCATCAGGGCGAGCTGCCACGCCTTTACGCGGCTGTTGTAGAGCTCGCTCACTCCCTTTGCGTCTATCAGCGCCGGACCCAGCCTCAGCCGGACCAGGAACGTGCTCGCCATCCCTTTCCGGTCCTTGTCCAGAAACTCGATGAGGTTGCTGTGGCCCCCGACGAGGACGACCATCTCGGCGCCCTTCTCGTAGGCGATGAGCATCGCGACGTCCTCGCTGGTCCCGGGGTAGAAGAACGACACGCTCTCGAGGCCGAGCTCGTCGAGCCGGGCCTTGCCGGGAGCGCGTCCGTCGGTGTAACCGTGGACCACCAGCTCAGCCTGGCCCTTGAGCGCCTCGTCGGTCACGCTGTCCATGTCACCGACGATCATCAGCGGCTTGTACCCCATCTCCAGCAGGGCGTCCGCGCCGCCGTCGACCCCGACCATGATCGGCTTCATCTCCCTGACGTATGAGCGCAGGGCCACGAGGTCCTTCTTGTAGTCGTGGCCTCTCACCACGATGAGGGCGTGGCGTCCCTTGAACTTCGTCATGATGTGCGGAAGGTCCACGCTCTCCAGCAGTATCTCTTTTTCGGCCTCGAGGAGCTCCATCGTGTTCGTGGCGAAGTCGCCCAGGTGCTTTCCCAGGCGCTTCTTGCTCTCCTCTATGCGACACTCTATCTCCTCGAGGGTCAGCAGCTTGCCGCGCACCACCTCGAGCCCGCCCTTCATCACCCTGTCGCCGACGACCGAGATCCTGTCGCCCTCGTGCACCTTCTCGAAGATCCCCTGGCCGACCTCGTCCAGCACCGTCAGGCCGGAGGCCACCATCATCAAGGGACCGAGGTTGGGGTAGCTGCCGGTGACCGAGCACGCGGCGTTCACCACGCAGCACGGTTTCCTCTCAATGAGCGATTCCGCCGAGACCCGGTCGACGTCGGTGTGGTCTATTATCGCCACCTCGCCCTCGCCGAGGCGCTTGACGAGGCTCTTTGTTCTCTTGTCCAACCTGGCAACAGCCGTTTCGGCTTCGGGGGTCTCTATTTCAACCACCGGTGCGAAAGGCTTCATCCGATCACCTACTTTGTCAGCATAAGATTCTATCTCACAACGGCTCGCGTCGTCCTATGCGCCCTTCCCCTTTTTCACGCGCGCCGCGCGCTTGAGCATGTCGGCCGCGTGGTCGGCAGTGACCTTGCGCCCGCTGGAGTCTCCCAGCATCCGGCACATCTCGGACAGCAGCGCGTCTCCGGACAGGAGCTGGACGCTGGTACGGGCGACGCCGGCCTTGTCGTTTTTGTAGACGCCATACTGCCAGTCCGCGAAGCTTGCTATCTGCGGCAGGTGGGTCACGCAGAAGACCTGGTGATAGCGGGTCAGCTCGAACAGCCTCTCGCCGATAACGGCTGCGGTCTCTCCGCCGATCCCGGCGTCGACTTCGTCGAACACCAGCACCGGCAGGCGGTCCGCGTCTGCCAGGACGATCTTGAGCGCCAGCATTACCCTGGACATCTCTCCACCCGACGCTATCTTCCTCAAGGGCCTTTGCGGCTCTGACGTCGCGGGGCTGAAGAGGAACTCGACCTCGTCGGTGCCCGCGGGACCCAGGCTTTCGGCGTCCCTGGCACCGACCTCGACGCCGAAGGTCGCGCTGGAGAGCTCCAGGCCCTTCATCTGCCTGTTCATGGCCTCGACCAGCGACTGCGCGGCCCTCTCGCGCTCTTTTGAAAGCTCGGCAGCGATCTGCGCGGCCTGCTTGCCGGCCTCCTCTATCTCAGAGGCGATCACCAGAGCCCGCGCCCCCAGCGTTCCGATCTCTTCCAGGCGCGCATCCGCCAGATCCCGGTACTCCAGTGCGGCCTCTATTGTCCCGCCGTACTTCCGGCACAGCTCGCGAAGGAGGCTCAGCCGAGACTCCACCTCCGCGAGCAGGTCCGGGTCCGTGGGCAGGGACTCCCTGTAGGCCGCAACCTCGGCCGCGACGTCGGCTGCCTCAATGCCCAGGGAATCCAGCCGCGCAGAGAGCGCGGACAGGGAAGCGTCGCGCGATGCCATCGCGGAGAGGTCCTCGGACGCATTAGCCAGCATGTCGCCTGCCGCGAACGCCGCGCGCTCATCGCCGCGCAGTGCCGCCTCGACCCTCGAGGCCAGCTCCCACAACTCGGTGGAGTGCCTGAGCCTGACCGCGTTCTCCTCCAGCGATTCGATCTCGTCGGGCTGAGGCGCGGCGGCATCGATCTGCTCGATCTCGTGCGCCAGAAGCTGCGACTCCCTGGCCAGGCCTTCTCCGGCGAGGTGGCCCTCGGCCGCGGCGCGCTCGGCCTCCAGCGACCGCAGCTTCGCATAGGCGAGCCTGTACTCGTCGAGCCTGGCCAGATGCTCGGCTCCGGCGAACCTGTCCAGGTACCCGATGTGGGTGGACTGCTTCAACAGCGCCTGGTGGGAATTCTGCCCGTGCACCTCAAGCAGGGCGTCCCCGACCGCGGCAAGCGCGGAGACGGGGCACAGGCGGCCGTTGATCGCGCACCTCCCCTTGCCTGTCCTGGGCAGGCGGCGCGAGAGAACGAGCTCGGCCTCGTCATCCTCGATGTATCCAAGGGACGCAAGCGCCGCGCGCGCCGCGGGCGACCCGCCGAGGTCGAAGCTCGCCTCTAGCACTGCTTCCTCGGCCCCGGTGCGGACAGCGCTGCCGTCCGCGCGGTCTCCCAGCAGCAGACCGATCGCGCCGACGAGCACCGTTTTGCCCGCGCCGGTCTCCCCGGTCAGCACGTTGAGGCCGCTGCGGAACTCGACCTCGACACCCTCCACCAGCGCGAGGTCCGAGACCTTCAGGTAAGAGAGCAACTGACCTCCATCAACTCGGCTCCTCGCAGACGGGAGGGCTCATGAACTTGCGTCTGACGGTTCCGTAAAAAGAGTTTCCGGGGAGTTCGATTATCTTCACCGAGCCGGCAAGCGCGGCGAACTCCAGGCTCGAGGAGAACGGGACCTCGACGTCGAGCCTGCCGTCCACGCTCAGGGAGAGACGCTCGGGCTCGCCCTCGACGGCCACCATCACCCTGTCCGACGCGTTGAGCACCATGGGCCTGGAGAAGAGCATGTGGGGACAGATCGGCGTAAGCAGCAAGCAACGCACGTCCGGGGTCACGATCGGCCCTCCAGCGGACAAAGAGTAGGCGGTCGACCCGGTAGAGCTCGAGAATATCAACCCGTCCCCGGAGTAGAGCATGAAGAACTCGCCGTTCACATAGGTGGACAGGTGTATCAGCCGCTCGCGCACCAGCTTCCCGATGACGATCTCGTTGAGGGCCCTGAAGGAGGTCTCGTCGTCGCCCGACCTCATTGTGCATCCGACCGGCATGCGCTCGCTCACCAGGTAGCGGCCATCAAAGATCTCGGCGAGCGCTTCCTCGGCCTGGTGTGCCTCGGCCGCGGTCAGGAAACCCATCTTCCCGATGTTGATCCCCGCGAGGGGCACCCCCGTGTCCCAGAGCATATCGGTCGCGTGCAGCATCGTCCCATCGCCCCCCAGCACCACCGCCAGGCTCATCTCACTGGCCCGGTCCACCGGTATGGTGTTTATCTCGACCCCGAGCGTGGACGCGTCCTCCTCGAAGAGGAAACTTGCCGCCCCGCGGCTGTCGAGCCAGCGCGCGACGCGCAGGACGAAGTCGCGTATGTCCGGCTTGCGCACGTGCGGGATGATGAGCACCCGCTCGAACCTATCTCCTCTATCAGCCATCGCTCACAGACCTCCAGCCTCAGATCGCATCCGCCCGCCGCACCGCCTCGGCGATATCTGCCGGGCTGGCTCTCTTGTCCGTCCCTCTTTCGATAAGCATGAAGAACTCCACGTTGCCTTTGGGCCCTTTCAGGCGTGAAGGCGCCAGGCCCCTCAGCGAGAATCCCTTTTCACTGAGCCATGCGGCCAGCCCGTTCAGCACCTCCAGGTGGACGGCGTGGTCGCGCACGACTCCCTTGGGCGCTTTGCCGACGCCCGCCTCGAACTGCGGCTTGACCAGCGCCAGCATGACGCCGTCGGCTGCAAGGACCCGCCAGACCGGTTCGAGCACTTTTTTCAAAGAGATGAACGAGACGTCTATCACGGCGAGGTCGGGCCTCCAGGGGAGCACCACCTTCTCGATGTCCCTCGCGTTCACTCCCTCGAGAACGGCCACGCGCGCATCCTCTCTGAGCCTCGCGTGGAGCTGTCCCTTGCCCACGTCGACGGCGATGACGCTCGACGCTCCCGCCTGGAGCAAGCAGTCCGTGAAGCCGCCAGTGGAAGAGCCCACGTCGAGCGCCGCTCTCCCCGAGACTCCCAGGCCCAAGTCCTCCAGAGCGCCCGCGAGCTTGGTGCCGCCTCGCGAGACGAACGGACAGGCCTTGTCGGCGACCTTGATGTCCTCGGCGCCGGTAACCTGGGTGCCGGGCTTGACGTCCGTCCGCCCGTCGACTGAGACCAGGCCCTCCATCACCGCGGCCTGCGCCCTGGTGCGGCTGTCAAAATAGCCAGCCTCGTGCAGGTGCGCGTCGAGCCTCTTCTTCACTGGACCCCGAGGATGGCGAGCACTTCATCCACCACGCACGCCGGGGTCAGCCCAACCTGCTCCAGCAACGCGGCGGTCGGCCCGTGCTGTACGAACCTGTCGGGCAATCCTTTGACCAGGACCGGGGGCGCGGCCTGCAGAGGGGCGAGCGCCTCCTCGATGGCGCTCCCGTAACCGCCGCATCTCACGTTGTCCTCCAGCGTGACGATGAGTCTCCGGCCCTGCGCCAGCCCGCGCACGAACTCCTCATCGACAGGCTTGGCGAACCGCGCGTTCACCACCCCGGCGCTGACCCCGCGGTTTTGCAGCTCCTCCGCCGCGGCGAGCGCGAGCGGTACCATATCACCCAGCGCCAGCAGCATGACGTCTCCCTCGGAGAAGACCTCTCCTCTGCCGCTTCGGATATCGGCGACGCCAACCCCTTCGATGTCCGGCGCCTCGCCCCGGGGAAACCTTATCGCCGCCGGCGACCCCAGCTCCACCGCGTAGCGCAGCATCGTGGAGAGCTCACTCGCGCAACCAGGCGCCATCACGGTGATGTTGGGAATCATGCGCAGGTAGGTGACGTCGTAGTAGCCGTGATGTGTCGAGCCGTCCTGGCCCACCAGGCCCGCCCTGTCTATCGCAAAGACCACCGGCAGGTCATGCATGCAGACGTCGTGCGATATCTGGTCGACCGCTCGCTGGAGAAAAGTCGAGTAGATGGCGACGACAGGCTGAAGCCCGCCCAACGCCAGGCCGGCCGCCAGGTTCACCCCCAGCTGTTCGGCGATGCCCACGTCGAAAAACCTGTCCGGGAACCTCTTGCTGAAGGCGTCGAGCCCGGTCCCGAGCTTCATGGCGGCAGTGATGGCGACCATCTTGGGCCGCTCGCGCCCCAGGGTCATCATCTCCTGCGAGAAGACGTCGGTGTAGGAGCGGACGCCGGCTTTCTGTGAGATCTTGCCGCTCTCTTTATCGAAGGACGACACGCCGTGGAACTCGTCGGGGCGCCGCTCGGAGGGAGGATAGCCCTTGCCCTTGACCGTCACCGCGTGTATCAGCACGGGACCCTCGATGTCGCGCGCCTCGCGCACGGTCTCTTCGATCTCCTCTATGTCGTGCCCGTCGATGGGCCCGACGTACTTTAGGCCGAGCGACTCGAACATCATCCCCGGCACCAGCGCGTGCGTGATGCTGTCTTTGAACTGAGAGGCGAGCTTGATAATCCCGTCGCCCAGCCCGGGCATTGTCATCAGCACGTCTTCCAGCTCGTCCTTCAGGTGGGTGTACCCCGGCTTGATCCTCAGGCGCGAGAGGTAGGCGGCCAGGCCGCCGACGTTCTTGGATATGGACATCTCGTTGTCGTTTAGCACGATTATCAAGTTGGAATCCAGATGGTGGCCCGCCAGGTTCATCGCCTCATAGGCGATCCCCGACGTCATGGAGCCGTCGCCGATGACAGAGCACACGGCGTAGTCCTCGTGCGACAGGTCGCGCGCCAGGGAGAGGCCCAGGCCGTAGCTGATCGCCGTTCCCGCATGGCCGCTGTCGATCGTGTCGTGCGGGCTCTCTGCGCGTCTGGGGAATCCCCCGATGCCGCCCATCTGCCTCAATGAAGCGAACTCGTCCCGCCTGCCGGTGATGATCTTGTGCGCGTACGCCTGGTGCCCGACGTCCCAGATGATCTTGTCGCGCGGCGAATCCAACGCGCGGTGTATGGCTATGGCGAGCTCCACGGCGCCCAGGCTGGAGGCAAGGTGTCCCCCAGCGGTGCTGGTTGTGGTAATGATCAGCTCGCGTATCTCGGCGGCCAGTCGAAGTAGCTCGTCATGGTTGAGGAGCTGCAGGTCGCGTGGAGAGTTGACGCAAGCGAGGATCGAACCCTGTTGTTTAAGATCTCCCAATGGTTCTCGGATCCGCCGTCTAGTCTTCGGGTCCCCTGGGACCCCCGGAGTATCTCCATTGTACAGAACGTCTATCTCTTAGTACAGGTAACGGCCGGGGCGCGGCAGAGGCATTACAAGCGCGGTCCCTGTGCTAAAATAGTTGAATGGACCTACCGAGCAAGCACGTGCTCTATCTGGCAAAGCGGATAGGTGCCAGAGGCGCTGGGAGCGACGGCGAAGCAGCCGCCGCTTCTTACGTTCTGCGCACCTTGAGCGACCTCGACGTCGAGATCGACATCGAGACGTTCTCCTCCTGGAAGTCCGACCTCCACGGGCTGCTAATAATCTATGGCCTGGTGATAGCCTCCTACCTGATCTTCCGCGTTAGCTACACTGCCAGCCTGGTAATGTCGATGCTGCTGTTCTTCATCTTCCAGATGGAGACCTACACCTGGGCGGTGCTCTCGCGGCTGCTGCCCCACTCGAGCGCGTCAAACGTGATCGGGAGGGTGGCGCCTTCGGGCAGCGCCAAGGAGAAAGTCCTGCTGGTGGCAAACTACGACAGCCCCAGGAGCTCCCCGCTGGGCCGGCCGAGGGTGGCCCGTTTCTTCCGTGTCTTCTACATCATCTCCTTCGCCTGCATCATCGCGATCATGCTCACGGGCATCTTCGGGGTCGGGGCGTCGCTGACCAAGATCAGCCACAATACCATCAATCAGATCTGGTTGTACGCCGGGCCGTTCGCCGCGTTCCTGATCGTCATGTGCATCATCATCATGCTGGGAGAGCTGCGCGGCCGCTTCACCGCCGGCGCCAACGACAACGCCTCGGGGGTCGGGGTGCTGCTTTCCGTGATGGCGTCTCTATCCGCGAACCCATTGGAGAACACCGAGGTGTGGGGCCTTGCGGCCGGCCGCGGCTGCGCGGGAGCAAGGGGGATGATCGCGTTCCTTCATCGACATAAGCACCTGCTTCACGGTGCCAGCATCATCAACCTTGACCACTGCGGCGTCGGGGAGACCAGGATCGCCACACGCGAGGGCGTTATGTTCGGCTTCAGGTGCTCATGGCGCCTCAGGGGCATCGCGCAGGGCGCGGCCCGCAGCACCAGCGGCATCGACCTGGACAAGGGCAGGTGCCGTGTCAAGAAGAGCGACGGCATGGCCGCGATAGTGCGCGGCTACCGCGCCATCACCATCTGTGGACTGAAGGGCGGGACCTACCAGGGCTGGCGCAATGCCAACGACACCCTGGACACCCTGGACCGCTCCTCGCTCGACCGCGCTGTCAAGCTCGTCGGGCTCATGCTCGACAGCATCGACGCCGGCCCGAAACGCAGGGGGCCCAGGCGGCGGGGACGCGCAAGGCAGAAGGAGATCGAGGAGCTCATAGCACCGGAAGGGGAAGTCGTCGCCCAGGAGCCTGCCGAGGATCTCCCCGAAGAGCCCTCCGAAGACTGAATCACTCGCCCACGATCTGGCAGACGATCTCCCTCGAGCGCGACTTGTTGTCGAAATCGATCACCACTATCTGCTGCCAGATCCCCAGCTCCAGCTTCGCCTCGTTGAAAGGCACCGTCAGCGAAGGTCCTAGCAGCGAGGCGCGGACGTGGGCGTGGCCGTTGCCGTCGTGCCATCGCATGTTGTGGTGATACTCGCGGGCCGCAGGTGCGACCCTCTCGAACAGCTCGTCGATATCGTCGACCAGTCCCGGCTCGAACTCGATCGTCGTGACCGACCCGGTGGCGCCGGGCACGAAGACAGTGACGGTCCCTGCTCGTAGGCCCGTCCGCAGCACCGATTGCGAGACCTCGCCCGTCACGTCGACGACCTGCGCGTTGCCGCGCGTCTCTATCTTGAAGCTTTCCCTGAAGACGGGCATCCGGGCCTCACATCGTGTAGAGCTCGTCGGCGGGCACCACGCGGAACCCCTTGGACTTAAGCGCCCCGACCGCCTGCTCCGCTTCCTCGACCCTGATGATGACAATGGCGTTGTCCGCCGATTTCTCCAGGAAGCAGTAGAGATACTCGATGTTCATCTCCTGCTCCACCAGCGGAGCCATGACCCTGGACAGGCCGCCAGGGGTGTCGTCGACCTCGACCGCCAGCACCGTGGTCTCCTTGACCGTGAAGCCCTTTCCCTTGAGGCTGTCGTGCGCCCGGTCAGGATCGTCGACTATCAGCCGCACCACCCCGAAGTCGCTGGTGTCTGCGACGCACATCGCCCTT
>Ga0182011_10003319_pt1 | contig 13229 bp, 12 predicted proteins | sample 711E1DmetaG_FD_120481 | JGI IMG/M metagenome (GOLD analysis project Ga0182011, IMG submission 120481) | Permafrost microbial communities from Stordalen Mire, Sweden - 711E1D metaG | ecosystem: Environmental > Terrestrial > Soil > Wetlands > Permafrost | place: Sweden: Stordalen | collected... | reverse complement strand
GCAAGGAACCTATGCCAGGCGGTTTTGCACAGGAAATAGCGGAAGCATTAAAGACCAACGCAATTGTCCTGGTTCACCGGCATGGCAGCTTCGCATGCGGCATGAGTATTGAAGAGGCGTACGTATATACTGAGCTACTCGAGATCAGCTGCCGGATTCTTTACATGGTCCATAAGATGAAACCCTGATTTAACTCAGGCCGGCGGCTCCGGAGGCTTCGGGCGCTGCCCGTCAGCAAACTGTCTGAGACCGTCCATCATCTCCATATCCCGCAGGCTGGATTTATGCAATTCTTTCTCGAGCTCTATTCCTGCTGCAAGTCCCAGCGCCAGACCTTCGTAGACTGCACGACGGTCATTTACCAGGCTGGTCCAGGGATAAGCAGAAACAATAGCGGCAAGCTCGAGCGCCCGGGAGATGGCTTTCCCTTCGGGAACTATCTCCTGAATCAGCCCCATCCTAAGCGCTTGATCACTATTTATCATGGCGCCTGTCGCGATCAGGTACAGGGCATTTCCCAACCCAACTATCCTGGGTAGCCTCTGCGTCCCTCCGTCAATAAGAGGTACCCCCCAGCGACGGTTTACCACGCCAAACCTGGCATTTGCCGACGCTACGCGGAAATCGCACCAACAGGCCAATTCCAGACCCCCTGCCAGGCAGTAACCATTGATTGCAGCGATAGTTGGCTTCTGAACATCGGTAATCCTGCTAAAACCCATCGGACCCGATTTATCTGCACCCGGCCTGGCAGTCAGACCCACCGCTGCTTTTAAATCGGCGCCGGCACAGAAAGACACTTCCCCGGCGCCTGTCAAAACCATTACACGAAGTTTCTCATCCCTTTTAAACACATTAACAGCGTCTTCCAGCAATCCTGCTGTTTCAGCGTCTACTGCATTACGCACCGCCGGTCTATTGATCGTAACGATATAAACTTTATCCTGGCGTTCAGTATCAACCTTGGCCATTAATTTACCCCCTTATTTTGTATCCAGCGATAATGCTTCTGTCAGCTTCCGTTCATGATCTTAAACAATTCGTCGGGGTTATTCCTGAACCTGGGTATCAGATCATTGGCCGTGCCTACGACAATTTCAAATTTATCGCTCTTCAGAGCGTCCATAGCTGTTTCAACCACCTGCCCGGCAGTTATAGCAGCCGGCATATGTCCCTTATCCTCCCTTGTACCTTTGCCTAAATCCGTATCTACTCTTGGCGGGATAAGCTCAAACACTTTGATAGATGTCCCTTTTAATTGATGACGAAGAGATAGAGTGAACGAATGTAGAGCAGCTTTTGTTGCACAATAAACAGGTATAAATGCCAGGGGAGCAAAGGCCAGCTGCGAGGACACATTGACGATAGCCGCCTCTTTCCGCTCCAATAAAAGAGGAATAAAGCAGGCCGACAGGTAGATGGGCGCATTCAGATTTATATCAACCTCGCTCTCTCCTTCAAGCAACTGCGCAGGTCCTTTGGTGAAATCAATCGTCTCCTGTATCCCGGCATTATTTATTAGAATGTTGACGTTCCCATAATTAGAAGTAACCCAGTCAAACAGATATTTACGTCCTTTTTCATTCGACACATCGCAAGCAACAGTATGCAAGCCGGGGAATTCCGCCTGCGCCTCTTTCAACTTCGATTTCCGCCGTCCGCAGATGAGGACTTCATTCCCTGCTGCAAGAAAAGCCCGGGCCAGGGCAAGCCCGATGCCGGTGGCCCCTCCCGTAATTAATACGGCATTGCCCGTAGTTTTCATAAATTACTCCTTTCCACCTTAAGTTTCCCCTGAAATTCGTCTTGGCACCTGGTTCTAAAAGACTTCTTCGTTATTCAATATAGGTAGGCCAGTTGTTTAAGTCAACACAGGCTTGCAATATTACAAACAAGTCAGCATATCTATGAAACGCTATGTGTCCCTGGTTTTCCCATCATATTTTTGTTTGAGCTCCAGCGTATAACCAGTCTGGATTGCATCAAATCCATATTTATCGCGAATATAATCGATGGCACGGTCAACTTTTTCGAGGCGTTTGACATCTGCATCAAATAGACTAAACTGTATCTCACCAGCAACCAAATTTGATACCTCCAATCCGATGAGCCTTACAGGCTTGAACTTTTTTCCCAGCGTCTTTTCAAGGAGACTGACCCCCGATTGAAAAATTATGTCGTCCAGGTTCATAGCTTCACGTGAAGTTGAACTGCGGTTTACCGTTTCAAAATCTTCGTACCTCAATTTCAGTGTCACCGTCCGGGCTTTCTTGTTGGATTCTCTCAGGTCGGCGCCGAGCTTTTCAGCAAAATACCGCAGGGTTGCTTTTAAAAAGTCGGTATCCATGGTGTCTTTCTCGAAAGTAGTTTCCCGGCTGACGGACTTTGCTTCGCCGTACATCTCAACCGGACTGTTGTCTATTCCCCTAGCATGCTCACGAAGCCACAGCATACCCTCGCCATAACGACCCTTAAACAATTCCTGAGGCATATCCGCCAGTTGCCCGATCCTCTCAATACCTGCGGCTTTCAACGCTTTGCCCGTCTTTTCGCCCACCCCAGGTAGTTTCCGCACCGCAAGCGGCGCAAGAAATAATTTTTCCTGGCCGGGTAACACTTCAATCAGCCCATCAGGCTTGCTTAGATCGGAAGCTACCTTGGCCACCACTTTACACGTCGCTATCCCTACCGAGACGACAAGTCCGGTCTCTTTATTAATTCGCTCCTTTATCTTTAACGCCAGGGTAAGCCACGAACCGAAGTTTTCACAACCCGTAACGTCTAGATAGGCTTCATCAAGGCCACCGGGCTCAATGGACGGTGAATAGTTCGAGAGTATTGCCATAAATTTGTGCGAGAATTCTGTGTACTTTCGATAGTTGCCTGTTAAAAAAATGGCCTGCGGGCAAAGCCGTTTAGCCCTTGAGAGAGGCATAGCAGCATGTACCCCGAATTTTCTGCACTCATAAGAAGCAGAGGCTACGACCCCACGCCCTTCAGGCCTACCTCCCACTATTACAGGTTTGTTGCGCAGTGCAGGGTTAAGTACCTGCTCCACAGTAACAAAAAATGCGTCGAGGTCTATGTGAAAAATGGTGCGTTCGGACTGTTTTGCTGTTTCGGCCATCAGAACCACCCCGGACTTCGTCCGGATGCTTTTTCCCGTCAGCTAAAGTTTGCGAAACTTGTTGATATTGTCCCGCAATTCCCTGGCCGCGGCACGGGCTGCCTCAGCATAATCAGGTGCTGTCGATGCATAAAGTACCTGGCGTGCAGCTACAATAATTGCTTTCTCAGAATTTTTATCTACACCGTATTTAACGGAGAGCTCCAGGTCCCCACCCTGGGCCCCAATTCCAGGTATAAGAATAGGCATATCAGGACATAACTTTCTTATCTGCTTAAGTTCTTCAGGGTAGGTAGCGCCCACTACCAGCCCTATATTGCCTGAGCTGTTCCAATCGTTGGCACGAAGTGCTACCGACTGGTAAAATTTCATACCATAATTATCTTCCAGGTCCTGAAAATCCGAGGCGCTCTTGTTAGATGTACGGCATAGGACAAAGACCCCTTTGCCATTGTAGTTGAGAAATGGCTCGATCGAGTCATAACCGAGATAGGGACTTAAAGTAACTGCATCGAACTTATAGAAGTCAAATAACGCCTTCGCATAGGCAGCGGCTGTATTGCCGATATCGCCCCGTTTCGCGTCCCCGATGACCGGTATGTCTTTGGGAATGTAATCGACAGTCTTCTTTAATATTTGCAGACCCCTGATCCCCATTGCTTCATAGAATGCCAGGTTAGGCTTGTAAGCGCATACAAAATCCGAAGTGGCGTCAATTATAGCTTTATTAAACTCTAAAACATCTTTATTATGTAATTTGGCCGGATCAGGGTCCAATCCCACACAAAGCAGGCTGCGGTTCCTGGTACTGGCATCTGAAAGAAGCTTAATAAATTTTGACTTAACAATTCCCATAGGTTAATTATATAATAATTATCCAATGCCTAGTTTAGCATGGATAGCTGCAGGTCTTGTCCTGGGGTCATTCCCTTTTTCCTATTGGATAGGACAGATTTTCCTTCACAAGGATATAAGGGCATTTGGCGACCATGCACCTGGAGCTACCAATGTTGCCCGTGCAGGAAGCAAAACCCTTTATATCATTGCGGCACTTCTTGATGCCTTTAAAGGCACCATCCCGGTCTGGCTTGCTCAACAAATATCCGGGGTAAACGGTTGGGAACTGGCAGCGGTAGCCGTTGCTCCCGTGCTGGCCCATGCGTTTTCCCCTTTTTTAAAGTTTAGAGGCGGCATGGGTGTTGCAACCACCTATGGCGTATGGCTGGGACTGCTCGGATGGTTAGGTCCTATTGTTATCGGTGTATGCACAGGACTGATGTTTATCATACAGAAGAATTGGGTATGGGCCTCTATCGGAGGCGCAGTTGGATTACTGATTTTCCTTTTTGTAGTACACTACCCACTTTATTTTGCCGGTGCCTGTCTAGCGCACACCACTATCCTGACAGCAAGGCGATATTCCTATTTCAAGAGCTGGCCGGAGTTGCAACCATGGTTAAGTAGAAGAGGAAAAGCGCAATGATAGTTAAAGATTCTCTGCTTTTGCCCGAAACACTTATTATACTTTTTCTTTTTGTCATGCTCCTGATAGCCGTTATCAACATGCGCAATACACGGAATTTAAATGACTTCAAGAAAATCAGCTATTTCCCCCAAATCTCCGTCCTTGTGCCGGCCAGAAATGAAGAAGATAAAATTGGTCCCTGCGTGAAATCCCTCCTTAACCAGGATTACCCGGATTTCCAGGTTATTGTATTGAATGACAACTCTACTGACCGGACAGAAGAGATACTGCAGACGCTGGCCCGCAGTGATAGAAGGTTAAAAATAATTCAGGGCAAGCAATTGCCGCCGGAATGGCTCGGCAAGCACTGGGCCTGCCATCAACTCTACAGGGAAGCTGACGGTAATTTACTGATTTTTACCGATGCTGATACGGTTCATACACCCGACACTTTGCGCTGCACCGCCGCAGCCTTACAGGAAGAACGGGCTGATATGCTGTCGATCGTACCCCGGCACATCCTGGGCTCATGGTCAGAGAAATTGGTTATGCCATATTTTGCCCTGGGTGTATTTGCCGTTGTACCTTTGCCATCACGCCTGCGCCCTAAAAAAACATATTTATCCTCTAGCGGAAAACTCCTTGCATTCAGCCGGCAAGCCTATGAAACCAGCGGCGGATTCGAGACAATACGACTGAATGTGCTCGATGACCTGGAATTACCCCAAAGGGTCCTATCATGCGGTCTGCGCTACCGTATATTTGATGGTACCAATAATGTTTCAACCAGGATGTACCATAATTTCAAAGAATTGTACGAAGGCCTGACCAAAAATATGTTTGCATCCTATAGTTATAATATTCCCCTCTTTATTGCAACGTGGCTCTGGATCCTGTTTGTGTTCTGGCAACCTATAATAGCTCTATTCGCAATAAAAACACCTGATTACCCACCAACGCTATCATTGGGTCTGGCTGCAATTTCCATTATTGCGTCACTATTACTGTGGGCCATCTACTACCAGCGATTCAAATTCCCGCTTTACATGGTTATTTTCTATCCGCTGAGCGCCGTGTTAATGGCCATTATCTCCGTCTCTTCCATGGTACTGACTCTTTCGGGAAAAGCTACATGGAAAGACCGTAAACTGCCAAACCGCAAAATGTACTAGTTTTATAGCTGTCGACCTCCTGCTGTAAGCTGTATGGGCTGAAAATTGAAGCCGGACAGCCTGTAAAACAAGAAAAATTTTGCTGATTGTTATATTATATTGCTTTGTTGCAGTTAAACTTACCATTCGAAATACTATTTTATTTTCAAACCGGCATAGTACTCGGCGTAGTCGTGCTGCTGATAGTAACACTGACCAACCTGAGATACCTGCGAAGGCTCAATAGTTACACTTATCCCAAAGAATGGCCGCGTTTTTCAGTCCTGGTGCCGGCGCGCAACGAAGAAGATAACATCGGTGATTGCATTGCGGGGTTATTGGCGCAGGACTATCAAGATTTTCAATTGATAGTTTTGGATGACAACTCCACTGACAGAACATGGGAGATACTGGAACAGTTCGCTAATAAAGATGAGAGGCTGAGGTTGATTAAAGGCAAGTCATTGCCCTCAGACTGGCTTGGCAAACATTGGGCTTGCCATCAACTGGCTGAAGAGGCAGACGGCGAATTACTGCTTTTTGTCGATGCCGACACCGTTCATGGACCCGATATGCTACGCTGTACTGCCGCTGCTATGTCAGGGGAACAGGCAGCCCTGATCTCCGCTTTACCTCGTCAGCACGTAGTGACCTGGTCCGAAATGCTCAGCATACCGGCGTTTTACCTGGGTATGCTTTGCGGAGTTCCAATGAGACTTACAAGGCTCCAGCGTAATCCGCTGCTTTTTAACTGCCTGGGACAATTTCTCGTATTCAAAAGGGCGGCTTACAACGCTTCAGGCGGGTACGCAGCCGTCAGACAAAATATTGTTGACGACCTGGCTATAGGCAGGCGTATACATGCAATGGGATTATGTTATCGATTACTGGACGGCAACGGCCAGGTTTCGTGCCGCATGTACCGGAACTTTGACCAGGTATGGAAGGGGTTGACCAAGAGTACCTTCGCCACATTCAGTTTCGATCCATTTTTCATGACATTGATGCAACTGCTTATCCTGGCCATTTTTGTCAGCCCGATAACCGTCCTGATTATAGCTCTTGCGCAGCCGGTAGTACCGTGGGCACTGGTGGGCATGTCGGGATGGGCGATTGTTATTACATTAATACTCTGGTCCATAAGCAACTACAGGTTCCATTTTCCTCTATATCTCATCCTTATTTACCCTTTTAGCGCTATATTCATGATGGTGATAGCCTTCGCTTCGATGGTGCTGACCATCCAGGGCAAGGCCCTCTGGAAGGGTCGCTCCATGCCCAAAACAGTGAAGCTCTAAGTAGAGGGCGATTATCGGTTTCAACCGGGTCGTTACAGCAGTGCTATAATGCATCCGCACATGGACTATTCTGAAGCTGAGAAATATCTGCAGGGCCTCACTGATTACGAGAAATCCACAAGTATCCTGTATAACGCCGGAAATTACGATCTGCGAAGGATGCGCTTGCTGTTAAACGCACTTGGAGATCCGCATAAAGGAATAAAGACCATCCATGTTGCTGGGACCAAGGGTAAGGGAAGCACGGCTGCTATGATATCAAGTATTCTGATTAGCGCCGGGTATCTGACAGGCCGCTTTACATCACCGCACCTGTTTTCATGGCAGGAAAGGATAGCCTTCAACAACCGTCCCATAACCAAGCGGGACTTCGCCCGAATAGCCAGTTTGGTCCAACCTCAAGTGCGCACTATTAATGCTGAAGCGCGTTTTGGGAAGCTCACCACTTTCGAAGCCCTGACAGCGATGGCATTCTGCAATTTCCGTGAAAAAAAGGTGGATTTCCAGGTCCTGGAAACCGGAATGGGCGGCAGATTGGATGCAACCAATGTGATAGAGGAACCTGAGGTAAGCATAATCACTTCAATAAGCCTCGACCATACGCAAATACTTGGGGACACACTGGCACAAATTGCGGGCGAAAAGGCAGGCATTATGAAACAAGGATGCACGGTAATCAGCGCCCCGCAACCGGCTGAGGTGCTGGCAGTTATCGGGGATAAAAGCAGGGAATTGAACACTCCCTTGATACTTGCAGGCCGCGACATAAGCTGGGAAAACCATGGAAGTAAGCTGGACCGCCAGGCATTTTCGGTACAAAGCAAGCTTAGAAATTATCAAATAAGCCTCCCCCTGCTCGGTGATTTCCAGATGGAAAATGCCGCTCTTGCCATTGCAGCCATCGAAACCCTGGAGAAAAATGGGACTGCGATAGATTGTACATATATAGTGCGCGGTCTTAGCACAGTTAAATGGCCCGCCCGCCTGCAAATCTTAAACCGTGCACCACTATTAATCATAGACGGCGCACACAATCCGTATTCAATCAGAAAGGTCATAGAATCAATAAAGAAATATTTTCATTACAAAAGGTCAACTGTAATATTCGGCTCTTCCCAGGACAAAGACATTGAGGGAATGGCAAAAGAGCTTTCGGGCTTTTCCGACCATGTGATACTCACGAGCTCCCCTCACCCGAGGGCGGCGACAACCGATTTCCTGGCTGCCATTTTTCACAAATCTGGAATTCAAGCCGGAGTGAGTGAGAATGTGGGAGAGGCCCTTTCCTGCGCATTATCCGAGTCGAAAAGAGATGATCTTATACTGGCTACAGGATCTTTGTTCCTGGCAGCAGCGATTCAGAAAGAGTTCAACGAAAGGAGTAAATTTAAATAAACAGACCCTTCACCGGGTACACCTGCGCCGGTTAAGTAAGACTGAAGGCTATACCTGTTGAGAGGTATTAGCTTGATCGGGAAGCATTTTGCCAAGCAAACGCTGCAAAGTCATAATGTGAACGCATTCTCCCCATTCCGAAAAGAAATGACAGTTGCAATGCCATTTGCCGTCGGAAAGGTCCAGGGTATGACTGTCATTCTCACCGCGAAATACGGCTGTGAAATTGGAGATTGTAACACGTTCGGGTTGCTCTGCGTAGCGCTTGGCTTTTTCGATCTTGCCGATGAGGCTGGACTGCATAGGTCTACCTCCGCTGAAAGTATATAACGGCTAACCCTAAAAGTCCATTTAAATTCAGTAAATATCGCTCCGATTAACAGTGTCCCGGCTGAGACTATCTCACGTGAGACCTGCCGTCGTAGACACGGCCCTTCCAGGCAACACCGGCCCCAACAGCCCGGCGTGCAGCCGAATAAATGGCAACTAGCACCAGGAAAATAATACCGATCGGATGGAAGATGAACGACCATGTCGGCTCCTTGAAGCGATGATCTATCGCCCAGCGCATCATCAATAACACAATTACCTGGGCAAGGACTATGAATTTCCAGTCTGAAGGCCCGGAGTCCAGCAAAAAACTGTGTACAAGCCAGAAATATGGTGCAAGAAAGAAGAGGTAAGCGGCAGCAAAGAAAGAAATAAGGGCTACCGGGGACAAGGCCATAACCGAATAAATCCATTTACCCCAGCCCTCACTCATAGTCTCCACGGATTTATACAGATCCGTCGACATAACTGTTGACAGATCTGCCGCTATAAACCGTCCGCCTGCCTTTTTTATCTCCGCTCCAAACCAGACATCTTCGATTATCCTCGTCTTGACTGCGGCATGTCCTCCTACCTTCCAGTACTCTTCTTTTGGAAAGAGCATAAATTGCCCGATAGCCAGGGTCGGCCAGGGTTTCCTGGTCTTGTTGAGAAACCATATAGGAAACCAGCTCAACAAAATGAAATACATGAGCGGCATTACTATCTTTTGCGGCAAACCTGATGTAACCTGACGCGGTAAACCGGACAACAATGACAGCTTATGCTGCAAGGCCATCGCCATCACGCTCCTCAACATGAAGGGCTCGTGGACCGTGTCAGCATCCACAAACAACAACCATGATCCGGAGGCTTCGGTGGCCAATTGGTGACAGGCAAAGGGTTTGCCGGCCCACCCGGCGGGAAGTGGCTCGCCATGTATAAGACGCAGGTGCGAAGTATTTTTCTGCATTGCGGCCACAATTGCAGCGGTATTGTCAGTTGAATTATCGTCAAGAACAACTATTTCAAAGTTGGCGTAGTCCTGGTGAATTAATGAAAGGACACATTTACCAATATTGGTCTCCTCATTACGGGCCGGGATAAGTACTGACACAAAGGGGATCGGATCAGGAATTCTTGCGAATTTCGATGGTCTTTTTAATGCGATAAGATTGGAAATAAGGTTAAGCGCAAAGACAAGCAGTACGATAAGAACAAAAACCTGGAAAATCATGTTCACCTCTTAATGAATCAGATTCTCACTAACTGCTCTTTCTATAACCGTGTTATCTTATCGCTGATTTCAGCTACTGTCAATCAGTAATTATATGTATTCCATTGAGAAGTGGAGTGCTACTTTCACACATATTGAATTTATCTGCTAAAATTGATAACCGGGCAGGTGTTATGAAGGAAAAACTTCTTTCCGCCCTTAGAGGGCAAAAAGCAGATTACATAGAAATCCGCCTTGACGAAAGCAGCTCAAGCCGGCTAATTTTTCGCGGGGACCGTCTTGAAGAAGCGGGCAGAAGCTCCAGCACAGGTGGTAATGTTAGAGCGCTGGTACGCGGCGGATGGGGATTCGTAAGCTTTAACAATCTCGATAAATTGACTGAACACGTCTCGCTCGCAATCGAACAAGCGCGGCATGTTGGCAAAGAGGAAAGTAAATTCAGCCCGGTCACGCCGGTGAATGATATTGTCGAAGCCAGTTTCAAGAAAAACCCGCTGGAAATATCCCTGGCAGCAAAAAAGAGATTGCTGGACGAGTATAACCAGTTGATGCTGGGTACACCTGAAATACAAACGACTAGCATCAGCTATGGCGACAGCAAGAAAAAGGTCGCACTGGCAACGTCAGAGGGTACATACATAGAGCAAAACCGGATTGACTTGAACTTAAGGCTGTCTGCCATCGCCAGCCGGGACGGCGATGTACAGCAGGTGGGTTTGAGTATCGGCAGCAAGGGTGATTTTTCGACGGTGGAGAACCTTCAGGAAGAAGCGCGGGATATTGCCCGACGTGCCGTCGCCCTGCTATCCGCCCCACGTGTTAAAGGGGGGACTTACACGATCGTACTGGATCCCATACTAGCCGGGGTTTTTGTGCACGAGGCCTTCGGTCACCTTTCAGAGGCTGACCATATCTATGAGAACCCGCAGTTGAGAGAAGTCATGGTGCTGGGCCGCAGATTCGGAGGAAAACACCTGAATATAGTAGATGGGGCTGCTGTACCCGGTTACCGAGGCAGTTATAAATATGATGATGAAGGAACACCGGCAACTAAAACATACCTTATCAAAGAAGGCGTGCTCAACAGCCGTCTTCATTCCAGGGAGACCGCAGCCAGGATGGTAGAAAACCCAACAGGCAACGCCCGGGCGATCAACTACACTTTCCCACCCATCGTTCGGATGACGAACACTTATATTGAACCCTGCGCCACCACTTTCAAGGACATGATCAGCGGAATCAAGGAAGGGGTGTATGCAAAGGACTGGTACGGCGGCACTACCAGCCTTGAGATGTTCACTTTCTCCGCAGGCGAAGCCTATATGATCAGGGACGGGAAGATAGCCGAGATGATCAAGCCTGTAGTGCTTTCCGGTAACGTTTTTACAACGCTGGATAATATCGATGCCATAGGCAACGACCTGGATATGAACCAGGGAGGAGGATGCGGGAAAGCCGGTCAATCGCCATTGCCGGTTTCCAATGGTAGTCCACACATCCGGATCAGGAATTGCCTGGTTGGAGGTAAGTGAGTGGAAAGGATACTGTCAATTGCACGTAAATTGGCCGAAGCCGCCGAAGTATTCCAGGTAAGTTCCAGGAGGACTCCTGTACAATTCGAGGCTAACCGCCTGAAGCAGATACAAACCAAGGAATCGACTTCCACAGCACTTCGCTTGGTCAAGAACGGCAAAGTGGGCTTTGCACAAGCCAGCGGCGTTATAGAACCCGAAGAGTTGGTAAAAATGGCGCTCGATACCAGCCAATTTGGTTACGAGGTCAATTTTGAATTTCCTTCCAGCCAATCTTACGGGCATGTGGAAGTATATGACCAGGATGTCCAGCAGATTAGCATAGACAGCATGGTTTCGCTCGGAGAAACGGTCATAAAAGCGGTCTGCGATAACACCCCCAGTATAATTTGCGAAGGGAGTGTATCGCACGGCACAGCCACTTTTTCGATAGCCAACACCAGCGGCGCATCTGCGCGTTATAAACGCACTAATTCCGGGATAAGCATCGATGGAATGCTGGTGAGGAACGGAGACATTCTCTATGTTGGGGACATAAGGACTTCATGCCACCCTGTTATGGACCACGAATCGATAACACTCGAGATTATCAGGCAACTGGATCTGGCCCGTAACAATGCCACCATTAAATCCGGTACATACCCGGTGATTTTTACTCCCTACGGGGTATCCGGCGCATTGATTGCGCCTTTGATTTCTGCGCTGAGCGGCAAGATGGTCCTCGATGGCGCTTCCCCTCTAAAAGACAAGAAGGGGCAAACCGTTCTGGATAACAAGTTCTCGTTCAGCGACGATCCCACGTTACCCTTTCAGCCGGGTAGTACACCCTTTGATGATGAGGGAATTACAGCCAGAAAGAACACTCTCATCAATCATGGCTGTATAACCCAGTTTTACTATGATTTGCACATTGCTTCGCTGGCGGGAGTCACAAGCACTGGGAATGGGAACCGTAACGGGGGTATGCCGTCGCCCGCACCTCATGCTCTTGTCATAGATGGAGGCGATAGGTCATTACAAGATATGGTTAAGGATGTAAGAGAAGGCTTAATTATTGAGCAATTGATGGGCGCAGAGCAGGGAAATATTCTGAATGGTGATTTCAGCGGTAATGTCCTGCTGGGTTACAAAATCGAAAATGGGGAGATCACAGGCCGCGTAAAGGACACGATGGTCTTTGGGAACGTTTACCAACTGCTAAAAGAGATCTCCGCCCTAGGCAACGATTCAAGATGGATTGGCGGTTATGTTGAAACGCCGAGCATTTACTGCCCGGCTATCTCCGTCTCATCAAAATAACCAGATGAAAAAATTAGTTAATTTTCGCAAAGAACCAAGGCCAAAAGCGTGTGACCTGATAGCAGCATGGCCGGGCATCGGCAACCTGGCGCTGATAGTAACCCGTTATCTCAGGGAAAAGCTGGGGGCAGAGGAAATCGGCGAGATCGAACCGTTCACCTTTTTCGACCCGATCGGTGTTATGGTAAAAGATAATATTGTAGAAGAACCCCAGTTCCCTGAGGGCAAGTTCTACTACTGGCATAACCCGACAGGTAAGAAAGACATTCTTTTTTTCATCAGCGATGAACAGCCGACTTTCAAGGGTTACGATCTGGCTAATTTCATTCTTGACATAGCTAAAAAATTTAAAGTGCAGCGGATTTACACATTTGCGGCTGCTATCGCCAAGATACACCATACTGAACTGCCGAAAG
>Ga0182011_10003316_pt1 | contig 13237 bp, 17 predicted proteins | sample 711E1DmetaG_FD_120481 | JGI IMG/M metagenome (GOLD analysis project Ga0182011, IMG submission 120481) | Permafrost microbial communities from Stordalen Mire, Sweden - 711E1D metaG | ecosystem: Environmental > Terrestrial > Soil > Wetlands > Permafrost | place: Sweden: Stordalen | collected... | reverse complement strand
TCCTGTCCGTCCGTTCGATGACGGCCACAGGACGCCGACCGCTCTTGTGGGTGCTCGTAGGGCTGTTCGCAATGGCAGTCTCAGACAGCACCTATGCCTACCTCGTCGAAGTCGGCCGATTCTCGACTGGCAACCTCGTCGACATCGGCTGGGTGGTCGGTTACCTCGCCATCGCCGTGGGCGCGTCGGGCGAGGCCGGTCAGACGGTGCGTGCCCCGTCCGAGCTGCCGACCGAGGCGTCGCTCGCCTCGCTCGTGACACCATATGTGCCCGTCCTCTTGGCACTGTCGGTCATCACCTTCCAGATGGAGCTTCACCACCATGTGGACCGCTTCTCATGGCTGACCGGCCTTAGCCTCACGTTGCTCGTGATCGCACGCCAGGCGCTCCTACTGGTCGACCGTCGCCGCGAGTTGTTCTCGGCTTCAGACGGGCCTCACGAGCCGGCCTCAAAGAGCACGGGTTCACGGCTGCCAGCCGAGAATCTCCCCGTAACTGCTCCGTGGTCTCAGTTTCTGAGGAGGACTCCGTGATCTACACCCTCGACAGTTCGGGAGCCACCAAGGGCCGCCAGGCCACACTGAGGCGGTCGTACCGCACGATCGTGTTCGGCCTCATGATCGGCACTAGCAGCATCGCGGTATTCGATCTCTACCTGTTCGCGTCCTCAGCTTTGCACTGACCAGAGGGAACGTCAGTCAAGTCGGGAGCAATCACCAAATGAGATCCTGCCTCTGCACGTGCCCACGTGGGCGAACGTGGGCGCCTGTCGTGGCCGACGGCCGACTAGAGCGGAACGCGGAAACAGCCCCAGTCCACTCACACCCAGTCCCGATCGCGGACCTGACCCACCCGGGATTTCGGGCGTGCTGTATCGTCCCCTGATCGCCCGTCTATCCACCTAGCGCCTCCACTCGAGGTGGGCGCTGAGGGACTCGAACGCCGAACCAGCAAATGCACAGGATCTGCGCCGGCCCGACGTCGCGCTCGCGCCCCTTGCCGGTGGCTGCCTAGCCGAAGGGGTAATCGCCCACCGCCTTGCGACTAGCGGCGGCCTTCCCGCAGGCGCTTCGCGACCATCTTGCGCTCGAGCTCGGCGAAGGCGTCCATGACCTGAGGTTCGCATCGGGTTGTGGCGAGCCAACAGGGGGCGCCTGTCTCCGAGGTGAGGACCGCATATCGGCGTGTCGTGGTGGCACAAGCCGATCGGCCGGAGATCCTCCCGTCAGTTCTGCTCAGGGATTCTAGGAACGCTTCTTGAGGTCGGCCTCGGCGGACTTGTCGCCCTCGAAAAGGTCGGTGTGGTCGAAGGTCTCGCCGGAGCGCATCATGCCCCTCCGTCGAGAAACCGAGCTGGAGAGACTCAGGAACGCTTCACGGCTGCCATGGGAGTCGCCCTTGAAGTTCTGGACGTTCGCCGCAGAGAACCCGACCCTGCCACCTTCTGCGTAGGAGTCCTGGTTGGCACCGAGGTAAGCAAAAGTCCATCCTTCTTGCTCATGCTTCTTGACTAGGTCGAAGAGCCGTTCGCGGCTGTACTCGACGCTCTGGTTCTCCTCACCGTCGGTGAATGTCACAAGAAGGATCGACTCGGCCGGCTCACCAGCAGTGCGACGCTTCTCGATGCGGATGGTGGCATCAGTGATCGCTTGGCCCATCGCGTCGTAGAGAGGAGTACCCCCGCGGGGAGCGAACGACTCCCTGGTGAGCGGGGGGACTGTCGCGATGGGGAAGGCATCGGCGAGGACTTCGTGAGAATCGTTCGAGTCGAACTGGATGAGTGTCATCGAAGCGTCGGCGCCGTCGGACTGCTGTTCGGCGAGGAATCCGTTGAAACCTCCTACGACGTCAGAAGCCATGGACTCCATCGAGCCCGAGCGGTCGAGAACGAAGTAGATGTGGAGATCGGTCGTGGTCATACCTTCCTATTCCTGTTGGTTGGGGGGTTTGCTGTTCTTCGTCGCGTCGAGCCCACGCTCTAGTACGAGGCGGATGGTGTCGCTCATCCCGAGTGCCTCGGCATTGCCGACATCGGCGAGGCGCTGCAGGAGATCCTCGGGGAGACGAACGCTGATGAGGCGGCTCGATGAGCGCTGGCCGGCTCGGGCGCTGATCGCGAAGTAACGGGACGGTAAGTCGGGCGGCTTCTGGTTCACCCTTTCAGTATATTACAATGTAATACAGGTGTCAGACACAGATGCTTTCGCTGTCGACTTCGACTTGGCGTCGATGGCCGAATAAGTCGTGTCCCGGTCGAGAACGAAGCAGCACGGCACGACGTGGGGAGTTCCGTCGGGACGCACGGTGGCGAGATGGGCCACCTTGGCCCCCGCCGCACGTTCTCTCATCACCGTGAGCTCCACGCCCCCGACGCTACTGAGCAGTACTTGTCGTGCGCGCGCTCTGCTCGGACCGCCCCCACAGCTCGCCAGCGGTTACGAGTCGGATAAGGCCGGCGGCTAATCGTCAGCGGCTCTAGTCGCTTCGCGGCGCGACGCGGCGCGTGTAGGCCCCAGTTCGGGCAGACCGAGACTGTGGCTGACTCTCCGGACCCGTCCCGGGAGCTACCCGATGCTGTGGAGACCCGCCACAGCGGTCTCAGTTCCGACGACCCCTTTGCGACACCTTTGGAAGAGCGCAGGCTGGACCGGCGTTTTCGGGGTCGCCTCGTCGCCCCGGTCACGGTCTGGACGGCTGGATCAGGAGACCGTCGCGCCGGGCTGACTGTCTCGTCGCTGCTAGTCGCCGAGGGTGACCCTGCCGAGGTGCTTGGGCTCCTCGATCCGCTGTCGGAGCTCTTTGACGTGCTCGTCGAGCGAGGAAGCTTCGTCGTCCACGTGCTCGAGACGGCCGATCAACGACTTGCCGGGATGTTCGCCGGCGCCTACCCGGTCGACCCTTTCGAGGAGGTCGATACGGTGGACGGCGAGTTCGGGCCGGTCATCAGCGGCACTCGCCACACGCTTGGTTGCCGCCTTGTCGGATCTGAGGAGCTGGGCTTCCAGATGCTCGTGCGAGGAAGCATCGAGGCGCTCGAGATCGTGGCAGATGCTGGGCAACCGCTCATCCGTTATCGAGGCCGCTACCGCAAGCTCTCACCAGAGTCCTGAGGTTTCCTGGTGCCCACCATCGAGCGGATTGACGACATCGACTCCGCCGTCACCCTGGGAGAGCTTGCGATGCCAGGCCCGTAGCCGCTCCTGGAGGAACAGTACGGCCATCACTTCCTTCAGCATTTCGCCGGAGTAGCTGCCCCAGTAAACAGGCCCGGTGGTCCCTTCACCAGAACGCCAGGTGCTTGGGTTGAAGATGATCTCCTACCCACCATAGGTGTCATCACGTCCTCCGCACCGCCCTGTCCTATTGCACGATAGGCGGTGTCCCTTCAGCTCAGACTCCTGCCTTGTCGTTCGCAGGTCGGGGCGCCAGTTCCACAGGGGATCACTGAGTCGTGCTCTCGATTGGAGCACCATTGGGACGCCTCGACGGGCTCACTCACACCCGAATTCTTACGCGATTGCCGGGCTTGGTGTGAGCGCGAGCTGCGCCTGGATCGCCGGATCCGCGGCGGCGATGCGTCCGTCGACGTGTCGCTGGAGATTGGAGATGAGGCGAGCCACGGTGTTGCCGCAACCGCCGCGGAGAAGATGGAGGCGAAGTGCGTTAGGACTAATTTCCAGTCGAACACGGCTCCCGACGTGCAAGTCGACGGCGTCGACTTCGACGTATTCATCTCCGTAGTCGTCGACGACTCCCCACAAGCGGAAGGGCGCCCGGGACGATAGGAGACGATCGATGAATCCGGGGAAGTCCGACAATCGTCGGCTGAACGTCAACTCGATAGGACCGCCAGTGAGATGACCACCTCCCTCAACGTGATTCTCATGATCGCCGAGCGGCTCGAAGGCGAGTGCAAACTGCTCAGCCGTTTCAATGAGCCCGCGGTACCGATCTATGGTCGCCGCGATCACTTGCTGGTGCAGCGCGAAGGACTCACCGCGAGCTAAGAACGTTGCCTTCCGAGTGACTGCTTCCTCAACTACTCCGAGCAAGTCGTCCTGAGCGAGGATGCCTATTTGGTTGAGGCAAAGGGCGTACGTGTACTCGGGCAGCGAGCCAATCATGTCGAGGAGGGACTGTGCCGGCTTGCCTCGTGCACTGAACGACAGGTCCTGGACATTGTCGTCAGAAAGGAACTCCTGGGCCCGGAACTCCGTCTTGACCCAACGGATCTGACCGGTCTGTTGGACGGCGCGAAGGTGCGCGGACGGCAGCCACACGAAGTCGAGGTCGTGTCGGCGGCTGACCGCGGCTCCTATGGGTGGACGTGCCTGCTTTCCCGTAGCAGAAGTGTGAAACGACCAGAACCGCGAGTCAATTGTGTCGACAATGTACGACGCCTCGCCTGACCACATTTCGTGGAGGTTGACATCATCCGTCTCCCGCACATTTCGGCTCCCGAAGACGTCAGCCAAGAAGGTCAACGGTTCGCCGCTAGCGTGAGCCTCCAGAACGAACGTCTTCCACGCTGGATTTCCTGGGGCGAGGAAACGGTCCGCGAGTGTCTTACGATCCACTGTCCCCCTCCGGTCCATACTCGTCGTCGCCTTCCACCTCAGCCAATTCACTCTCTAGATCCGGCCCTCCAGGGAAGAACGAAAGCTGAGCCTCGTCGACACGCGGCTTTCGCTTCGTAGTCGGCGAGGCGAACCGTGCCGCAAGCGCCTGGTACCGCTGAGTTCTGCCCCGTGGGTCGGCATTTTCCGGGTTATCGAGCACGTGAACGGTGCCCACGGACCTGGCCGCACTCGGCGGCGTGTATGAAAAGGTCTCGGGAGCCGCCGCGGCAGCGCGCCGTGCCGCCGACTCCATTTTCTTGACCAGTCTCTGCTGGTAGCCGGTCGGATAGAGGAATAGGTGCCGAATAGCGTCCTCCGTAAGCGCCCGCACAGTCATCGACTCGCCTTGTCGAGAGGCGAGAGCGACGAGGCTCGAATTGAGCATGGCATCGAACTCGGCGTCGGAAGATTCGGCATCAATAGTGATGATCCCCGGTGGAGGACTTAGCACGGAGATCGGCGCGGCAAAAGCTGCGACAAGGGCAGGGTCATCGAACTCGCCCCCGACCCTACGGACATCCGTTGCTGAGATCGACAGCACGGGGTAGGTGACACCGGCCTTGCTGAGCCCAAGCAGAACCCGGTCCTTGTGTTGCGCCTGGACGGCATAGACGATCTGGGCTCTTGGTGGGTCCGCCTTGGTGACAGTCACGTTCAGCGTCTGCACCAGCGTGCTTGGGTTCACGTCCGAATATCTCTTGGCTTGGGCCTCGTCGACGTTCGCACCGGCCTTGGCCTCTCCGAGGGCCAATCTTGTGTGGTTAGGCGCCCAGGCGACTACGTCGACAACCACCCGTCCATTTCCCGCCTTGGCAGGGAATTCCAACGCCGCAAGCTGGTAGCCGCAGTCGTACATCGGTCGTGGCCAGCTTGTCCGCGTAGTCGAGCAGAAAGCGATGAGGGCGTTCAGCGGCGCGAAGCGCGGGTCCATGCTCATGACCTCGTCATCGTCCAGCCACGATAGGGCACCGTAACAATCAGGTGTGTCATCCCGCTCGGGCTCCGTACGTGGCAACGCCACGACCACGCCTACGTCCACTAGTTCGAAGGCGCTGCCACAAAAGATCGATCAGTCCTCTCCTTCGACTGTCTCGAATCGTGGTAGGAGTTCCACGCCTGCAACCGTGATGCTCCAACATCCGCGAATCACGTGAAAGCTCTCCTCGTCGTGCTGCGCGACCAGGCCGTGACCGGCGAGGACGGCGAGCAAACGCTGTTCCTGCCCGTGAAGTCTGGGGTTGATCTTGCCGATGTCGTCGGCCTCGTAATACCACGGGCCGATGGTCCCGGCTGGCCGCGGCATCTCATGGACGTCACGTGCTCGACCGAGAACCTGCAACGCCTCGATGTGTGCGACGTCGAGGTCCGCCACGAGCCGCAGGAACTCCGTTTCGCCTATCGCCGCCTCAACAGAAGCCGACCCATTGGCGAGCGCCTGTGCAATGGCACGGCGCTTCGCCGCAAGCGACGTGGACCGCGCCAGCTCCAAAGCCTTGATGAGCAGCTCTTGCTGCTCGGGGGAGCCATCAAGGCCGGTGATTAGGTCCTGGACCGGTTGGCCGCTTCGCGACGCACCGCGCTTCAGAACGTCGGCTACCCAGTGCCAGCTCCGCGAAAGCACTGGCTCGAGGGCTGTGAATCCGGCCGCCCCAAGCAGCGACTCGAGCAAGTGACCGGTGCTGCCCGCGGCAGCGATACCGACTGCAGCGACCACAGCGGTTGTGGTGGACTGCGTACGCTCGTCGTCTCCGGTCACCTCTGGAGGCTATTGCCATCCCGTCGTTCGTTCGGCTGCTTTTGACGGAAGAGGTCTCGATTCCCGCAGTGGATCCCCTACTCGACGATCCCGTCAGCGCGTAGGAAAGCGCTCGTCCTTGATGCTGGTGCCGGCCGTTTGCGGCGAGGCCCCGGACCCTGCTGGCCACGAGGATCGAAGACGACAAGGATCTGCGACCGATCACGGCACAACTTGGACCGGCGCCCTACCTACAGTCCAACCGCGCTGGCGGCGTTCTCACGGAACAGCGAGCCCTCGCGGATGTATCGGCGAAGCATCACAGTGCCCTTGTGGCCCGTCTGCATCGCGATGACGCGCTCGGGGACACCGGCAGCAGCAGCCGAGGTCGCAAGACCGGCCCGCAGCGAGTGACCGGCCACCTCGGCAGGGTCGAGCCCGGCACGGAGGGCGTGGCGCTTCAACACGAGCGCCACCGCATGGCCGCTGAGACGTGTTGCTCCGATGTGGCCATGGCGGTCCACCGGGTGAAAGGCCGCTCCCTCGGTGATGCCTGACAGCTCAAGCCAGGCGCGCCAGGCACGAACCGAGCAGGTCGCCGGGTTCGACCCGTAGGGGATGCCGAGCGTGCGCCCGGCGCCCTCCTGGTCCGTCTTCGAGCGCCGGAGGCGGACTGTGAGCCCGTCGGTCCCCTCGGTGATGTCAGCCACGTCGAGGCCGACGAGCTCGCTCCGGCGCAACGCTCCCGCGAAGCCGAGCAGGAGAAGCGCCCGATCGCGACACCCTGCCAGATCGTTGTCGAGTCCCCCAACCATCGCGCGCAACTCGGGCACCGTGACGGGGCGCACCTGGCGCTGGGCCGTGCCCAGGGTCCTGCGAACGCCACGGCGCACGAGGCGGACCGGCTCCTCCTTGGTCGGGCTGTCGTGCCCGGCTGCTCGGTGGGCGGCAGAGATCGCGGCCAGGCGAAGGTCGATGGTGGCGGGCTTGGCGCTCCTCGCGAGGTCGGCCACGTACAGGGCCACGGTCTCCGCTCCAGCGGGCAGAGCCCTCACCCCGTGCTCGTCGCACCAGGCGGTGAACTGCGCCCAGCCGGTGCGGTAGACGCGGGTCGTGTTCTCGGCCCGGCTCGCAGCGACGTAGTCCCGCGCGTCTGCGGCGATCTCGGCAAGCTCGACGGCCTGTTCGGTGCTTTGGAGCAGCGTCACAGTCCCTCTCTTTTCCTCGTTTGTGACCAACGATAAAGTAACATTATCGTGAGTTAGAAGCGAGTCTAGGGGCACTTGTTTAGCGAACATGAACGGCTGATTTAGCAAGTGCTGATCCAGGAATGTGACGTGAAGAGAGGGTCTCTCCTAGCCCCATGTGGCGTTTTGTACGCTCGAATTGTGCCTGGTAGCTTTTCGCTTCGAGATGCGATGTGCGTCCCCACGTGCAACAGGGGGTGGTCTGCGGGCAATCTGGACGCGGTCACGCAACAGTAGTCACGTCAGCGCGGTCGAGCCCGGCTCGGACGGCGTGGAGTTCAACAGGAGACCCACCGCCTGCGCGCAAAGGCGCGTCACGCCAATGTGACCGTGCCGATCCACGGGGCGGAAGATGGGTCCGTCCGTAATGCGACAACAAGTCGGGGACACACGCAAAGGGCAAACCGATCGGTCTGCTAGACGAGAAGAAGCGCGACGCGGTGGCGGCTCGCTGAGCGCACCAACTAAAGGTGAGACGATGGTTGGCGATGGACGCATCAGATGAAGGGTCGCTTGGCTACGAACAGAAAGGCGGAGCCGATGCTCAGCAACCTCCGCCGAAGTGGCATTTCAGTTATGTCGAGGATCGGGACGGTAAGCTTACATTCGTCTCCGTCCGGCCTGTAGATGAGGCGGAGATGGCCCGCTACCGGGAGTCAGTCAGCCTCTTGCTCGACCGGCAGGCGGATCAGTCGCTCCAACACGTGGTTGCCAACTTTGCCGAATTCCGCGCCGTCTTATCGAAACTCGCTCTGGCAGTCACGACAACAACGTCCACTCGGGCGCTCGACTACGCCAGCGCAGTTCACCTGCTCGGGCACTTGCTCACGAACTGGCTGAACAGCTTCCGAATGTTCGATGATCACACCAAAGCGCGGCTCACTCGACGATTCGGTGCCAATTCGACCGAGCTTGCGATCTACGAAGACGCCCGTGCCGTCATGTTCGATTCGAACCCCAGCTATCGGTTCATGAGCAAACTGCGCGACTACGCGCAGCATGTGGGACGGGTACCGCTTCAGGTGAACATGAATGCGACGCGAACCTCGATGTCGATGCGGGTCTTCATGGACCGCGACCAGCTGCTCGACACCTTCTCCAACTGGAGGCGGCAGGTGCGTTCGGATCTTGAGTCTGGCCCGTCGACGATCGATGTCGAACCGCATGTAGAGGGAACGATGCAAGGGATCTTGCAGCTGGCACAAGTAGTGCGCGATATCGACGCGACTGACATCGACAAAGCCCTGTCCGTGATTCGCGAAACCGTTCAGCCTCTTCCGGACGGAGACGGACAGCGACCGATGTTCATCCGCTACCACGCAGCCGAGAACCAAGACGGCAGCATGAAAGCCGAACTCTACCCAGCCTTCGTAGCATCGAAGGCTGAGGGACCACCAGAGAGCGACGAGCCACAGTTCGACCTCAGTATCGGACGTCCCACTTTCGTGAGGGAGATCTGCCGATACTCGTGCCAAGGAGCTGTCGACAAGATCGCGGACCTCCCGAGCGAACGGTGCGGTGAACCCGCGACTGACATGTTCATGTTCGCTCACCGGGACGGTGGCGCTGTAGTCCTCGGCTGTCCGTCTCATGCGATCGCTTTGGGCCGATGGGCTGGGCGCCGCTTCGGTGGCTGCTGGGGTACAGAGATCGCCAAGCTAACGGCCACGATCGAGATGGCAGAGGCATCCGGATTCCACATCTCGATGCCGCACAAGGCCGAGTACTCGAAGCTGACCCCGGCTCCGGGTGCGCCGCGAATCGTGAACCCGTTCGCATGAGCCGATCTGGCGTGAGGCGGCGAAGCTACGTGGGCTGTGCGGATGTCGACGACCGCCATTGCCTACGAGACGAGCGTCAATTAGTCGCCGTCGGCATAGACCGGTGTCCCCCATATCTCGCCCATCGACTCGAGCAGCGACGCGGGGAGACTTACGCACCAGCGCTCGACAAGATGGGACCGGTCGTTCTCGAGTCGCTCGAAAACCAGAAGGCTCTCAGGCTGCGAAACGAGAGGCATCCGGTCGTCCTCAAGGTAATCGTCGTAGATTCGGCGCAGCTTGTCTTCGTGCTCGTTGATGAAGCTCGTCAGTATCGGCTGGTACTCGGCCCAACCGCCCTCGGGAAGCAACGGGTCGAGGTTTTCGACCACGATCCTCGACAGCTCCGGATCCGAGCGTCGAGCCGTCAATCGTAAGAACTCGTTCTCGAGCTCGGCAAGCAAACGGCCCAGCCGGTAACCCGGTTCGTCCATGATGGCCTTCTTCGTTCGTGAGACCTCGGCGTCAAACAGCTCTACAAGGGCGACGAGCCGGTACAGGCTGCGTTGCAACGGAGCGCTCGGCTCCAGAGGGGCTTTGTACATGAGATCGTGAGCGACGTTGGCCCAGGCCGACTCCGCTCCTGTCCGGACCTGGATCTCGCAGACGCGCTCGGATTCATCGAGCTCGATCTCCAATGGCACTGCGACCTCGAAATGGACGCCGAGGTAGTCGAACCGGTTCGGCTCGAGGTCCATGCGCTTGTCTTCGTAGTGGAGAACCTCGAACTCGTCCCGGATGACATCTTCGACAACCACGGTCTCGTCCTGACTCGCCGTCGTCACGCGGACTGCCGCCTTGTCGCGGATGTCGGTCCAGGGGGACGCGTACGCCTTCCTCATCGCCTTTTTCACAAAGCTGGCCGTGCCCTTCACCCGACCCTCCACAGCAGCTGGGCTGATTCCGCGAAAGCCGATCTGGCTTTCCAGTCGGTCGACGACAAAGTCGACGATGGACTTGAGTTGCGGTCGCGCTGCCTCGTAGCGCACTCTGAGCTCTTCCAGATCGAGTTCCGTCAGCATCAACGATGGCCCTTGACATCGCGGAGCTGGTCGACAATCTCCATCCTGGTGCGCCCGTCTGACCGGGCCTCGACCTGGAGCTGCTCGCCAATCTGGTCCGGAGGGGCCATTACCGAGATGCCGCCTGCGAAAGTCCACTGGATCTTGCGCAGGATTGGCTCGACGAGCGCTGGGTCCTTGACGAACGAGCGCGCCGTAATGCCCTGCTCCTCGACGCGTTCAAGGAACCTTGGGCGATAATCGGTCGCGATGTTTGAATTGGCGAACCCTTCCGGCGAGATCGAGGGGCGAGCATTTTGGATCTCTGCCACGAGCGCGACCTGATAACGAGCCTTCTCCTGAGGGTCCTCCACATCGTCGTTGATGAACCTTTCCGTCGCGTCGAAGAACCGCTTCGTCGTCACCTCGGGTACCTCCTTTAGCCGACACCCGAGAAACTGGCTGAGGAAGAAGAAGGCGACGGCGGTGCCAGCACCCTTCTGCGTATCGGAGACAAGGCCTTCGATCCCTACACGGTCAGGCCGGGGGGCGAAGAGACCGACCTTGAAGACCTTGGTCTTCTTGGTCAGCATTAGGTCACGGAGGTGCGAGACGTTGAATGTCGTGCGCCCGTCGACCCGAGCGCGCTGGATGCGGGCCCCCTCTTCCTTCTCAAGCTTGACGATGGCAAGACCCGGTCGCGCGCCGATGGTGAGATCCATGAGCGTCAGCAGGCCAGCGGGGTTCACGCCGCCTTGACTCGCGTGCAGAAGTCTGGCGAGATCGTGCGAGGCGGCGACGAACTCGATCGGTTCCTGAGCAAGGAGTCCTTCGACGACTCGCGGCACTGGCGACTGGGACGCCGCGTCGAACTCGACGTCGTACGCCCCAGAAAGCGTGCTGACCAGCCGCTCCTGGAAGAAGTTCCGGACGTCGTCCTGCAAGGGGCTTTCGACCTCGCTCAGGACCGGTTCACTTCCCGGACTGTCTGCTCGCATGAAGTGACGCGGGATCTCGTGGACGATCAGGCGATTGATGTGGATCAAGCCGAGGTCGAACATCGTGCTGCCTCCAGACGAAGGGACACGACCAGTTTGCAGCACGGGTGCGTCATTGCAGCCGATGGTCTATCGGCGATTGGTTGTCGAGGCCTACACGGCTGTCCGCCCTGGCCGCTCGTGACACCATGGTGCGCCTTGCTAGACCGAACGGATAGATGTATACGCCGGAGACCGCCTGGAGACCCTCCTCAGTGCTCTGTCTCCAGCTTCTACACCGCTCCGAAAGACGTCAAAGTAGGCAATGCTCCGGGCCTCACCACAAGGTGACCACCCTCCAGCAACAGAGAATCGGGAGGGGATCGGATCTGCTCGCGATCTGCAGTCCAGAGCGGAAGCTCGGTCACGGTTCGTCGTCCGCGTCCTCACCGTCATCCTCCCGCAAACCGAGCCAGCGACGGAACCTGTCGTGTCCCTCTTCGATCGCGCGGACTCCAGCCTCGTCGAGTGGAGCTGCCATCGTCGTGCTGGTGCTGCTTCCCAACAGGGGGACAGGCCCGACGAATCTGGGGTAGCCCGGCACTTCAGCCGCTCCAATGAGTTCAGACAGTCCGGCACCACGGGCCGGTCTTGAGGTGGGCCTCCGGCATATCATCTCTTCTCAGTAGACCATTGCTGACACTTGGCGGACGAGAGAGGATGCCATGCCAGACATGATCAGCTTGGCGGAGGATCTCGATGACCACTCCATGTGGTTCTTCGATGCCAAACCCGACGACGCGCCCAGATGGCACGAGATTGCTGAGCGACTTCGCGACCTGTCGAAGTATGGCGGGAGCCTTCCGGCGGATGACCCGCAGGTCCAGCGTTGGGATCGCGTTGAGCGCCTGATCGAGCCACCAGCGCAGCGGCCCTCCGTGTCGTACTTCGACCATGTTCGCGAATGGTCAGCGGTCGCAGACGCGTCCACCAACGACGAGGCCCTCCGGGCGTTCATCACCTTGCACGCCGAGGACTGGATCTCTTTTCTGCTTCGCCTGGGAGCTAATCGGGGAGCTGTCTTAACGAAGGCGAGGGCCGTAGACATCACTCCTGAGCGTTTCGAGGAGCTTGTCGCAAGGGCAGCCCCCGAGCACCCAGAACTCAATGCGAAGTGAAGGTGGCAATCTGGCCGTGCACGGTCGAGAGAGTCTTCGCCAGCCTGTCGAATCAGGAGACCTTGGAGTCGACATAGTGCAGTTACGCGAAGCAAAGTCGTGAACGCGCACCCTTGCCCGCGGATGAGGAAGATCGCGGTTTCAGAAGCTTTTGCGTCGTAGCGGATACCTGTGCCGACCCGCTCTATGACGAATCGAACCCGGCAACCAGTGTCCAAAGGCTTGGCGACCGTTCACGCAGCTCACTGTCGGACCCGAGGTGATAGGACACGAGCCTCGCCTCTTCGCCCTCCAGGCGGTTGTAGAAGTAGCAAGTGAACTGTGCAGTGGCGGGGCTGGACCGGAGCTGCACGAACGGCTCGATCCTGAGCCCGCGCTGCGCCCCTTCCGTGACCAGGTAGAGCTGCCCTGTGGTCATGGGTGCTCCAACAGACACGATGCCCTCTCTTTTTTTCGTTTGTGACCAACGATAAACTGACCTTATCGTGGGTTAGAAGCGAGTCAGAGGGCACTGGCTCACCAGTAATGGAGGGCTGCTTGCGTATTCCGATGATTCCGTACACCCAGTCCGACGTTTTCGGACGCGGGCGTCGGAGGCCGCGCAGCGGCCGACGCTTGGGGGCCTATCCCGTTAGCTCACCTCCTTCGCGGTGCTTGATC
>Ga0182011_10003315_pt1 | contig 13243 bp, 8 predicted proteins | sample 711E1DmetaG_FD_120481 | JGI IMG/M metagenome (GOLD analysis project Ga0182011, IMG submission 120481) | Permafrost microbial communities from Stordalen Mire, Sweden - 711E1D metaG | ecosystem: Environmental > Terrestrial > Soil > Wetlands > Permafrost | place: Sweden: Stordalen | collected... | reverse complement strand
CTCCGACCACAACTGGCAATTCCTGGCCATGGGCTTGTTGTATAGCCCCAGATCGTCCAGCTCAACGCTGAACAAGGCATCCGTCATCCGGTGTACCTTCAGGTCTTTCGTCAATGGATCTTCATGGCGATGGAAGCGGTCCCATCGACTGGTCCGGTGGTAGGTATTCATCAGTAATTCGCTGGTGATGGCTGAAGTCGTTTGATCGCGCTTGGGTTCATGCAACCATCCGGATTGGGGTACGCGTATCCCATACGAGCCTTCGTCGCGTTTTACCAGGCGGAGCAGTGGAATCTGTATTGCCGTCGAACGTGTTTCCTGGTTATGCAGGTAGGGTTGCATTCCCCAGAAGACGAGGCTGCCGGGAAACGGCAACAGGTGAAGCTCTTTCCTGAAGTATTTTTCCTTTACCTGCCCGGGAAGCGTCTCGAACGGGTTAAACGTCAGGAGATACCTGACATCTCCGAAGTTATCTTCAGGAGCGATGATGAATTCTTTTGTTACCAATGGGAGCAATCCTGGCTCCGTATAAGGTAAGGCGGTGCCGGGAAGAGCGGGTAATATCCTGAAACCAGGTATTGCGGGATCCTGCAGGTCACCGGTCTCCGTTCCATAAGCGGTAGCAAGAAGTTGCCGGATAAAATCAATAAAGACACCGGGCGGAAGCTCTTTTCCTGGGGCTTCATAAAAGGATTTCCAGAAAGCTTTTTCGGGCCCCTGTTCACTGCTCCCGAATAAGGTCCAGCGTATCCTTCCCTTATCATCCTGTGTTTTTGAGAGCGCCACCGGAAGCAGGATCACAAAGCGTTCATGATCCAGTTTTCCAGCCATCTTCGCCAGTTCATCGGGCCAGTATGGGTTGTTGATGAGGTTACGCCCCATATGACCCCGGATATGATGTTCGGGTAATCCACGTCCCAGGAGCACCAGGTGTTCCATCACCTGCCGGCTGATATCCTGCAATCCCGTTATCAGCTGAAACTCCTGTTCGATCTCGGGAATATACCACCCGTACGGATCATCTTCATGGAAAACAGCAGGGTCATACTTCCCGGTATACCGGTTAAAACCGGCAACAGGTGCAGGCATGAATTCGGAATAAGCGGGGATCCGGAAGGATCTCTTTTCAGGCTTCCGGGAATGATCCGCAATCAATTTTTGCCAGGATGGGGTCATTGGGTCTTTGATTACAAATACACCAGAAGCAGCAACACCGACCCGATGATTCCCAACCCCATGCTGCCGAACCATAACCATTTCCTCCGGGTAAGGGCCGAAATGGCACAGATGGCAATCGAGATCTGGAATACAGTAACGCCTTTCGACAGTGCATTATGACGAGAGAGATGTTGCTTTGACCCGTTTGCTTTTTCCTCCGCCTCTTTCTGGATATCTTTCTGTTCCTCCTTGTAACGGTCCGCTTTGGCTTCATCCTTCGGATCCGCTTCCTTACCCATTTGTTTCAGGAGTTCCATTTTACTTTCAAGAACAGAAGCTTTGATACCCTTGGCCTGGTAAAAAGCCCATTGATCGGAAGCCTGTATCTGCTCGAGCATGGCCTCATTTGCACAATGCCCGGCCAATAAGGCAGTAATTGCAGCGAGGACAGCCAGCAAGGCAGCGGTAAGCGCGACCATCATGATCCAGCTTTCCTTTGAATGATGTGCAGATTCTTCCAGCGATTCGTGGAGATGTTCCGTCGGGACTTCAATTTCTTCCATAAGATCTTCTTGTTTGATGATTGTTGCACAAATTTAGATGGAATCTGAATAAAGTAGATATTAAATTAATATAAATATCCATATCCATCCCCTGCCCCTTCCTTGCTTGTAAGGAAGGGGTACAGTTTGCCGGAAGCAGACTGGGGGGATAGATAAGGGGATGGATAAAAATGTTTTTCCTCATTTTCCGTGTTAAGTTGTTCTTCATTATCTTTACAACCGGTAATAATTCCTAATCTTTCATCGCAAATGCTTCTCGAATGCTGCGTCAACTCTGCTGTCTCTGCAATTGAAGCCCAAACAGGCGGCGCCGACCGTGTGGAATTGTGTGAGAACATGCCCGAAGGGGGTTGTACCCCGAGCGCAGGAGCCATACGACTGGCACGCGAACGGCTTCATATAGGCCTTTTCATCATGATCCGCCCGCGTGGGGCTGATTTCTTTTATAACGAAGAGGAATTTGCCATCATGAAGCAGGATATACAGATGGCAAAGGAGTTGGGGGCCGACAGCGTTGTTTTCGGGATCCTGAACCCGGATGGAACCATCGACAGGGACCGTATGCAACAACTGGCAGATCTCTCACGCCCCATGGGCATTACCTGCCACCGGGCATTTGATATGACCCGGAATCCGTTCGAAGCACTTGAAACCCTGGCAAGTCTTGGAATTGACCGTATCCTGACCTCGGGTCAAAGCGACAGCGCCATACAAGGGGCGCCATTGATCCGGGAACTCATTAAGACTGCTGCCGGCAGGATCATCATCATGCCGGGCCATGGAATAAAGGAAGTTAACCTTGAGGATGCCATCCAGGCCACAGGTGCAAAGGAATTCCATCTTTATCTTACAAAAAATATAAAAACAGGAATGACCTTCACCCGTGAAAATGTAACCATGGGGAACCAGGGCTTCTCGGAATTTGACCACCTCGTTGCAGACCGGGACAAGATCAGGATCTCAAAAGATATCCTTCTTCAATATGAAAGAAAATCAGGAAATCAGTTTTAATGAAAATTCACTTTTATGATTTATCAATGCGATAGCCAAAATATAAAAAACACCTCTTTCCCCTTCTCTTTCAGGAGAAGCCTGCCTGCCGGCAAGAAGGGTCTTCTTATACTTTTTCTGATGCTGCTGCTTTTTCTCCCGCAAAGGATGTTCTCCCAGAATTATACCCATACGCGGGAAACCCTGCTGTTCGACCGCGGATGGAAATTCCATCTCGGGGATGCATCCAATCCGGCAGGAGATTTCGGGTACGGAACGGCAGCTGTTTTTGCAAAAGCAGGGGAATCGACAGGGGCTATCAAACCGGAATTTAACGACAGCACCTGGCGGACCGTCGATCTTCCGCATGACTGGGCCAATGAACTGGACTTTGTACAGTCAAAGAACCCTTATGTCAGGGATCATGGTTATAAGCCCGTAGGAAGGCTTTTCCCTGCAACCAGCATCGGATGGTACCGGAGATCATTCCTGGTTTCCACGGATGACAGCGGGAAAAGGATTGTCGTCAGGTTCGACGGTGTTTTCCGCGACTGTAAAGTCTGGCTGAACGGGCATTATATTGGAAACAACATGAGCGGCTATTCGGGTTTTCAATTTGATATCACGGATTATATTTGGTATGGAAAGAAAAATACGCTGGTCGTTCGGGCTGATGCCACCCAGTATGAGGGATGGTTTTATGAAGGGACCGGTATTTACCGTCATGTCTGGCTTGAAAAATATAACCCGGTCCACATCCCGGAAAATGGCGTCTTTGTGCACACTCAGGTGAAAGGCGATGCCGCAGATGTTTTCGTGGAAACATCATTTGAAAACCAGCAGGGCGAAGCTGTTTCCTGTTCACTTACAACCAAGATCCTGGATGCGCAGAATAATGTGGCCGGCGAGCAGACCCTGCCGCAGGTGCTTGTTCCGGTTTCACAGCAAAATACCGTTAAACTGCAGCTTTCAGTGAAAGAACCCAGGCTCTGGTCGCTGGAAACCCCCTATCTATACAAATTGGTTTCCATCGTAAAAATAAATGGAATCAAAACCGACAGTGTCACCACCCCTTTTGGTATCAGGACTATCTTGTTCGACAAGGACAAGGGATTTTTCCTGAATGGGAAACACATCAAACTACTGGGTGTATGTTGTCACCAGGATCATGCCGGTGTGGGCTCGGCGCTGCCCGACAGGCTGGAATATTACCGTATCGCAAAGCTGAAGGAGATGGGATGCAATGCATACCGTACCAGCCATAATCCTCCCAACCGGGAACTGCTGGAGGCTTGCGACAAGCTGGGCATGCTGGTGATGGATGAGAACCGGCTGATGGGAAGCTCCCCTGAAATGATGGGGCAATTTGAAAAGCTGATCCTGCGCGACCGTACTCATCCCTCCGTGATCATCTGGTCTATCGGGAATGAAGAATACGTGATCCAGGGCAATGAAACCGGGAGACGTATTGCGCAATCCCTGATGACACGCCAGCGTGAGCTCGATCCGACCCGCTTGTGCACATACGCAGGCAACAATGGAAATGAATTTACCGGGATCAACGGGATCATGCCGGTTCGGGGCTTCAATTATATGAACAACAACAGCGATATCGACAAATACCGGCAGGATCATCCCGACCAGGTCCTGCTCGGAAGCGAGGAAGGAAGCACGGTTTGCACACGGGGGATCTATACCAACGATACCATCCGCGGGTATGTCAGCGATTATGACATCAATGTTCCCGACTGGGGAGCCCGTGCCGAGGACTGGTGGAAATTCTATTCGGAGAGGGACTGGCTGGCAGGCGCATTCGTATGGACCGGCTTTGACTACCGGGGAGAGCCGACACCGTACAACTGGCCCTGCATCAATTCTCACTTTGGCATCATGGATATGTGCGGGTATCCCAAGACCAATTATTATTACTACCAGGCCTGGTGGACGGACAAAGATGTGCTTCACCTTGCCCCGCATTGGAACTGGAAGGGCCGGGAAGGCGATACCATCCAGGTTTGGTGTGAAACAAACTGCAAGTCTGTCGAGCTCTTTCTGAACGGAAAAAGTCTTGGGACCAAACAGGTGGCCAAAAATTCGCACCTGGAATGGAAAGTGAAATACCAGCCGGGGATCCTGGAGGCAAGAGGGGTCAAAAACAACAAGACCCTGACCACCCGGATCGAGACAACAGGCAATCCTTCAACGATCCGCCTGACCCCTGACAGGGAAAGCATTCTCGGCGATGGTGAAGATGTGGTCGTAGCAGATGTTACAGTGCTGGATGCAAACGGCAAAGAAGTCCCGGATGCTTCCAATATGATCCGGTTTGAGGTACAGGGCGCCGGCAGGATCATTGGTGTCGCCAATGGCGATCCAAGCTGCCATGAAGCCGATGTTCATCTCGACGGGAATTATTCCCGCAGCCTCTTCAACGGAAAATGCCAGGTCCTCATCCAGTCCGACAACCACGAAGGAATGATCATCGTCAGGGCATCCGCGGAAGGGATTGAACCTGCATCGGTCAGTATTTCAGCGAGCCGCAGCCCCGGGAGACCGTCGGTCGGGATCATCTGGTAGGACCCGCCCGTTCTGTAGATCTGCAATTTGTGCAGTTGATTTGTTTCACGTAAGTTTGTGACCTCACAATCCCCATTATCCTATGGAACTTTTCGATAAAGAAAGAAAAGAAAACCTGGAATTTTTTACCGTTGTCGTGAAAAACATCCGGATCATTTTGCTTTTTGTCTGCTTTTCAACATTGCTGACCCTGGTCATTACTTTGTTCATCCCGAAACAATATACTTCCTTCGCCCTGGTCTTTCCAACTGAATCGAATTCCATCGAGGAGGTCGTCAGGAATCCCCAGTTCGGTTACGACGTGGAGGCTGACCGGCTGATCCAGATTCTCAAATCCTGGGAGATCATGGACAGCATCGCAAAAAAATTCGACCTGATCCGTTATTATCGCATTGACAAAACCGATCCAGACTGGTACGATGTTTTACAAAAAAAATACGAGGAGGATATTACCATCAACCGCACTATTTATATGTCCGTGCGAATTTCAGCCACGACGAAAAGTCCGGAAATGTCTGCAGCCATTGTAAATACGATGGTTTCGCTGGTCAACAAGACCCGGGAAAAACTGTTGAAGCAGAATACCTACATTGCGATCAGATCGCTGGAGGATGAATATTTTTCACTTAAAAAAGACCTCGATAGCTTAAGCACCGTGATCGGGGAACTGAGCAAAAACAGACCCGGCTTTAAGCAGTTCGTACAAACAGACCGGTACATCTATATGGTAAGGGACAATGACCAGCTTGACCAATATGACGACGGACGGGGATTACAGCTTTTCGTGAGCCAATACAACCTCAAGCTTGGCTGGTTTTTCGATGTTCAGAATAAACTTAAAAATTCCAGGCTGATGAGCCGGCGACCATTGCCGGAGATCTATGTGCTTCAAAAAGCAATTCCTTCCTATAAAAAAACGTCCCCGGTTATGATCCTCAACCTTGTCCTGGCGCTATTGGGAAGCTTTGTCTTCATATCATTTTTCCTCTTTATATTTTATAAGATCAGGTCCTTCAGGTCGCAAGTGAATTTATGATCAGGAAATACACGGCTCCAAAATATCTTGCCGTGATCCTGCCGGTTGTGGCATGGCTCGCGGCGCTCAACTGTACTTTTTTCGCAGACGGGATGCCGTATTACTGGATCATCGTGGGCGCCGTTCCTGCCATTCTGGTCCTTTCCTACCTTATTTTTGATTCAGGACTATTCCTTTATTCCATCCTCTTCTTTATTCCGCTTTCGGTCAGGACCAACCTTCCGGGAGGAGCTACCATTTCAATTCCCTCTGAAGCGCTGGCAGTGATCATGCTTTGTTACTTCCTTGCCAAGGCCCACCGGTTGCGGATCCCGGATAAAAAGATCCTTTCGCACCCGGTCACCCTCCTGCTTGGGATACAGATCCTGTGGCTCATTGTGAGTTCCGGCTTAAGTTCGCTTCCCCTTGTAGCCTTCAAAAGGAGCTTTATCATCATCCTCTATATTGTTGTTTTTTACTGGCTTTTTCTTTCCACCTTCGACAAGCCAGGGAACATCTTTAAGTTTTACCTCTTCTTTGCAGCGGGTCTTGTGATCCCCATCCTGAACGGGTTTATCCGGCATACAAAATACAATTTCACGCATGAGTCTTCCTACAACATGCCGAAGCCGTTTTTCAGCGATCATACCCTCTATGGGGCGACCCTGGCCTTTATCATACCGTTCCTCTTTTTCATCTTCCTTATTCCGAATGACTATAACCGCAGCCTGAAGCAAAAAACGTTCTATGGGATCCTCCTCGTATTGTGCCTCGTAGCGGAGTTCTTTGCCTATTCAAGGGCCGCCTGGCTAAGCCTGCTGATCACACCATTTTTCCTGCTCCTTTTCAGGTTCAGGGTCCGGCTGATCCCTATGCTGGCCGGTGTCATTGTTGTCTTTACGATCCTCTTCCTGAATTATCCCCTGATCACGGAATATATGCGAAGGAACGAGGCGAAGGGGGATGTGGGATCCCTTGCCGAGCATGTCGAATCGATCTCCAATCTCCAGACGGATATCTCAAACCGCGAGCGGATCAATCGCTGGAAATGTGCGATCCGGATGTTTATGGACAAACCGGTGACCGGGTTCGGACCCGGGACCTACCAGTTCAATTATTATGCTTATGAGAACCGCAATGAAATGACCTGGGCCAGTACATTCCATGGAAACAAGGGCCATGCGCATTCGGAATACCTCGGCGCCTTGTGTGAAACCGGATTCCCCGGTTTCCTCATCTTCGTTTCAACCCTCGTGATGATCCTGTATACAGCCCTGAAGATCATCTACACCACACGCGACAAAAAGCTCCGTAATCTCACCCTGGCTGTCATTCTCTGTCTCATCACCTTTTATTTTCACGGTTTCTTCAATGGTTTCCTCGACAATGACAAGATCGCGGCACTGTTCTATGGCAGTCTTGCGGCTATCACCGCACTGGACGTCTATTTTTTCAGGGAAGGAACTAAAGATTCCGGCACCGGACCTGCCGAAGAAACTGACACCGCATTCATCAAAATTCCGTAAGTTTGATGCTTAAAAACAAGTCTTCCATGTACCGAAAATTTACGATTTCAACGATCTTTTTTTTAGCCCTGATGCTCTTTGGGATGGCTTCCTTCGCCTCACCTTCCATCATTCCAAAACCGATGAAGATGAAGATCCTCCCGGGAACATTCACCATCAATGACCATACTGCATTGATGTTCAGTGCAGGTGATGAGGAGGCGGGGAATACGGCCCGGTTGTTTGCAGGTCGCCTCTGGATTGCAGGCGGTCCTGTTCTGACAGCGCTTGGCGTGACGAAAAATTTCAAAGGGATCCCGGGGATCATTTTCAATATCAGGAAGGATGGCAACCTGCCGGCCGAAGGATATGAGCTGAAGGTGACGAAGATCAATATCATCATTGAAGGTGGCAGCGGGGCCGGGCTTTTCTATGGAATGCAGACCTTACTCCAGCTACTTCCTCCGGAAGTCTTTACGGCTAAGGCATTACAACCCGGCAACATCTGGAAGGTGCCTTGCATCGCGATCAAAGACCAGCCGCGTTATCCCTACCGCGGGATGCATCTTGATGTTTCCCGTCATTTCTTCCCGAAGGAATTCATCCTGAAGTACATCGATCTTATTGCAAGTTTTAAGATGAACACGTTTCACTGGCATCTCACCGATGACAACGGCTGGAGGATAGAGATCAAAAAATACCCGAACCTGATGCAGACCGCAGCATGGTGTGTTGACCGGGAAAACAAGCCCTGGACAGAACGGGCTGCACAGCAACCCGGCGAACGTGCCACCTATGGCGGTTATTATTCGCAGGATGAGATCCGGGAGGTCGTGGAATATGCAAGGCAACGCTATGTGACCATTATCCCGGAGATCGAGATGCCTGCGCATTCCGTGGAAGTGCTTGCAGCCTATCCCAATTTATCCTGTACCGGCGGACCTTTTACCGTACCTCCGGGGAGCTACTGGCCGAACACGGACATCCTCTGTGCAGGGAATGATTCGACATTTACCTTTATCGAGGATGTATTATCAGAAGTTATCAGTCTCTTTCCCGGTAAATACATTCACATCGGTGGGGATGAAGCCGATAAAACCCGCTGGAAACAATGCCCGAAATGCCAGGCCAGGATGAAAGCCGAAGGGTTGAAAGATGAAAAGGAGCTCCAGAGCTACTTCATCAAACGGGTCGAAAAATTCCTTGTTTCCAGGAACCGGAAACTGATCGGCTGGGATGAGATCCTGGAAGGCGGACTGGCACCGGAAGCCACGGTGATGTCGTGGAGGGGAATCGAAGGAGGGATTGCAGCGGCACGACAGGGACATGACGTGATCATGACGCCCAGCGGCTATTGTTACTTCGACCACTACCAGGGAGATCCGAAAACAGAACCGAAAGCGATCGGAGGGTACCTCACCCTGAAGAAAGTCTATTCCTTTGAACCCACCCCCGGAGAACTTACAAAGGAACAATCCAGGTATGTACTGGGAGCCCAGGGAAACTTATGGTCGGAATACATCCCGACACCTGAACATGCCGAATACATGGCTGTTCCAAGAATGATCGCCCTCGCAGAGGTGAACTGGACCCCGAAAAACCTGCGCAACTGGACGGATTTCCGCCAGCGTCTGGATGACGAATTTACCCGCCTGAATTATCTCCATGTCAATTATTGCGGAGGTTCCGACAAGATCGAGATCAGTACTGCATTCGATCATAAAAATAATGTATTGAAATGTTATCTCCTGTCGGAACAGCCCGGAATCCCCATCGTGTATACTCTCGACGGCAATGACCCCACGGTGAAATCACCGGTATATTCGGGACCGGTAGAAATCAAAAAAAATGTTTATATAAAGGCAGGAATGTTGCGGGACGGGAAGGTAGGAACGCTGACGGAACGAACGCTGATCTATCATTCTGCGATAGGGAAAAAGGTCAGGTACCTGGAACCCTACAGCTACCGGTATACCGGTGGCGGGGATGAGGCATTGGTAGATGGTCTGCGCGGCACGGTTGATTTTCACCAGGGGAACTGGCAGGGTTTCCTTGGAAATAACATGGATGTAATCATCGATCTTGGCAAGGTTCAGCCCGTGAGAAGCGTCTTTGTGACTTTCCTGCAGAGTTCGGCAAGCTGGATCTTCCTTCCCGATTCCGTCACATTCTCCCTCTCGTCAAATGGAAAGAAATTCCATTCCATCAATGAACAACTCAACCAGGATCCTAAAAACCTGGACTATAACGCCATCAAGCAGTTCTCACAAACGTTCCCTGAAACTCCCGCGCGCTATGTGCGGGTCCGGGCAAAAAGCACAGGCGTTTGTCCACCCTGGCATGAAGGCGCCGGTCAACCCTGCTGGTTGTTTGCAGATGAGATTGCGGTGTTCTAAATATTACACCGTCAGTATATCCTTCTCCTTTACTTCGAGGATCTTGTCGATCTTCGTGATGTGATCATCCGTTATTTTTTGGATATCGGCTTCGAGCTTGTCGATCTCGTCTTCCGGCGTGCCGTCTTTCTTTAACTGCTTTGCAGTATCGTTTGCAATACGGCGGATATTACGGATGCTGATACGGGCGTTTTCTGCTTCCGATTTTGCTTTTTTTACCAGGTCCTTGCGGCGTTCTTCCGTTAAAGCAGGTACGACAATACGGAGGATCTCACCTTCATTCTTCGGGTTAAATCCCAGGTTGGCAGCCATAATGGCTTTTTCGATGATGCCCAGGACACTTTTATCCCAGGGCTGGACAATGATCTGGCGAGCGTCGGGAGTACTGATATTCGCGGTCTGTTCTATGGGGGTAAGGACGCCGTAGTAATCTATTTTGACCCCTTCCAGCATCTGCGGACTTGCTTTTCCGGCCCTTACTTTCTGAAGTTCTTTTTCAAGATGAAGGACTGCATTGTGCATACCTTCCCTGGCTTCCTCGAGACAAAATTCAACTTCTTCGCTCATATCCTTTATTAAAATTAAATTTCTAAAACCTAAATATCTTTACAACTCATCACCCTCCCCTTCCAGGGGAGCCTGCCTGCTGTGGCAGGGGCAGGGTGGGGTCATTTAACCACCGTCCCTATTTTCACCCCTTTCACAACCTTCTCCAGATTCCCTTTCACATTCATGTTGAACACGATGATGGGAAGATGATTCTCACGGCACAATGTAAATGCCGTCTGATCCATCACCTTCAGATCCAATTTTATAGCATCATCAAAGGATATTTCACTGAACTTCTGCGCTTCAGGATGCTTTTCAGGATCCGCAGAGTATACCCCATCCACCCGGGTACCCTTCAGGATTGCATCCGCTTTGATCTCGAGTGCCCGTAAGGCCGAAGCCGTATCGGTGGTAAAATAAGGATTACCCGTGCCGCCGGCGATGATCACCACATGACCGCATTCGAGGTATTCGATGGCAAGGCTGCTGCTCATCCGCTCGCATACAGGATCGATCGCAATGCCGGATAATATCTTTGACCGGATCCCGAGTTTGGATAAAGCATCTTGTAAAGCCATACTGTTGATGACCGTGGCAAGCATACCCATGTAATCGCCTTGCACCCGGTCGATGCCCTCCGTCGTTCCCTGCAATCCCCGGAAGATATTTCCACCGCCCATCACGATGGCAACCTGGACCTTTTCAGCGATCACGGCTTTAATTTCCCTGGAATAGGCTGCAAGCATCCCTGCACTGATCCCATATTGCTGCTCCCCCTGCAAGGCTTCGCCGCTCAATTTTAAGAGTATACGTTTAAATTTCATATCGAGGATCGTTAATTCCTGTGTCAATCAGTCAATTTCATAGTCCCTGACCTTACCATGATCTCCTATGCTCCAATCCCATGACAATTCTTATACTTTTTGCCGCTGCCGCAAGGACAGGGATCGTTGCGCCCGACTTTCTTCTCCACATGAACGGGCTGAGGTTTTTCTTTTTCCTGGGTATTGGAATTGGCCTGTGAAAGGAGGTCCGAGCGTTCTTCCTTCAGGCGGCTGCGATCCATCCTTCTCGGACGCTGCGCCTCCTGTACATTGTCGGCCTGGATCGGAACATCTGCCTTGATCAGGAAAGAAATGATCTCCTTGTTCGTTTTCTGGACCATGGCCTTGAACAACTCAAAGGATTCGAATTTATAGATCAGTAAAGGATCTTTTTGTTCGTAAGCTGCATTTTGCACGGACTGTTTCAGGTCGTCCATCTCCCGCAGGTGTTCTTTCCAGGCATTATCGATCATCCCGAGGACAATCCCTTTTTCGATGGAGAGGGGAACTTCTTTTCCTTTGTCCTCATAGGCTTTACGCAGGTTGGTGATCACCTGGAGGGTCTTTATCCCGTCGGTCACCGGGATGGCAATATTTTCGTACTGGCTTTCATTCTCATAGACCTGGCGGATGATCGGGAAGGTCTTTTGGGCGATGGCTTCGTCTTTCTGCTTATAACGCTTGTATACATGGGCATACAGGATCTCTGTCAGCTCGGCGCTGGTGCGGGTCTGGAAATCGCTTTCCGAGATGGGTGAATCCGTTGCAAACTCGCGCAGCAGTTCCAGCTTGAATCCTTCGATGTCGTTGCTTTCGTGGTAGTCAAGGACGGTTGTTTCGCAGACGTCATAGATCATGTTGCTGATATCCACGGCAAGCCTTTCCCCGAAAAGGGCATGGTGACGTTTCTTGTAAATTGCATCCCTCTGGATGTTCATCACATCATCGTATTCAAGCAACCTTTTGCGAATCCCGAAATTATTCTCTTCGACCTTCTTCTGGGCCCTTTCAATGGATTTGGTGATCATCGAATGCTGGATGACCTCTCCTTCCTGGATTCCCATCCGGTCCATGATCTTCGCGATGCGGTCGGACCCGAACATGCGCATGAGGTCATCTTCCAGGCAAACGAAGAACTGGGAACTGCCCGGGTCTCCCTGGCGTCCTGACCGCCCTCTTAACTGCCTGTCGACACGGCGGGATTCATGGCGTTCCGTTCCTATGATGGCAAGACCCCCGGCTTCCTTTACTCCCTTGCCGAGTTTGATGTCGGTTCCACGGCCGGCCATGTTGGTTGCGATCGTAACGGTGCCCGCAATACCTGCCTCTGCAACGATATCGGCTTCCTTCTGGTGAAGTTTTGCATTCAGCACATTGTGCTTGATGTTCTGCCGTTTGAGCATACGGCTAAGCAATTCTGATGTTTCAACGGATGTCGTTCCGACCAGTGAAGGTCTCCCTTTCGAGATCAGGTCCTCAATTTCCTTGATAACGGCATTGAATTTTTCCCTTTTCGTCTTATAAACCAGGTCCTGGCGGTCATCTCTTACTACCTGTCTGTTAGTAGGGATCACAACTACATCCAGTTTGTAAATATCCCATAATTCGCCTGCTTCCGTCTCGGCAGTACCCGTCATCCCGGCCAGCTTCTTGTACATCCTGAAGT
>Ga0182011_10003308_pt1 | contig 13266 bp, 7 predicted proteins | sample 711E1DmetaG_FD_120481 | JGI IMG/M metagenome (GOLD analysis project Ga0182011, IMG submission 120481) | Permafrost microbial communities from Stordalen Mire, Sweden - 711E1D metaG | ecosystem: Environmental > Terrestrial > Soil > Wetlands > Permafrost | place: Sweden: Stordalen | collected... | reverse complement strand
GTTCTGCTCATTCTATCGGTCGCACTTCCCGCCGTCGGCATTTTGCTGGCGGTGGGACAGTCTATTTCTCCCCACGAGTCGCAACTGGAAGATTACACCAACCATCTTTGGCTCTCGGTTCAGCCGCCGGCACCGGGATCGACAAGCGCGACGGTGGTGGCGCATCTGCCTCAGGGATTCACCAACCGGTTGGAGCTCTTCACTTGCACGAACCTCGGCGATTCGCAATGGACCCTGGTCGCGACAAACCTCTCGGCCGCGGGCGCCGACTCCATCGCGTGGACGGACACCGATTGGACCGGCAACGGCATCCGGTATTATCGCGCAGGCAACGCGGACATGGACTCCGACGGGGATGGGCTGAGCGACGCCGAGGAGAAGTTCATATATCACACCGATCCGAACAATGCCGACACCGACGGCGACGGCATGCCGGACGGCTGGGAGGTGCGATACGGCCTGAACTCCTCAAATGGTGTGACGACCGATGGCCTGATGGCTTGGTACAAGCTGGACGAAACCGCCGGCACAAACCTCACGGACAGCAGCGGCAATGGTCACGATGCGACCCTTATCAACGGCAACGCCGCGACGGCTTCTGTTTGGGGCTGCATCGGCAGGGCCCTGTTCTCCTGTTACTCGGCATACGTCTGCCTTGCGCCCGGCGATTCGTCGCCATTCTTGCATGAGGCGTTCACAACAAGAACGGTATCTTTGTGGATAGCGCCGGAATATGTGTCGTGGGCCAGAGTCTACGACGAAGGAAACAACACGAACGGAGTGACGATCTGGATCGAAGACAACGCTATCTACTGTGGAGTGGCCGGGGGCGGGGAGCGCGCGATTCTTTCGGCTCCGCTCACCAACGAGACGCCATGGATCAACGCAACGTGGTATCACGTCTGCGCCGTCTTTTCCAACGGAACATTCGCCCTGTATCTGGACGGCGTTTTGCAGGGGATGACAAATGCCTCATTCTCCAGCGTGGATGTTCACACCGACGCGGTGTGGTTGGCGGCAGAGGATGGGATGACCGTCATTCCAGAGGAAACGTATCCTTGGTCGACTGTGTCCGCTGTCTTCGCTGGCAGCTTGGACGATGTTCGTATCTACGATAAGGCGTTATCCGCCGGTATCGTGCAGGAACTCTACGAGATCGGCGCAGACCCGGATGGGGATGGCGTAGGCAATCTCGACGAGTATCTCCACGGTACCTCGCCCACTTCCGCCGATACGGACGGCGACGGTCAGAGTGACGGGCAGGAAATCCACAACGGCTCCGATCCCCTCGACCCGGCTTCGTTCCTGGCTTCCATCTCGGGCACGATCGACTACCTGGGCCCGTACAATCCCGCCGCTCCCATGCATCTGTATGTCGTGGCGTCGACCTCGGCAGACAGTTCGCCTTGTTACGGGACCGCGATCGGCGACCCCGGCTGGTTCACGGTCACGAATCTGCCGACGTTGCACACTTACTGGATCAAGGGGTTCAAGGACGATAACTTGAATGGGATTTGCGATGCACGGGAGTTACAGAATTCATACGCATCCAATCCTGTCTACCTCTCCGGCGATACGGACAACGTCGATATTACTTTGGAACCCGACAGCGATTCGGACGGCATGCCGGACTGGTGGGAGATCGAGCATGGCTTGAACCCCAGCAATGCGATGGATGCGGCGTTTGATCCGGATCAGGACGGAGTGCCCAATCTGTACGAATACATCTACAACACCGACCCGCACGATGGTACTGGCACCAATGTCCCGCCGGCCACCATCATCGTCACAAATGGCATGACAATTCAGGCCGCCATCGATGCCGCGGGCCAATACGGAATCGTACGCCTCCCGGACGGAGTCTATTCCGGACCGAGCAATGCGGACTTCACCATACCCAACGACCGGCATGTGCTCATATCCTCGCTGAACGGTCCGTCCAAGACCATCCTCGCGCAGGAAGACGACGATCAGATCACTTCGTATTACGGGTATCCCGTTCTTGATGGCTTAACGATCGAGGGCAAGCTGAGCGGAGACTCCGGTGTTTCAATAACCGGTGATAGTTGGAATTCGGCGTGGATGATCAACTGTGTCTTCGCCTCCAACACGATTACCAGCGGCTCCGGCGAGATTTACGTGTCTGGGGGCAATGTTGTGTTCGATCGCTGCCGATTCCTGAGCAACCGAGGCGGTGTTATCGATGCCAACGGTGCCAATTTATTTTTCGCGAACTGTGCTCTTACACGCAATGCATGCGCCGCCTCGCCAACATTCTTCCACGACAGCCAGTTTGCCCCCGCGGTCTTCCTCGACAGTCAAGTCGCCATGCTGAATTGCACGGTAGCTTCCAACGAAAGCACATTGGATTGGGGATCTGCGATCTATCTGTGGAACTCGTTCCTGAGCCTGACGAACTGCGTGATTTGGGGAAATCAGTCTTTGGCGATAGGGTGCTGGACGAACAGCGCGGCGACAGCAAGCTTCTGCGTGCTTCAAGATGACGTCGACTTTCCCGGTGAAGGCAATCTCTGGACAGATCCCCGCTTGGGAGTTGATGGCTGCCATCTTCTTTCCAACTCACCGTGCATTGACGCCGGAACCGACGTGGACGCGATGCTCGACATCGATGGTGAGCCGCGACCCGTGGCCGGCGATCCCATCGACATCGGGGCCGACGAGTACCGCGACTCGGATCACGATGGCCTGCCAGATTGGTGGGAGATGCAGTATTTCGGCACTCTGTCGCGTGACGGGACCGGCGATTACGACGGGGACGGGCTGACCGACCAACAGGAGTATGACCTGGGAACGAATCCGTCAAACCCTGACACCGATGGCGACGGTTTGTCGGACGGCGCAGAGGTGAACACGTACCTCACCAACCCGAGTAATCCGGACAGTGACGGGGACGGCCTGCCGGACGGCTGGGAAGTGAAGTACGGCCTGAATCCCCTTTCCGCCGTGGGCGCCGACGGAGCCGGTGGAGATCCCGACGGCGACGGCTTGGTCAACGCCGACGAGTACTTGGCCGGTATGAATCCGATGAACGCGGACACCGACGGCAACAGTGTCCCGGACGGGCAGGAAGATGCCGCGCCCAGAACCGTGTCCTTCTGTTTTCAATCCGGTCCTAACGGCTCGACGTATTTTGTCAGTCAGAAGGTAGCCGAACAGGGCACGGTGTACGGTCATTTGTTCAACATGCAGCCGACCACCCAGCAGGGGGCGGAGCAGGGAGTGGTGGCCACCAATGAGCCCTACGCGACGGATGCCGTGCACTACAGCAGCGGAACCGACACATATGCTACGCTGTGGAGGGGTGGCCCACATACACTTTCCATCTATCTCGATACGTATGTGGGTGGGGGTCACGAATTTGATTGTTGGACATACACAGGATCCCTGAAGTTCTATCGCGGCTACATGTCCAGCGCACATGTCGTCGCATTTGATGGATTTTCAACGACAACCCATCTCTGCACCACGACGGACATGACCGCCATTGCTTGGACAAACTGCGTCGATGGAAACGGCGGCGGGGGCTGGGTCCGGATCGACGTGGACTGGTGGCCCATGGCTCAACTCGGTGCATGGGCTGATATTGTTCCAGACTTCAACCATGACCGAGTGATCGACGACTCGGACCGGAATCAGGCCACCACGTCAACCCCATTCCGGTTCTGGGTGAATGATGATCATGATATTTCGCCGACCAACGGCGAAGACTGGCCTGGAAGCTCCACTCCCGACGGCGCATCGAATCGTGTTAACAGCGTTCGCGACCTCGTGGATTTATTCCCGGTATACCTGGACTTGGCCAATCTGCTATCGCAGGTCCCAATGAACCAGATCACAGTGGTTCTCAGGCAGAACGATGATGCGCTGAAATTCTTCTATCCCGGCCCCGGTCTTACCAAGGATCAAGCCGGGAACTACCTGACGGACAAGGAAACGGCGGAGAGCTGTGCATACCAACCGGTGACACAAATCACGTCAAATGGTATCACCTTGGGTGAGGGGGTCTTGCAGGCAATCAAGGAGGAAGGCAAAGGCGTAGTCCTGATTGAAGCTGTGAAGGAGACCACAAACCCCCTGGTGTTGGAGGTCCGTGGCTCTGATGGTCAGGTGCTGGCGTCCAAGGAACTGCCGCTGAGCATATCGGGGGTCACAAACATGTTCCGATATCTCAACTTGCGCCCGGTGGCTGGCGATACTCAAGGCGGCGGTGCCAGTCAGACAAACGAGCCCCCGAACAATCCAGATTTCGCGTGCAACGGCAAGCATGTGGTGTTCATCCACGGCTTCAATGAGAATACGAACGAGGGCCTGGGCAACATCTGCGAAACCTTCAAGCGATTGTACTGGTCGGGGTCCAGGGCGAAGTACACAGGGGTGGCGTGGTATGGAAATGCAGGCCCGTCGGCAGCTTATTATCACACCAATGTGATTAAAGCCTTTCAGACGGCATCTAATTTCGCTGACTACGTGGGTTCACTTTCGGGTGAGGTGGATGTTATTGCGTTCAGCTTGGGAAACGTGGTAGTGGGGAGCGCAATCCAGGATTACGGCGCGAATCCAAGCAACTACTTCATGCTCCATGCCGCCGTCACGCGGGAAGCGTATTGGACGAATGATCAATACGATGCCAACATGGTACAAGTTGATTGGCGTCCTTATACGGATCGACTATACGCGAGCAAATGGTATCAGCTCTTCCCTACGAATGATGGTCGTCATCACCTTACATGGGCGGGCCGCTTTGCCTCAGTGACGGGTCCTCGGCTGTACAACTTCTATTCGAGTGGAGAGAACGTGCTGTCGAACTTGGAGGATGGCGGTGTGGGATTCCAGCAGTTCTTGGACGATATCTTGAAAAGCAGGAATCTGTATGTCTGGTGTATTCAAGAGCTGTGGAAAGGGCGACACGACGACTCGTGGGGTGGGAGCACATACGGGGGTTGGGGCTTTAAGGGATGCTACGATTGGGATACGAACTATTGTGATGAGATGTATGATCCGCAGTCGAAGTTACCAATCGGGTACAGCCATTATTCTGCTGACGAGGCAGTCGGTATACTAGATGATTCGTTAGTGGTCGAACCATTCTTCGATCGCGGCGGTGCCATCATGGCTTCGCTATACGCGGATCCCAACGACAGCAATGGTGAAGGCAGCCTCTTCGCCGTGAGCAACCAGAACCGATTCCTTGCCGAGATGATTCCCGCCCTTAGTTACGCAGCAGGAGCGAATCCCGTAAACGCGTTGGACGTATACATCGGGGGACGTAACATCAACATGCAAGGACCGATTGACAGCGGTGGCCTCCAGAATGGATGGCCCTCGGAAAGAATGGGTAGTTGGTCAGGCAATCGTTGGCTGCATGGAGATTATGTTCATGTGGCCTACGTGTACGTATACAAGTTGTTTGACAGAATATCGAAAGACCTAGGAGGCATGAACCAATGAAAGTCGTGGGGAGATTCCAAGCACTGTTGACCTCGTGTGTTCTCTTCGCCGGAAGTATTCTCACAAGCGCTGGCGATCGCCTGCCGAACGCCAAGCTGACAATCATGGTCAAGAATGAAGATGGCCGGTCACTGAAGGACATCGCCGTTTGTACCTGGTTCGATGACGGGTGTAAGCCGACTGGGCAGACGGACTCGAACGGAGTATTCGTTGCTGAAGGGGCGTGTTCGACAAAAGATATCCCCATACGAATTGCGGAAAACGGATACTACGAGTCTTTGTCAGGATACAGTTTCTCGAACTACTTGAGTGTGGAGAATGGCAAGTGGCAACCGTGGAACCCTGTAGTCACAGTGGTCGTTCGCCGAGTGGTTAATCCAATCCCGATGTACATGAAACGGCTGTCAACGGATGTTCCAGCAGTTGGAAAAGAAGTCGGTTTCGACTTGGTGGTTGGAGATTGGGTTGCTCCCTACGGAACAGGAAAGACAGCGGACGTCTTCTTTCAGGTTACTCGACGAATTACGAATTCCCGCGATTTCGAGCTTGTCGTGAAACTCAGTTACCCGCAGGTGGGGGCAGGTATTCAACAGGTCCAGACGATCACCGACAGCAGCTTCATGATTCCGCGGGAAGCCCCTAGGGACGGATACCAAAAAGAGTGGTCCAAGAAGTTGGGGTGTGAGAAGGGAACGTTCTTCAATACGGAGGAGGATCATTCTGCGGCATTTGCCTATCGTGTGCGTGTCGTGAGCGAACCGAGCGGAGAAATCAGTAGGGCGCTGTATGGTGTTATCAAGGGGAATCTGAGGGCCTCGGGATACCTGGCAGACAAGATTCACGTGGAATTCACCTACTATCTCAACCCCACGCCGAACGACCGGAACATGGAGTTCGATCCGAAGAAGAACCTATTCAAGAACCTGAAGCCGCTTGAAGGGGTAACCGCCCCCTGACACCCGTCCTAGCTGACACAGCGGTCCCCAGCGACGGTCATGGGCTCTGGTTCTTCGGCGCACCGGCCTTCTTCATGGCGCGCAGGATCTCGGTCGTCTCGCGGCGTATGGTGGCTGGACCGTCCTCCTCGCCCGCCTTGTCGATGATGTCCTTCAGCAGCGGCCGGGTCTCTTCGCCCACCGATTCCATTTCCTTCCGGCAGATGCTCATGACGCGGTCATGAATCTTCGCGTTGTTGGCCAGGGACCATTTCGCAGCGGCGCCGATCCGGAACCTCGTCGGATTATCCCGGTGCCGCCACTCCGGCAGTACGCCGATGATCTGCCGCACCCACTGCTCGTTGCCGCTGGCGAAAAAGGCGCCCCACAGGAGATCCACGTCCTCGGCCGAGTGAATCTTCCTCGCCCCAAGGTCGAACCGCTCGCTCGCCAGCAGCACATCGAGGTACTGGTGATCTTCCCCGGTGCGCGACCGTTTCTGCTCCTCCAAGTACTTCCTCGCCGCGTCGTCGTTCGACATCCAGAGCGCCATCCACGTGATCCGCCTCGGCACCTGGCTGAGTTTCCCGATGACACCGGACCACGCGGCCAGCTGGTCCGGGTTGTCGTGGAAGATCACGCTCAGCGATGCGGCCATGGGAAGCTGGGCCGATACTTTGTCCATCAGCCCGGCCTTGTCGATGAGCCGCAGCGCGGCCGGTAGAAGCTCCGGTTTCGGATACAGGTAGTAGTACTCGAACCATTCATTCAGATCATCCACGGTGCGGATGTCGGTTACGCCCGCCTCGGCCGAAGCGGCCGCCGGCGCGTTCGTTGGACCCTCTGCCGCGCGGGCAACGACCGCCGCCAACAGCAAACAGAGGCCGATAAGGAGGTTACGCATCATGAATCGCTTTCGGCCCATCCAATAGCATGTCCGCCGCACGGGGCCAACGCCGAATGGTGTCCGCCGCCCACGCCGGCCTGCAAGTTTGCTGTTCACCGTTCAGGAGGCTTCTGCTACCCTGCACCCGCAACGTTCCAAGGATATAACCATGATTCCACGATACACGCGGCGCGAGATGGGGGCCATCTGGACGGACGAGAACAAGTTTCGCACGTGGCTGCAAATCGAAGTACTCGCCTGCGAGGCGATGAACAAGCTCGGCGAGGTGCCGGCGGCCGATCTCCGTCGCATCCAGCAGCGCGCAAAGTTCAAGGTCAAGGAAATCGACCGGATCGAGGCGAAGGTCAATCACGACGTCATCGCGTTCCTGACCAACGTGGCGAAGTACGTCGGGCCGTCCGCCCGTTTCATCCACAAGGGCCTCACGAGCTCCGACATCCTGGACACGTCGCTGTCGATGCTCATGGTGCAGGCGGCGGATCTTCTTATTAAGGATATGCAGGCGGTCCGGCGGGCTGCGGCGGCGAAGGCGCGGCAGTACAAATTCACGCCGATGATCGGCCGCACCCATGGCGTCCACGCCGAGCCGACCACGTTCGGCCTGAAGATGGCGCTGATGTACGACGAGTTCGGCCGGGCGCTGGAGCGGCTGAAAGCGGCGCGCGATATCATCCGCGTCGGCCAGCTGTCGGGCGCCGTCGGCACGCACGCGCATCTCGATCCTTTCGTGGAGAAGTACGTCTGCACGAAGCTGAAACTGAAGCCGGCCGCGATTTCCACGCAGATCCTGCAGCGCGACCGGCACGCGGAGTACATGGCGGCGCTGGCGCTGGTCGGCGCATCGGTCGAGCGCTGGGCGCAGGAGTTCCGGCACCTTCAGCGGACGGAAGTCCACGAAGTGGAAGAGTTTTTCGGCGAAGGGCAGAAGGGTTCGTCGGCGATGCCGCACAAGAAGAACCCGATCCTCGGCGAGCGGCTGTGCGGCATGGCGCGGCTGCTGCGCGGCTACGCCATCACGGCGATGGAGAACGTGCCGCTCTGGCACGAGCGCGATATCAGCCACTCGTCCGCCGAGCGGGTGATTGTGCCCGACGCCACGATTGCGCTCGATTACATGCTGGCCAAGCTGGAGTTCATGGTCCGCAAAATGCGCGTGTATCCGAAGCAGATGCAGAAGAACCTGGACCTCACGCACGGGCTCATCCACTCGCAGCAGGTCCTGTTGCTGCTCACGGAGAAGGGCGTGGCCCGCGACGCGGCGTACAAGATCGTTCAACGCAACGCCATGCGCTGCTGGGAAACGGGCGAGGACCTGAAGGCACTCCTGTTGGCCGACAAACAGGTGACGGCCAGGGTCCGCAAACAGGATTTGGATAAGGCGTTCGATCTGGCACGGCATTTCAAGGATGTGAAGCGGACATTCAAGGTGCTGGGACTGTAGAGGATGTCATTTGTCCTTGGTCCTTTGTCATTGGAGTTTTTGAACTGCAGGGATAAATCGTTGTGGGCACGGTGGGTTTTGAACAGCTTTCGGTGTATCAGCTCGCGGAGAAGTTGGCGGATCACATCTGGAAAATCGTGAAGCGTTGGGAGACGTTCGACCGGAACACGGTTGGGGGACAACTGATTCGCTCCGCGGATAGTATTGGCGCGAATGTGGCCGAAGGAACGGGGCGCGGCAGTTTCCAGGACAACCGCCGTTTCATCCGGATTGCGCGCGGATCTCTCTACGAGACACGGCACTGGCTTCGGAGAGCTTATCACCGGAAGCTGCTGACCGCGAAGGAAGTCAACAGTTTGAAGCCTATTGTCGATGAATTGGGACCGAAGCTGAACGCCTATTTGCGGTCGGTCGGAACAACTTCAAAATCAACGGACTAAGGACAAAGGACTAATGACCAAGGACAAACACTCCTCCGCTTACGCCTCCGCCGGCGTGGACATCGACGTCAAAATGCGCGCGCTGCGCCGCGCCAAGAAGAAGATCCAGGCGACCTTCACGGCCGGCGCGGTCGGCGAGATCGGCTCGTTCGGCGGGCTGTTCAAATCGCCGGGCGCGGACATGCTGCTGGTGAGCAGCACGGACGGCGTCGGCACCAAGCTGAAGGTCGCGCACATGACCGGCCGGCATGGCACCGTCGGCCAGGACATCGTCAACCACTGCGTGAACGACATCCTCGTGCAAGGCGCCGAGCCCCTGTTCTTCCTGGATTACATCGGCACGTCGCGGGTCGATCCCGGCGTGCTCGCGGAGATCATCGACGGGCTGTGCATCGCCTGCCGGCAGAACGGCTGCACGCTGATCGGCGGCGAGACCGCGGAGATGCCGGGGCTCTACCCGGAGGGCGAGTATGACCTCGTCGGCACGATCGTCGGGGCGGTCCGCAAGGACAGCGTCATCACCGGCGAGAACATCCGGCCCGGCGACATTCTCATCGGGCTGGAGTCGAGCGGCCTGCACACGAACGGCTACTCGCTCGCCCGCAAGGTGATCTTCGGGCTGGCCGCGCTGGGCGTCGACGACAAGTTCCCCGGCACGCGCAAGACGGTCGCCGACGTCCTACTGGCGGTCCACCGGAGTTACCTGAAGCCGGTGAAAGCGCTGATGGGCCATGTACCGGTTCACGGGCTGGCGCACATCACCGGTGGCGGATTCGTGGACAACGTACCGCGAATTCTGCCGAAGAATACGTGCGCCGTCATCGATCGCGCGACGTGGACCGTGCCGCCGCTGTTCCAGTTCATCCAAGACGAGGGCCGTGTGGATTACGACGAGATGTACCGCGTGTTCAACATGGGCATCGGCATGATCGTGTTCGTCCGCGCCGAGGACGAGAAACGGGCGATGTCGGCGCTCGCCGATGCGGGTGAAAAGCCGCGGGTGATCGGCTGCGTGGAGAAGGGCCGCGTGCCGGTCAAGCTGCTGAACTGAAACCACGAATGCACACGAATTAACACGAATGTACTCGAACCAAGGGCAGCCGCTGATGCGGAAGGGATGGGGAACTGATAACACCGCGATTCTCTATCAGAAGGAAGTCTACGAGATTGTCGGAACCGCCATCGAGGTCCTGAATGAGATCGGACATGGTTTTCACGAGAAGCCTTATGAGAATGCCTTGGTTGTCGAATTCGGCATCCGCGGTATTCCCTTCCGACAGCAGCCGTCGTTCGATATCAAGTACAAGGGTCGGAAGATTGGGGAGTACATTCCGGATCTGATCGTCTTCGACTCGATTGCCGTAGATACCAAGGTTATAGAAACCATAACCGACAGAGAACGCGGCCAGATACTTAACTACCTGAAGGTGTCCGGCCTGCGGGTAGGCGTGATCCTGAATTTCGCCAAGGCAAGACTGGAGTGGGAGCGACTGGTTCTCTAGATTCAGAAGTCTGTTTTCATTCGTGTTAATTCGTGTCCATTCGTGGTTGAATTCGAGGTGACTATGAAAATTCAAAGAGCGCTGATCAGTGTTTCGGACAAGACCGGGATCGTGGACTTCGCCAAGGCCCTGACCGGAATGGGCATCGAGCTGCTCTCGACCGGCGGCACGGCGAAAGCGCTTCGCGACGCGAAGGTTCCGGTGAAGGACGTTTCCGAGTTCACCGGCTTCCCGGAAATGCTCGACGGGCGCGTGAAGACGCTTCACCCGAAGGTCCACGCCGGTCTGCTGCACCTGCGCGGCAACGCGGAGCACGAGGCGACAATGAAGAAGCATGGGCTCCTGCCGATCGATCTCGTCTGCGTGAACCTGTACCCTTTCGAAGCCACGGTCGCCAAGCCGGGCGTGAAGTTCGAGGACGCCATCGAGAACATCGATATCGGCGGACCGTCGATGCTGCGGTCGGCGGCGAAGAATCACCGGTCGGTCACTGTGGTCACCGACCCGGCGGACTACCGTCGCGTCCTCCAGAGCATCCAGGAAAACGGCGGCGACACGAGCGAGGAGCTGCGCCGCGAGCTGGCCCAGAAGGTGTACGCTCGGACGGCGCAATACGACGCCGCCATCGCCTCGTACCTCGCGGGCCAGCTTCCGGAAACCGAAACGGCGAGCCGCCCGATCGTGCTCGCGTGGTCGAAGGGCTCGCGCCTGCGGTACGGCGAGAACCCGCACCAGGAAGCGTACTTCTTCCGCGACGCGTCATCGCCCGAGGCGTGCATCGCCTTCGCGGACGTCCTGCACGGCAAGGAAATGTCGTACAACAATTATGTCGACGGCGATGCGGCGCTGGAAGCCGTCAAGGAACTGGCCGGCAAGCCGGCGGCGGCGATCATCAAGCACACCAATCCCTGCGGCTACGCCACCGGCGCGACGCTCGCGGAGGCGCTGGAAGCGGCATGGGCGGGCGACACGGTCTCCTCGTTCGGCAGCGTCATCGCCGTGACGGTGAAGGTGGACCTCGCGGCCGCGGAGGTGCTCAAGGGCCGATTCGTCGAAGCGCTCATTGCGCCCGAATTCGCGCCCGACGCCCTGGAGTTCCTGAAGAGCAAGAGCAAGGACATTCGCCTGCTGAAACTGCACAAGCCGGTTGCAACGGCCCTGCCCGGCAAGATGATTCGCCAGGTCAACGGCGGGCTGTTGCTGCAGGACCGCGACGCGGACGAGCCGGAGCAGTGGTCCGTCCCCACGGAACAATCGTTCCCGGAGGAAAAACGCGCCGTCGCGCTGTTCGGCATCAAGGCCTGCAAGCATGTGAAGTCGAACGCGATCGTGATCGTGCGCGAGTATAAACCGAAGTGCTACTCGCTCCTCGGCATGGGCGCCGGCCAGCCGAATCGCGTCGACTCGCTCCGCAAGCTGGCGGTCTCGAAGGCCCGCGAGAACATCGGGCTGATCCAGCAACACGGCACGCAGTACGGACAGAACCCGAAGGACATCGAGATGAATGTCATGGGGCAGAGCGTACTCGTGTCCGACGCCTTCTTCCCGTTCCCGGACAACATCCATGCCGCGGCGGAAGCGGGCATCCGTTACATCGTCCAGCCGGGCGGGTCGAAGAAGGACGAGGAAGTGATCGCGGCATGCGACAAGTACGGCATCGCCATGGCCATCACCGGCGTCCGGCATTTCCGGCATTGAGGGGTGTGTCGCCTATTGCCCCCGTCCGCGTCGTTCAAATCTCCCGAAAACGCCCGTTGAATTTTTCCGGAAAGCATCGAGAATAAGGCAACGGGTGTTTTGTATGGAGTCGACGCACAGTTCAGCTGAGCGAAAGCCGCATGTGGTCATTGTCGGCGCCGGATTTGGCGGCCTGCGCGTAGCGCGCAAGCTGGCCAAGGCGCCCGTCCGCATCACGCTGATCGACAAGAACAACTACCACCTGTTCCAGCCGCTCCTCTACCAGGTCGCGACGGCGGGGCTCGGTCCATCGGACATTGCTCATCCCGTCCGTGCCATTCTGCAGGACCAGAAGAATTTTGACATGTGCCTGGCGGAGGTGACCGGCGTCGACTTCCGCAAGCAGCTTGTGCGCACGGCCGCGGCCGAGATTTCGTACGACTACCTCGTCCTCGCCGTCGGGGGCGAAACCAATTACTTCGGCCAGCCCGCGCTCGCGGACCGCGCGTTCGGCCTCAAGGACATGGACGACGCCATCCGGATCCGCAACCACGTGCTGTACATGTTCGAGCTCGCCACGCAGGAGGAACGCGCCGACGTCCGGCAGGCCCTGCTCAGTTTCGTCGTGGTAGGCGGCGGGCCGACCGGAGTCGAATGCGCCGGCGCGCTCTCCGAGTTGATCCGCCTCGTGCTGGTCAAGGATTACCCCGGCCTGAACGTCAAGGACGTCCGGGTGATCCTGCTCGAGGCCACGGACAAGATCCTGACGATGTTTCCGGAGCGGCTTCGAGAGCACGCGGTGAAAACGCTGCTCCGCAAGTTTGTCGACGTCCGTTTCGGCGCCATCGTGGACAACTTCGACGGGCATATGGTGAAGCTGAGAAGCGGCGAGCTC
>Ga0182011_10003306_pt1 | contig 13270 bp, 16 predicted proteins | sample 711E1DmetaG_FD_120481 | JGI IMG/M metagenome (GOLD analysis project Ga0182011, IMG submission 120481) | Permafrost microbial communities from Stordalen Mire, Sweden - 711E1D metaG | ecosystem: Environmental > Terrestrial > Soil > Wetlands > Permafrost | place: Sweden: Stordalen | collected... | reverse complement strand
TCCTCGTGCGGAGGAATTCCGGCACCGTCACCGCCGGGAACGGGCCGTACAACAGGATCTTTTTCTTCAGTACCGGGTAGGACTCGGCAAAGAGGCCGGCCCCGATCAGCATCCCGACCATCCCGCCAATGAGCGCATCGAGTGCTCCCGTCCCGACAGCACCGGCAACCGTCCCCGGGCAGTAGCCAAGCAGGGCAAACCCTGCACCGAAGATTAAGCCCCCGATCACGTTCGAGCCAAGATGGCCCTCTGCTGCATGGGAGTTCGCATACCCGTAATGTTTCAGGACAGCGAAGAGGACCATGCCGACAATGACCGCGGAGAGCATGAGCTTGAGGACCGTGAAGTTGGTCAGCAGGAGCTGCCCCTCGATCACCCCGTAATCGGTTGCCCCTCCTTTCTGGAGGAGGAAACCGAAGCAGATACCGGTAAGGAGGCCGAGCACGACCTGCACACGCCGGCTGCCCCGGATCGCTGCAAGGGAGGTCATACAAGCACCCCGATGACCCGGAAGATGAGCATCGCAACCGCAATCCCCCCGGCAAAGAAGCAGGCCGCCGTGACCATGCTGGCAAGCGAGAGCTGGATCGACCCGCTGATCCCGTGCCCGCTCGTGCACCCCCCGGCCCACCGTGCCCCGAAGCCGAGCAGGATTCCCCCGGCAAGGGCAACGATAACACGAAGAACGGCATCAGTGCCGAAGACCGAACCCCAGAGTGCCGGTACCCAGACGATATGAAAGGTTCCGGAGATGAAGGAGGACACAAATGCCCCAATGATGATCCCGGGTATGATCATGAATGCCCAGTCCACCTGCGGCACGATCTCCCGGTAATACTCGTTCTGTTCAGTCTTTTCCCGGTTGATCAGGATACCGATCAGCCCCCGGGCCTTGATAAACGCCAGTGAGCATCCGAGCGGCCGGTCTGCCAGTACGAGCGCGAGGCAGCTCAGAATGCCGATACCGGCTCCCGCAAGATAAGGCGACCACACTGCCAGGGTAAAAAATTCAAACATAATCCATCCTCTCTCTGCTGTCAATAAGTTGTGATACATCGTACTCACGGCGTGAAGGTAAAAATGTGCGGGCTGTGCCATGCCCCGGTACTGCCAGGAGCGTACGGCATCATACCGTGTACATATCCTTTTTATCCGGACAGAACAATACTACACCGTGAACGGGACCGGCCGGTATTCCACCGGTCACTTTGTCATCACAGGTGAATACATGGATTTTAGCAACATGCTTGGCGATGCCTTTTCCTACACAAAGGAAGGTGTCCTGGGAAACACGAACCGATGGCTGAAACTGATCCTGGCAATTATATGCCTCGGTCTTCCCTTCAACGGGTACCTCATGCGGGTATACCGGGGGGCCACCCCTGCGCCGGAGGTGGATCAGTGGGGAAACCTTTTTGCTGACGGTCTGAAACTGCTGGCCGTGGGGATTGTCTATGCAATCCCTATCCTGATCCTCTGGGTGCTCATCTACGCCAGCATATTCCTGGCGGTATTCAGCGGCAGCATGGATGAAAAAGCAATGGCTGCCTTTGCACCGAACCTTATCCTGATGATGCTGTTCTATATTGTGGAGATCGTTATTGCGGTTTTTTTACCGATCGCGTACATCCGATTTGCCCGGACCGACACGTTTTCCGAGGCGTTTAACTTCAGCGCCATCATTGAAACAATCGGGAAGATCGGCTGGCTCAATTACATCGTTGCCCTCATCCTCGTATCCCTTGTTATCGGTATCCCCATCTTTATCCTGATCATCGGGTTCATCATTATCGGAGGTATTTTCCTGTTCCTGCTGAAAGGCGCCGGTGTTTTTGTATTCCTCGGGCTGCTTGCGCTGATGGTCCTCCTTATCCTTATCCTTGCCCCGCTCTTCGGGGTATTCCAGGCCCGCTACATGACCCGTGTGTACGACTGTGCTGCTCCGGCTGGAACGGAACCATAATTTTTTTTTGATCCTGCGATTTTCCGGATTGCATCGGATTTTCCTGAAGCCGGGATCCAACCAACAGGCTGACAACCCCCGGCAGCATACCGGTTAGTCAGGATATCCATGGATCTTGACTCTGACCTGTCGGCAATGGCCCGCTCCCTCGGGGCGGATTACTACGGTGTTGCAGACCTTGACAGCGCACAGGAGTTCATCCGTGCGCAGGGGGGCGACCGGGTTGCCCGTTACCCCCGGGCTGTGGTTATGGGGATCGGGCTGCTGGATACGCTTGTCGACATGGTGGAAGACCGTAATGACCGTACCGGCGCTGCATTGTACCGTCACAACAGCTATGATATTGTCAATGCCGCACTGGACGGGATGGCCCTGCGGGTGGCAAATACCATCCAGCGCGAGGGGTTTCGGGCCCTGCCCGTACCTGCCTCGAAACGGGCGAGTGACGAACGGATAGCAGGAATCTTTTCCCAGAAACTGGCAGCGAACCTGGCCGGCCTCGGCTGGATTGGCAAAAGCTGCCTGCTCGTCACCCCGGACCATGGCCCGCGGGTGCGGTGGATTGCCGTACTGACCGACGCACCGCTCGCCCCGACCGGCACGCCAATGAAACCCAGGTGCGGGGAGTGCACGGCCTGCGTTGACATCTGCCCGGCCCATGCCTTCACCGGCCGGCCGTTCCGTGAGGACGAGCCCCGCGAGGCAAGGTTCGATGCAGCTGCCTGCGACCGGTATTTCAAAAAGCTCGAGACGGGCAGCGGTCCCGTTGTCTGCGGACTCTGCCTCTTTGTCTGCCCGCACGGGAGAAAGAAACAGCACCAATCTACCGGAAAAGTCCGGAAATAAAAGAGAGAGAAAGAGGACAGACCCCGGGAACGCCCCGGGACAAGAGCCCCTTTTTTACGGCGTAACCACCGTATCGGACGTGGCGATCCAGACAAGGACTCCGTCCTCGTACCGGTAAATGGTGTGGTACCGCTTCCCGTCAAGAGCAATGATCTTATCGGGGTTCGTTCCCATATAGCGGTTGTCCGGGTAGATGAAGAATGGTTTTAAGGTCACGTTCGATCCGCCCATTCCGCCGGCATTATACGTATATTCCTGGCCGTCGGGATATCGGAGGATCACCTGCACCGAATGGTACACACCGTCATTGACCTGGACCTTTCCTGTAAACTCGTACACGTCCCCGTTCGACGGGTCGAGCCCGAAGTGGTCGACCTGGATCCGGGCAACTTCATCAACAGGAAGAGCGGTTATGAGGGTCGCTGGCGTGAGCGGGGTTACGGGCTCCGGCGTCATCACCGTAGTCTGCGGGGTCGGACCGGTGGTCGCGGTGCAGCCGGAGAATACCGCCAGCCCGGTGAGGAGAAGGAGCGTAAGAATGAAGGTTGTTTTCAGGTTCATCACTACCGGTTGCCCCGGGGAATTATTGAACATTGCGTTTGCGGGATGGTGCCCTGGGGAAACCGGTGAAATTCCACGCCAGGAGAATCACTGCTGCCGTACCGTGGGCCGGAACCAGGAGGATACTACCGTTTCCGGAATGTTACGTTGGACCCGTCTCAACGCTTACATAAATTTACTGAGGACGTGTATCAGCGCTTACAGACGTTTACGCTGGAAGGGTCTTAACGCTTATAGACGTTTACGCTGGAAGCGTCTCAGCGCTTCCAGACTTCCATGCTCGACATAGACGGGCCATGGTAAGTGACCTCGGCAACCGTGAATACCAGGACTACGAATTCGGGGTTGTCCACCGATTTGAAGAACTGGGCGAACATCGGGTTCCAGTACTTCTTCTTGGTCGGGATGTCCTCGTGGATCTCCGCCTTTGCCCGAAGTTCCACGTACGGATCGGTGAACTCCTTTCCCGACCAGATCGCAATCGCGGTATCAGGGTCCTTCTTCAGCTGGGCGACCTTGGTCGAGCTCTTCATCGTGCCACCGACAAGGGTCATGTCGGGAAAGCCCGTCAGGACCATGAACCGGACCGCGGGCTGCTTGCCGTCAAGCGTGGCGACCGCTGCCGGGTGGGGGCCGCGGATCACTTCCAGGATCTTCTCCTTCAGTGCCATGCTGCATCCTCAGCACTCCCGGGATATTACCGCTGCGATAGTACCAAAACGGGATGGAGCGGTCCTCTCCGGCGTTTGTTTCACCGTTCCCTGTCCCGCCGATCACTTTCACCCGCCGCCCGCAGAGTCCTGATACCATGGGCATGCGAAGGGTAGCTCATGCAAAGCCAGTACACGAGCTGCCGACTCACCTGCCACCGGTGCAGTCATGCATGGACCTACATGGGAATCCGTCTGGCCAGCCTGAACCGGTCGGCACGGCGGCCGGTAAAGGTCCAGTGCCCGAAATGCAAGGCACGCGTGGCAATGGAGCTCCGGAATGCGATATAGGATGGGGGATAACCGGCGGGAGTGCGGAGATGCCGGCAAACCAGAACATCGATATCCCGCTTAAAACAATATTGTCTGACAGGGGGGGTACCCCCCACCTCCTCCCCATGCAGGCAGGGGGGATGGTACCCCTCCGGAAAAATAATGAAGGGTTAATACTCCCTGCCTCCCAAATTCTTTGCGCGTACCCCTGCCTGCAACAGCCTATCCCGCAAAAAATCCCGCCAAATCCCCCGGAATAATCGGGGAAATAACCAGCCCCGGATTAAAAAACAAAACCGTCCGGAACCGTCCCGGCATAAACCATACCTATCAGAACAATTAAAAAACCCTCGGATTTTCGCATCCCTTATACTGCCGGAAATGCAACAGGGATCCAAACGGCACACGCCGGATTTGGAGCCCATACCATGAAAATCAATACCATTTTCTGCATGGGCCTGCTCATGCTCGGGCTGCTCTGTATAATTGGCATCGCAGCGGCACAGCAGGACACCTCAGGGACAGACACCGCGGGAATCGTACTGGCCGATGACATCCAGCCATACAACGGCCCCATCGGTGCCGACAGTCCCCTGTACGGGCTGAAGCTCGCCCTGGAAAACGTGGACGAATCCTTCACGGCCAACGAGACCGAGCGGGTTGACAAGGAGATGGACCATGCCCAGCTCCGGCTTGCGGAAGTGCGCCGGGCGCTCGATCTAAACGAGTCCGAGTCCGCACAGGAAGCCCTCGATAACTACTGGCTGAAGATGAACCTCACCAACACAACCATCTCCCTGTGGAATTCCAACACCACCGGGCTCCTCCATGCACAGGAGATGATTGCCAGGCACCAGTTCGTTCTCGAACACCTGCTGGAACTCCATCCCAACAACACCGGTCTCGAGCGGGCATACAACAACAGTATCTGGCTGGAAGACCGGTTTGCCAACAAGACTGACATGTGGATCAACCGAACCATCGACAAGGACAACAGGACCATCTTGCATCTGATTAACCGCGAAGACACGGATCGGGACCACCATGGCTGGCCGGGCATGAACACCTCAGTAAACGAAACGCACCCCTGGCCGAACTGGACACCCCCGTCGGAAAAGCATGACTGGCCGAACATCAACGAGACGGAGAACAGGACAATCCCCCAGCCAAGCTGGACGCCGGCATCAGGACACGTGTACGGGTGGGAGAAGAACGGGAACAACCAGACACCGGCCATCCCCACTTCAGGAAACGGATGGCAGCAGGGCCAGGGCCACCAGCAGAACGGCAACAGCGACAACCAGGGTAAGGGAAATCCCCACAATAAGTGATCTTTTCAACAAGCAGGATCCGGTTGGTACCGGATACCATTTTTTATATGCGGGTGTGATAGTATTCTCACAAAAGGTGGCCGATGAATCAGGCAGGGCGGTTCTCTGTTCTTGTACTTGCAGCACTCATGCTCTGTTCAGCGGCAGCCACGGCAGCAGCAACACCGGCATACACCACTACTTACACCATCGCCGTGCAGGAAGACGGTACCGCAGTCTGGCAGCTGGAATACCGCACCCTCCTTGCATCGGACAGCGACATTGCGGCGTTCGACAACTATACCCGCGACCTCCCGTCCGTCTACCTGCCGCAGGTGCAGGACCTCATGCAGCGGTCTGCGATGCAGGCATCGGTCGCTGCCTCCCGGCCCATGGCCATCAGCAACGTGACCGGTAACACCGTGGTCCAGACCTCCCCCACAGGCAGGTACGGGGTCGTCATCTACTCGTTCAGCTGGTCGGGGTTTGCAAAGCCTGACGGTACCCTCGCGGTCGGCGACGCATTTGCCGGCGGGCTCTACCTTGACAGGGGCAACACCCTTATCCTCCGGTACCCCTCCGGCTGGACCGTGACGGAGGCCGAACCGGCACCCGACGACCAAAGGGACGACCTTGTCTGGTATGGCCTGCGGACATTCGGTCCCGGGGAGCCGCGGGTCACGCTCGAAAAACCCTCGTTCCCGCTCGTGCCGGTGATCGCCGCGGTCATCCTCATTTTTGTGGTACTGGCGGGGTTCATGGCATACCGGACCCTGAAATACCAGGACGTGGAGGAAGAGCCGGAGGAACCAGCAGCCCCCCTGTCCGCAGCGGAAGAGGCTGGCCTTGAAGAGCGGATTATAAAAATCCTCGAAGCGGGCAGCGGAGAGCAGTACCAGTCAGCGATCGTCAAAGCCCTCGGCATCCCCAAGTCAACCGTCAGTTCATCGCTCAACAGCCTTCACGCGAAGGGCATGATCGTGAAGGTAAAGAAAGGGCGGGAGAATTTGATCCGTCTCGTGCGGGTCCGGAAATAGTGTTCGTGGCCTCACTGGCACTGATCCTTCGGATTGTGTTGCCACCCGGTTCATTCCTGTATACATTCTCCCGTTTCAGTTTCTGGGAACATTCCCAATCCCTATATACCATCCCTTGCCTTCTCAGGGATATGGCAAACATCGGACACTTCATGATCCCGGCTGACAATGTTGACCGGGCCAGGAACTTTTACACATCCCTTCTCGGATGGAAGATCGAACCGGTCAAAGCAGCCGGGGGCATGGCGGGGATTACCGAGATGCAGTACCATGATATCAGCACCGGGGCAGCCCGGAAAGGTATGTTGAGCACGGGCGGGCTCTACAAACGGCACCTGCAGGAGCCCATCCTCGATTTCGTGATGGTTGAGGACATTGAGGGTGTGGAGGCAAAGGTGGAGAAACTCGGCGGCAAAATCACGATGCCGAAGAACGCGATAAAGGGTGTCGGGCAGGTTTTAATGATCCAGGACAGCGAAGGAAATGTCATCGGTATTCTGAAGCCGGAGACGAAGAAGTAGTACCCCCACTTTTTCACCTTTCCTGTGCCTGAAGATCTCCGGATCCCTCATAATCCCAGGAACTGTGGAATGTAATACACACCCACGATAAGGAACACAGCACCGGCCGCACGCTGCATCCAGAGATTCAGGTCCTGCAGGGTTATGAGGGTCCGGCCAAGGTGCCGGGCGCTGGTTGCAAGGACGAAGGAGGCGGCAAGGACGGGCAGGGTGCTCGTAATGGCAAAGACTGCGGGGATGCCAAGTGCATCCCCCGAACGGTACGCGAGCGGCACGAGCAGGCCAAAGAAAAGGACGACATTGATCGGGCAGAAACTCAACGAGAAGAATATCCCGAGGAAGAATGCCGATAGTCCGTTACCGGGGACCATCCACCCGGACAACCGCTCCTGCTCACGGGGGAAAATACGGGGCCACTGCACCCGGGGAAAGAGGCCCAGCAGCCAGAGCCCCGCGAGGATCAGTACCGGGGCGATCAGCCGTTCGCCGTAATGCTGGAAAAAAACAGCAAGTTCCCGGGTGTTCAGGCCAAACGAGACAATCAGGAATGCGAGACCACCATAGGTCACCAGCCGTCCCAGCGTGTAGAGGCCCCCGATCAGGACGAAACGCCACCGGCCCGCGGTTTCGCCGACAATGAACATGATCGCGGCTACCGAGGTGGCGAGCGTGCACGGGCTGATGGCCATCAGCAGGCCAAGCGCAGTGGCCTCCAGCAGGGGGACTCCGCTCGTCCCGAGAGAGGCAAGGAGGTCCATGGTACTCATTCCTTTCCTGCAAGGGTCCGGTCGAGAATTCCTTTGAGGTGCTTCATGTACTCTTCATGGTCATACGCGTAGTACCAGATATCGACAATCTCGGTTTTCCGGAACCCGGTCTCATCGTTCACCCCGATGAAGAGGGATTCGGTGTAGGCACCGTACCGGTGTACGATCCCGAGGTTTGCGGGATCATTCAGGTTTACATCGAGGAAGGTGATCTTCCCTGCCGCCCGTTCCTGACTGAAATATGCCGTTACCGTCTCGTTTGCAAGAAGACTCACCTGCTCGCAGGAATCGCAGCCGGGAACCGGGTGAAAGAAGACAAGCTCGATACTGTTCACCGTGTGGTTCACCGGAACAACCGTGGGCAACGGTGTGGGGCCGGGCCGGGCCGGTGCAGTCGCTGTGCAGCCGGTGGCAAAGACAAAGGCTGCTACCGTACTCAGGATAAGTATTCCTTTCAGGAACGAGATACTGCGGAGATTTCCGCAAAGGATTTCTGCCCCCATGTATGCATCCACCCTGATCGTATCCAACGGGTTTGTTCCTAAAAAACGTTCGGATGTGCCAAAAGGAGGTGGTCGGGTCCCAAAAAATATCCTCATTACCTCCGGAAAAAGCCCTGTTTTCAAAATAAAAATCCGGGCCGGGTCCCGGGAAGCTGGCAATGCTTATAACTCCCTGATGTCAATGTCCCTCTACGGGAGCAGGAGAACCCTGGAATGTATTCGGTTCTGTATGTTGACGATGCGGCCGAGCTGCGGGAACTGGGGAAACTCTATCTTGAGATGACCGGGGACTTCTCTGTTACCCCGGCTGATTCGGCTGACCGTGCCCTCGCCATGCTCAAAGACCAGTCATTCGACCTTATCCTCTCCGATTTCGACATGCCGGGCATGAACGGCATCGGGTTTCTCACCGAAGTCAGGACCCGGTACCACGATATCCCGTTCATCCTTTTCACCGGACGGGGCCGCGACGAGATCGTCGTGGAGGCGATCGCCCATGGCGCTGATTTTTACCTCCAGAAAGGAGGCAATGCGAAGGCCCAGTTTGCCGAACTCGCCCACAAGATCCGTCAGGGTATACGGCGGCAACGGGCCGAGAACGCGCTTGCCGCGAGCCGGGACTACCTGGATAAAATTTTCATGTCGGTAAAAGCCGGTATCCTCGTTATTGACGCCACCACCCATACCATTATCGACATAAACCCTGCCGCGGCAGACCTGATCGGATTACCAAAAGACAAGATCGCAGGAAAGGTCTGCCACCGTTATATCTGCCCGGCCGAGGAGGGGAAATGCCCCATAACGGATCTCGGGCAAGAGGTGGACAACTCGGAGAAAGTCCTCATTACCGCCGCAGGGAAGAAGATTCCCATCATCAAGTACGTCACCCGTGTGGAACTCTTCGGCAAGGCCTGCCTGCTCGAGACCTTCATTGACAACACCCAGAGGAAGCGTGCGGAGGAGGAACGGATGGCTGCCTACGAACGTCTGATCCAGAACCAGGAGGAACTGCATGCCGCCTATGCACAGATCGCGGCAAACGAGCAGGTGCTTGCCGATGATTACAAAAGACTCGTGCAAAGCGAACATCTGCTGCGCGAGAACGAGGAGCAGTTCCGGTCCCTGTTCGAGTCCGCCAACGATGCCATCGTGCTTGTCACGGACGGGGCGATCACACGCTGCAACCGGAAGGCTGTCGAGATCTTCGGGTGCACCGACAAGTCACAGATCCTCGGCCATTCACCAGACGATTTTACCCCACAACTCCAGCCGGACGGCACACGATCGGCCGACCGGATCCGGGAAAATGACCGGCAGGTCCTCACCAGCTCCGGAACCTCCTTCGAATGGGTCCATTCCCGCCGGGACGGTACCCTGTTCAATGCCGAGATCTCACTCAACGCAGTCGCTATCGGAGGGAAGCCGGGTATCCTGTCAGTCATCCGTGATGTCACGGAGTCCCGGCAAGCCGAACAGGCCCTGAGGCTTGCGAGAAAGAAGCTGCATATGATGAACAACGTTTCCCGGCACGAGATCCGGGACACCATCGCCAAGCTCCTTGAACGTTCCGGGAAAGCAGAGACCGAGCCTGCAAAGGAGAAGAGGAATGCCCTGCTGCAGGCTGTCCGCAAGGATATCCACCAGCTGAAGCGGCAGATCCAGTTCACCGAGGAATATGAGGAGATCGGGATACACCCGCCGCGCTGGCTGCCCCTGCGCCAGCTGATCCCTGCCATGGAGAACCTTGAGGTCACGATCGATCCCGGACTCGACACTTTTGAGGTCTTCGCAGACCCGCTCATCGGGAAGGTCTTCCGGTACCTTGCCGAGAACACGGTCCGGCACGGGGTGCATGCAACGTATATCTGCTTTAGCTCTGAGCTGTCAGGCAAGGGTCTGAAAATTATTGCGGAGGACAACGGGGAAGGTATTCCGGAGGAGAGGAAGGCAAAGATATTCGAGTGGCGGGCGGGTGACCGCACGGGCATGGGGCTCTTCCTCGTGCGCGAGATCCTCGCAATTACCGGCATATCCATTACCGAGACAGGTACTTCCGGGACGGGGGCCCGTTTCGAGATTCTTGTACCGGAACGTGCATACCGCAAAAAAGAACCATAAGACGGAACAGGGTGTCTGCCGGCACGCTCGCATGGCCCGGGATCATCCGGCAGATTGTGCAGCAGACCCGACACCTTATTTTTCCCCGCACCCCAGTACAGGATATGCAACCCACGAGGCCCGGCACCCGTACTCCCGCACGGAAACCTGCCGGAAAACCATTCTTTCCCGCCCGACCCTCCCGGGCGGATACCTTCACCGAATCAGTCATCCGGGAGATGACCCGGCTTGCCCTGCAGCACAATGCCATCAACCTTGCACAGGGGTTCCCGGACTTCCCCTGCCCGGCTGAACTGAAGGCAGCAGCATGTAAGGCAGTCAACGAGGACTACAACCAGTATGCCATCACATGGGGGGCGCAGGACCTCCGTACGGCGCTCGCGGCACGGGTGAAACAATACAACGGCATGGCCTTTGACCCGGAGACTGAGGTTACGGTTACCTGCGGCTCGACCGAAGCGATGATGGCATCGATGCTGGCTGTTATCCAGCCCGGCGACGAGGTGATCGTGCCGGAACCGTTCTACGAGAACTACGGCCCCGATGCACAGATCTCGGGGGCAGTCCCCCGGTACATCCAGCTGGAAGACGACTTCTCGATCGATGAGGAGGCGTGGAAGGCCGCGTTTACGAAGAAAAGCCGGGCGATCATCCTCAACACCCCCAACAATCCCACCGGCAAGGTCTTCTCGCGGGCGGAACTCTCGTTCATCGCCGATCTCTGCAACGACCATAACATAGTTGCGATCACCGACGAGATCTACGAGCATATCCTGTACGACGGGAAGAAACACATTTCGATCGGGGCGCTGGAGGGCATGCGGGACAGGACCATCACCATCGGGAGCTTCTCCAAGACCTACAGTGTGACCGGGTGGCGGGTCGGATATGCGCTTGCAGGCCGGGAGATCACGTCGCGGCTCCGGAAGATCCACGATTTCCTGACAGTCGGTGCCCCGGCTCCCCTCCAGCATGCATGCGTGGCGGCGTTGTCGTTGCCGGAATCCTACTACCGCGAACTGGCGCATGACTATGACCGGAAGCGGAAGATCCTATATAATGGGCTCAGGAAGGCCGGCTTCTCCTGCCGGCTGCCTGAAGGGGCATACTACATTTTCACGGATATCGCAGAGTTTGGCATGACCGATACTGACTTTGCACGCAACCTTGTCGAGAAAGCCGGCGTTGCGGCAGTGCCGGGGTCCTCGTTCTTCCACAGCGGCGGGGAGACGAAGCTCCGGTTCACGTTCTCCAAGAAGGATGAGACACTCGTTGAGGCGTGCAGAAGGCTGGAAAAGGTTGGGAACGACTAGGCCGGGAACGGTATGAGTCGCCCCGGGTCATCACACTTCGGAATATTTATAGTCAGCCAAATGAAACGAGGGGATGAAACAGGGTAAAAATGGGTGTGGTGTGACAGATGAAAGAGCAGGCGGTACTGGTATTTACCAAAAAGGAAGAGGAGTTCGTCTCCCTCCTTGTCAGGATCGGCATGCGGAAAAATGTTGCGAAAATGCTAGTATTCCTGGCAAACACCAAAGAAGCAACGTCCCGGCAGATTGAGCGGGGGGCGGATATGCGCCAGCCGGAAGCATGCATGGCAATCAAATATCTTTCCGGTCAGGGCTGGATCAAAAGCAGGGAAGCCCCATCGGAAAAGCAGGGCCGTCCGGAGAAACATTATTCCCTGGCGGTACCCCCCCGGCAGATAATTTCGCATATCGAGAAAGTAAAAAAGAACGAGCTTTCAAGCGAACTCTCCCGCGTCAGGAAAGTGAGAGAGTATATCTGATCCAGAAGAAACCAATTTTTTCCCGGCAAAACTGCGGTGAACGGAAAGCCCCGGCATTCCTGTAGTATCTCGTAAAAAAATAAAACACGAAAAAATATCTAGAAACTGATCCAATCTCCTGATACCATGGAAATAGCGAAAAATATAGCCTTGTTCTTCCAGGCAGTATCGGTCTCGATCCTGGGACTGACATTTCTCGGTATTAAATCCGACGCTATCCCGAGAATTTTGCAGCCGCTGTTTCTCATTCCCTGGTACCTGTACGTGATTTTATTTGTCGTTTTGCTCATTCTCATCATAACGCAGAAAGATAAAATAAAGCAAATCGCGAGCGCCCCGCCAGCTCCCCCGGCATTGCATAAGGTTGACGCGGTAGCGTACCAGGGCGTAACATGGGATATTGTTGCTCCCGCCCGGCACCCGCTCGAGATGGCGGCCGACTATGCCCGGCACCTTCCCACGGTTGGCGAGGCTAAGATCCCGCCGAAATGCCCGAAATGCGGCGTTGAACTCGAAGAGAAGAAGGGCCTTGTCTACGGGCATATCTGGAGATGCGTTGCCTGTGATTTTAAAAAGAGGAACCGGGACTCATTTTACACTGAGGCAGTAAGGGCAGAGAAGATCTGGCGGGGGAGAGCCGAGACAGACGCCGCGGCAGATGTTGCAGCGGGGACAACACCGGCAATGGTTCCGAAAGAGTGACAGGGCAATTCATACCGGCAGGGGCATACCGGTTGCTTCGAGTGTTTCGTCGATCTCCCGTATGAACACCAGTTTTGCTTTTGTCGAAGGTCCTTCAGGTACGGCCCTGCATCCCGATGCATGCGAGACTGATTCTGTAAATGTCCCGATCTCGCGGGCGATCCGGA
>Ga0182011_10003304_pt1 | contig 13272 bp, 8 predicted proteins | sample 711E1DmetaG_FD_120481 | JGI IMG/M metagenome (GOLD analysis project Ga0182011, IMG submission 120481) | Permafrost microbial communities from Stordalen Mire, Sweden - 711E1D metaG | ecosystem: Environmental > Terrestrial > Soil > Wetlands > Permafrost | place: Sweden: Stordalen | collected... | reverse complement strand
GGACTGCCGCAAGCAAACTCAATTTCCCCGAAAGCGGTGTTATTTCGCTTTCGGCGTGGGTATATGCCGACACCCTTGATTCCCTGTATCAAACCATTATTTCAAAGGGCGATGAGCAATACAACCTCGAAATACTCGACAGCGCATGGGAATTCGCCGAATACGAAAACAAGTCTGGTTGGGCGATGTCGCAGTCACCAACGTCAATAATGCCTCATCAATGGGTGCATATTACGGGCGTACGGAACCAGACCGGGCAATACCTTTTTGTCAATGGTAAATGCGTCGACAGCGTAATCACCATGCTTGGCAACGGCTTCAGCCGCAACGCCGGATACGACCTGATGATCGGCAAGACAAATGGGGTTCTGATGCCAGGCTTCCCGTATTATTTCCACGGTATACTTGACGATATCAGAATCAGTAATCGTGCCTTAGGCTCCGACTGGATCAAGTTGTGCTATATGAACCAGAAACAACCAGACGCGTTAATAATATGGTGAAAAGAAACTGTTCACCTCACCCCTCGATCCCCTCTCCCGGTGGGAGAGGGGAAGGCGCGAAGCGACAGGGGTGAGGTCAAAAGTATTTGCAAAAAACCATCTTTAATGATTAATTCGATCATCATAAAAAGGAGGCAGGTATTTCTTCTCAATCAACTTTTAATCTTTTGTCAATAGCATGCCATGGGGTGCTGTTTTACACGATGCTAAGCTTTACCGTGCATGCGGCGGATTCCCCGGACACAATGGTTCAAAATACCGGCCCCAAACTTTCGGGATATACCGCGATTGAAGGCGGCCAGATCCAAAAATTGCGCTTCGCAGACGCGGGCGGTAAATTTGTGGCTGATTACAATCGAGCGTGGGTAGGGCATGCGTATCTCAATCTTTCCATATCAAGCACGATCAACGAACATTTACGTGTGATCGGCTCCATGGAAACGCGAATGTGGTATAATTCGGTTTACTACAATCCCGATCACACCGATGGGTATCCCATCCAGAATTTCAATGTCTACTTCCCAAACGCTGCCGGGATTATTTCCTTCGGCGGCAATGGAAGGCCTCGTCTTACTTTTACCATCGGCCGGTTCGAATATAAACACGACGACCAGGCGCAAAACCTTGGTGAATACCTCTTTCGGACCGGTGACTATCCGGGATATGTGATCACCAATTTCGATTTACCCATAGCCCGGCTCTGTGGACTGAAAGCCTCCTTGAATTTTACTGATTTTCTGCAGGAAGACTTGTTATTTACCACAATGCACGACATCCCCCCATTTTATGATTTTTCTATAACGTCAATGACAAAGTTTTCCCTTGGCAAGTTTTTTTCCTCCGGCGTGGGAATCTCTTTTGACAATTGTATCACCACGGTGATCCCGGAAAATTCGGTGACCCACGACTACACATCGAACGGGTACCTCTCCAGTCCCGGCGACACCGGATATTATCCGACCGCGGGAATTAAATTGCTCGCCCAAGTCATGTTTGATCCCAAACGTTTTTTCAAGTACGGTCCTTTTCTTGGTGAAAAAGATCTTCAAGTGTATGCTGAAGCTGCGGTCCTTGGGCTGCAAGATTATCCGGCAAGCGATAAATTCGATTCAACAAATAAATCAAATACCTTCGGCTATGACGATATTACAAAAAAAATCCCCATCATGTTGGGCATCGACCTGCCGACACACCAGTTCCTATCCTATTGTATTGTTCCGGCACTGTTGGCCTATGGATTGGAACCAATAGAAAACCATAAGCTGGCACAAGCAATCGGCTATGGATTGCCGGGCATTGCACTCGGCATCGGTTCATGGTTTTTGGACAAATTTCTCAATACCAATACCCGGCTCGACCTTATCGCCCTTGAAACCGAATGGTACGGGTGCCCTTACGAGGACAATTATTCCCAATTGATGTCCAACGGACTTCCAGTACCCCTTCCCCGATCAGTTTTCGCTGGATTTACCGATACGAGCGGCAATGTAAACGAAGACAATTGGAAATGGTCGCTCTACATGAAAAAGAAATTTTATAAGAACGGAGAGATCATCATGCAGGTCGCGCGCGACCATTTAAGGACTGAAATGCAAATAAAGAGATATACCGATTTCGGGGCCGCGCTTGTACGCAAAAACGCCTGGTACTGGATGGCCAAGATGAAATTTTATTTTTAAAAACTAATAAAATTTACAATGAACTGCTCACTGAGCGAAGTCGAAGTGAGCGAATGCGGGCAACAGTTCCCTTCGGCTTCGCTCAGGGAACTTTATCTGTTATTCAACCTCTACCTAACCAAGGAGAATTCGTATGAATACCGTGCATGGTAAAATATTTAAAAGAAAATGTCTGGCAGCGCTTTTGTCGTGCGCATGTTTGCTCGGAGCGACAATACCAGCCCAGGCCGCACTCAAAGCGAAATACCGCGTGACAACCGACGCCAGCCGCTGGGCAAGCGAAGTAATTACTCCGATTACAAGCAGCGCGACCGGAACGAGCACCATTGTCATCGATACGGCGACCAAGTCCCAGACCATCAATGGGTTCGGCGGTTGCTTCAATGAACATGGAGGCAAGGCGCTCAAGGCCGTTGATACAAGCCTGTCAAATAAGGTACTGCGGGAATTGTTCGATACCGTCAGCGGCTGCAAGTTTAACCTGTGCCGGATGCCGATCGGCGCGAGCGATTTTTCCATTCAAACCGCATCGCTTAACCGATGGTATTCGCTTAATGAAACCGCAAACGACACGGCCATGACCAATATCAGCATAGCCCGCGATAAAATATACCTTATCCCTTTTATCAAGTCGGCAATGGTCTACAGGCCCGATTTGAAAATGTGGGCAAGCCCATGGTCGCCACCCAAATGGATGAAGGTGAATAACGACGTGCCGGCCGCGAATTTCATCCAGACGCCGAAAATGCTCGCCGCCTATGCGCTCTATTTGTCCAAAGGAGTCAAACTGTTCCAGGCCGAAGGGGTCAATCTCAAAGGGCTAGCGGTACAGAATGAACCCTACACCAACAATACCTATCCGAATTGTTTTTGGAGCTCGGCTGAGGTCCGCGATTTTATCAAACTGTATCTTGGGCCGCGGTTCACCACCGATCAGGTGAACTGTGAAATCTGGTCGCCCACCATGAACAACGGTTCGCTCAGCGAATTTACTCCTTGGCTCAGTGATCAGGGCAGCGCCCAATATATAAAAGCGGTCTGTTTTCAATGGGAAGGGGAAAACGCGATAGCCGGAATTCACGCGGCCTATCCCAATTTGACTCTATACCAGACGGAAAACAAATGCGGGAGCCATGAAGATAATTGGGCCTACGCTGAGGACCCGACTTTTCAACAGATGAAGTGGTATTTTGACCGGGGCGCGAACGGCTTTATGCAATGGAACATGGTGCTCGACCAAACCGGCCTGAGCGCCTGGGGCTGGGCACAATGCTCCATGGTTTCCGTGGATACCACGAAGAAAACCGTCACCTTCAATCCCCAGCACTATTGCGCGAAACATTTCAGCTACTACGTTCAGCCCGGGGCGAAGAAAATCAAGACAAGCGGGACTTTTGTAAACCAGGTCGGTTTTAAAAATCCCGATGGCTCCGTAGTAATCGTCGCGAACAACAACGGGACCGGCGCGGTCCAGCTCGCCGTGAGCTTGGGGGCGTCGACAATAAACGTCTCGATGCCGCCGCATTCGTTTGACACCTATGTCTTTTATGATTCTCTGACTTCCGTGGCCGCTGGACCATCAAAAAACGGGCCTCAGCTGCATGCGACATCATTATTGAAAATAGCAAAATCCGGAAACGCCATTTCCATTGTTCCACGAGGCACTGCCTTTGATCTTCGCGTCGTGGGCGTTGACGGGCGCGTAAAGTCTTCCCTGTCATCAAAAACAGCCGATGCCCTGTATCTTCGGTCCGGAGAAATGGCACCGGGGATTTATTTCATTAAGGGAATGGTTGACGGGAAGAACTATATGGCGGCCTTGCTTATCCAGGAATAATGCATGAGAAAAAGGCACATAAAAAAGCATTTTCCTAAATTTTGGCATATATTATTTAAAATAAAGGATAAAAAAAGTATTGGTGGAGGATGTTATCCGTAATAGTACACTAATACACTTAGTCACTATGAAAAACGCTCACAATGTAACTAATATTTTTAATTACTTCGATTATCGGGAGTATCTTGACGATTGTTTTAAAAAAATTAAGAGCAAAAACCCTGGTTTTTCATTCAGGGCGCTTTCGAAGGACCTCTGTATTCAAAGCCATAATTTCTTGCCCCGAATTCTTAGGAGAGAAAGAAACCTTACGAAAGAATTCATTCCTTTGTTGACCGTCTATCTTCGCCTCGGCGCCAAGCAGGTCAAGTATTTCGAGGCGCTTGTCACCTTAAATGACGCAAAAAAAACTTCCGTCAAGGAAAAACACCTTAAAAGATTATTCGCGTTGCGGATCGCTCATGAAGAGTATAAAACCCAGGATGAAAAACTCTGTTTTTTTGACAAATGGTACTATCCGGTAATCAGGGACCTGGTCACCATCTGTGATTTCCAAGAGGATTATGCCCTATTGGCCCGCTCATGCATCCCGAATATTTCCCCGGCACAGGCAAAGAAGGCAGTGACGTTTTTGCTCTACAACGGGTTTATACGGCGCGAAACCGCCGGCCGATATGGCGCCATCGAAGCCGAAATCGCCGCGTCCCCTGAGGTGGACGCGGCGATTATTCCGAAATATCACAAGGCGACACTTCTCCAATGCGTGGATGCGATTGACACGATAAAAAAAGAAGATAGGAATTTCTCCTCAACCACATTGCTTGTTTCAAAAGAGCTCTATGAGGATTTTAAAAAGGAAATGCACCATTTCAGAAAGCGAATAGTGTCCATGACGAAAGAATGCAAAAGTCCTGAAATGGTCTGCTATACCGGGTTCCAGCTTTTGCCGCGTTCAAAGCCGCTACGGTCTTGTCGATAGATAATCCGTCTAATTTCATCAAAACACCAAAATTTCCATCGCAAAACATAAAAATTAGCTATATTATTGATGTTCATAAAAGGGTGTTTATGGCGGTATGAGCGTTAACGTTAACGTTTCATTTAATTGAAAGAGGTTTGTCTATGGTTCGAATTTTAAAACAAACATTGATGCTTGCCTGGTGTTTCTTTTTTTTCTATCCGGGGAAACTTCATGCAGCCGTGACCGACAGCATAGCGCTAACGCCGCCAATGGGCTGGAACAGCTATGATTGCTATTGCTATACGGTAAACGAGGCCCAGGTGAAAGCAAACACGGATTACATGGCCGACAGTCTTAAAAAATTCGGCTGGCAATACATCGTCATCGACTACGTATGGTCCGCGCCGATAGTGCCTGGGATAAAGTGGTCGCCAAGTCAGGACGCCAATTTTCAAAATCCGCATTTAAACATGGACCAATATGGGCGGCAATTGCCCGATACGACAAGGTTCCCTTCCGCAAAAGGGGGAAACGGATTCAAGCCTATCGCCGATTATATCCATGGTAAAGGGCTAAAATTCGGCATCCACATTATGCGAGGAATTCTCCGGCAGGCCTGGTCGGCAAATAGTCCCATCCTCGGATCAACCGCCAAAGCCAAGGACGTGGCAAATACTTCCAGCACATGCTCCTGGCTTAACCATATGTATGGGTTGGACATGACCAAAACAGGCGCACAGGCCTACCTCAATTCAATTTTAAATCTTTACGCGACTTGGAATGTCGATTTTATCAAGGTCGACGATTTGAGCAGGCCGTATTACGCTGATGAAATCGTTGGGTATCGGACCGCGATAAACCAATGCGGACGGCCCATGGTCTTCAGCACATCGCCGGGAAAAACTCCCCTTGCCCAAAGCAGCCATGTCTCACAATACGCGAACCAGTGGCGGCTTTTGGAGGATTTTTGGGACACCTGGGGAGCTCTCGACACAGCTTTCGATATTTGCGCAAGCTGGACGACTACGTTTAAAGGAGTTCCAGGCCACTGGCCGGACCCCGATATGCTTCCTTTGGGTGCATTGAATAAGTACGGGCCTACCGGCGCTAGCCCCAGGAACACGAATTTTACGCACGACGAGCAATACACCTTGATGTCGCTCTGGAGCATTTTCCGCGCCCCGCTTATATTCGGCGGTAATTTGCCGGAAAACGACCCGTTCACGAATTCGCTTCTCATGAACAGCGAGGTCATCAAGGTCGACCAAACCGGCGTAAACGCCCGGGTCATTACAAACGGCAATCTGCCAGTATGGGCATCCGACTCGCCGGATTCCGGCAATGTCAAGTATATCGCCCTGTTTAACCGCACGGAAACCGGGCCGACCACGGTATCGGTAGATTTGGCCGCTCTCGGCATGAAAAACAGCACTGTCAGAAACTTGTGGACCAAAACCAACGTCGGCACTTTTTCCACGACATTCTCTTCGCCGATCAATAAACATGGGGCGGCTTTATTTAAGCTCACGACGGTTTCGACCACGGTACAACCATTGAATCCTGGCGCGGCACGAGATCCTGGCAGCCTGTTATTAAGTAAAACGTTCGTAGCCACCGGCAATACTTTTTTAGTCCCCGCCGAATACAGGGACCTTTCACTCATAGCGGATATTTACAAAAGCAACGGCAAACTCGAACGATCGATCGGAATTAAAAACGGCACCGCGCATCTGCAAAGTCCAGGCGTTTATTTCGTGAAATTAAAAATTGCAGAGTAATCAAATCGCTTATCAAAATACTCTAAACTATGGCGATTAGCTCATCAACAAATTCAGCAGGTATACGTGCAGTCGTAGCGATTCCTCCGGTTTTTGACTTTTATTTTACCCCTCACAGATTTTCATGCCTTGGCGCTAAAATACTGTGTAATTTATTATCAAACAATGGCATAAAACCATCACTCCACATTTTTCCTGTGATGCATTTAAAAAACAAAGTCATTGATTTACCTCAGGAAATATCATATTTAAATGACCATATTATTCGGAATGAAACAGGAAAATTGTCCTATTTCACGAAATATCAACGATTTGGTCCTTCGGCTGAAGAATGCGCTGAAATCATCCACAAGGAATCTCCCGATATCTGCTTCATCAGTTCTTTTGCATTTTCATACAGTTATGAAGCATTGTCCCTGGCAAAACATCTGAAAAAACTATCTTCAAACTATCAAATCGTACTTGGTGGAGCGGGTCCAAGCTCATATCCTCTTTATTTTATTAAGGATACGAACATTGATTTTGTGCTGGCTGGTGAAGCTGAGGTTTCGATTAAGCTTTTTATCGATGCATTTATTTATAAAACAATCGGATATGAAGATGTTCCAAATCTTTTTTGGAAAAATGACGGAAAAATAAATTTTAACACTCGTCAGGTATTTTCCGATTCTAATCAAATCGATATATTTATTTCAAAAACTTACGAAACAAAGAAGTCAATTTCTTTCTCTACGTCTCTAACTCGAGGATGTAATAAAACATGCAGGTTCTGTTCAAACTTCCTCACACATGGGAATACCTTTAGAACTGTTCCTTTTGAAAAAGTTAATGAAGCAATTAAATCATTTTCATCAATTGAAATTGTGGAAAAAAAGAAAATTTTCATTAATTTTGAAGACGACAATCTCCTCCTCGACACGGAATATTTTCTAAAGGTCTTAAAATCTTTTAAAAAAGTCAATCCGGAAATTTCATTCCTCGCGGAAAATGGATTGGATTATTCCTTGCTTACGCCAGAAGTTGTTAATGAGTTAATTGATTCAGGTCTCGTTAAATTTAATCTTTCACTCGCATCAATTGATCCTGCAATCCTTGAATTGGAAAAAAGACCCCTGTTTCTTAAACATTATAAGGAAATCGTTGCAACAATAGCAACCAGAAATATTCCATGTATTACTTATTTCATCTGCGGTTTTAAAAATGACACCAAAATAAGTATCGCCCGAACCCTGGCTTTTCTTGCTAATCAACCGGTAATTATCGGTATATCGCTTTTTTATCCTGTTCCGGGCATTCATGGGTTCGAAAACCTGAAGATTTTCGATAAACTCCCGCCCTATTGCTGTAATGGCTCCTCAGCATACCCCTGGAACGGATCGCTATCAACTTCAACACTTATAACGGCCTTTAGATTAAGCAGATTTGTTAATCTACAAAAGCAAAAAATAAAATCGGAAATCGAAATCAAAATAATGAAAATGATCCAAGAAAACCAAAAATTGTATACTTTTGTAAAAGTAAATCAAAGCATTGAAATTGTTCCCGTTAAAAACAATGACCAGGAGCTTGTTGAGGAGTTTTTTAGGTCAGCCCTTTGAATCCCAACCTTCGGGCTAACCCCGAAGGTTCGCTTGCGCGGCTACTCCTGTAGGCTTGTAAGCAGGCATAGTCGTGGTGCTTCGGAGTTAGCCCGAACGTTGCCGCCTAGTGTCCTCGAAGTATTTTTAATAGTGTTATGGAATTCGCTTACAACACGGCATTGCCCATTTACCAGAATCGCCGGGAGATCATTAATGCGGTCCGAGACCATCAGGTCATAATAGTTGCCGGAGAAACAGGTTGCGGCAAAACCACACACGTGCCCCTGATGTGTTTGGAATCTCTGGGAACAAATGCCGGAAAAATTGTCTGCACTCAACCCCGTCGGATCGCGGCTATTTCTCTGGCGCGTTTTGTCTCTTCCCTTGTGCCGAATGCTCCTGAAACTATCGGATATAAAGTCCGCTTCCGCGATACGATCAAGCCTGATACCCGGATATCTTTTGTCACTGACGGAATCGTGCTGGCAGAAACAACATCCGACCCGCTGCTCAAACGCTACGATTGCATTATCATCGATGAGGCGCACGAACGGTCCATTAATATCGATTTCCTGCTTGGGTATTTACGCTGGCTTCTTCCCAAACGGCCCGAATTAAAGCTCATCATTTCTTCCGCAACGCTTGACATCCGTCTTTTTTCAACGCGTTTCAATAATGCGCCGGTCATCATGATAAGCGGGCGGCTTTTCCCAGTGGAAATCCGTTATGAACCGGTCATCGCGCTTTGGCAAGGCAGCGCAATGCGTTCGTATGTCGACGGCATAGTCCACGCCGTTGAAAGCATCGTGACCGCCGAAGAACCCGGAGACATCCTTGCTTTTCTGCCGACGGTCGACGATATACAAGAGTGCCTGAACATTCTCGTTGCAAAATACAAAAAGCGCGAGATGAACGTTTTACCGCTTTTCGGCCGCATGACGCCTGAAGAGCAGGAAAAAATATTCGTCCCCGCGCGAGGCCGCCGGATCGTGCTCGCCACTAATATTGCCGAAACGTCAATTACCGTGCCCGCCATCAGGTATGTGGTCGACACCGGGTTATCGCGCAGCGTCGTTTTCGACGGCCGCGCCGGGATCAATCGGATGCCCGTGTCCGCCATATCCCAGGCCTCGGCAAACCAGCGCGCGGGAAGGTGCGGCCGGGTGCGAAACGGCGCATGCATAAGGCTCTATTCGCAACAGGATTTTGCCTCCCGCCCCAAATTTACGACACCCGAAATCCGGCGTGTGAACTGCGCGGGCGCCCTTCTGCGCATGGCGAACCTCGGCATCAATCGTCCCCGGGATTTTCCGTTTTTACAACCGCCCTCCCCTGCCGCTGTCGAAGCCGGTTTCCGGCAATTGCGATTTCTCGGCGCTTTTGACGGAAAAGGGAAACTTACAAAATTAGGCCGCGCAATGGCAAGGCTCCCGCTCGACCCGGCCGTCGCCCGCATGCTTTTGTATGCCCATGAACATGGCGCTTTTTCGGAAGTAGCGATTATTGCCGCCGCGCTTTCCATCGATACGCTTTGGACACAGCAGCCACGGTCGAACACGGCAGACGGGCGAGAACTTTCTCCGCGCGGCTTTAAATCGGATTTTATGACTTTTGTTTCGGTTTGGCAAAGCCTCCCCCGAAGACACGACGGCATGATTTCCAGGAAATTGCTCAATGATTTCTGCCATGATGCGGGGCTCTCATTGCAACATGTCAAAGAGTGGATAAATATTCACCGGCAATTGACAAAAATTTGCGTGCGGCTCGGTCCGGCTAAACCCACGGGAACCGGAACGTATGAACAAATCCACAAGGCGCTTTTGTCAGCCTTCGCTCTCAACTGCGCAAAGCGCGAGCCTAACGGGCTCTATCGGACCGGACAAACCCACGATATAATGATATGGCCCGGCTCAAAGCTCCGAAAGGACAGTTTTCCTTGGGTGTTGTTTCACGATATCGTTGAAACTAAATGCCCCTTCGGAAGGAGCGCGGCGGTCATAAAATCCCATTGGATCGAGGACCTTTTCAAGGCCTCCTGCCGGACGCTTTATGAAAATCCACACTATGACCCGGAAACCGGCATGGTGCAATGTTTCAGGAACGTCATTTTCAACGGATTATTTATTGTCGAAAATCAACTTTTGGATTATGGTAAGGTTGTTCCCAAAGAAGCTCAGGACATTTTCATCGAAGAAGCTTTGGTCAAGGAACGCACTTTGGGCATCTATGACTTTTTACACAACAACCGCCGCGTGCGCAACTCAATTGACCTTGCCCGGCAAAAATTGCGAGACAATTCCTTGTACCGAGGTGACAAGGCGCTATCGGAATTTTACCAAGAAAGACTTCCCGGAATCGTTTGCGACCGACAGCTCCGCGGGATCATAAAACTGAAAGGCGACCGTTTTTTATTCGTTCCGGAGGAAAGGCTTCTTGCGGCTCCATACCCTAAAGAACTGGCGGAATACCCTGATATGACGATGATAGCGGGTTCCAAATTATCAATTACCTATTGTCATGCGGAAGGCGACGAGCGGGATGGAGCCATGTTCACCGTTCCGCTCGACCTGTTTCGAATCGTACCATTTACTTACTGGGAATGGCTGTTGCCCATATTTTGGCCCCCGCGACTGAAGCATATCCTTGCCCAATTGGAAATTAAGGACATTTCCGAGGTCGATTGCAACAGAATCCTAGGCCTTATTGAACCAGGCAAGGGCGGATTCATTTATCAGATGATGGAGGCCATTGAAAAAGTGTTTGCGCCAAAAAGACTTGGAAATTCGCCGGAGGCCGTGCGTATTCCCGACCATTTATGGCCGCGGGTGTGCGTCGTCGACAATTCAGGAAATGTCCTGGATTCATTCAGACCACCGGTCAATCCAACGTCGCTCCCCGTTTCCGATACAGGACTTAGGCCCGATATTTTTTCGCCGTGGTGCACGGAGTGGGAAAAAGACTCTATTGAAAAATTTGACTTTCCCGTTTTTAGGGATATCCGGCTTAAACTTCCACATCAGATAGTCCCATTCTGGGGCCTGACGGCATTATCAGCGAAAAACAATAACGTTTCCCTGCGCGTGTTTTTGTCCTCCTTGGCCGCAATTGCTTCCCACCGACAAGGAGTCACGGCGCTTATCGGCCGAGCCCTGGCTGAAAGATTGGCCTGGGCATGGCGTGATTTTTCCTCCGGATTCAGGCTTCCTCCCGAATTGCATGAAATAATTGACATAAAGGTATTCCTCGATCTCGTCGAGCCGATTTTCAACGAATTCGTGCTTGATTTCGGTTACGATGCGCCGTACGATTCCGAAACGTTCGAACTGGCCGTGCAGGCATGCTCCGGCCGGATTGGCGAAGCTTTGCAAAAGGCATTCGGTCTGGTTTCCACCTGCTTGTTGGAATTTAAAAAATGTGAGCAACTCCTGCATAAGTTTTGCGCATCTTCTGGCAAGCCGGCATTGTCCGCGTCCCGGCAAGAAGGACTGAAAAAGGACCTTGAACGCTACATGAATCTGCTTTACAAGCCCTGTCCGCCATTGAAAAGAATTACCGGCATTCCTCGTTATTTACGGGCATTCGGATTTCGTGTCCAATATGCATGCAACAAACCCGTTCGCTATGATTCAAATGTACAAACTATTCATGATTTGAAAACCTCGCTTGCCTCGATGCGAAAGATGCCGGGGGGCGCTTTTCCACATGCGGCGAAATTGCTTGACGATTTCGAACTCATGATCGAAGAATACCGCATCATGCTGTTTGCCAATGGACAAGTGCCTTTGGCTTTCCCGGTTTCGGAACAAAGGGTCGAACGCGCCCGTCAACAAGCATTACGGGCTTTGGAAAATGACCGCTTGAGGTTTTGGCTAAAAGGTGAATAACCTCTGGATGTTAAAACCATAATAGAGTGTATTGTCGGTCGCTCCGGCCATATGCCGCCTGTTGCCGATGTCATAATTATTTGAAATTGTAAACATAAACTGGTGCCCGGGAGTAGAATATTTAAGACCCGCCAGAAAACAGTTTACCTTTTTAGTTTCACTGTACAATACAGTTTCCCGGGTTCCTAAAACCGGATAATATTCCGCCAGAAAGTCAAAATTGCTGAAAATAACAACATCGAGGCCTGTTCCGAGCCCGATTTTGTTAGTCAGCCCGTTATATGCAAGGTTAATGAGCGGCAGAAACCTGCCCGCAATTGGTTCGCTTTGGAAATTTATTTCATAAAGAAGATTCTCATCCCAGAGCGTGTTTGTATCACGCATTGCCCCAAAAAACCGGACAAGCGCCTGGGTCCGCAAGAACGCCTTTGGAAAAAAAAGCGAATAGGCCGCGTGAAATGTGTATTCTTTACCCATAAATTGATATGACGTTCCCACTTCGAGTTTTGGAAATACCACATATTTAAGCCCAAGCATTACATTTGCCATGGTAATGAAATTATCCGGGAAATTCGCGGTCGGCGACCGGTAAAAGCGGTGCACGATACTCGCTTCCAGGCTTTTTGCCTCCAATTGCGTGGGCACGTCGAGGCCGGGCATTGAATTTTCGTCGTAGGCGTATAAATAAGACACGATCAGGAAACAGAACACTATCATTTTTCTTGACATTTGAAAATATCCTCCTTTTATTAAAACGCACCATGTTCAGTATCATACAAAATAACAATTCTTCGCCCCTCCACACCAAGTATTTTTTTGGCCATGTCACTTATCAGCATTCACTCCATAAGCATGGCGTTTGGCGGCCTTCCTGTCCTTGACAATATTTCCCTCGACGTCCAGAAAGGGCAACGCATCTGTCTTTTGGGCCGCAATGGCGTTGGTAAATCGACCCTTTTAAAAATCATCGCCAAAGACCTTGCGCCGGATTCCGGAACGATTGTATGTGCTCCGGGAGTTCGGGTTGCATACCTTCCCCAGGAAATGCTC
>Ga0182011_10003303_pt1 | contig 13275 bp, 15 predicted proteins | sample 711E1DmetaG_FD_120481 | JGI IMG/M metagenome (GOLD analysis project Ga0182011, IMG submission 120481) | Permafrost microbial communities from Stordalen Mire, Sweden - 711E1D metaG | ecosystem: Environmental > Terrestrial > Soil > Wetlands > Permafrost | place: Sweden: Stordalen | collected... | reverse complement strand
CTTTACCAAGTATCTGCGCATGGTATGCGTAGGCTGCGACACCCTTGAGACCGAAGAGCAGCGTATTCATGAGAGAGCTAATGTCGGCATTTCCATTGGCTGTTTCCTTGATGCCGACGGTTTCTCCCTGTTTTGTAAGCCCTTCGATGGTTGACGCCGGCTTGACAAGCACTTTACCGGCAATAAAGCCGGTATTACCGTCTTTTGCCTTGATTTTTTCCATGAGACCAGTTCGTGTCGCCACGGTGCGCTCAATCATGTCTTTAAGCCTTGCCGGATCAAAATCGACATTGGTCAGGGTATGGAAAAGCGCTTCGATGGTGAGGAAATTAGTTGCCTTGTCAATAATCCCGAATTTACGAGCTTCCGCTGCATAGAATGCAAGCTCTTCCAGCGTATATATGAGAAGGTCCTGTAGTGCCGCTACTTCCGGTTGTTTTCCGCATACGCCGACTTTGGTACATCCTTCACCTTTTGCCGTTTGTTCGCATTGATAACAAAACATATGCCCCTCCTTCTTTTATTTTTTGTGTGTATCTCATAGCATGGAATATAAAGCAGGTGGGACGTAGATACCTTGACTTAAGTCAAAAAGAAAAAAATGGCATGGAAACCGGCAGCAGCTCCCATGCCGTGGAAATCTTAAAAAGGACCGATTACGGAGTGAAGGTGGAAAGATGATAGGACAGATCTTTGTTTTCAAGCGCCTCTTTCTTTTCAAAGTAGATAAGCTTATCGGCAATTTCCCTGAGCGCTGTGACGATCTCTCTATTTGATGATTTGGTAAGGGGCTTCGATCCCTTTATGAGTTGTTTCGCTCTTTTTGATGCCAGGTGGACCAGTTCGAAACGATTTTCCACCAGATCCATACAATCTTCAACTGTTATTCGTGCCATCTCTTTTTCTCCTTATTACCCTGATCGTTTCTTTAAACTCTCTGTATGCCTTTTCAAGTTCGTCATTTGTAATAGTATACCCGAATAGAGCTTTTCTTGCAATTTCTTCTTTCACCCGTTTCATCCTGAGGTCAATTTCCTTTTCACCTCTCAGGGCAAGACGTTTGACAAGCTCCTCTATTGACGGTGGTTCAATAAATATAAGGCAAGCGTCTGAACATTGTTTTTGAATGCTCAGCGCCCCTTTCACATCGATATCAAGGATAGTGTCCTTACCTGTATTGAGGGTTTTTAATACTTCTTCTTTGGGCGTGCCGTACATGCGTCCATGGACGCTCTCCCATTCAAGAAAACTATTGTTCCCGATCATCTCTTCAAATCTTTCTTTGTTGACGAAGTGATAGTCTTTACCGTCGGCCTCGTGCGCTCTTTTTTGTCTCGTTGTATAGGAGACAGAGAAACTACTCTGCCCGTCTTCTTTAAGAAACCGGTCGATAAGGGTCGATTTTCCCACGCCCGAAGGACCCGACACGACAATTAATATGCCTTTTTTTCTCTCATCCATGTGTTGCTCCAACCGGCCCTTCCGATGATTGCTAATTGTTGCTACTCCACATTCTGTACCTGTTCCCTCATCTTTTCTATTTCGACCTTAATCTGGATGACCCGTTCATTAATATAGAGGTCATTTGATTTGCTCCCGATGGTATTTGTTTCCCGTACCATCTCCTGGATGATGAAGTCAAGCTTCCTGCCGATAGGCTCATCTGAATTCAGGGTGATTTTAAAATTATCTATGTGTCCTTTCAGACGGACGATCTCTTCAGATAGGTCAATCCGCTCCATATAAATTGCGATCTCCTGGAGGATCCTCGTTTCGTCGATTGTTGTTGTCTTAGTCGCTTCCATGATTTTTTCTTTCAGTTTTTCTTCGTGTGTTTTGATGGTATCGGGCCAGCGCGCTTCTATCTCGGAGAGGTTGGACGATATGATCTCAATCTTTGACAGCAAGTCTTTTTCGAGGATCTGGCCTTCTTTCGCGCGCTCGTTATTGAGATCAACCATGAGCACTCCGAAACAATCAATCAGTTTTTCTTCGGTTACGTTATTGTTTTCTTCATATACAAAGATGTCCTTTAGAGTAAAAATATTATCTACGGTGAGATCGCCTTTGAGCCCGCAGCTCTTCTTCAAGGCTTTAATCATCTCTGTGTACTGTTTTATTGTACTCTCATTTATCTTCGGTATGTTTATCTGCTCGCTTGATTTTTCCCATTTTACGGAGATGTCCACCTTGCCTCGCTTGATGCGTTTTTTGACAAGTTCCCGTAATTTTTGTTCGTAAAAATAATCAATCCTTGGCAGTTTAATGTTGATTTCAAGATAGCGGCTGTTAAGTGAGCGGGCTTCTCCGCTGAGCTTTCCCTCCCCGTATTCTTTTTCTACTCGTGCAAATCCAGTCATACTTTTTGGCATTTTAACACCTTCTTCAGTTGTTCCCTCCATCGGTGAAAGAGGGAGATAGTCTGTGTTTCCGCGTAGTCCGGGTAAGTCCATTCAAGGGGTCTGTAAGCCCCATTTCTATACATGAGTGTGAGATCGGCATATATGCCGTTTTTGAGACATACCCTGTGGGCGTATCCCTTTGTTGTCGCGAGTATAACATGTTCAAGGGCAATATATCCAGGGTCGATATTGATGGTTCGTTTTTCCTCTAATGCAAAAGACCGCTCCATTTCGTTTGTGGTGAGTTTAATCTCGGGCAGAATCTCTCTCTCAACAAGCGGTTCAAAGAGCACGAATGTTCTCATGAGGTTTTCGCCCATCTCCTTTTCATAGTATTTCGTGTGTATGAATGGCGCTGCCGGTATTTGTTCTGCAATGACTCCTATTGCGCAGACCAGTCCACCGATCGCCTTTCCGAGATTCTCATTTCCCCGGAATATGATGCTCGCAAACAATTTTACCGGTTGTGTTCTTTTTGCAGTTCCCATAGAATGAAATATTCCCGATTCTTTTTTTCCTTTCCCCGCGGCGATTCTATCATGTTTATCGGCAAAATACCGAGAGTTTTTCCGAATGTTTTTATGTCTTCGATGGCCCGCTCAATCTTTTCGGTATTTTTTACAATACCCCCTTTGCCTACCTCGAACCTGCCCACTTCAAACTGAGGCTTTACGAGAGAGATGATACAGCCGTTATCTTTCATGAATTGAACTGCCGCCGGCAGTATTTTTTTCAAGGAGATAAACGAAACATCGATGGTAATAATATCAACCTTTTCCCCGATATCTTCATATTTCAGATAACGAGCGTTACAATTTTCTTTCAAAACGACCCTGGTATCTACCCTCAGTTTTTCGTGAAGCTGGTGTGTGCCTGTATCAATCGCGTAGACAGAGGATACACCGGCCTCAAGAAGGCAGTCTGTGAAACCCCCTGTTGATGAGCCGATATCAAGGGCTTTTTCCCCTTTTACATCGAGGGCGAAGGCCTCAAGGGCTTTTTTCAGTTTTACCCCGCCGAAGCTCACATAGGGTATAGGATTTCCCCGTACTTCGATGGGAACATCCTCTTCAATTTTTTTATCTGATTTAGTGACCCGCTCGCTTCCGATGTAGACCTTGCCTGCCATGATGAGCAGGCGCGCCTTTTCCCGTGAGGGTGCGAGGCCCTTTCTGGCGAGGGCAATGTCTACTCTTTCTTTAGCCACGCTTTGATTGCCTTTTTGATACCTTCCCTGTCAATACCCAACATATGTCGGAGTCTCTCTTGACTGCCGTGTATGATAAACATATCAGGTATGCCCATTGATTTTACCGGTATGAGCACCCCTTGCTCAGAGAGGAGTTCCACGACCCCGCTTCCGAATCCTCCGATGAGTGCATTTTCTTCGAGAGTCAATATCTTCTTTGTTTTTGAGGCAATATCAAAAAGCAATGTCTTATCCATGGGTTTAATGAATCTTCCGTTTATAACGCCGATGCTCATGTCTTCTTTTTCAAGCTCTTCTGCAACGGTAAGCGCCGGATAGACCATGCTACCGCATGCGATGATTGTCAACTCATTACCTTCTTTAAGGAGTTCCCAGGTACCGAGAGGTATCTCTTTCAATGTTTTATCAACGGCAATTCCCTGGGCTTCGCTGCGGGGGTAGCGGATCGCTACCGGCTGGTTGTAAAGATATGCCGAATAGAGCATATCTTTGAGCTCGTCCCCGTCTTTCGGGGACATGAGTACCATGTTCGGGATATGTCTGAAGTAAGAAAGATCAAAGGTGCCGTGATGTGTGGGACCATCCTGGCCCACAAGGCCGCTTCTGTCTATGGCAAAAACAACGGGCAGGTTCTGGAGGCAGACATCGATGACAATCTGATCATATGCCCGTTGCAAAAAAGTCGAATATATGGCAACGAAAGGTTTAAGTCCTCCAAGCGCGAGCGCTGCCGCAAAAGTCACGCCGTGTTGTTCCGCTATACCGATATCGTAGAACCTATCGGGAAAGAGATTTGAGAACGTATCAAGACCGGTGCCAAGCCCCATTGCGGCTGTAATGGCCACAACCAGCTCATCTTTTTGCGCAAGCTCGATCATGGTGTCACCGAATACATCGGTGTAGGTCTTGGTGTTCTTATGGGTAGATTCTCCGGTTGTCAGTTCGAAGGTTGAAATACCATGGAATCTCTCCGGATCATCCTCTGCATGGGGATAGCCCTTTCCTTTTTTCGTCATAATGTGAACGAGAAGCGGGCCCTTAAGGCGCTTCACATTCCTGAACATTTCGGCGAGAAGGCCTATGTCGTGACCATCTACAGGGCCGAAGTACTGGAACCCCAGCTCTTCAAAGAGGACGCCCGGTGTAAAGAACCCCTTGATTGTTTCTTCAAGATAACGTGCCGTTTTGTAAACCGTTGGCATATTTTTCGTAATCTTTTTAATCTCTTCTCTGAGGTTGCTTATAAATTCTCCAGTCATGATGCGGTTCAGATACGAAGAAAGAGCGCCGATATTTTTCGATATGGACATCTCATTGTCGTTGAGGATGACTATAATGTCACTTTTTAGATGGCCCGCGTGATTGAGGGCTTCGAATGACATACCGCCCGTCAGCGACCCGTCACCGATGAGCGCTATGATTTTATAGTTATCATGTGTTTTTTTCTTGCTCTCTGCAAGACCCACCGCGATTGATATGGAATTGCTCGCGTGTCCTGTATCGAAGACATCGTAAGGGCTTTCTTCTTTCGACGGAAATCCGCTTAGACCTCCGTCCTGACGGATCGTCTCAAATCTATCGCGTCTGCCCGTTAAGATTTTGTGGGTATAGCACTGATGTCCTACATCCCATATGATCTTATCTTCCGGTGTATTGAAAACATAATGAAGGGCAATGCTCAGTTCAACGACGCCGAGGTTCGAAGCGAGATGGCCGCCTGTTTTTGAAATAATATCGGTAATATAGGACCTTATTTCCTCTGCAAGATCAGTTAGCTGTGAAAGAGAAAGCGTTTTTAAATCTTCAGGTGAATTAATTTTTTCGAGAAGCATTACGAAACCCTGTTGCCGATGAACTGAGCGATTTCTTTGAGGATTTTTCCGTTCTCTCCTAAAAACGTAATCGATTTTATTGCTTCATCGACAAGTTGTTCCAGTTTGTATCTTGAAGCTAGAATACCGTAGTGTTTTATATAAGTTTGTTTGTTAGTGTCCTTTTTCAGCTTCTTGCCGACAATCTCTTCATCACCTTCCGCATCGAGGATATCATCCATTACCTGAAAGGCAAGGCCGATACATTCACCGTATTTTGAGAGGTTTTTGAGCTCCCGTGCCTTTGCTCCCCCTGCAACTGCGCCGATTCGAACGGCTGCCCGCATGAAGGCGCCTGTTTTATGCAAATGGATATAGTTGAGGATGTTTTTCGACCCTTCCTTTCCGTCATAGAGGACATCCATTACCTGTCCGCCCACCATACCCTCTGCACCGACAGCGTGAGCGATCTCGAAAATGATCTGTTTTGTTATCTTCGGATTTATTCTGTCGGTATAGCGTGCATCGGAAAGGACCCTGAAGGCCTCGGTAAGGAGCGCATCGCCTGCCATGATGGCAATTGCCTCGCCGAAGACCTTATGGCATGTTGGTTTTCCGCGCCTTAAGTCATCATTATCGAGACTCGGCAGATCGTCATGGATGAGCGAATACGTGTGGATCATCTCTAAAGCGCAGAAACAGGGTAAAAGATCATCGGAACTTTTTCCTTTTGCTTCACAGGTGGCAATGGCAAGGATAGGGCGGATTTTTTTGCCATTGGAAAAAAGCACATACTCCATAGCATCCCTGAGCACTCCGGGAGTCGAGACGAAGGATGTGCAGATATCCTTGAGGGTGTTTTCGATGATAATCTTTTTATCGTGTAAATAAGCTGATAGCTCCACTACGTATCTTCCTCGAGAAATGGCTTCTTTTCCACGGAGCCGTTTTCCTTTTTTATAAGGATTTCCACTTTTTTCCCCACCTCATCGAGCCGTTTTGAGAGTTCTTTCGTGAGTGCAAGACCTTCCTTGAAGAGGTTGAGCGCTTCATCAAGGGGGATTTTACCTTCATCAAGGATTTTTACGATATCTTCAAGTTTTTTTAGCCCGTCCTCGAATTTCATGGAGGCTCTTATTATAGAACTTAATTTCCCACTTTTTCAAGCATTCATTTTTCTTAGTGGGACAACTTTTTACAGCCCTATCGTAGAGAAAACATGCCCGGATCTTTCAAGAACGAAGCAAAATAAGGAGGGCTGAAGGATTCGGAAGATCGGGTGTTTCGGGATATAGGTGCGCTGATAAAAAGGACTTTTTGACGAATACCTTAAACATATAATAACCCAACGCCGAATAGACTTTTCCATTAGATCATAATGAGATAAGATAATAAATGATGAACATCACGTATGGGATCAGCGAAGAAATAGGGTGGCGAAGCCACATGGAAGATGAGCATGCCATTTACCGGGATGATGCTCGGGAATTTTTTGCAGCCGAAATATACGATGGCCACGGCGGAAAAGAAGCAGCCCGTATCGCTTCAGAGATGCTGACCCCTTATTTCATACACGCACGGGCGGTCTCGATTGAAAAGCCGCTAAGGGAGCGTTACAGCGATTATGAGCTTTTGCGAGAGGCATATCTTACCGTTGATGCTCGTCTCGTGGAAAAGGGGGTGGAGAGCGGGACAACGGCTGCCAATTTCTATATCATCGGGGACAGGTTTTTGGCTGCCAATGCAGGCGACACGAGGGTGATTATTGGTACGAGAAAAGGTGTTTCATTTCTCACAAAAGACCACAAGCCCGAGCTTGCCGAAGAGAAGATGCGTATAGAAAATCTGGGCGGGCAGGTTATTTTCCATGGGACTCCAAGGGTTCAGGGGATCCTTGCCATAAGCCGTGCGCTTGGGGACACAGTTCTCAAGCCGTATGTCACTGCCGAACCGAGGATTGTTGAAGGGTATCTGGGGAAAGAGAACGACTATGCGGTGTTGGCCTGTGATGGTGTATGGGATGTCCTTACCCCGGATGATGTAATAGATATTGTCCGCTCTATGGGCGATCCAAAGAAGGCTGCTGTTGAAGTGTCCAACAAGGCCCTCAATCATGGAAGCACAGACAATATCACCGTAATTGTTCTCGATTTACAGGAATGCACGAAAGGGTTACGAAGAGAGAGGATAGAGATTATAAGGATAGTTGATTGTGGAGAAAGCAACGGGTAATCAGTGATTCGCTGTTGGCAACAGGCAGCGACAACAAATCAGTCGTCACATTTCAATTACTGAAGCCCTGTCCATACAAACAGGCAGGGCTTCAGTAATGAGCATTATCCTCTAAAATCCCTCGGGATCGGGGCAAACCTCCCATCATCAGGCCAGAGCCTATTTTTCGACCCGCATGTGATAACTCCCTTCTTACAGAGTTCTGTTCGCCATTCATATTTCAGGACGATTTTCTCGGCAACTGTATACTCAGGCTCGAATTGGACCACACGGGCAGGAGAATGAGTTGTCTCGCCGAATCCGGTGCCTGCCTGCTCGCTTTTCTCCTGTTCAAGCCTGTTAGAAGAACGCTTCTCCACGGGAGCTTGGGATGCTGCCCCGGCTGGAGGAGTGTCTTTTGTTCGATAAGGCAGCTCAGAGTGGAGCGCTATTGGGGGAAGCTTTTCCCGGTACACAGCAAGGGCAATAGTCCCCATTGCCGAGGCATCGGAGAATACCTTCTCCGCATAGGAGTCAGACTGCTCGGTGAAGTAAAACCTGTTTGTCTTGTCCATACCAGTACGCCAGCCCTCAAATGTGTTCGTTGTATAGGGGTCGATGATATACATCCGCTCGCCGGGCTTCAGGTCCGATTTCTTGCCGTTGATGATGTTTCTCCCATCCACGGCGATGACCACGCCGATGCGCCTATCGGATCTGTTTGCTACCTCAATGGAATATTTCTCCCCCTTCAATGCTTCCATATAGAAATACGTGCCTTCCCGGGTCACATGCGGGTATGTCCTGTACTTTGCGAACTCAACGCCTTGATCTGAAATAATTCGCACATCCACCACATTCCAACTGCCCGCATGGGCGCATGCCAATTGCGGGATGGCCAACACCAATAACAACATAGTTAAAAAAGCCTTGCGTACCATAACCTTACCTCCTTATTTTTATTACTTCTGTTTTTTTGACAACCGGGGTCGTGAAAAAGTTCCCGGTTTTTAGAGAAGATGCGGTCAGCTCGTATATTCTTGAATGTATTTTATTACAGACATGAATATGCTACGCTATAGAAGCCCATGATGAGCCCGCTTGCTTCAGTTCGCAGAATATTGCATTCCAAAATTTTGACGCAGTATGTTCTTGTTTTGTTTATGATCTTCTTTTGTTTGGCCCTTGGTGGTTGCTTTCTTATTAGGGCTCCCTATAAGGTGGTCGTGGGGACTGTAAAGGGCAGCTACTACGTTGTAAGGGGGGCCTATGAACTCACCGCGGGTACGACGAAGATCGTATATAGGGTTGGAGAATTTACCTTTAAGGTGGTAAAAGCTCCCCTGGACTGGGCGTTTGTCAATGAAGATATCGAAAACATTGACGGTTTGCCACCCAAAGAGGCCATCCGCAAGGGCCGGGTAAAAAATGCGCCTTACACGGTGAAAGGTAAGACCTACCATCCCATGTCTGTCGAACAAGCTCGATCGTACGAGGAAACCGGCGTAGCCTCGTGGTACGGCTACGAGACCCTGCGGGACAACAAGGGCCGTATGACGGCTAATGGCGAGGTTTTTGATCCCAACGGTCTGACCGCTGCCCATAAGTACCTGCCCCTTCCTACGCACGTCAAGGTTACTAATTTGGAGAACAACCGCTCAATCATTGTGAGGGTGAACGACCGGGGACCCTTTCCCAGTGACCACAATCCCACATCGGGCAAAAGAATCATCGATCTCTCTGCCGGTGCCACAAAAAAACTTGGCTTTTATCAAAAAGGTCTTGCAAGGGTCAAAGTTGAAACGATAGAGTTGAGAGAAGAAGGTTGATCAGGCAATCCGCTTTACCTTTTTCTTTGTGAACATTACTGCCGGGGAAACCCTGCTTTCACTGCCCCGAGAATCCCCCTGTTTCTCTTCAGTATATTTAATCTTTTTATAGGCCATACAACAATACATTACAATGCAAAATAACGTTCCCGTTTCAATGGTTTGGCTGGCATTTTTCCTGATTGTGTTGTCACATGCTTGGGATTGGTCTGTCATCCCCCCCGACTCATTTTTGAAGTATGTGGAATACCATAAAAATCTATTAGATTAGTTATTCTATTTTTTTTATGTGACAAAGTCACCTACCCATCTGGGTAGGTGACTTTTAGCTCTACTCCTCTTTACTAAATGAGAAGAACAAAGGAGGGAATATGCTATCAATCCAAAAAAACATCGGTAACGCTACGAAAAGATTTGTTGAGGCTTCTATCTTTATTCAGGAAGGAGACTATATTGTAAAGACCCTGACCAACGATGATGAAAAAACACAGGCATATCGACTGCGACACAGGGTTTTTTGCGAAGAGTTAGGGTGGGTACCCATCAATAGCGCCTCTATGGAAATAGACAGGTATGATCAACATGCAATTTTTATCGGGGTATTCGATAATCGGCATAAATTAGTAGCTTTTTCAAGGCTGATATCGCCTGGAACTGCTTTTATGATCGAAAAGGAGTTCTCGTCTCTTATCGGATCCTGGCACACAATCAGAAAACAGGATGACACGGCGGAAGTGTCAAGACTGTGCGTATTACCGGAGGCGAGAAACTCTTCTATTCACGGAAATTTCGGTATACATAGCATGTCTATGTTCCTATATAAAGGGATTTACCAATGGTGTGTGAGAAATGGAGTGAGATATATATATGTTGTAGTAGAAAACACGATTTACAGGATGTTCAAAGCCAAGGGCTTCCCATGCCGGCCAGTAGGAGAGCCTTTGGCGATGTCCGATGGTTGCATGGCGGTAGCGGCGATGATAGATTTTAGAGAGCTTATTTTGATCAATACAGTAAAACGGCCAGAGTTTACAAAATGGTTTACTCGATACCAATCAACCCTTTCTCGATTGCCACAGCAACAGCTTGAACTCTACTCACGGCCTGGAGCTTCTGCATAATGTTTTTGATATGAAACTTTACCGTATCTGCACTTATAGAAAGAATTACCGAGATCTCCCATGTGCTTTTGCCGTCTTTTGCCCATTTCAGGACTTCTTTTTCTCTTGACGACAGTTGTATCGTTTCATTCTGATTCTCTTTACCGGTAGCTGAGACGCGGGCCAGGGCCTGATGCAGATGGGGAGTGATATACTCCAGAATACGCTCTGTTCGGGCGTGGCGTTTCATGGAAGTTGCTGCAAAAGAAAAAAGAGATGATTTAGCTCCATCGTACGTTCTTAATCCATACGAATACCCATTTTTCAGTCCGAAATCCTCAGCATTTGAGATAAACGGTCTGGAATCGCTGTGTTTCCTGAAGCTATCGGCCCAGTACTGCAGGCCAAAGTTGAGGAAGTTTTCGGCAACTATGGGGTCGCGCCTTTCCAACTCCTGAGAAACATAGGCCTCAATCCATCTGGACGGATAACTTACGTTTACGATTTTGTACGGTTCCTTCGTGCTACGATCTATTTTTCCGAATCCACACAAGGCAAACTCGTAGGGAATGAGGTGTTTCAGATTATTTATGAGCGCTTTTAGCTCTTCTTCCTTCGTGCAGGAAATACTTGCGTAGATGAGTTCCAGGAGATAATTTGCATCCCTTTTGGATAATGCAGCTTTCATTTTCGCAAGTTTCCCCCCATGTCTACGGGCAAAGAGAGCAACACATGAATTGAGCAGACGTAATCGATACCCTTCATAGTTTTTTCTTCTTTCACATCAGCCATCTTCAAACCACCTCTATAACAAACCGGTGCTCGCAACAGGACCACTTCTATAGCTATCTTTTTAGGAGAAGCCACAACTCCTGTCTTGATGATGAGATGAGATTCCAGGGAAAGAACACTCCGTACAAAAGGGGCATCTAACAATGGTGCCTTTGACAAAAGATTTTTGGGGAACACTATCTTGTATAGCTATGAGGGGAAAAGAATCTCTTGGCATCATATGCAGGCGACTCGCCAGCGCCTTTTTGTCTAACTTTGTAATCTTTATATTATAAACAATACTGAGCAATCTTGTCAATATTTTTGGGAAATTTTTCATCTTCAATCTAAAAGTGAACACTGAACGACCGGAAGAGGTACGCGATACAGATTCACAGGCAACTTACCTACGAAACTTTCCTACGCCTCGGCTTCCGGGAGGAATACGGGTAAAACAAGAGCCAGGAAAGCCGGTTTTCATTGACAATGGCGGTGTAAAACCTTATAATATAGTGATATTTTTCACTTTCTATTAAGGAGGCTCACAGTATGACAAGTAGGCTGCAGGGTTATTTAGGTAGCGTCGACTATATAGCGTCGAAACCGCTCATGGAGATTGTCAATGTGGCTGTATCATTAGGAAAGCCACTCGTGGTGAAAGGCGAGCCGGGTACAGGCAAGACGCTGCTTGCCCATAGCATTGCCGATGCTCTCGGTAAAAAACTGTTCATCTGGAATGTTAAGTCCACAACAAAAGCTAAAGACGGTCTCTATATATATGATACGGTGCAGAGACTTAATGATGCACGGTTTAAGGATAAAGATATCAGCGATATCAGGCAGTATATAAAAATGGGGAAGCTGGGGCAGGCCTTCATGAGCGATGAACAGGTCGTTCTCCTCATCGACGAGGTCGATAAGGCCGATGTTGAATTTCCCAATGACCTCTTAAACGAGCTTGATGAAATGTCTTTCCATATCCATGAGCTTGACGAAGAGGTTACCGCAAAGCACAGACCGATTGTGATCATCACCAGTAATTCCGAGAAAGAGCTTCCCGATGCATTTTTAAGAAGGTGCATATTCTCTTACATTGAATTCCCCGATGATGAGATGATGGAAAGGATCATCAAAGTCCACTATCCCGACATTGAGAATAAGCTTGTCAAGGAAGCGCTCAAGCGATTTTACTGGATACGCGAAATAGACGGCTTACGGAAGAAACCTTCCACCAGCGAACTTCTCGACTGGATAAAGGCGCTTGCCCTGGGTGGCATCAATATTGAGAAAGTAAGTAACGAGATACCCTTTTTGGGAACACTTCTCAAAACCGAACAGGATACGGAACGGTTTGTCAAACTTTCCCATGTCCAGGGAGGACTCGGGTTTAAGAGAAGATACTAATGTTCATCGATTTTTTCTATCTTTTGCGCAAAAAGGGCATCCCTGTTTCCATAACGGAATGGATGTCGTTCATTGAGGCGCTCTACAATGGGTATTTCCAGACGAGCCTCAATCACCTCTACTATATCGGCAGGGCTTTTCTCGTCAAAAGCGAGGCGTATTACGACATGTACGATCTCGCCTTCCAGGAATTTTTCGGCGGTATTAAAACGGAGCAGCTGGAGCTTGACAAGGTTCTCGATTGGCTTGAGAACCCTCTCAACAGACTTCCAAAATTGACTCCCGAAGAGATGGCTGACTTCCAGAAACAGATTGAGGAATTCAGAAAGACCCATGATATGGATGAACTGATGAAGCAGTTCAGGGAGAGGTTGAAAGAACAGAACGAACGCCACGATGGCGGAAAAAAATGGATCGGTACAGGTGGCACATCCCCATTCGGAGCATATGGTCACCATCCGGGAGGCATTCGGGTTGGCGGTGAATCATGGATGCAGTCTGCTGCAAAGGTGGCGAGTGAGAGAAAGTTCAAGAATT
>Ga0182011_10003302_pt1 | contig 13276 bp, 11 predicted proteins | sample 711E1DmetaG_FD_120481 | JGI IMG/M metagenome (GOLD analysis project Ga0182011, IMG submission 120481) | Permafrost microbial communities from Stordalen Mire, Sweden - 711E1D metaG | ecosystem: Environmental > Terrestrial > Soil > Wetlands > Permafrost | place: Sweden: Stordalen | collected... | reverse complement strand
TTGCCGGTGAGGACGGACGCGCGCGCCGGGCGCGACGCCCAGTCGATGGCGTTCTTGAGCACCCCCGGGATGCAGTGGTTGTACTCGGGGGTCGCGATCAGCAGCGCGTCGGCCGCGGCGATCGCCCGCTTGAACGCCGCCACGGGCTCGGGATCACCCTCGGCTTCGACATCGCCGTTGTAGAGCGGTAGATCGATCAGATCGTACGGGATCACCCGTGCGCCTGCGGGTGCTAGCTCGATCGCGGCCCGGATCAAGCCCCGATTGTACGAGCCACGCCGGAGGCTCCCGGCGATCCCTAAGAAGGTGAGCGGCCTCTGGTCTCTCGTCGCCATCGTCGTCGATCTCCCTGATCATGCGGAACGACAAGGATATCCGCGCGCTAATTGGTATAGCGTTGCTTTCATTCCGCGTCTGAGTGAGTGATGTGGGGAACCATCTCGCACCAGAGGCACTCACGATGAACGCGCCACCCCTCCCAGCCCTGGCCAGCGGTGACCCATCCACCTGGGACCAGGCCCTCTACGCCTTCTTGATCGACAGGGGCAACCGCTCAGGGTCCAAGCGCACGGTCGAGTCATACGGCCGGATGCTCTGGCCGTTGATGCCTACCGGGCGAAGCTCCTGGCCCTGCCCGCGGCCATCGCCGCAGCGTCACCGGCGCGGCTGGAAGAACTCTGTCGCATCGTCGTGGAACAGGTCGTCGTGAACGACCGGACAGTGGAGGCAATCGTGTGGACACCGCCAGCAAGGCCGTTCTTCGAAAAACAGCGGGAGTACCCCCAAGCGGATTCGAACCGCTGATCTCAGCCTTGAAAGGGCCGTGTCCTAGGCCTCTAGACGATGGGGGCGAGGCGCGAACGGGAGTGTAGCAGGGCGAGGGTTACTGCTTGCACGAGTGCCCGACCGAATTGTGGAGGCCGAACGTCCGTCGCGACAGAGATGACCCAGCGCGGGTCGCCGCGATCGTGCGGGGTTTTCGGCCCCACCGAAACGAAGTGCCGTCGCGACCGCGGTTCCCCGGAACGAGAAGGCGGAAGTCCACTGCCAACAAGGCACCAGAGGAGGCAGAACCATCCTCCGCCGGAATCGGGCGATCCCGAAGGCTCGATTCGAAAGGGAATCCGAACTGTTCGACCGCTCATCGTGAATGCGGACCCGTTTCGTTTCGGTGCCACCGAAATCGTGCGAGATCGCGACTCCGGCGGCGTCGCTCGCGCCCCGTGCCTAACTATTGAGCAGCAGCACCATGACCAGCAGGGCGGCGAGGGCGCCGGCGCTGATCACGGCCGAGATGCCGCCGACGGCGGCTAGAAGCAGGGCCCGGCCGGACTCGCCGTCCTGCGTTGCCCGCCACGTCCCGATCGACGCGATGACAGCATTCGCGCCGAAAATCAAGCCCACCACCACGCCGGCGCTCATCAGCACCGCGACGGGGGTCGTGTGACTGGTCATCGCCAGGCCGAGGAAGACGAGCGAGCCGATCGATCCGAGGGTGAGCAGGACCGGGGCGGGCGACAGCCGGCGCAGGCGATCGGCGAGTGTCGGCGGGGGACCCTCATCGTCGGAGTCGGATTCGAGGTCAGTGGCGGCCGGCTCGGGGCCGAGCGGAGCCACGGTCGGAGCCACGGTCGGAGCCACGGTCGGAGCCACGGTCGGAGCCACGGTCGGAGCCACGGCCGGAGCCACGGTCGGAGCTACGGCCGGAGCCACGGCCGGGGTCGCCGGCGGAACCACGGGCCGAGCCGATCTCAGGAGCCCCGGCAACGCGGCGGGCAGGTCCGACTTGCTCTGGGCCTCCCGCGGGTCTTCGCCCGTGGGCAGCTCGCCGGGCGATGCGGCGGGGAGGCCCGACTTGCTCTGGGCCTGGCGATCATCCTCGCTCATTGCCAGAGGCTAGCAGACTGCGTCGGTGACCTCGACGGTCGGCTGGCAATCCGCAGTGCTCGGAGCCGAACGATGGTAGATCGCGACCTGGTATTCGAGCCGGGGACGCTTCATCCGATCCGCCAGCTCCACGCCGAGCGCCCCGAAGCCGGCTTCCAGCAACTCCCGCGCCACCTCGATCGACTCGAACGTCCACCAGCAATGGATGACCCTGACCCGATAGCCCGCGCCCAGGAACGGTCCGCGGCGGGTGCTCCATTCGACCTGGCGGGCGTGGAGGTCGGGCCAGAGGCTCCAGACGTCGTCACGGCCGTAGTCGTGGACCAGCAGCAGCCGGCCACACGGCCGCAGCAGTCGCTCCGCGGTACCGAGAAATCTCGAGCCCGGCGTCGCGAGCTCCGACCACGGCACCACGACAACGTCCGCTTCGGCGGCTGGCAACTTGGCGAGAAGATCCATGGCGGCTGGTTCGTCGCGCGGGTCCGGAAACGCCACGGACGTGACTCTGGCCCCGATCTCGGAAAGCTGCCGCTCGCGAAATCCGCGGCCGGCATCGAGCAGGACAACGTCCCGGCCAGCCACCGGGCCCAGGTCTTCGAGCGCCGCCGTCAGCTTCCCCTCACAGTCGACGACACGGAGAAACGCTTCTTCCAGTTCCGTCGTGGGCAACGCGGCGGACAGGTCGGGCATGGAGCACTCCTAGAGAGCCGGGTCAACTCCCAGGACCACTCCCTCTCGGGCTTCTATTTCGACCACGAGAGTCCCCCTCTCGAGCGGTCGGGCCGCGAACGTGGTACGCCATTCGCGTCCGTGCCAGCTTACCTGCTCGAAGGGGTGGTCTGCCGGCCCGGAAACCTGCAAATCGAGCCGAACGGGCTCTTCGCCGGTATTGACGGCTACCAGAATCGACCGAGCGGGCGAGCCTGGGGCGCCGACCGTCGGGCGGCTTTCGCCCGACGGGCTCGAATCGACCGAGCCGCCTCCGAGCGCCAGGCCGGCTCCGGCCGAACCTTCGACGTCGTACATCCGGTAGGCGACGGCCGAACCTTCGGCCGCCAGCAGCTCGAAGCGGCCCCGGCGAAGCACCGGGTTGGCGTGGCGAAGGGCGATCAGGCCGCCGATGAAGTCCCGCAGGCCGCGGTCCTGCCGCGCCGGATCCCAGGGGTATGAGCGGCGGCAGTCCGGATCCTCGCGCCCGGCCAGACCCACCTCGTCGCCGTAGTAGATGCACGGCGCGCCGGGGAGCGTCATCTGGATCAGGGTCGCGAGGCGCAGTGCCGTGGCGTCGCCGCCCGCAAGAGAGAGGAAGCGTGGCGTGTCGTGGCTGTCGAGCAGGTTCAGCTGAAGTGACGTCACCGCGGGCGGGTACGTTGCCATGATCCCCGCCAGCTGCCGCCCGAACTCGGGCCCGTCGATGGCGCTTACGTGCCGGCTGTATTCGTGGGTCGTGGCGACAAGGGCCTCGTCCAGCCGGCCCGCGCCGGCGAACGACAGAATCGCCTCGGCCAGCGGGTAGTTCATGACGGCATGGAATCGGCCCCGGCCGGTTTCCGGGCCTTCTCGACCCTCGCCCGCCAGCCAGGTCCGGGCCGGGTTCCAGATCTCGCCCACGAGATATGCGTCCGGGTTGATGGCAAGGCAGCGCCGCCGGAACTCCTCCCAGAAGCCGGGCTCGTCGATCTCCTCGGGCACGTCGAGGCGCCAGCCGTCGATGCCGAAGCGCATCCAGCGTTCCGCGACGCCGTAGATGTACTCGCGCACGAGCGGGTTCGAATGGTTGAGCTTGGGCAGCGCCGGCAGGTCCCACCATGCCTGATAGCCGAGGACCTGCTGGGAGGGCGTGGCGGCGGGCGGCGCGGAATCGGGCGCGTTGCCGCCGGGCGCGAACTGGAGCCGCCCGATCGCCTCGACCTCCGCCCGCCCCGGATAGGCATTCAACCCTCGACGCCCGGACAGCACTTCGGCGTCAAGGCGGAACCAGTCGCGGTACGGCGAGGCGGCGCCGTTCTCCAGAACGTGGTGGAACGGCCAGAACCCGCGGCTGGCGTGGTTGAAGACGCCGTCGAGGATGACCCGCATGCCGCGCTTATGCGATTCGTCGAGCAGCTCGCGAAGGGCCGCGTCTCCGCCGAGCAGCGGATCGACCAGCTCGTAGTCGAACGTGTGGTAGCGGTGGTTCGACGCCGACGCGAAGACCGGGTTCAGGTACAGAGCCGTGATGCCCAGCTCGCGCAGCTCGTCCAGGTGCTCGGCGATGCCAAGCAGGTCGCCGCCCTTGAAGCCGTGGCTGGTCGGGGGCGCGTCCCAACGCTCAAGGGTCCCGGGCTTCGGCACTCGCACACTGGAAGCGAATCGGTCGGGGAAGATATGGTAGAAGACCGCGTCGCGGACCCAGTCCGGGGCGGAAGAGAGGGTGTCACCGCGGTGGGCCGATATGGTCAACGCTGTGGCACTCCTCGCGCGACTTTGGCCGCCGGCGCGCCCGCCCCTCCGCGCACCCGAGCGGGGCCCGTGGAACCCCGGATCATCAGGCGAGTTTCGAGGATCTTGTGCTCGGGCCGCTCGGAGTCCGGGTTGGCGATCATCCGCAGCAGCAGGCGGGCCGACTCCTCGCCCTTCTGGCGGATCGGCTGGTGGACCGTGGTCAGGGGCGGGTTCGAATGCGGGGCCACGTCCAGGTCGTCGAAGCCGACGATGCTCGGTCCTCCGGCACGCTCAGGCCGGCTTCCCGAGCGGCCCACATCACGCCGATTGCCATCACGTCGCTCATGGCGAGGATCGCCGTCGGCCGCAGGCCGTCCTCCCAGATGCGGCGGAAGGTGGCGACGCCACCGTCAAACGTGGCCGGCCCGACAACGATGCGCTCGTCGCGGAGCTTGACGCCGCCGAGTTCGAGGCCCTGGCGGTAGCCGGTCAAGCGGCGCCAGGCGACGGTCTCGGTGGGTCCCGCCGAATACTCGAATAGGCCGGGCATGTTCGGCGGCTCCACGCCGATCACCACGAAGTCGCGATGACCGAGCGCGAGGAGGTGGCGAGCCGCCGATCGGGCACCGACCTCGTCGTTCGATTCGACCGAGGCGTGCTCGGGCAGCGCCGCGCCATCGACCAGGACCATGGGCAGCCCGGCGCGGCGAATCTGCTGCACTTCAGGGTGGTCCTCCGACAGCCCGACCGCGATGAATCCGTCGACGGTGGCGCGGCCCAGGGCCCGTATCAGCGAACCGTGGAGCGGCGAGACGAAGAGCAGGCCGTAGCCGGCCGCGTCGGTCTGGGCAGCGACGCCGCCGCAGAGTTCCGCGTAGAACGGGTTGCCGAACACGACGCTCAGGACCTGCGGCGCCAGGAGGCCGATGGTCATCGTGTTCGCGCCGGCGGCGATGTGCGAGAAGGATCGGGGCCGGTAGCCCAGTTCGTCGGCGACCTCGCGAATCCGGGCTGCGGTTTCGGGGCTCAGTCGCTCTGGGTTGTTGAACGCGAACGAGACGGCGGTCTTGGACACGCCCGCCTGGGCGGCCACGTCGGCGATGCGGGGACTCTTCGCCCTGACCTCCACTCCGCCTCCCTGGTTTGAGAGAGATTTCGCGCCGACCGCCGCGCATCCGGCCCCCGCACGCTATCCGTGCCCGGAGTGACTGTCAACGTCGATGCGACAGCGTCGTTGAAGCGGAGCACGAAGCCCACAGCGACGAGTAGCCGCCCTTTCGGGCTGCCACTCGCTTTCGTTCTGAATCCGGGAGTACTACTATCGCCTGGGCCGGAGGATCTTGAGTCGCCAGTGCGACAGGAGGTGGATCCCAATGAACCTTCGTGCAGGGTATCGCTCGCATTAGCGATGTTCGAGGCTTCGTTGAGCCCCTGCGACGGCACCTGCTTTTGTCGTATGGGCAGGAGGGAGACAGCAGATGATCAACAGCCGAATGGCGCGATTCATCTTGATCCTAGCGGTGCTTCCGTGCCTGGGGAGTCAGTGTTTCGACGTGGGGGTGAACGACGTGAAGCCGGAGCCGCACACCGCGCTAACGCTGCCGCGCAAGTACGCGACCGGCCAGGGGCAAATCACCCAGAAATTCGAGGACACTTCGTGTACGAACACCGGGCCGGCCACGGTCACGATTGACGCGACAGGCGCCCTGGAGCTACTCATCCTCCTGCCAGGCACGCCCATCCTGCTGGAAGGCGCATGTTCAATGAGCACCGACGGAGCCAATGGATTCTTAGTGAATACGCCGGGTGTCCTCACGGACGCCGACTTCACGTTTGCCTCCTGCAATCAAGGCTCCGGTAGGGGCAGCGGTGGCGGCTCCTTCAGCAACGGCGGACTGAACATTGCGATGCTAGGCACATGCGAGGACCCCAAGACCGATGCCGTGGATTGGACCTTCCACGCGAACGTCAGTTATCCCTGAGGCGCGCCGGGGGGCAGGCCGTAGCAGGCCGTAGCAGGCCGTAGCAGGCCGTAGAGTAGCAGGCCGTAGAATGGAGTCGTGCTCAACGATCGGCTGATCGGTTCGGGTGAGACGGCGTCCGACGAGACTGCCTCCGTCGCCGCCATTGCCTCGGCCAGCGCGATCGACCTGCGCATCCCCAGGACCATGCGGGCCATCGTCAAGGCCCGGCCCGAAGCGGGCGCCGAGCTGCGCGAAGTCCCGGTTCCGCGTCCCGGTCTCGGCGAAGTCCTGATCCGCCTCGAGGCGGTTTCCCTGTGCGGCACGGACCTCCACATCTACCGCTGGGACCCGTGGGCGCAAAGCCGCCTCGCGCAGCACCTTCCCCGCATCTTCGGCCATGAGATGGCCGGGCGAGTGGTGGCGCACGGCCCCGGGACCGGCGCCGTGCCACTTGGCACCCGCGTCGCCGCCGAGACGCATCTGGTCGACTGGACCTGCTACCAGTGCCGGACCGGCCGCGAACACGTCTGCGCGAACCTGCGGATTCTGGGAGTGGACGCCGACGGCGCCTTTGCCGAATACATGGTCCTGCCCGAGCGCAACGCCTGGCCGTCCGAGGGGCTCTCCCCGGAGATCGCCGCGATCCAGGAGCCGATGGGCAACGCCGTTTTCGCCACGTTCGTGGAGGACATCACCACGTCCACAGTGGCGGTTCTGGGCTGCGGGCCTATCGGTCTGATGGCCGTGGCGATCTGCCGGTTCGCGGGCGCGTCGCGGGTATTCGCCACGGACGTGATGCCGCACCGACGGGAGATGGCCGCGCGCATGGGCTCCGACTGCGTGCTGGACGGCGCGGGCGACGTCGTGGCGGAGATTCGCCGCGAGACCGGCGGCACGGGCGTGGACGTGGTGCTGGAGATGAGCGGCGCCGAATCGGCGATCCATCAGGCCTTCGAGATGACGACCAACGGCGGGCGCGTCTCCCTCCTCGGGCTGCCGAGCCGCCCGGTCACCCTCGACCTCAACAACGCGATCATCTTCCGCGGGCTGCGCGTCTACGGCATCACCGGACGCGAGCTTTGGCGGACCTGGTACAAGACCGCGGCGCTGCTCCGCGAAGGCCTGGACGTCGGCCCGATCATCACCCACCGCCTGCCACTCGCCCGCTTCGAGGAAGCCTTCGACCTGCTGGCCCAGGGTGTAGCCGGCAAGGTCGTACTGCTGCCCGGACAAGCAGAGGACGGCGAGGCGAGCGAAATCGGCGAGCCCGGATCGACGGCCGAGTCGATGGTGAACGAAGGAGGCGCCGCATGACGACCGACAAGGCTGAACGGCCGGACGGAGGCGCACGCGAACGGCCGCCGGCATGCCGCGACCGAGGCACGCTCGACCGGACGGAAGGACGGCAAGCCCGATGACGACCGAGGGCGCCGGCTCGAACCCGCTTGGCTTCCTCGCGGAGGAGCTGGCTGAGCTCAAGCGTTCAAACCTCTACCGTCCTCTTCGCGTGCTGTCGACGCCGCAGGCGGCCGAGGTCGTGGTCGACGGGGCGGAGCTGATCAACCTCTCCTCGAACAACTACCTGGGCCTGGCCACGCATCCGCGATTGGTGGAAGCTGCGCTCGCAGCGACCCGCGACTTCGGCGTGGGCTCGGGGGCGGTCCGGACGATCGCCGGCGACATGACGATCCACGAGCGGCTGGAAGTGGAACTGGCCGCGTTCAAGCGGGTGGAGGCCGTCCTCACGTTCCAGTCGGGATTCACGGCGAATACCGGCGTCATCCCGGTCGTGGCCGGAGAGGCGGACCTGATCGTGTCGGATGCGCTCAACCACGCCTCGATCATCGACGGGATGCGGATGAGCAAGGCGCCGCGGGTGGTGTACCCGCACAAGGACGTGGCGGCGTTGCGGGAGCTCTTGCGGGAGGCCCGGGCCACGGGGCGGACGGATGCGGGGGCCGGAGCCGCGGCCGGGGCGCCGCACCGGCTGATCCTCGTGGTCACGGACGGTGTCTTCAGTATGGACGGCGACATTGCGCCACTCCCCGGGATCGTGGCCGCGGCCGAGGAATTCGGGGCGGCCGTCATGGTGGACGACGCCCACGCTTCGGGCGTGCTGGGGCGGAACGGCCGCGGGTCGGTGGATCACTTCGACCTCCACGGCCGCGTGGCTATCCAGGTCGGGACGATGAGCAAGGCGATGGGCGTACTGGGCGGCTACGTCGCCGGCTCGGCCGCCCTGCGCGAGATGCTGACTCAGCGGGCACGACCGTTCCTGTTCTCCACGTCCCATCCGCCGGCCGTGGCCGCGGCGTGCATTGCCGCGATCCACGTTCTGCTCGATCAACCCCAACTGATCGACCGCCTCTGGACCAACACCCGCTACTTCAAGGGCGAGCTGAAGCGCCTCGGCTTCGACACGGGCGCCTCCGAGACCCCGATCACGCCGGTCATGATGGGCGACTCGGCCATGGCCCAGCGGTTCAGCGCGCGGCTCTTCGACGAGGGCATCTTCGCCCAGTCGGTCGTCTACCCGACCGTCCCGCTGGACAAGGCCCGCATCCGCACCATCGTCACGGCCGAACACTCGACGGAGCAACTTGATCTTTGCCTAGCGGCCTTCGGCAGGGTTGGCCGCGAGCTGGGGCTGACCGCCGGCTGATATCTCGCTTTGCCCTCGCGGCGAGGGCAATCTGGACAAATGCAAACCGCGGTGCCGCGGGTCCAGATGCGGAGCCGCCGTCACGTGTCCGGGCCCCCTCTCTGGGCCCCAGATTGGCCGAATCGGGCCGAATCCGGGCGGCAGGCCGCCCTTTCACGCTTCCTGGAAGTCTCCGCCGAACTCGTCGCGGTAGCGGCTGCGGAACTCGTCCATCGTGAACCGGTGGTTCTGGGTTCCGTCCTGGGCGATCTTGATTGCGCCCATGAGCGAAGCGATCCGCCCGGTCGTATGCCAGTCGAGCTTATTCGCCAGCCCGTAGAGGAGCCCGGCCCGGTAGGCGTCGCCGCAGCCGGTCGGGTCCGAGCAGTCCTCGACTGCCACGACTGGGATGTCGAGCCGCCCGTCGCGAGTGTGGATAGTGGAGCCCTCTTTGCCACGGGTGATGACAACGGCCTCCAGCTTGGTCAGGGCCTCTTCCACGGTCATGCCCGTGCGCTCGGCGATCATCTCCCACTCGTAGTCGTTCGCGGCGAGCCAGGTCGCCTGGCCGATGAGCTTGCGCAGCAGATCGGCGTCGAACATCGGCAGACCCTGGCCGGGGTCGAAGATGAACGGAATCCCGGCCGCGCGGAATTGCTCTGCGTGCTCGATCATCCCGTCGCGGCCATCCGGGGAGACGATGCCGAGGCCCACGTCCGCAGCGTCGCTCACTTTGTTTCGATGGGAGAAGGACATCGCGCCCGGATGGAACGCGTTGATCTGGTTGTCGTCGAGGTCCGTGACGATGAAGGCCTGGGCGGTGAACGTGCCCTCCACCGTGGTCACGTGGCTGCGGTCGACGCCGCACTGGTCCATCCAATTGGCATAGGGGCCAAAGTCCTCCCCCACCGTGCCCATCGGCAGCGGATCTCCCCCGAGCAGCTTCAAGCCATAGGCGATGTTGCCGGCGCAGCCACCGAACTCCCGACGCATCTTCGGCACAAGGAAGGACACGTTGAGCATGTGGACCTTGTCCGGCAGGATGTGATTCTTGAAGCGATCCTCGAAGACCATGATGTGGTCGTAGGCGAACGAGCCGCAAATGAGGGTCCGCAATTCTCTCTCCTGCAGCGCCGGGCTAGAGGGAAGACCGAGGCCGGGTCTCGGCCATCCAGTGGCTCAATGCACGTCGGCGTCTGCCGCTCGTTGCTTCACGATACCCGCTCTGCGGTGTCCCTACCGGGCGGAGCCGACGCCATCCCCGAGGTCTCGGCGATTCGGCTCCGACGGGCTGCCGCCGACGCCTGCCGCCCGAGTGCGGCAAGATGGGGACATGGAATTGAGAGAAACCCCGGGCGGGCGACGGCCACCGGCCCAGGCATTCGATGTCCCTATCGACGCGCATCTGCATACGGATTTGTCGCCGGATTCGGGCGTGCCCATGGAGCTGTACGCGGCCCAGGCATTCGAGCGACGCATCCCGGAGATCGCGCTTACGGACCACCTCGACTTCTTGCCCGGGGAGCCGGCCTACGAATACGCCGACTACCCGCGGCGGGAGCGCATGATCCGCGAGCTCCAGGAGCGGTGGGCCGGGCGGGTCAGGATCCGGTTCGGAGTCGAGCTGACCTACGAGAGCCGCTACGAGCCGGCGATCCGCGAGCACCTCGAGATGCACAGGTACGACTACACGATCGGCTCGGTCCATGCCCAGTCGGACGGGCCGTATGCTCGGGATCGGATCGGATCGTTCATGGCAGGCAAGACCCTGGCCGAGGCCACGGAGTTCTACTTCGTCGAGGTAATGGGCGCGGTTCGCAGCGGACTCTTCGACACGCTGGGGCACCTGGACCAGTGCAAACGCTGGTTGCTCCCGTGGTTCCGTGTTGCCGCGTGGGCGGCCGCGCCCGAGCTGTACGAGCCGATACTGGTCGCCCTGGCGGCGAGCGGGACGGCGCTGGAGGTCAACGCGTCGGGGCTGCGGCACGCAACCGGGGAGACCTACCCGGCGGCGTGGGCGGTGGCTCGATTTCGTGAGCTGGGCGGGCAGCGCGTGACCACGGGCTCGGACGCGCATCTGCCGGAGTCGTTCGCGTTCGGGCTCGAGCGGGCGTACGAGATCATCGCCGCCGCCGGGTTCGATCGGTTGGCTCTGGAACGGGCGGTCGATCGGGGGGATCTGGTGCTGCCGGATAGGTTTCGCCGCACAGGTTGATCGAAGCAACTTGACGCGCGGCCGACACCGCGCTGTTGCACCGGCCGGTAACCTTGGGCGATGGAGCTGATCGTCATTGGAGCGGGGCCCGCATACACGGATCGCAGGGGCGCGGCCGCGGCGAGTTACCTGCTGCTGGCCGAGGGCGCGGCGTTGCTCCTGGACCTGGGCCAGGGCTCGTTCCCCAACCTGGCGTCGACCCTGGAGCCGAGCACCCTGACGGCGGTGGTCGTGAGCCACCTGCACCCGGACCACTTCATCGACCTGGTGCCATTGCGCCACTACCTGCGGTTCGAATTCGAGCCGTCACGGCGGGTGCGGGTGCTGGGGCCCGCCGGGCTGGGGGACCGGTTGGATGCCCTGCACGCCGCACCGGGTTTCGCGGCGGCATCTCTGGACGTGGCGCCGCTGACCGCCGCCACGCAGCGAATCGGACCTTTTGGGGTGGAAGCCCGACTCGTTACCCACACCGACGAGAGCTACGCGTTCCGGGTCTGCGTGGCCGGGACCGAGGGCGCGGGAGCAGCCGCCCCGGGCCTCGTCTATTCCGGCGACTGCGGCCGTGCCGAGGACCTCATTCCACTCATCCGACCCGGGGATACGCTCCTCTCCGAGGCCTCGTTCGGCGCCGGGCCCGTCCCCGAGGGCGCGGAGCACCTGGACGCCTCCGCCGCCGGTCGAGCCGCCACCGCCGGTCGAGCCGCGCGCCTGCTCCTGACCCACATCCAGATGGGCTGCGACCGCGTCGACGCCCTGGCCGCCGCGCAGTCCACGTTCGACGGCCCGATCCAGCTCCTGCTTGAGGGCGACCGGTTCGAGCTCTAGGAAGTCCGGGCACCAGTCGCGACGATCTCCACTGTCTCCCGTGGCTGAACCGCGCGTGCCGTGCCGCTACCAGTTCTCGAACGTGACGCGGCCTCGCTCCGGGCCCAGAGTGGTCGCCTCCATCGTGTTCGGCTTGCGGTTACCGGCGTGGACCCAGGCTAGGGGCATGTAGCGGGCTCGGGCGCGGGCTACGACGTCGGCGGTGCCGGCAGCACCTTGAGCGGCCGCGCCATCCCAGACCGCGATGAGGACGTCGACTGCGTCGAGCATCCGCCCGCTGGCCGCCGCAAAGGCTTTGTCGTGGTCGGCGCGCGCCGCCAGCTCCGTGACGAAGTCGGCGCGATCGAGGAAGCGCAAGAACTCCGCCTTCGATTCGGGCGTCGTGAAGTCCGCGAGCAGGTCGAACCGCGGTAGCGGCAGCACCGCCTCCAGCCGCGCCTCCGGCCGGCGCAGAACCGCCTCCGCGACCAGCCGATCGGCGCCTTCGGCCAGCGCCGAGACCACGATGAGCGCCCGCCCCGGATGCGACCCTTCGACCCGGGCAAGGGCCTTCTCAATCCCCACCGCGACCAGGTTCGTGTCGGCGAGCACGCGGTGCCCGGTGACCCCGATCCGCAGCGGATCGAGAGCTTCGCAGCGGGCGATCGTCATTCCGGCCGCGGCGACGATCTCGGGCAGATGATGGACGAGCAGCCGATCCTTGACCCGCTCGTCCTCGGAAAGATCCGCCCACGGCACGATGCAGGGGTGGAGCTTGCGGACATCGTCGCGCGGATCGCCGTAGCGCCAGCCGGTCTTGACCTTGCGGGCTACCCAGCGCTCGTGCTCCCGTCTGGCCAGCAACTCGGCGCGCGCGTCTGTGGCGTCGATCTCAATAGGAGGCGCCCCGACAGGCGCGTCCTGACGCAGGACGTAGCCCAGCACGGCCAGCTTGTTGGGCAGATCGCGGGCTTCGCCGCGGTTCTGCTCCTTGAGGTGCTCGGAGAGCAGATCGAAGTCGACCAGCGCCGGCATCGTTCCCTCCTTGGGCACTGCGCCGACGAATGGAGCCAGCATCGGGTGGTCGCGTAGGTACTCGGGCGTCCCGCCCCAGGCGTGCCCCCGCTCCAGCATCTCGGCGCAGTACTCGATGTGCGTCACCTCCGACAGCGCATCGAGCAGAGCACCCTCCGGAACGTACCGCTCCACGATGGAGAAGAACTCGCGGGCATCGACGTGTGCATCGAGCTGGTCCGCCGCCGGCAGCGCCGAGCGCTCATAGCGGCTCTTGTCGTGGAGCGTGCTCATGGCCGTGATCGTCTCCAGCGACCGCGCCCCGTG
>Ga0182011_10003300_pt1 | contig 13279 bp, 10 predicted proteins | sample 711E1DmetaG_FD_120481 | JGI IMG/M metagenome (GOLD analysis project Ga0182011, IMG submission 120481) | Permafrost microbial communities from Stordalen Mire, Sweden - 711E1D metaG | ecosystem: Environmental > Terrestrial > Soil > Wetlands > Permafrost | place: Sweden: Stordalen | collected... | reverse complement strand
TCATCCACCGAAACCGTGATCCCTGCGGTGTTTCCCACCGGCGACAGGGTCACCTCGAGGTTGTAAACGTCAACGTCAAATTTCGGCATGACGCCCGGTTTTGCCCCCTCGGGCGAAGCGGGAACAGTGTCGGCTTTTGCCAGAACGATCTCTTTGAGCGAATCACTAAGTCCTTTAAGCGCCGCTTGCGCCGCTTGCGGCGTCTCCGGGGCGGAAACGGGCGCCTGCTTGACGGACGGTTTCATCGGCAGCGGGGTCGACGGCTTTTTGACGGGCGCAACAGCCGCCGGTTGCTTCGCGGCCGGCTGTTGTGGCGCCTCGGGCGCCGGTTCGACAGGGGCCCACGGCACCGAAGGCGGCGGCATTGGCGCTGCCGAAGCGGGCGGGATCGCCGGCCCCGGCGGTTCCACGGTGGGCGCTTGCGACTTTTCCGTGGTTTTTTCCGCAACCGCGCTTTCAGGTTCCTGTGACGCTTCCGCTAAGGCCAATTGTCCCGCCGAGGCTTCCGTAGCCCGCTTAAATTGTGGAATCCTTAGCACCTGGCCTTCGTAGATCCTGTTCTTTCGGGTAATGTTGTTTTCCAGGGTAAGCTGGGTGATCGAAACGCCGAACCGCGAGGCGATCGAATACAAGTTATCGCCCGACTGCACGCTGTAATAATCACTGCGTTCCGGTTCGCTGCTTTTAAGCGAATCGGGTATGGCGGCGAGCGCCTTCTGCGCGGACGCCAGGGAAACGTCGAGCGGTACGCGGACCTCGTATCCGGCGGGAAGCTGCTTTTGCTGGCCGAAAACAACCGGACGCAAAGCAGGATTGAATTCCCTTAAAAGGTCCTGTTGGATGTTCAGGTATTTGGAAATGACCGAGGGTTTCATAAATGATGGGAGCTTGACGTTTTTAAATTCCACTTTTTTGGCGAAATGCAGGTCGCTGAAATAGTAGTCGGAGTGCATGGCGATGTCGCTTGCGGCCAGAAAACAGGCATAAAAATTTTTAGAGGCGAATTGGAACGAAGGGCTCGAATAATTTTTAATAACAACGGCGATGTCGCGCGAGCCCGTGGTTTCCACCGCCCGTTTCATGCCGCCAAGGCCATGATTGTACGCGGTGATGGCAAGCGGCCAGCTTTGGATTTCCTGGTAGTTGCCGAGAAGCAATTTTGCCGCGGCGGTCGTCGCAAGAACGGGGTCGCGCCGTTCGTCGATGAGGTAATTGACTTTTAAGAAAAGCTTTCCTGTGCTGCGCATGAATTGCCACAGGCCGGCGGCCCCGACTTTGGAATAGGCCTCGGCGTTGAACGACGATTCAACGTGCGGCAAATAGGCCAGGCGCATCGGAACATGGTACTGGCCGAAAATGGAACGGATCGTGTCGAGGTAGGCGGTCGACCGCTCAAGGCCCTGGCGGAACCGCTCTTTCTGCCCGAGTTGGAACCGTACGCGGTTATGCGCGCCCGCGAGCGCGCCTTCGGGCGCGTGGTCTTTATAGAGCTTGGCAAACCCCTTTTCGTCATCGGTCCAGGTTGATTCCGGCTGTGTTTCAATATGTTTTAGGCTCGATGATATAAGGGTTTTCTGGCTTTCGGTAAAACGGGAGTTCGACCAGCTTGACGTCTGGTCCAGGCTTACTTTTTTAAAAATGACCAGCGGATAGTCCATGTCATGGAGCACGCCTTCATGGAGACCGACCTCGGTATAAATTTTCTTCCAGAAAGCAACGTTGTCCTTTAAAATGTCCGGCGTGACGAAAATAGAGGAATCATTGTCCTGCGAAAAACCTGACAGCGTATAGAAAACCACGCACAGTATGCCGGCAGTCAAGGTGTTCCTGATTTTGCCTTTGTCATTGATTTTATTAACAATTGAAATCATAAACTAAAAACCTTAAAAGAAGATGCCGAAAAGTAGAGTATATTGTTCTGGTGATGAAAATGCAACGTAAGCACTGTTGAAAGACATCAAAATATACATCACTACGGGAGGTTGAGAGTACTTGGCGGGGAAATGCAGATTTAAAAAATGCCGGGACTTTTACCCCGCTTCACGTTCCAAATATTCTTCAGCGTGATCTTTAAATTCATCCAGCGTGGGATATTGTTTATCTGCGGCGGACATTACTTTTTTTTACGCCCTGGTATTTTCTTCTGTGATAATTTGAAGAGCTGGTATTCCAAAAAAATCCTTTGGATTATGTGTCACAAGCGGAACATTGTGTCGTACCGCGCAAGCCGCAATCCAAGCGTCGGAAAATGGAATTGGTTGCCCTTTCCGCTTTCTTGCGAACGCTATTTCTCCGTATCGACGGGCAATATCATGGTCATAGGGAATTACTACGAAATTTTTAAGCGTGGTCTCAAGTTTTTGACGTTTTTCCTTGCCCCATTTTGCCTTTTCGGCGCCATAATACAATTCACCGACGGTGATGAAGGAAATTGCCAAAAGCTTACCTTGAACATGTTTCGCATAGATTTTTGCGAGAGAATCGCCCCGCATCAAATAAGATACAATATTCGTGTCCAGGATTATTTTTGCGTCGTTCATTGCAGAGCGCCTGTTGATAAATTCTCGTGCCGCAAGTCTTCAATCGCCGATTCAAAACCGTCCTCCTTTTCACCTGGCCAGGTTCCAAAAAGGAAATTGATATCAGAAAGAGGCTTGACATTCTGGGCAACCGCAAGGTCTTCAAGCGTCGGTGATTCCCAGAAATTATAGGCAATTTGCGTTCCCTTAGGCAGTAATTCCATGGATTTTTCCTCCTGATCTTCCAGGCGTTCGATATCGTGGATTCGAATGCTATCGATCCGACCCGTTAAGGCATCTTCTTTTGCTTCACCGACGATACGAACATAATGAAGAATGTTTTCCAGGACCTCATCTTTCATTTCTTCATCAAAAAGACATAGAACCGGATCACCAAACGACGGATGGACCCGGCAGCGCGTTCCATGCTCTTTAAAATCCGCCATGAGCAAACGACCTTCAATTGTTCTGATGTTTGTCTGCGGGCCAATTATTCTTTTCTGAATTCTTTCGAAGCCGACCGGAGTATACACTGAAATTAACGGATTATTACGATGATTGAGCGTAATTTCTATTCGAGAAATATTCTGACGGAAAAGAATTCCCGCATCACGCCAGGCGGAAAGAACGCCGGCGTCATATCCTGCCGGTAAAGATTCATTCGATTCGTCTTGAACAAGGGTAAGACCTTCTATGGCTTTTTCAATAATCTCCAAACCTGTGTCCATTCCCGGAAGAAATTGTTGTAATTGTTTTCTTTCAAACCCCAGAACCGCGGACGGACTTCCTTCCGTTAGCATCACCAGGTCCAACGCCACTTCGCTTTTCACATCTCGCGATGGCGCGCCCCGTCGCACGCTGTCGGCGTCTCCCTGCAGAACGCGTCCAGTTCTTTGCAATACTTTGTTAAAATTGCTTAAGAAACGGAGCAAATGTTCGACCGGAATCCGCCCTGGCCCAACTGATTGACCATCAAAACGAATTTTTAAAAATGGATCTTTTAAGTTCATGATTATGTCCTTGATTATTACCTAAAAACTAATTGATCTCAAATACCACACGCAAAACAGTCTGCAAGACCGTGCAATGATTATGCAGGTGATCACCGAATATTTTCAAGCATTTATTTTCCGAATTCGTCCAGATAACCGGATTTCATATCGCCGGGGATTTTGATGTTCGCGTTGCAGAAGCAATTCGTTAAAAAGTTATCAAACTTGCGGATTCAATCCGTTTTCTGATGGCTTCACATAATTCATCAAAAGATCGATAAAATAATCGGGCATTTTGAATTATTGCATCCACATAATCTTTTGAGATCCCTTTAGAACCGTGATTCACCAAGGAAGACATTACATCATTACAAAGTTTTGCCATCTCAGAAGCTCTCTCGTAAATATTCATCGGATAAAACGGTTTATTCATTTCGTAAATTAAAAGAACTTTTTTAATTGCTTCGAAATATTTATCAACCGCCTCATTTTTTAATGTTTTAGATATTTTATCATTTTCATTTTCCATCGAGTCAGATAGCAGCGAGACAGCAACCGTTTGATTTCTTAATTCGACAACTGCCTTCCAGAGGTTATTATATATTTCAAATTCCTTCTGAAATCCCAGGTTAAATGAAATTATATTTGTTTCGAACCTTTTTTTGAGAGCTTCAAGTTCTATATCTGCCTTAGATTGAAGCTTGAACATTTCATTTGCAAAACGATTTTTCTCTTTTTCTAAAATCCGAGTTGCCCATACCTTTCCCAGCCAGCTTGCTGATGCCATGACGATTGCGCCTGCGGTTGCAAAGGACCCTATAACAGATAATATTATTTCGATAATTGTTTTACTGCTCATCTTTCCCGCCTCCAAAAAGTAAAATTTATTTGCATTTATCTTTGCAAAAATATATACTTTGACGCAAGGGTATGCATTACATTTTAAATTATCAACTTCACGCCGCTCGGATGCCAACCAATTATTTCATTTCCAATTTTCTTTTCAATCCTTTCTTTATGAAAAAGTGTGTTCAGGAAATTTTTGTTGTATCAAGTATTGAAAATGAATATTATAATTTGTAAAGTAATATTGTGTTTTTGCCGATACAAGTAATAATTAATGCTTTTAGTGGGGGTATAAATATGCCGAAGAGTCTGCTTGGCAAATTAGTCGACCCGCAGGAGTTGGAGAATGCAAAATTGAGCATTGAAGATGAACGGGCTAATCTTGAGGAAAACATAAACAAAAAAATAAAAGATATTCTTAAAAATGGGTGTCCTGGTATTCCAAGAGAAGCTATCTTAAAACTCGATTCAGATCTTATGGAAAAATCTCTCCTCGAATCATGCCTTTACGAACTGGATCAAAGAAAACAACGATTGAACTATTTAATGGCCGAAATGAGTTTTTGATTATTCAAAAGAAAGAATTATTCTATTTTATCTAAAACAATTTTCGTAAGCTTTTGATTCATGGGCTTCTTAGATTCCTTAACTGCAAGTTTTCTTCCAAAAGATCCTGTAGATCACATTCTGAAAAAATTAGCCGATGATTTGTATCTTGATGCCAAAACTTCCATTATTCCTGAACTGGATACCGGCAAAAATGTTAACGAACGCATAAATACCTGGATTGAAGCGCAGGCGCGTTTGTTTTGGCACATTAAAAAAAATCCAAATCAAACCAATAAAGAACAAAAAGACGATTATCATAACGCAAAAAGATATTTTGCTTTTATCATAGCTTATAATGCCATAAATGATTGCCGTAAAAGCAGCGCTTGTCCGCTCTATAAATTGACAAATACGCATATCGATTATCTTGAATGTCTTACGGTGTATGAATTTGTCTTGTTAGATGCATTTCTCGCATATTTAAGTAATGACAATCGTTCTAAATACTCCAGTACTCACCTGGAAGATTACTTTAATGCAACAAATCTGGTAGATTCATCATTGTGTGGCCGTTTTACAAATCAAATACCTCCAACTTTAGAACATTGGCACGAATTGCTCATAAAAAGAGAACCGCTTCCAAAAGAGAAAAAAAAAGAGGTTAAAAAGGTTGCTCTAGCAAGAAATTCCTTGGACAATGATAAAAACCTTGAAATGTTAGATTACTATCTTTTAGAAGTATACGAGAACCTTCGGGACATCATTTTGAATCCTGAAAGCTGTATGCCGGATCAAATTAATCAACTATCTCAAATTCTTATGCTCCACATATACAAATATCCCCACAATGTAAACATGTTTGAATATATGCTCAAATGCGTATTTAGTTCAATAATAGATCCGGATAACCACAATCTTATACGAAGCTGTTGTAATAAAAAACCAATAGATGCTTTGCCTTCAAGTTTTCCCGCTCAGTGTCCTTATAATTCCGCGTCATAGGTTTTATTCAAGTTTCTTGCTCTATTTATCATCACTTTTTATCTAAATTTAAGCATCTATTTCATATTTTGATTTCAGAACGTTATGAAGTTTAAGGATACTGTCGATCCCTATCTGATCTGCAATGCTAGCAAGATTAAATTCGAGACAGATTTCAATATCCTTTTGAGATAGATAATTCCCGTGAATCAGCATCTCACGAATCTGGTCGGAGGCGTCGGGGTATTCTCGTTCGTCAGCATCATAGTTTTGGAGGAGGAACTCTTTGTAGGCTTGTTCGATGACGGGCCTGGAGTGCGTCTGGATTTCGTCGATCACACGCAAAATTTCGGTAATCTTGGTGTCGAGTGCAGCTTGGGTGCTGAAAAAGATGTTGCCGTTAGGGTGGGCCGTGTCGTTGCGGTCATCCACAAGTTTTGCATAGGTACCGATCTTGTCGTTATTACAGCCGATTAGTTTGAGAAACCGCAGAATACTGCGCTCCTTAATGGTGCTGAAGGCGAAAGGAGAGGTTGCGTCAAGCAAGTTTTTTTCGATTTCTTTGCTAAAACCGATAAGGCCTTTTTCGAAATCTTCTCGTCGGGCTTGTCTTATCTGCCAGATATTGAAATAGACGAAGCTCATAGCTATCATGTGGTAGGCGAGGAAGGCGAATTGATACTTGCCATAGGTATAGTTGGTCTCGAAGGCATCCCACAAAAAGGCGATGTAATCCTGTTCACTTCGAGTCTTGAAAGAAAGCGGCAAATAATTGCCCAGTTCAAAAGCATCTTCCATGACTCACGCCTCCGTTGGGGCCGGATTGTCCTCGCCCCAAATACGGGAAAGGGTGGTCTGGATCTTTTTTTCAAACCGAGCAATTAGTTCGCGGTTAGCGGAGACAAGGGCTTGCTCGGCTTCGATCTCAGCGACGATGGAGCGCTGGGTGTCGAGAGGCGGGAGGGGGATTGTTAGGCTACCGAGAACTCCCATGCTAACATTTGCCCGTGCATTCTCAACTGAATTGCCGAGTAATTTCTGGATGAACTCAGGCGAATTTAAAAACGACATTAGATAAGTTGAATTTACCAATGCAGTATTTGGCCGGATGACACAAACCGCTTGATTAACATTAGCCACAATATCGAGGTCGAAAATTGCCGTTCTTCCAATAGAAGCACCAACAATATTGGTTAGCACATCACCTTTTTGCAATATGGATTTTGTTTCGATTTCGTTAAACCGTCGTTCAACATATTTCGGTTTATCCAAAAGTAACTGCCCCAAACCAACATTTTCGCTTGTTACGAAAAGAATTCCGTGTTCTTCAGTTGTGTAGTTGATGCCCTGCCAATTTGGGGAAGAACCTTTTGTGATTCGTTCGCTGATCTCGCTGATTGATTTCATCGGCCATTCCGGATCAATCGGAATATGTGGCTTGTAATTGTCAAGAACGGCACGGGCGCCGTTAATGACTTTCTGGTAGCCTTCGATCTCTGAAACGATCTCTTTTTGCACCTCCAGCGGGGGCAGGGGGATTTGGATTTCACCGACAGCAGCAGGATTCGCTCGAGATAAAGAACCGCCAACACCTGTAATTGTCTGCATGAAGGATACATGGAAAAAGTCTGAAACGAGAAGTTGTCGGAGGAATCCAGGCACAACTTCATTACTTGAAAAAACGATCCATTCTGTTGAAGCAATCTGTCGCCGACCAACCGGGTTCTCTCGAACAATCCACCCACGCCGAATATGAGGGATGATTCGAGATAAGAGAACATCGCCAGGAGTGACGACCTTTTTTTGTGACCCGATTTCGATTCCACGGAGCAACTCCGGGCAACCCGCATCAAAAGCAGGAATACTCCACAGCTCGAAAATTTCGTCAGGAGTGTTTCGAGGATCGATGGTCTTCACATTTGGCTTCATGAACCGACCCACCGGTACGAGCTTGTAGGATGTGGTTGATATGGCTCCTTCCCGATACCTCTCCCCGCTCAAATTATACTCCCCATTCGCCGCAATCTTCTCTTTCTCCACAATCAATCCCATCGTCGGCAGAAAGCCCTCCAATGCTTCTCCGGCCCGCAAACGGCGCAAATATTCGCTGATCTCGGCATGGACCTGCGGGATGTCGTTTTTGGCAATCTCGCGCCGCTGCGCGCCGAGACCGAAGCCATCGTTTTCGATTTTAAAAAAGGCGATGGTATTGGATTTCTTGGCCAGCGACTTGTCAAGGATCAGGATCGAGGTCTTGACGCCGGAGTAAGGATTGAATACGCCCGCAGGAAGCGAAACCACGGCCACGAGATTTTCCTCCACCAGCATCTTTCGCAGTTGCTTGTAGGCGGTTTGGCTCTGAAAGATGATGCCTTCGGGCACGATTATGCCTGCGCGGCCGCTGGGCGTAAGGTGCTCGGCCATGTAATCAACGAACAACACTTCGCTGCGCTTACTCTGCACCGAGAATCGGTTATGCGGCTTTATGCCGCCCTTGGGCGACATGAAGGGCGGATTGGCGAGGATAACGTCGGCGTATTCGTTCCATTTGTCCTGGCTGGTAAGAGTATCGTATTCGGCGATGTGCGGGTCGGCGAAGCCGTGCAAATATAGATTTACAAGCGACAGTCGAACCATGTCCGGCGAAATATCATATCCCTTGAAATTTTTTGCGAGACGGCCCTTATCATCCGGCGTCAAGGTGCTGTTGCTTTTTGCGTCGGTGTTGGCCTTAAGGATGTGCTTGTAAGATGAAATTAAAAATCCCGCGGTGCCGCATGCGGGGTCAAGCACGGTTTCGGTCTTTTTTGGGTCAATTATTTCGACCATGAAATCGATGATGTGGCGCGGGGTGCGAAACTGTCCGGCATCACCCTGGGAGCCGAGCACGGAGAGCAAATACTCGAAAGCGTCGCCGAGGCGCTCGCTGTGATCGTAGTTAAACTCGTCGATTATCTTAAGGAAAGCGCGAAGCGTCTCCGGGTCGCGGTATGGCAGATAGGCGTTCTTGAAGATATCACGGAAAAGCAACGGGATTCCCGGATTTTCCGGCATTTTGGCAATGGCCTCGGCGTAAAGGTTCAAGGTCTCGAAGCCGCCCAGACCGGAACGCATGAGTTTTGCCCACCCGTAACGGGCAAACTCATGTGCGAAAAACTTGCGTTTCCCGCCGAATTCCTCGCTCTCGGCATCCATGTCGTCCATGAATTTGTAGATCAAGGCGATGGTAATTTGCTCGACCTGGCTTTTAGGGTCAGGCACTTTGCCTACCAGAATGTCGCGCGCCGTGTCAATACGGCGCTTGGTGTCGGTGTCTAACATTAGTTTCCTTTAAGCGGCGAATTGATTTAATGAAACATAATCCTTAATGTATTCGGGGACCAGCGTGCGGTATTTCGATGGCACGGCGCGGAAGTCGCGGGTTGAAAAGACCGCGTTCGTGGCGAGGTCGGTAAAATGTTTGCTCTCGATGATATGGCGCACGTGATCGCTGGTGACATAGGCCTTGAAGAAAGTTTTGATGGCCGGAATGTCCTTGGCTTCTTCAGGCTTGATGTCCGCCACGAACTTGGCGAATTCCTCCTCAAGCAGTTCGTCCTTTGACTTGAACCGCGGTATAAGCCCGAAGATTTTTTCGAGGATTTCGCGCAAGGTCAGGCGGCGGTCCACGGACGCCGCCCTGCGCAACTTGTCAAGGTTATAATACTCCTCGGGCTTGTCGAAAACCTCCCGGTTAACATAGTCGATGACCCGGTCCCATTTTCCCGACTCCACGGCGGAGGCGATAAAGTCGTTTTGGCGAACCGCGTCCTCGAATTTTTCGAAGAACATCCGGTCGATCTTCATCCCCTCGCTGCCGATGGCCTCTTCCTTTACCGATGCAATAATATCGGCCCCAAGGTGCTCGTATGCCCCGCCGGCCAATACCGGGCCGCTTCCTTCTTCTTCTTCGTCGCGCCTCGCTGTTTGAGGCCGCGGCAGTTTTAGCACTTGGTCATAATTGAATTCCTCCTCGAAATACTCGCAATTCGCGAAGAAGTCAAAGAGTTTGTAGGTGGATTTCTGCGGTTCCTTAACGGCCTCCTTAAGGTTGTTATCAAAGAGCTGTTCAAGAAAATTGTGCCTGCGGGTACCGCGTCCCTTGATCTGGATAAAATCCGTTGGGGAGAAAATCGGGCGAAACAAACCAAGATTAAGGATGTCGGTGCAATCATAGCCGGTTGTCATCATGCCGACGGTTACGCAGACGCGCGCCTTGCTGGTCTTGTAAGCGGGAAGGAAGTTGGCGGAACCGAGCAGGTTGTTGTTTGAAAAGTTGATGGTGAACTGCTGGGCGTCGGCGATCTGCGAGGTTACCTGCACGGCAAAGTCGGATTGGTATTTACCGGGGAACATGCGGTCGGCCATCTCGTTGAGGATTTGCGCCAGCTTGGCGGCATGGTTCTGACTGACCGCGAAAATGATGGACTTTCCGATTTCCCCGCTCACCGGATCGCGAAGGGCATTTTCAAGAAAGGTTTTACAAAAGAGTTCATTGGTTGCTTTTGCAAAGAATCGTTTTTCGAATTCGCGTTGCTTGTAAGCCTCCGTCTGGTCTTCGCCGGTATCGTCGGTAAACGATACGACGAAGCCTTCTTCGGAAAGAAGTTGTGTGGTTATTTCGGTACGTGCGTCAACAACTGTAGGGTTGATCAGGAAGCCTTCCTTCACACCGTCGAGCAGTGAGTACCGGTAAGTAGGCAGGCCATTCTCGCAGCCGAAAGTGCGGTAGGTGTCAAGCAATAATCGACGCTCGGCCTCGCGCGGATCGCGCGTCGCGGGCGCGGCTTTGTCGAACCTCTTGAGATAGTCTCGGGGTGTGGCGGTAAGGCCGAGCTTGTAACCGATAAAGTAGTCGAAGACGGCGCGGGCATTGCCGCCAATCGAGCGATGGGCCTCATCGGAGATGACAAGGTCAAAATCAGTCGGCGAAAAGAGCCGCTGATACTTATTATTGAAGAGCAGCGACTGCACCGTCGTGACAACTACTTCCGCCCTGCTCCAGTCGTCACGGTTCTCTTTGTAGATGACGGTCTGAAAGTCGGCGGACAGAAGAGAAGTAAAGGCTTTCTTCGCCTGATCTTCCAATTCGAGACGATCTACCAGAAATAAGACCCGATGGGTATTGCCGGAACGGAGGAAGAGCTTGATGACGGCTGCCGCGGTTAGGGTCTTTCCGGTCCCGGTGGCCATCTCAAACAGGAAGCGGTCTTTGCCTTCTTTTATGGCCTGTTGCAGGGCGTAAATGGCTTTTAGCTGATATGGCCGCAAGAAACGCAATTTGTTGGATTGGATGTAACCTGGGCGCTCCGTCTCATTGCGCCAAGCCGCTTCGGATTTATAAATCGGGCGTTGCGTTAGTACTATATAATCATCGCCAACCTGTTCCTCGATGAGACGTTGCGGGTTTGGGGTGACTTGCTGGTAGCCGATCACCGAGTCTGGCGTTGGGAAAGATGTAATGATGTAAGGATTGCCGCGCTCCAGGTCCCAGAAATAGTGCAGGTTGCCGTTTGAAAGGATAACAAAACGGCAATTTTGGGACTTGGCATATTTACGGGCCTGCTCCTTGCCAACAAGGGGGGTTTTATTTTCCGATTTTGCCTCAAGTACGATGAACGGAAAACCTTTGCTATTTAAAAGCAGAAAATCGATGAACCCCTTGCTTGTCTTCTCGAAATTCTCGCCAAGCGCATCCAAATCGGTTGACTTGATCGTAACGCTTGGTTCAAGGCTTATGTTGGCGGGCGCATTCCCTTCCGGAAAGAAGCGCCATCCCGCCGCTTCGAGCAATTTATTGATCTTGATACGGGCTATGGCTTCTTTGTTTGCCATTCGGCTCCCTATTAAATTTCTATAAACAGCCAAGCATGTAATTATTCTCTATTGTAATTTAATAAACGCGCAAAGATCAAATACAGGCAAAAAGCGGCATGGCGAAACGATGTGATGGAGTTATAAAGGTCAGCCGGATGAAAAGATTTTATTCGATGAGAATTAATGCTATATTCTTTGTTCCTCTATGGTGATTATTTTTAATTAAACCTGCAACCAAATTGTAGTTAAATTTAATTATGAAATCACGTCCGCCAACCCCTTCAAACGCTTTTTCCATTTCAGCCCTGAACAAGTTTGCCACTCAAAAAAATATCCGTCCCGCAAAGTACAATGATTTTAAAGGTAATTCCATAATTGAAAATTTTGTGATAACCGACGAATTCGATGCCGCCATAGGCCACATTAAAGCCGGACAACAAATTTTGTTGATTACCGGGCAGGCCGGTACCGGCAAATCGGTTTTTATCCAATACCTGCGGTCCGAAATCAAGAAAAACTGCATTGTTGTCGCCCCTACGGGCGTTGTTGTAAATATCCCCAACCATGAAGATTACTTTTCTCATACGGTACAGAAGGAAACCTGGGAATGCCTGAAATTTATGTATGATTACGATGAAAACAAAATCAAAACGGAAACAATCGGCACGTATACCCAGTTTCCTCTGACCCTGGCATGGGCAGTTACCATACATAAAAGCCAAGGGTTGACACTCGACAATGTGATTATCGATCTCGGCTCCGGGGCATTCGCAAGCGGTCAGGTGTATGTTGCGCTCAGCCGCTGCCGCTCCATTGACAACATACGATTAAAAAGGCCGCTGCTGGAAAAAGACGTCATGATTAATCCGGTAGTCACGAGGTTTTACGCTTATTTGAGGACAAAACCCATTGAGGCCGGTGCAAGCGCCCCGTCCGGAGTTTCGCCCTTTATTTATATTAAAGGAAATAAATAAATGAGAACTGTCCAAACGATTCTTGACGGGATTTGTGTCCAGACCATGGAAAATCTTGACAATATATTTACTCTTCTCCTGGTTTCTTATATATTACAAAGGAACATTAATTTAAAGCAAGGAGGTAGGTATGGCGCCGAAGTATGTGTGGGTAATTCCCTTTGTGTCGCTTACGCTGGCTTTTGCCGGTCCCAAACACGGCCCTCAAACCGCATCGGCCCGGCCCGCGGTCGCACCGTCGGCCATGACGATAGGGATGGATTCGCTTTTTATTAAAATACAGAAGGATTTTGACGAAGTCGCGACGTCTCCAATTGTTAAGAATAAGGCCGTTGCGCCCGTTAACGGATACTTTTTAAAGGTCCTCAAGGGAAACCAGCCGTTCTATTCGTTGACACGGGTGGACGCCAAGGGAGTCCTGATCAATGAGGTGGTCCGGCTTGTGGAAAAAACCGATGTGAAAAACCAGGACCTTTCCAAGGAGGCCTGGGTAAAAAGTACGGTTAAAAAACATACGGCATATTGGGGAAGGATAAAATTGGAGGAGACCGGCAGGTATTAT
>Ga0182011_10003299_pt1 | contig 13281 bp, 13 predicted proteins | sample 711E1DmetaG_FD_120481 | JGI IMG/M metagenome (GOLD analysis project Ga0182011, IMG submission 120481) | Permafrost microbial communities from Stordalen Mire, Sweden - 711E1D metaG | ecosystem: Environmental > Terrestrial > Soil > Wetlands > Permafrost | place: Sweden: Stordalen | collected... | reverse complement strand
CGCGGGAACCCGGGCGGCTACGTGAGCGAGGCAATCAACGTCGCGAGCCAGTTCCTCGCCTCGGGCGTGGTCTACGTGTCGGAGGATCGCAGCGGGAAGCCGGTCCCGCACGAGGTCGCGGGCGGCGGTATTGCCACGACGATCCCGCTCGTCGTCCTCGTGGACGGGGATACGGCCAGCGCCGCCGAGATCGTGACCGGAGCGATCCAGGACGCCGGCCGGGCAACCGTCGTCGGCGAGAAGACCTACGGCACCGGCACGGTGGTGGGGACGTTCCCGCTCTCCGACGGGTCGGCGGTGACGATCGGGACCGAGCGCTGGCTCACCCCGAAGGGCCACGAGATCTGGCACGAAGGCCTGACGCCCGACCAGACCGTCGCCCTGCCCCAGGGCGCGACCTTCCTGGTGCCGGACGACTTCGCGACGCTCGGCCCCGGCGGGGTCGGGGCCAGCTCGGATACGCAGCTCCAGGCGGCGCTGCGCGCGCTGGACGTCGAGGAGCGAGCGGCCCCCGCCGGGAGCTGACGGGAAGGCGCGAGGCGGGCGCCGGAGCGAGCCGCGCGCCGGAGCGAGGGTCGAGCGGCCGCGCCTCGGCTACAGGAGCTCGTGGTTGGCGGTCGCCGTCGGCATCCCGTCGGCGGGACGGGGCTCCTCGCCCGGGCCGTACGGGCCGCCCGCCGTCGCCTGGAGCACGGACAGCGGCTGGCCGGCCTGCCCTTCGAACGCGCCGACACCGTATGGGACCCACTTGGGCGGGTCCTGAAGGCGATGGGCTTCCTCGTTCCCGCGCGCATGCGTCTCGACGAAGCCGGCCGGCTCGATCCACATCCGCTTGCCGTCGAGGAGCCCGGTGATCCCCTCCTGGCCCGGCTCGGGGCGGGGGTTCTGGCACCAGCGACAGGTCGCCCGGTCGTGCGGCGTGTACGAGGACGGTTCCTCGTACGTGGTGATGTAGCCCTCGTAGTTCCGGAGCACGACCTTGTGGTCCGAGTAGGACACGAGGTAGTTGGGCATGACCGGGATCTTCCCGCCGCCGCCCGGGGCGTCGACGATGAACTGCGGCACCGCGTACCCGGAGGTGTGGCCGCGGAGCCCCTCGATGATCTCGAGGCCCTTGCCCACCGGCGTCCGGAAGTGGCCGGCGCCCTCCACGAGGTCGCACTGGTAGATGTAGTACGGCCGGACGCGGATCTCGACGAGCCGCTGGACCAGGTCCCGCTGGATGTGGACGCAGTCGTTGACGCCCGCCAGGAGCACCGACTGGTTGCCGAGCGGGACGCCCGCGCGCGAGAGCGCGTCGCACGAGCGGGCCAGCTCGGGCGTGATCTCGTTCGGGTGGTTGACGTGGATGTTCAGCCAGAGCGGGTGGTACTTCGCGAGCATCTCGCAGAGCTCGTCGTCGATGCGCTGCGGGAGGAAGACCGGCACCCGGCTGCCGATCCGGACGATCTCCACGTGCGGGATCTCCCGCAGGCCGCGCAGGACCGATTCCAGGAGCTTCGGGGCGAGCGTCAGGCCGTCCCCACCCGAGATCAGCACGTCCCGGATCTGGGGCGTCCGCCGGATGTAGTCGAGCTGCGCCTCGTGCTCCTTCCGGTTGAAGTTCTGGCCGGCGTCGCCGACCATCCGGCTGCGGGTGCAGTAGCGGCAGTAGCTGGCGCACTGGGTCGTGATCAGCATCAGGACCCGGTCGGGATATCGGTGGACCAGGCCCGGGACCGGCGAGTGGCGGTCCTCCGCGAGCGAGTCCTCCATCATCCCGGTGAAGGAGCGGAGCTCCCGGCCGGTCGGGATGATCTGGCGCCGGATGGGGTCGTCGGGGTCGTCGGGATCAACGAGGCTGATGAAGTAGGGCGTGACGTCCACCCGGAACTTGTCCGGCGCCGAGAGACCTTCGCGCTCGTCGTCGGTCAGGTTGAGGATCCGCTCGATCTCCGCGAGCTCGTTGACGCGGTTGGAGAGCTGCCAGCGCCAGTCGTTCCACTTCTCGTCCGGCACGTCCTCCCAGATCCGCGCCCGCCGGCTCACGGCGGGCTTCCCGTCCGGGCCGAGCCGCCGCGCGGGATCGCGGAGGTTGACGAAGGGAGCGGGCTCGACGCTCCGTGCGGCGACCGCCGCGGTGTTCTCCCTCGCGTCCATCCTGGCGTGATCCCCTTCCCGCTGGCCCGTCCATGCGCCCGCCGCGTCATCGCGCCTCGCATCCGCGTGCGCGGTATCCGGAGTGCATAGATCCTATGCACTCTGCATGGTGACGAGATGATACGTCGATCGCCGCCACGCCCGCGTCTACAATCCTCCCGGGCCGACCGGCGCCCGGAGGATCGAGGGAGAGAAACATGAGAATCGATCGGTGGGCGCTCGGAGGCGCCCTGGCAGCGATCGTGCTGGTCGCCGGGTGCGGCAGCTCGTCCACCCCCGCGCCCACGGTGGCGCCGAACGGCGGGTCGACGTCGGCTCCCGCGTCCGTTGCGCCCGCGGCATCGTCCGCAGCGGCTGCCTCGGAGCAGCCGGCCGCGACGGACAACGGCTCTCTGCCCGGCGGCGGCCTCCTCCCGGGCAGCGCTCCCGAACTCGAGGCGATGCTGCCGTCCAGCGTCAACGGCGTCGCATTCCAGAAGACGAGCTTCGGCGGGTCGGCCTGGCCGGCCGGGATCCCGATCGGGCAGAGCGACCTCGAGACGTTCCTGCAGCAGAACGGCAAGTCGCTCTCCGACGTGAGCATCGCGATGGCCACCCCGACCGACACGAGCAAGGCCGGCACGTTCCTGATGGCCTTCCAGGTCAAGGGCGTGGACGGGACCAAGCTGGCCGATGTCCTGGGAGGCACGAGCGGCAGCGACCTGACGGCTGCCACCGTCGGCGGCAAGCAGGTCCTCCAGGCGGGCCTGCCGGGCATGGGCGTCGTGCTCTACGTCAAGAACGACGTCGTCTTCTACGTCCTTGCTCTCGGCGACGCCTCGCTGACCGACGCGATCGTCGCCGCGCTTCCGTAGCCGCTCGCACGCTGCGGGGCTGAGCGCGGCTCAGCCCCTGCTCGCCTACCATCGAGGCTGCCAAACCCGCCGGCACGCCGGCGGAACTCCGCACCCGTCACATCGGAGCATTGCCATGTCCGCTTTCTCGGCCGCCAGGATGACCGTCCGCGGCGTGGGCCTGATCATGCTCATCCTGGGCCTGGTCATCTGGACGGGCGACGCCGACGGGCTGATCCCGATCCACATGCTCCTCGGGATCGTCCTGGTCCTGGCGCTGTGTGCCGTCGCCGTGCTCGCGTTCCAGGCCGGCCTGCCGCCGGCGCTCCCCGCGATCGCGATCGCCTGGGGCGTCCTGACGGTCGCCTTCGGGCTTGCCCAGTCGCAGATACTGCCGGACGCCAGTCAGCACACGGTGGTCGAGATCGCCCACCTGGTGGTCGGCCTGGTGGCGATCGGCCTTGCGGAGGCGATCGGCGCCGGGGCGAAGCGATTCGGGGCGCCCCTCACGCGCTGAGCGTCAGGCCGGTCCACGCTCGGCGGCGGCTGAACCCCGCCGGCGGCTCCCCGCCAGCTGCTCCCCGCCGGCTCCTACTCCCCGATCACCGCCCAGAGCAGCCCCATCATGATGAAGAAGCCGGCGAACAGCGAGATGAGCGCCAGCGCGCCGTAGGGCGAGTTCGCCGTGTTCGGGAACGATGGGATCAGCAACCCGGAGACGACCGCCCAGGCGACGAACAGCAGGCCGAAGAAGAACTTCGCGTTCGGGCCGGTGATCGCGCGGACCCAGCCGACTCCACCCGTCCGGCGCTCCGGCGACATCGCGGCACGCAGGAACGTCCCGACGAAGACGGCGGCAAACAGGATCGCGAGGCCGAACTGGACCGGGTACTGGATCGCGGTGACGAACAGCTGCACCGGGGCCTCCGCGCGGGGAGCGGGCGGGTTGGACGGGCGGAGGATACCAGAGGCGCGCTTCGGGACGCGAGCGCCAATTCCGGGCGGCGCGTCGGCCGGATCCCCGTCGCTCGCCGGGCACTCCCGGGACGCCGACCGGGGTGCACGGTGCATGATTGGACCCAACCCGCCCCCGATGCTGCCCGAGCCGGCCGCCGTCGCCCGCCATGGAGCGCAATGCCGATGAAGTCGATCCAGCTTGCCTGGCGCCCGGGCACCGCCCGCTTCGAGGCGGCCGGCCACAGCGGCGCCCGCGTCATCATCGAGGCGCCGGGCGAACCCGAGGGCGTCCCGCTCGATGACGGCCCGCACGGCGCTGAAGCCGGCCCCAGCCCGGCCGAGCTGCTCCTGGTTGCAGGCGCCGGGTGCGCGGCGTGGGACGTCGTGGAGATCCTCCGCAGGCAGCGCCAGGACGTGGCGTCGATCGACGTCGCCGTCGACGGCGAGCAGCAGCCCGATGCACCGTGGACCTTCCGCCGGGTGGAGCTGCGCTTCACGGTTCGCGGCCACGACCTGGATCGCGCGGGCGTGGAGCACGCCACCCAGCTCTCGGTGGAGCGCTACTGCTCCGTCCTCTCCACGATCCGTGAAGCCGCGGAAGTGACCTGGACGACGCTCGTCGAGGAGGCAGCGTCCGTCCGCGACGGCTGATGGGCGATCCACGCACGGCGCCTGCTCCGGCCGCGGCGCCGCTCGCTCCGGCTGCGCCCGCTCGGGCCGCGGCGCGAGAAGCGTCGCGCGACCCGGCCGACATCCGCCCGACCGGGCGGGCCGAACGGGAGTGACCGCCTTCGAACGCCTGGGCCGGTTCACCTACCGTCGCCGGTGGTGGGTGCTGGCCGCGTGGGCGCTGCTCGTCCTGCTCGCCATCCCGTTGGCACCGCGCGCGCCGGGCGTGCTGAGCCCGGGTGGCTTCTCGCTCGCGGACCTGGAATCGTCGCGGGCCGAGGCACTCCTCGTGCAGCAGCTCGGGGCGCCGCCTTCCGCGCTCGTTCTCGTGTACCAGTCCACCGGCGCTGCGCGGGCGGGCGACCCAGCCTTCGAAGCTGCCGTCCGCGCGGAGACGGCGGGCGTCGCCGCGGCGCCGTACGTTCGACAGGTCGAGAGCCACCTCCTCGCCCCGCGCCAGGTCTCCGCCGACGGGCGGGTCGCGTACGACATCGTCCTGCTGGACATCGCCCCGGACAGCTCGCCGGCGGCGCTCCCGGGAATCGAGGCAGCGCTCCGTCCCGCACCGGGGGTCCGCGTGTCACTGGCAGGCGGCCCGGCGTTCTACGGCGACATCCAGACGGTGTCCGAGTCCGACCTTCGGCGGGCCGAGCTCGTCAGCCTGCCGCTCGCGGCGCTCGCGCTGGTGCTGGTCTTCGGCTCGCTCGTGGCGGCGGGCGTCCCGCTCGTGATCGGCGGCGCGGCCGTGGCGACGTCGCTGGCCCTTATCTTCCTGCTGGCCAGCGTCACTCCGATGAGCATCTTCGTGCTCAACCTGGCCACGTTGCTGGGCCTCGGCCTCGGCGTGGACTACTCGCTCCTGATGCTGAGCCGGTTCCGCGAGGAGCTCGCGCGCCGGACACCCGCCGGGACGCGAGCCGATCCGCAGGCCGTGGAGGCCGCGATCCGGGTCACCGTCGCGACTGCCGGCCGCGCCGTGTTCTTCTCCGGCCTGACGGTCCTGCTCGGGCTGCTCGGCCTGGTCCTCTTCGAGTTCATGATTCTGCGTTCGGTCGGGATCGCCGGGGCGCTCGTGGTGGGCATGGCGGTCGCCGCCGCGCTCACGCTCCAGCCTGCGATCCTGTCGATCCTGGGTTCGCGGGTCGACGCCCTCGCGATCCGGAAGGTCCGCCCGGATCCGGGCTCGCAGGGTGCCTGGGGACGGCTCGCCCGCCGCGTGATGCGGCGGCCGCTGCTCGTCTTCTTCCCGACCCTCGGGCTGCTCCTGGCGCTGGGGACGCCGTTCCTCCACGTCCGTTTCAACTCCCCGGACGCCACGATCCTTCCCCCGAGCGTGGCGTCGCGGGCGGCCTACGAGACGCTCGTGCAGAACTTCGGCGAGGGCCCGTTCGCACCGGTGCTGCTGGCCGTGCGCACGGACGGGCCGGCAACCAGCGCCGCGAACATCGCACGGCTGTACGCATACTCGCGCGAGCTCGCCGCCGATCCTCGCGTTCTGCGCGTCGACAGCCTGGTCGACCTCGATCCACGGATCAGCCTGGCCCAGTACGAGCTGCTCTACGCGACGCCCGGCGGACCGCCCGACCGCTTCAGCGCCGCTGCGCTCGCGTCGACGACGAAGGGGGACCTGACTGCCTTCACCCTGACGACCGACTACGGGCCCAACCGCGACGAGGCCCAGGCGCTGGTGCGCGACCTGCGCGATCCGTCGAGTGCGCTCGCGCCCCCGGCAGGCGTCTCGGTCCTGGTGGGGGGCGGGGCCGCCGATGTCGGCGACACGGTGAGCCGGATCGCGGCCGACTTCCCGCGGACGGCCCTCTTCATCGTGCTGACGACGTACCTGGTCCTCTTCCTGCTCCTGCGCTCGGTCTGGCTGCCGCTCAAGGCGATCATCATGAACACGCTCTCGATCACGGCCGCGTTCGGCGCGCTGGTGTGGGTCTTCCAGGACGGTAACCTCTCGCGCCTGCTCGGTTTCCAGCCGCTCGGCTACGTCGAGACGACGCTCCCGGTGATCCTGTTCTGCGTCCTGTTCGGCCTGTCCATGGACTACGAGGTGTTCCTCCTCACCCGCATGAAGGAGGCCTGGCTCCGAACCGGCGACAACACGGAGGCGGTGGCGCAGGGGCTCGACCGGAGCGGGCGCATCGTGACGTCGGCCGCGCTCATCGTGGTCGTCGTCGCAGGTTCCTTCGTGGACGCCGACATCGTCCTCATCAAGGCGCTGGGGCTCGGCGTCGCGCTTGCCGTCGCCATCGACGCGACGGTCGTCCGGGCACTCCTCGTCCCGGCGACCATGCGCCTCCTCGGGAAGTGGAACTGGTGGCTGCCGGACTGGCTGGAGCGGTCGCTGCGGGATCGGCTCCCGGCCACCGAGCCCGATCTGGAGGGACGCTTCCGGTGACGCCCGGGCAGATCTCGCGCCCCTGCCCGCGGCGCCTCGGTGGCCGGCTCCCGGCGCTGCTTGCCGCGCTCGTCGCACTGGTGCTCGCGGCGTGCTCGAGTCCCATCCTCGCGAACCCGCCAGCCGAACGGCCGAGCCCGGCGCCGCGAACCCCTGCGCCCGTCGTTGCCGCCGATCCGCAGCCGGTCGTCTTTCCACGGGACGACGGCCCCCACGATCGCCTGACGGAGTGGTGGTACTACACGGGACACCTGACGGCGGCCGACGGGCGCACCTTCGGCTTCGAATACGTGGAGTTCCGCGCCGAGCGCGGGGGCTTCCCGGTGAGCTGGGCGAGCCACCTCGCGATCACCGACGAGTCCGGCGCACGCTTCGCGTACGGCCAGCGAAGCGAGGTCGGGCCGCAGGTGGACCGTTCGCCGCGCGACGCCGCGGGCACGCCGACCGGCTTCTCGTTCAGCCTGGCCGGGTCGGGCCCGGGCACGGGAACAGGCCCGGCCGGCTCGTCCACGAGCACCGGCACGGGCACCCCCTGGACGATGGCCGGCTCGGGCGGCCACGACACGCTCTCGGCGCTGAGCGGGCCGGCAGAGGCTGCCGGCACGACGATGCCGAACGGGTTCGGCCTCCAGCTGGCCCTGACCGCGCTCGGGCCACCGGTGCTCCACGACGGCGACGGATGGGTCGACTTCGGGGCGGCCGGCGGTTCCTACTACTACTCGCGGCCACGCATGTCTGCGGCCGGCACCCTGGACGTGAACGGGGAGCCAGTGGCCGTGACCGGCACGGCGTGGTTCGACCACCAGTGGGGGGACTTCATCGCGGTGGGCGGGGGCGGCTGGGACTGGTTCGCCGTGAACCTCGACGACGGGACGAACCTCACCATCTCGCTCGTCCGGGGTACCGACGGCACCGACGCGCTCGTCTACGGCACCCTGGTCCACTCTGACGGGACCTCCAGCCATCTCGCCGGCGACCAGATCGCCGTCGAGACGCTCGGCCACTGGACCAGCCCGCGGACCGGCGCCACGTACCCGTCGGGCTGGCGCGTCCGGCTCGCGGGGGCCGGCCTCGACCTCGTGGTGACGCCGACGCTGCGCGACCAGGAGCTCGACACGCGGTCGACCACCGGCGTCGTGTACTGGGAGGGATCCGAGCGCGTCTCGGGCACGCGCGGCGGCCGGCCGGTCGCCGGAAAGGGCTACGTGGAGCTCACGGGCTATGCCGCCGGGGCCGCCTCCGCGCCGTGAGCGGGGCCGCCGGCCGGCCGTGACCGGAACGGCTTCCGGCACCGTGAGCGGCCGGCGACTGACCGTGACCGGGGCCGACGACCGGCCGCTCAGCCCTCGCGGGCGGCGCGGTTCGCGCGGCGCTGGACGAAGACCAGGGCGATCCAGCCGAACACGATCGTCGCGCCGTACGCGACGCACCAGGCACAGATGGCATGGATGACGAACAGCTCCAGGTAGCGCAGGTAGAGCACGATCACGACCCCGATCAGCCCCTGCGCGTACCCCGCCAGCAGCAGGCGCCCGTCGCCCGTTCGCCACCACGCCACGATCAGCCCGAGCAGGATGACCGAGAAGACGATCCCGAAATAGGCGACCGGGATTCCGAACCACTTGCTGTACTGGCTTTGCGCCACGGTCTCGCAGCCGCCGCCCGCGATGCAGACCGGAGCCGTGCCCGCAAGGACGTTCGCGCTCAGGTAGAGCGCGATCGCGAGCCCGACGGCGGCGAAGACTCCAAGCAGCAGGGCAGGTCGGCCGCGGGCCACGGGTCGCTCGGTCAGGGCGCGGTGGACGGCGACGGCGACGGCGAGCCTGCCGGCGCGGTCGAGGCGCCCGCGCTGGGGGCGGGCGTCCAGCCGGCCGGGATGAGCGCGTCGATCGCGGGTCCGAGGGCCGACATCGGCTGCGCGCCGCCGGCCATCAGCTTGCCGTTCAGGGAAATGGTCGGGGTCTGGTGGATGCCCGCCGCCGTGCCCTGGGCAGTCTCCGCGTCCACTTCGGCAACCGTCGCGGCGGCGCCGTTCGCCATGCATGCGTCGTAGGCGGAGCGGTCAACACCGACCGCATCGGCCACCGACGAGAGGAACGCTGAGGAGAACTTGCCCGAGTTCTCGCCGGTCGTGCTCTGGTTCTGGAACAGGTAGTCGTGGAACGGCCAGAACTTCGTGCCGGCACAGCGAGCGGCGGCCGCGGCCTGGTGCGACTCGCCGTTCGCCGCGCCGCTGTCGATGAACGCGAAGTCGCGGTAGAGCAGGTGGACCTTGCCCGTGGCCACGTACTGGCTGATCAGGGTCGGCTCGACGTTGAGCACGAATTCGTCGCAGGCCGGGCACTGGAAATCCGACCAGATCTCCATCTGCACCGGCGCCTTGGGGTTGCCGATCGCCCGCGGGTTCGTGGGGTCGATCAGGCTGACCGGGGTGGGCTGCAGCGGCATGATGAGGTCCCCGACGCTTGCCGGTGCCGGGTTGAGGACGCCGGAGGCGAAGACGACGACGACCAGCCCGACGACGACCGCGGCGGCCGTGATCAGGGCCATCGGCGACTGCCAGGCTGGCTTGCTGACCGGTGTCGTGCGCGCCGAGGCGAGGCGCGAATCTCGTCGAGCGGCTTCCCGGCGCTGCTGCCGCGTGACGGGCGTGCGCGATGGGCTCGGCGATTTCGGCGGGGTCAGCGGTTTCGTCGGGCGCGAGCCCGGGCTTGGGTTCGTGGACATTCGGACTCTCGTTCTTGGGGAGGCTGGGTCGACGTTCCGGAAACGCGGGCGCAGCGTACCCCGTTCGGCGCCGCGGCGTCTTCCGGGCGCCCGGCCCGAACGCGCGCGCCGAACCAGTGCGGACCCGTCGGGTCAGGCGCCCCCGACCCGGGCCGGTTCGGGTTGGGCCGCCGCTCGTGGGCGAAGTGGGCGGAGGTAGAGGGTGATGGCCACCGCGAGATACGTCACCCACGTCGCGAACGCGACGACCTCGGGGGCCGACTGGTACCCGAGCAGCGCGTGCAGGAAGAGGCCGACGCCCGATGACTGGGGCAGGACTGCGCTCGCGTTGAAGGCGACCTGCGTCCCGACCGTGACCCAGCCGATCTCGACGAACTCGTGCACGGCGCTGCCGAGGAGACCGGCCGCGATAAGGATCAGGAGGACGCCGGTCCAGCGGAAGAACCGCCCGAGATCGAGGCGCCGGCTGCCGCGGTAGAAGCCATAACCCAGACCGCTCGCGATGAGGAGGCCGACCATCGCTCCGGCGAGGACGCTCGCGGCGCCCGTGCCGCCGGCCGAGGAGGTCGCGGCCGCGGCCTGCCCGACCAGGAAGAGCGCGGTCTCGAGCCCCTCCCGGATGACTGCCGTGAACGCGAGCAGGGCCAGGCCCCAGGCGCTGCCGGCCGTGAGCGCACGCTCGAGCGCCCGCTTCAGCTCGTCGGCCACGGAGCTGGCCTGGCGGCGCATCCAGAACAGCATCCACGTCACGACCGAGGCCGCGACGAGCAGCGTGGTGCCCTCGAAGATCTGCTCCCAGGTTGTCTGCAGCTCGCCGAGCGTCGCGAAGATGAGCAGCCCCAGCCCGGCGCTCGCTGCCACTGCGGCCGTCGCGCCGACGCCGATCCGGCCGAGATGCCGCCCGTTCCCGGTCCGGGACAGGTAGGCACAGATGATGCTGACGATCAGGGCGGCTTCGACGCCCTCGCGCAGGCCGGTCAGCAGGCCGCTCGTGAATCCGCCGACGTCGAACATGGTGGGCTCCTCGATGGGGACGCAGGGGGCCACGCTCGTCTTGTCACGGCGAACGCAGCCGGAATCTACCGGTCACGACCCGGGCAGGTCAAGCTCCCTTGCATCGCACATGAAAGACCGCTTTCGTGATCGTCCTGTCGGCCGGCTCTCTCGCGCAGAGGACGACCCGGCGTATCGAGACTCTGTATCACTGCTTATCGAGATCGAGTATCATTCTGCTCGATGAGCGAACAGCTTGCGTTCGAGGCGGCGTTCGAGGCGGCCGGTCACCGGCTGACACGGCCACGGCGCGCGCTCGCCGAGCTGATCGAGGCGCGCGGTGGCGCGTTCTCGGCTGCCGACCTCGTGTCGGACGCACGCGCTCGGCGGCTCGGGATCGGGCGCGCGACGATCTTCCGGGCGCTCGAGCTCCTCGAGGAGATCGGCGCGCTCGACCGGATCAACCTGCCGACGGGCGAGCATGCCTACGTGCCGTGCAGCCCGGCCCACCATCACCACGTCGTGTGCCGGCGCTGCGGCCGGTCGGTCGAGATCGGCGACCTCGGCCTGAGCTCCCTCGCCAGGGACGTCGCGCGTTCGACTGGCTATCGGATCGACGAGCACCGCTTCGAGCTGTTCGGGCTGTGCCCCGACTGCCTGCAGGCACCGACGCCGGCCTGATGGAGAACTTGATGAAGGAGATGCTCGTGAGCCGCGCCGCTCGGGTCGCGGCCGTCCTCCTGGCCATGGTCCTGGTCGCCGGCTGTGGCACGAGTGCGACCGGAGCACCCGGCGGGTCGGCCGTGCCCGGTGGGCCGGCAGCTCCGTCGCCGGCCGCCGATGCCCTCGATGTGGTCGCGACCACGACGGTCTTCGCGGACCTGGTACGCCAGGCGGGCGGGGCCGAGGTCCGGGTCACGAGCCTCGTCCCGGCAGGCGGCGACCCCCACCTACTCGCCGACGCCGTCGGACGTCCGCGCGATCGCCGGAGCGAGCCTGGTCGTGATGAACGGACTGGGCGTCGACGACTGGCTCACCTCGCTGCTGGCCGAGGCGAAGCTGTCGGCGAGCGCGCTCGTCCAGCTCGGACCGAACGAACCAGGCGTCGCGTACCTCACCGGCACCGACGGGACCGGGTCCGTCAACCCACACCTCTGGATGAACGTCGCGTACGCGGATCTGTACGTGAAGCGGATCGTCGCCGCACTCTAGGCGGCCGCGCCCGCGAAGCAGGCGGCGCTGCAGGCGTCCGTCGACGCCTACCTGGCTCGGCTCGCGGCGCTCGACAGCACGATTAGGGCGCAGATCGCCACGATCCCGCCGGCGAACCGGAAGCTGGTCTCGTATCACGACGCGTTCCCGTACTTCGCGGCCGCCTACGGGCTCACGATCATCGGCTCCGTGGTTCCCGCCCCGTGCCAGGACCCGAGCGCCGGCCAAGTCGCTGCGCTCATCGACGCGATCCGGGCCAGCGGGGTCAAGGCGATCTTCAGTGGCCCAGTTCAACCCGAAGGTCGAGCAGCAGTGGCCGCGGAGGCGGGCGTGACGGTGGTCAGCAACCTGTACGACGACGCGCTCGGACAGGCGCCGGTCGACACGTACGAGGGGATGATGCAGTGGGACGCCGCCCGGGTCGTCGAGGCCCTCCGGTGATCGAGCGGACGCGGGACCTGCACGCGGCCGACGGGCACGTGGACGACACGCACGCGGTCGACACCCGGGCGGCCCACCACCCGGGGCACGACGCGGGGCTTCATGCCGCCCGCCACCCGGCGATCGTCCTCTCCGACGTGACCGTCGACTACGACGGCCGAGCTGCGCTGACCGATGTGTCCGTGACGGTTGCGGCCGGGACGATCCTCGCCGTCTTCGGGCCGAACGGCGGCGGGAAGAGCACGTTCCTCAAGGTCGTGGCGGGGCTCCTCAAGCCATGGAGCGGCCGCGTCGAGGTGCTCGGCGCCGAGCCCGGCGGGGCGGCCCGACGGATCGCCTACGTCCCACAGGCCGAGCAGGTGGACTGGGAGTTCCCCGTCTCGGTCTGGGATGTCGTCGTGATGGGTCGCTACGCGCGGCTCGGCCCGTTCCGGCGGCCGGGCGCCGCCGACCATCGCGCGGTTGCCGACGCGCTGGAGCTCGTCGGGATGACACCCGAGGCGCAGACGCAGATCGGCCGCCTGTCCGGAGGCCAGCGGCGGCGGGCATTCCTGGCCCGTGCGATCGCGGCCGACCCCGACCTCTACCTGCTGGACGAGCCGGTCACCGGCGTGGATCCGACCACCCAGGAGGACCTCATGCGGATCCTCGACGCGGAGGCGCGGCGCGGCAAGACGGTCATCGCCACCACCCACGATCTCGCGAGCGCGGCCCAGCACTTCCAGGACGTCCTGGCGATCAATCGAACGGTCATCGCCCAGGGGTGCTCGGACCTAGTCCTGGATCGCGCGGTCCTCTCGCGCACGTACGGCGGCCACCTGCTCGTCGTGGGCGGGGAGACGCTCCTCGTGGACGACGCCCACCACCACGACGAGCCGCCTGGCCACGAGATCCACTTCCACGAGG
>Ga0182011_10003298_pt1 | contig 13282 bp, 14 predicted proteins | sample 711E1DmetaG_FD_120481 | JGI IMG/M metagenome (GOLD analysis project Ga0182011, IMG submission 120481) | Permafrost microbial communities from Stordalen Mire, Sweden - 711E1D metaG | ecosystem: Environmental > Terrestrial > Soil > Wetlands > Permafrost | place: Sweden: Stordalen | collected... | reverse complement strand
GCCTCAGAGATCGAACCTTGCGGCGCCGGCGAGAGCCGAGGACGCCTGCTCCGCCATGCGCTCCAGCAGCTCGGCGCAGGGCACGACGTCCTTTATCAGACCGATCGACTGGCCGACGGCGAGAGGCGCCATCTCCACGTCGCCGTTGCTCCACGCCTCCTTCGACCTCGACCCGATCATGAACGGCAAGATATCCTCGAGCGTACCATTACCCGCCTCGACCTGGAGCACCTTCCCCGCTATCTCGTTCTTCAGGCACCGCATCTGGAGCTTGATGGACCGGCATATCAGGGTCGTGTCGAACTCCTGCCTCTTCACCAGCTCCTGCTTGATCAGGTCGTTCGCCTCGCACTCGTCGGTGGCGATGAACCTCGACGCCATCATCACGCCCGATCCGCCCAGCACCAGCGCGGCGGCCAGGCCCCGTCCGTCCGCGATACCGCCCGCCGTGATCACCGGCATGCCTATCGATTCGCTTATCCGCGGGGTCAGGACCGTGGTGGTGACGTCGTCGTCCAGCGGGTGGCCGCCTTCCTCTATGCCCGCGGCGATGACCGCGTCGTACCCGGCGGACTCGGCGTGCAGCGCGTGGCGCACCGACCCCAGCTTGTGTATCAGCTTCACTCCCGCCTTCTTAGCCTTCTCGACGGCCTCCTCGCCCAGGTACCTGTCGATCGGCGCGCCGGATATCTCCAGGGCGGCAACTCCCTCCTCGCAACACACGTCGAAGTACCCCTGGTGGAGCTCACGGGTGATGCGCACCGATGGGAGCAGGGTGATGTTCACGCAGAACGGCTTGTCCGTGAGCCGCCTGGTCTCGCCAATAGCCGCCCGCAGCTCTTGGGCGGTGTCGTAGTTGCCCGCGGTCAGGTTCCCCAGCCCGCCCGCGTTGGAGATGGCCGAGCACAGGCCCGGCAGCGCCAGCCACATCATCCCTCCGCACATGACCGGGTGCTCTATTCCCAGTAGCTCCGTCATCCTCGTCCGCATGAAAGCCTCCTTGAGCGTCGTCTCCGAGCCCGACAAGCATATCAGGCCATGGAGCCGTCCGCCCGACGAGCCGCGGCTTCCCCATGCAGTTCCCCGCCGACGTCGCGGCCGAGGTGAACGCGTTCCTGTAGAATGAGTTGCCTTTACAGCCAATGAGAGGCGGCATCATGGCATGGGATACTCTTGCGGACCGTGACTCCATAGACTGGGCGATCTCGGCCCTCAACGAGTACGGGATGAATGCGAGCCTGGTCCAGACCGGCGCTGAAGCCAGAGAGAAAGTGCTCTCCATCATCCCCGCTTCCGACGAGGTCATGAACATGACCTCGATGACCCTGACCGACATCGGACTGGACAAGGACATCATGGAATCCGGCCGCTACCAGGCGACCAGGAACGCCCTGGCGAAGATGGACCGTAAGACTCAGGAGCTGGAGATGCAGCGGCTCGGCGCCGCGCCCCCCTGGGCAATCGGCAGCGTGCACGCCGTCACCGAGGACGGCTCGGCGATGCTGGCCTCCAAAACCGGGAGCCAGATGGCGGCCTACGTCTACGGAGCCTTGAAGGTCATCTGGGTCGTAGGCGCGCAGAAGATCGTCGCCGATTCCGACGAAGGCATCAAGCGGATCTACGAATGGTCGCTGCCTCACGAGCGCCAGCGCGCGCTGGAGGCCTATGGCCCCGGCACCACCACCGCGGTGAACAAGCTCCTCATCTTCAACGGGGAGCAGGCAAAGGACAGGATCAGCATCATCCTGGTCAACGAAGTGCTGGGGGTATGAGCCGGCCTGTTCCGGGTGACGATTCCAATAGCCTCACCTTTCACCGATAATAAGGTGTTACATCGCTCGAGTTTCACGAGAAGGAGAAGTTGTGTCGACCGCGAGGAAAACCCCGCGCATCAAAGGAGTCCCCGGCTGGGCGCAGACGCTCATGAGAGGTTTCTACCACCTGCCGCATGTGAACAAATGGCATCCCTGGCTGCGCGAGGACAAGACGGACATGAGATGGCTGCCCATAAACGAGAACATCGAGCGCCCCGGGGACACTCCCATGCCGCTGGAGGTCCTGGACCGCATCATCGAGGAGGCGTCGCACCGGGCGATATTCGAGTACTGCGGGTGCCGCAAGGGCTGGCACTGCAAGGACTACCCCACCGAGATCGGCTGCCTGCTGATGGGCGACTCCTGCCTGGAGGCGAGCAACTCGACTCCGTTCCGCGAGGTCGGCGTCGAGGAGGCCAAGGCCCACGCCCGCAAGGCCGTCGCGGCCGGGCTGGTGCCGATCGTGGGCAAGGCGCGGGCGGACAACTTCATCTTCAAGATCAAGGACCGGCACAGGCTGCTGACGGTCTGCTTCTGCTGCGAGTGCTGCTGCGTCACGCGCTTCTCTGCGCTGGCGCCTCTGGAGTTCATCGAGCCGACCCAGCCTCACCTGGAGAGCCTTCAGATCGACTTCGACCCCGATAAGTGCAAGGGCTGCGGTAAGTGCGTCCCCAAATGCTACATGCAGGCGATCGCCATCGTGGACAAAAAGGCCGTCATCAGCGAGTTCTGCCGTGCCTGCGGGCGCTGCGCCATCGTCTGTCCCAACGGCGCGATCGAGCTCAAGATCACGGACCCGGAGTTCGTGGAGAAGACACTGGACCGCATACGCAGCTACGCGACCTACGACTGACAGAGAGTTCGGCTTACAACGGAGTAGACAATGGCCTCGAGAAAAAAAAGCAAGGGCGTCAAGCTTGTCGCCCTCATCATAGTGCTCGCCATGGTCGTCGCCCTTCTCACGACCGGGATATACGCCCTGTTCGGCGGGACCAGCGGCAGCGGGGTCGAGGGCACCTACAAGATGTCCGACGGCAGCAAGATGGTCCTCGACTCGAGCGGGACTGCCACCATAACCATCCCCACCAGCACCAAGGCCGCCACCACCAACTACACCGTGAGTGGAAACAAGGTCACCCTCCTCAACCCGTCGACCGGTGGCCCTCTCATCACCTTCACGCGCAAGGGCAACACCCTGACCTCCACCGAGGGCACGCAGACCGAGGTATGGGTCAAACAGTAGCCCCGCTCTCCCTTTTTCCGGTCTTTCGTGCGGCGACGCCGGCAGAAGAAGCGCTGGTTGTATAATCTCGTTTAGCAATACCGGTCGAGAGGAGAGGGATTTGAAGGTGCACTACCTGAACTGCGGTACCTTCCACCCGCGCTTTGTCAGGAAGGTGCTGGGGCCTCTCGCCGACGTGCCGAGCGTCTGCCTGCTCCTCGAGGACGGCGACCGGCTGATCCTGGTGGACTCCGGCCTGGGGACCCGCGACATGAACGACCCCGGGCGCCTCGGCTTTCCCAACCTGATGCTCAACGCCATTCCGGACCTCGAGCAGACAGCTTCGCGCCGGATCGAGAGCATGGGGCGCAAGCCGGAGGATGTGACCGACATCATCTGCACCCACCTGGACTCGGACCACGCCGGGGGCCTGTCCGACTTCCCCGACGCCAGGGTGCACGTTTCGCAGGCCGAGTACGATGCCGCGGTCTCAGAGGACAGGAGCCGGCGCCCGAGCTACCGGCGCTGTCACTTCGCTCACGACCCGAAGTGGGTGACTTACAAGGATACCTCCGGCGAGGACTGGTTCGGGATGGAGTGCATCAGGGGGCTCGAGGGGCTTCCCGCTGGCCTGGTCCTGGTCCCGCTGCCCGGCCACACCGCCGGACAGTGCGGGGTCGCGCTCCAGACCGACGATGGCTGGCTCCTCGACTGCGGAGACGCCTTCTATGCCGCTGAAGAGCTGGAGCACCCCCGGGCGGCGGTCAGGTTCTTCGCGCGCCTGGCCCACGACGACCCGCGCTCGGCGCGACTTCAGCTCGCCAGGATCAAGAAAGTCATCGCCGAGGGCAAAGGCGTCGTTACGGTTCTGGCGTCGCACGACAGGCAGGGTTTCGACCGGCTGTCAGGCGATTGAGGGGTCTGGAGATGTCATTCGAAGTGTGCACTTCAATCGAGATAGACGCGCCGGCCGAGCGGGTGTGGAGCGTGCTCGCGGATCTGGACTCTTACGCCAGCTGGAACCCGATGATACGCAGCGCGTCCGGCGAGCTGGTGGAGGGTTCGAGGCTGGACCTGCGCTTCCAGCCGGATGGGAGCAGGCCGCGCCACTTCCGCCCCAGGCTGCTGGCGGTCTCCCCGGGAATCGAGTTGCGCTGGCTGGGAAACCCGGGCGTGCCCGGCTTCTTCGAGAGCGAGCACTTCTTCAAGCTGGAGCCGGAAGGCGACGGCGCGTGCCGCCTCGATCACAACATGCTCTTCCGCGGGCTCCTGATCGGCTTTGCGCGCAAGAGGATGGAGGCCGCCGTGCTGGAACCGTTCCAGGAGATGAACAGAGCGCTCAAGCAGCGCGCCGAGAGACGGGATTGAGACATGGGTGACCTGGTACCGAAAGTCATTCTGATCGGGCTGGGGGCGGCGGTCAGCCCTGTGGCGATCATGATCCTGCTCGCCATCATGGTGAAGAAGGACGCCCGCCGCAACTCGCTGCTCTTCCTGGCAGGCTTCGTGCTGGTGCTGGTGGCCGTAGGCGTCGCTGGCTTGTTCCTGTTCGACAAAGCCGGCAGCGGACACCACGGCGCCCTCGACGGCTGGATCGACGTGGCGCTGGGGGTCGCCTGCGCGGTGTTGATACCGTACGCATGGAAGAAGAAGCCCAAGCCGGAGAAAGCCGAGGCCGAGCATGGCATGAAGCCGTGGAGGGCTTTTGTAGTAGGGATGGCCGCGATGTTCGTGAACGCGTCGACGTTCGTTCTCTTCGTCTCGGGCGTCCACGCTATAACCCAGGCGAAGGTGAGCACGTCTGACGGCGCCATCGCCTTCGTCATCCTTACCTTCGCCACTCTGCTGACGCTCTTGATCCCGATCGCGATCTACCTGATATCCCCCGAGAGGTCGGAGAAATTCATGACCGCCCTCGGTGGATGGCTCGCCCGCCACAGGAAGGTCATAGCCATCGGGATACTGCTGGTATTCGCGGTCTACCTGCTGGCCAAAGGCATAAGCACACTGGTCTAGCCGCTCACTCCCTCAGCGGAGCAGCTCGATGAGCGCCATGTACACCGCCAGGATTATCACCGCGATGATCACGGCCAGCCCCGAGATGTGGGGCAGGGCCACCAGGACGATCACCGCGATCACCAGTCCCGCTATCCGCAGCCACCAGGCGTACTTGTCGACAAAGGCGTAGAAGCCGGTCTTGGGCTCCCCGCCCTGGCGGCGCTCCCTCCACTTGGTGAAGAAAGCGGCGGTGTGTCCCCGCAGAGAAGTCGACCACTTGTAGGGACCGGCGATGGCCGCCCCGATGGCTACCACGATGCCGAGCGCCAGCAGCCCCCTGACCGCCTGGTAGAGGCCCGCGAGCACCGAGCCCCAGACCACATTCGCGGCGGCCTGGACCTCCGCTTGCTTCATCTGGTTGAAGAGCTGCGTGTGTGCGACTTTGAGAACGATGAGCACGATGAGCATGGTAATGGCGAGCGCGATCGCCGCTCCCATCAGCGCCGTTCTACGGTTGATCGCGATCAGGACCGCGATGATGTAGAAGATGAGGGCCAGCAGCGGCAGCAGCCAGGAGACCAGCCTCAGCAGGTTCACCGCGCCTTTGACCGCGCCGAGCTGATCGGCAGTGAAGAGCTTGATCTGGCCGAAGTCGGCCGGCACCTGTACTTTGTTGAGGAAGCCGAGCCCGGCGGCCGCCAGCTTGTCCTTGATCTGCGTGAGCAGAGGGGAGAGGTTGAGAACGACCGTGTTGCCCTGGCTGGTCACGGCGGCGTTCTTCTTGCCCTCCACGATGTTTACCATGGCGGTGTGTGCGAGCCTGATGGTCTCCTGCCATACCTTATAGAAGGCGTCGCTCTGCAGGAGCTTCAGCGAGATGGTCTTGGCCGCCGTCTGCAGGCCGCTGGATATCGGACCCGCAATGACGGACAGGTCGACGTCGGGGATGGGCGCTTTGGGGGCCGCCTGCTTGACGGCCGTTTCGAGCTGGGTCAGACCGGACTTGATCTTCCCTTCCACGTCGTAGGTCGCGAAGAGCTTGGTGACCGCCTGGTCGCTCACCGCTTTGGCCACGGCATCGTTCTTGACCAGCGGCGCCACGGTGTTCACGAAAGTGTTGGTGTTCAGCGTGGTGGTGGCAACCCAGGTCGAGAGGGTGCCCGCCAGGGCCAGGAAGCTGGCCAGGATTATCAGGAACCATACCAGGAAGTTGCGCCAGAAGTGATGTTTCTTGGTCTTGCCGCCCGCGGCCAGCTTCGCTTTCAGCTCTTCGTTCTCGGCCGCCAGCCTCGTCAGCTCATCCGGAGTCTGCTTGTCCCCCGCGCCGCCACCGTTCCCATCCACATCCGGCTCCCTTCACTCCACCTGCGTCCCCTCACGGCTAAGTTAGCTTTCAAGGATGATACCTTGTTTCCTGTGCTGTGTCCCACCGGGCCGGGCCTGGCGGTCCGGCCGGCGACTCATATCCTGAACGGGCAGCGCCCTCAGGGTGGGCCGCCGACACGAGACAGGTTATTGTTTTCGCGGATAGAAAGCAGACCTTGTGGTGGTGGCACGGCGGATTGGAGGATGGATATGCCGACGAGTTCAGCCGCTCGCACAATCCAGAGCACCCTCGCGCTGCTCCTGGTCGCAGCGCTGTGCGCGAGCGCGCTCCTTGCACTGGGAGGCTGTGCGACAAGCACGGTCGTCTCGGCTCACGCCGGCAAGATCCAGGGCCAGGTGGCGTCGAACGGGGTGGTGGTCTTCAAGGGGATACCTTATGCCGCCCCGCCCGTGGGTGACCTGCGCTTCCAGCCACCGCAGCCCGCCAGAGCATGGAGCGGCACGCTCGAGGCGCTGAGATACGGCAAGGCCGAGGTCCAGCCCCCCAACGCGATAGCAGGCACGGCGCCGACACAGCAGTCGGAGGACTGTCTCTTCCTCAACGTCTGGGCACCGAAGCTCGACTCCTCGCGCCGGCCGGTGATGGTCTGGATACACGGCGGCGGCTTCAAGAACGGAGCGGGTTCTGACCCGCTCTACGACGGGGCTAACCTGGCCAAGCGCGGCGACGTCGACGTCGTCACAATCAACTACCGGCTGGGCCCGTTCGGGTTCCTGTACCTGGGCGCGCTGGGCGGTTCCGCGTACGCACAGAGCGGCAACCTCGGCCTGCTCGACCAGATAGCGGCGGTCAGGTGGGTGCACGAAAACATCGCGGCATTCGGTGGCGACCCGTCCAACGTCACCATCTTCGGCGAGTCCGCCGGCGGCATGAGCGTGTGCGCGCTGCTGGGCATGCCTGGCGCGAAAGGCCTGCTCCGGCACGCGATCGCCGAGAGCGGCGCGGCCAACATGGTGCGCGACACGACCTCCGCGTCGGCCGTCAGCACCAGGTTCATGACCGCCGCCGGAGTGACCGACGTTAACGGGCTGAAGGCCCTCACGGCGGCGCAGATGGTCGCCGCGGAATCGAAGATGGTGAACCCCAGCGCGGAGTCCGAGTTCGTCTTCGGGCCGGTGGTCGACGGGGCGTCGCTTCCGCAGCCACCGCTGCACGCGATCGCCGAGGGCAGCGCCTCCGGGGTCGATCTCATGATCGGCACCAACCACGACGAGATCCGTCTCTGGACGCTCGCGACACCGCTTCTGGCTCGGCTCCCGCTGACCATTCTGGCGCCGCGCATACCCACGGTGCAGGGGGCCATCAACGCGACCTCGCTGGCGTCGAACTCCGCCGTTGCAGCAAGCTATTTCTCGCGGATGCCCGGCGGCACGATGGGTGACGTGAGCATGGCTGTGCTGACCGACGCCATCTTCCGCGTGCCTTCCATCCGCGTCGCCGAGGCGCAGTCCGTCAGGCGGCAGAACATCTGGATGTACATGTTCTCCTGGCCCAGCCCCACCATCGCCGGGGCCCGGGCGTGCCACGCGATCGAGCTGCCCTTCGTCTTCGGGAACTTCAAAGGGCAGGTCGGGCGGCTGGTCGGCACGCACCCCCCGCAGGGGCTGTCGAACACGATCCAGGACGCCTGGGCCGCCTTCGCCCGGACGGGGAACCCCAACGCCTCCGGAGTGCCCTCGTGGAAGGCGTACAACACCGGCGCCAGGGCGACCATGGTGTTCAACGCGACCACGTCACAGCAGGACGACCCCGAGGGCCAGAACAGGATGGTGTGGAACGGCGTGCCGTTCGACGGAGTGGTGCCCTCTATCTGAGTAAGCTGTTGCCGCGCCTCACTGCTGCAGCAGGAACTCCGCGGCAGTCTCCGCGACCTCGGCCGCGTACTGGGTGGTGAAGCCATGGCCTGCGCCCTCGAACACTTTCACTCTGGCTCCCCGTATTCTGCGCGCAAGAGTGAGCGAGTTCTCCGGCGGGATCAGGACGTCCTGGAGGCCGGAGAGGACCAGCGTGGGTTGCCCGATGCACCCCAGCCTCGAGTAGGTGTTGTGTCGCATCACGGCACCGATCTGCCTCTGCGCGTTCTTCCTGCTGATGGGAGCCTTCGCGACGGTCTCGGCGAAGTTGTCGACAATCTCGGGGTGCTGCGAAAGCCATGGTTGCGGGAACAGTATCGGCGCGCTCTGCAGGGCCTGCTCGCGCGGGTCCGCGACCCGGGGCCTGAGCACTGCCTTCATCGCCGGCCACCTGGGAAGCCTGGTGTGGAGGCCGCCGCAGCTGGTGCAGCAGAGCACCAGACGCTCGACCATCGCCGGCCAGCCCAGCGCCAGCTCCTGCGCGATCATGCCACCCATCGAAACGCCCATGACGTGGGCGCGTTCCAGCCCCAGCTCCCTCATCAGGCCGGCGGAGTCGCATGCGAACTGCCTCATGGAAAAGGGCAAGGTGCCATCCGTGCTTCTGCCTGCGCCGCGGTTATCCAGCAGGACCAGGCTGAAGTCGCCGGCCAGCCGGTCCAGCAGCTCGGGTGCCCACCAGTCCATGTTTGCGGTAAGGCCCATGATCATAACCAGTGGTGGGCCTTCACCGGTCCGCCGGTAGCACATCTCGACGTCGCCGACCATCAGTTTTTCCATCGCGCACGCCTTTCTTGTTTCGCTCCCTGTCAGGCTTCCTCAACGGGCTTCACGGCTCGATACAACGACACGCTCCCCAGCGGCGTCAGCACCCTGGAAGTCTCGGCGACCCGCGTGAAACCGGCATTCTCCATGTAATCGGGCAACCTGCCCGCGACGCTGTCCCTGGTCGTCTCGAAGCCGTCGAGCAACTGCACCACGCCGAACGCCGCGCGGAAGAACGCGTTGGGCGCCTTGCCCCAGTCTGCCACGTGGAGCTCGCCTCCGGGCTTGAGCACCCTGTGGACCTCCTCGAGTGTCTGCTGTTTGTGCTCGCTGTTGAGATGGTGGAAGAAGAGGCTCGATATCACCCGGTCGAAGCGCGCGCCCTCGAACGGCATCTCGTACGACAGCGCGTGATAGAACGAGAGCGCGACTCCAGCGCCCGCGGCTTTCTCCCTGGCCGTCACCAGGATCTCATCGCTCCCGTCCAGGCCTACGACGTCGGCCTGGAGGCACGATTCCTTCAGCTGGACAGTGAGAGTGCCGGTGCCGCATGCGAGGTCCAGCGCCAGGTCGCCCGCCGAGACGCCGGCCTGCCTGACCAGCTCCGACTTGAACTTTGTCTCTCTGCAGGTCCGGCGGACCACCGGGTCGTAAACGGCCGTGAGCGACGCGTAGCGCAGGGCGTAGCTGTAATGTCCTCCGTGCTCCTGGTCCATTACTGCTTCCAGACCCCTCCGGCCTTCTTGACCGCTTCCCCGAGAATGGCCATCAGCTTGTCGGCCTCGCCGCCTTCGCCCAGCCCGATGAAGGCGGAGACCCGCTCGCGGCCGCCCCGGACAAAGCCGCGCACGTCGACGCCTTCATCGGGCATGATCTCGTACTCCGGCGAACGCCGGTAGTCTCCGACCTCTATCTCGCTCAACCGCGCCCAGTTCACGTTGATCTTGCCGCGCCAGTCGAGCACCCAGTACAGCATCTCGGGGGTGAGGACGATCGACAGGTGCTGTATCTCGCTCTCCTTGTCCTTCTTGTGTTTACTGGTCGGCACCGATGTCGTCCGGTAGCAGGCGATGACGTTCGCCCCCACTTCAGGAAGCTCGAACTTCTCGACGTCGGCCCGCAGCGCCTCCAGAACCTGTGGCGGCAGGTCCGAAAGGCTGTGGTACTCGTTGGTGGTCCTATCGAATAGAGTCCCCAATGGATCCTCCCTTCTCGCGGCTTCAAACCTGTCGGTCGACAAAAATGTTCTGGGCGAATCATAACAAGAATCGCAGCTGGCGGAAGCCCGCACCGGGGCGCGTTCGGCCCGGCCCGTACCGGACGCCCACAGGAAAAAGAACGGGACTGTTGAATAACTGGCAGAGCGGAGCAGAAAAAGCCACGTGTGCCGTGATGGAAGCTTCACGGAGAGGTCGGGGGGTAGAGGGGATGAACCAGAAGAAGTTCGATATCGGCGAGTCGTTGCGGTTCGGCTGGGAGACGTTCAAGTCCAACATCGGCTTCCTCATCCTGATCCTTTTGATCTTCTGGGTCGTCGAGGGGATCTTCTCGGTCCCGACTTACGCGACCAGAAGCCAGGCGGTGATCCTCATCTTCGACATCCTCGGCTTGGTGATAGCCGTCTTCGTAGCCATCGCGGTAGTAAAGATAAGCCTGCGCTTCCTCGCCGGCGGACCCGGCGACTTCACCGACCTCTACGAGGGCTACCCTCGCTTCCTGGACATGCTCGTCGGACATATCCTCTACGTGCTGCTCGTCATTGCCGGCCTGATACTGCTGATCGTCCCGGGCATATACTGGGGGCTCAAGTACCAGTTCTACCCGTACCTGATAATCGACAAGGACATGGGCTCTGTGGACGCGATCAAGAGGAGCGGCCAGATAACGAATGGCGAGAAAGGCCACCTGTTCCTCTTCTGGCTCGCCGTCATGGGCATAAACATCCTGGGCGCCATCGCCTGCGGGATCGGACTGTTCATCACCATACCACTGACCTTCCTGGCGCACGCGCACATCTACCGCAGGCTGGAGTACGCCTCGGAGGTGGCACAGCCGGCCGCGTCTGCGCCGGCCACGCCTCAGCCGGTTCCGCCGGCATCCGGAGGATGAGCCTCAGGCGTCGCCGCTCTGAAGAGGACCGTCGTCGATCTCCAGCGCGTCGGGAGGTATGACCGGCACTTCCTTGCCCGAAGTCCGCATGCGCAGCAGCAGCGCGCCGGCGGCCAGGATCAACACGGCGCCTACGAGGTCCTGCCAGTTGGGAGACTCGCCCAGCAGCGCGAAGCCGAATATCATCGCGCTCACGGGCTCGATGTACGAGAGCAGCGCGGCGTCCTGCGCCTTGACCCGCTTGAGGGCGTAGAAGTATATGAGACCGGCGACGCCGAAGCTGACCGTCCCGAAGACCGCGATGGCGGCCCACCCTTTGGGCGTGACTATCCAGGTCAGGGGGATGGCGAAGCCGGCGGTGACCACCGCGGCGACCGTGTTGGTCCAGAAGCCGATCGTCAGCGGCGACAGGGTCTCGCGCAGCTTCTTCCAGATGAGCATCAACAGGCCCCAGAACACGGCCGAGGAGAACGCCAGCGCCAGCCCCTTCGCGCTGGAGCTCCCGCCGCCCATCTGCCCCCAGGAAAGGACAGCCGTTCCGGCGAGCGCGATGGCCAAGCAAAGGAAAGTCCCGCGCTCGGTCTTCTCATTCAGCAGCAGCGGAGCCATCACCGCCACCAACACCGGGAACAGGTAGAGGATGAAAGTGGCCACTCCAATCGGCAGCAGGTTGTACGCCTTGAAGACACAGAGGGCGAAGGCGGCGGCAAGGAGGCCGCTGGTGATCAGCAATGGCGCCTCGCCCTTGGACTTGAACTCGATCCGGCGCCGCGTCGCCAGCATGACAATCGAGTAGAACGCGACCGCGAAGCACGAGCGGTAGAAGATCAGCACCTGCTCGTGGCCCGCCAGGTGCGTCCAGCGGACTAAGACGCCGCTGACGCCCCAGATGATGGGCGCGACGCACACCAGCGCGTAGTCCAGGGACGTGCTCCCCTGCCGGGGCTCTGATATTTTCGCTTTCATATTTGGGACAGGTACTTTCTACTTATTTCTCTACTTTCGAATCTGTCTCCGGGCCACCGGTGTCCGTCAAGGATAATGTCTCGAGTCCAGCCGGCACAACAGGGGAGGTTATGCGGCGAACACCTGAGTGTTAGAGTTCAACTGAACCTGAATCCACGAGAATTCGAGGTTGAAATGGAACAAGGGCTGGTAGTGCTCGTCGACCTCTACTTCGACGGGACCAACATCATTGAGGGCGCGGTGCGGATCCAGGTCGAAGGCGCCACGATCGCGTCGATCTCCGACGCGGGGCCGGGAGCCTACGCGGGGCGCAGGATCCTGGACGCCCGCGGCTCACTGGTGTCACCGGGGCTCATCAACACTCACACGCATACCGCCAGGGGCGGTATGTTCGACCCCAACGAGACGATCTCTGTCGACAGCATCGTGCGCAACTTCAGGGACATGCTGCGCGCGGGAGTGACCGCGCTGGGAGAGATGGGCGGGGCGCCCGGTCTTACTTCAGCGCTGCGCGAGCGCTTCAGGAAGAGCCCCGAATGCGGGCCGGACATCTTCGGCTGCGGTCCCCTGATCACCGCGCCCGGCGGCTATCCGCTGGACTGGATGCCGAAGGGCGTCGCGATGCTGGGGGTAGCGCTTCCCTGCGTGACCGCAGAGGACGCACGCCGGGCCGTCCGCTCGGTGGTGGCCTCACGCATGGACGGCGTGAAGATCGCCATCATGCACCGCAGCTACGCCGAAAGGCCTATCCCCGCCTTGAGCGAGGAAGCCGCGCGGGCCGCGGTCGAAGAGGCTCACGCGCGCGGCAGGAGGGTCTACTGTCACGCCCACTTCCCCGAGGATTACGACGTCGCGCTCAAGGCCGGCGTCGACGCGCTGATGCACTCCTGCTTCGAGCCGCTCACCGCGGAGATGGTCGAAAGGGTGGTGGCGTCCGGCGTCTACTACTGCCCGACGCTCAGCGTGTTCGAGAACGCCCTCGAGGGCATTGAGAAGAGATACGACCAGGACCCGCGCTACTGCGGTCTCGTCTCCCGGAAGGTCAGGCGCGACTGGACGGGCTTCTGCGATGAGTATCTCGCGGCAGGCGACGCGGTTCCCTCGGGCATCGCGGCGGGACTGCCCAAGGCGCGCGGACAGGAAGCGATCGAGGACACCAAGGCCAACT
>Ga0182011_10003296_pt1 | contig 13285 bp, 14 predicted proteins | sample 711E1DmetaG_FD_120481 | JGI IMG/M metagenome (GOLD analysis project Ga0182011, IMG submission 120481) | Permafrost microbial communities from Stordalen Mire, Sweden - 711E1D metaG | ecosystem: Environmental > Terrestrial > Soil > Wetlands > Permafrost | place: Sweden: Stordalen | collected... | reverse complement strand
TCCTCGCTGGCCTTCCCCGGCACCAACAGTTTCATCGGCGAATTTCTGGTACTGAGCGGCGGCTTCTCCGTTTCGTTGCTCCTGGTCGCCTGCGCCGTGCCGGGCGTGGTCGCCTCAGCGGCCTACAACTTACGAATGCTCCAGCGCATCGCCTTTGGCGGCACCCACAACCCCGAACATCACGACCTCAAAGATCTCAATTTCCGCGAAATCGTCACCCTGGCGCCGCTGCTGGTCTTTGTCTTCTGGATCGGCCTCCATCCGCAGCCGTTCGTCAACGTCATGCACGCCAGCGTGCAGCACCTGCTCGCCCAAGTCGGTGCCTTCCCAAGATGAAGATCTCCGACCAGGTGCGAACGGTTTGCGCGGCGCGGCATTTCTGCAGGCGCCTGCTTGCAGGCGATTTTCCAGGAGGCGCGTTCACGGATCGCCGGTAAACAGGCTCCTACAGTGCTCGCTACTCGCTACCCGCTCCTCGCTACTTTTCGATAATGACGTTCATCCTTAATTTTCTTCCGGAACTCGTGCTGCTCGTCGGCGCGCTCGGTCTTTTCGTCGTCGCGCTCGGCGAGTCGCAGCAGAAGTTTGCGCGAACGGTCGCCCTGCTCGTGGCCTTCGCCACCATCGGAGCGGCCGCGGCCTCGCTGAACCAGCATGCCGACCTGTTCTCCGGCGCCTACCGCGTCGATCAGTTCTCGCAACTCGTCAAGCTCGTCCTCGCTTTTGGCTTTGCCTGCATCCTCCTGCTCAGCGGCGATCTCCCGGACATCCGCGCCGAGGTCAAACCCGAGTATTTCCTCTTCCTCACCCTGAGCGTCACCGGTTTGGTGATGCTGGTAAGCTGCGTCGAGATCGTCTCGATCGTGGTGGCCCTGGAACTATCGTCGTTTCCCCTTTATCTGCTCGTGCCGATGCGGCGCGAGCGCGCCGGGCACCGGAGCCAGATGGAATCGGCGATCAAGTACATCATGTTCGGAGTGGCCGCGAACGGCATCATGTTCTTCGGTCTCAGCTATCTTTACGGACTCACCGGCACGACGCACCTGTTCCCGCTAGCCTCCCGGCTGGCCCCGGTCGTCCATACACCGCTCGCCATCACCGGCCTCGGCCTGGCGTTTTGCGGGCTCTACTACAAGCTGGCCATCTTCCCCTTCCATTTCTGGACCCCCGACGTTTACCAGGGAGCGTCGAACGAAACCGCCAGCCTGGTCGCGTCGCTGCCGAAGGTTGGCGCCGTGGCGGTGTTGATCCGTTTCGTCTCGCTGGCCACGCCGGAGAATCCTGCCGTCGCCACGATGCTCATCTACCTGGCCGTCGGCTCAATGTTCTTCGGCAACCTGATCGCGCTCGTCCAAAAGGACTTCAAGCGGATGCTTGGTTTCTCCGGGATCGCCCATGCCGGATATGCGTTGATTGGTTTCGTCGCCCTTGACCAGGCCGGCTTTACCGCGGCCCTCTACTACATCACCGGCTACCTGTTCATGATCCTGGCCTGCTTCGTGGTCATCTCCAGGGTTTCGCGCGATGGCGCCAACGTCGCGATCGAGGAACTCGCAGGGCTGCACCGCCGCTCGCCCCTGCTTGCCGCCACCCTGCTGGTGGCAGTTTTCGCGCTCGCGGGCGTTCCGCCGTTCGTCGGCTTCATGGGCAAATTCAGCCTGCTGACTGCGGCGTACGCCCAGGGCCATCTCGCGCTCGTCGTCATTGCCGTGGTCAATTCGGCGATCGCGGTCTACTATTATCTCCAAGTGGTCCGCCAGGCCGTCTTCGGCGAATCCAACCCTGCCGCCGTCGCGGAGCCCCTCATCCTCACCTGGCCGACGCGCGGGCTCTGCGTAGTGCTGATCGTCGGCATCGTAGCCCTCGGCGTCGCGCCCGGCACCGTCATCGACACCATTTTCCACTCCCTCGCCTTCGTCCATTCCGGCCCCGCGACCGCGCTGCTGGGACGCTGAGAGGCCCGCGCGAAAAACGCGCCACTGGAGCGCTATTTCGGCTTCTTCCAGGCGTCGCCGGAGCCGGGCGGCGGTTGCCAAGGGGGAGTGAGCCACCGCTCATCTGGTCGTTTGCCAGGGTCATTTGACGCCTGACTCTTGCCCTCGGCCTTCTCGTTCGATGGCGGCCGGATGGGCTTGCGGCTGGTATCACGCCAGTCCCGCGGCCACACGCCTCCCGCTCGATGGATCAGATTTCGGAAGTCCCACATCATTGTTCGACCCTCAGGTTTATCGTCCTTGCAGGTGAGCATCCTCCATCAGGCTTTATTTTCAACTCATTCCATCACGGGAAGCGATCCGAATGGTTTTCTTCGATTGCGGGCGGCCGGATCTGGCGTCAATCTCCGATCCAATCACCTCCCATGAACTCCCTCAGTGAAAATGCTGTTGCCAAGCTGCTCGAAGGATACAACTGCGCGCAGGCCGTGCTTTGCGCCAGTTGTGACCGGCTGCCGTTCGACAAGAACACCGCTCTCCGCGTCGCCTGCGGCCTGGGCGCGGGGATGGGCCGGAAGCAGGAGACCTGCGGAGCCGTGACGGGCGGGATCCTCGCCCTGGGCTTGAAATACGGCCGCGGAGAAAAAGAGGAGCGCAGCCGTACCGAGGAGACCTATGGGATGACGCGCGAGCTCATGAACCGGTTCGAGGCGAAGCACGGCAGTTGTTGCTGCCGCGAACTGCTCGGCGGCTGCGACCTGAAGACCGAAGATGGGTTGCGGTACTACAAGGCTAACGACCTGCTGCATATCACCTGCGCGCCGTGCGTGCAGACCGTCGGCACGATTCTCGAGGACCTGCTGCAGCCCGCACCACGTCCATGAAGGGAACGGGGGGCACGGAACGAATCCTGATTTGCGCCTCTCCCTTGATCTGACAATGCTCCCAGGCCGCACCTCGCTGAATCCATGCCCTCACAAAAACAGGACTATTTGCTGCGACTGATCGAGGAACTGGGCCAGCTGGTGACCGAGATCGTCAATCTGCGGCAACAGGGAAACCACGATGCCGCGTTGCACACTCTGTTGCAGGCCCAGGAAAGGCTGTTTGCGCGGCCGGCGCAGGAATTCATAACCCAACCGATCGAGGAGCAGTTGCATCTGCTCGTCATCGGTGAAACCTCCGCCAACGCCCGGGAGAAATGCGTGCTATATGCCTCTCTGCTCACCGAGGCGGGGCACACCTACCTGGCCCGGGAACAGACGGCGTTGGCCTCTGGTGCCTACCAGCTTGCCCTGCACATCCTGCTGTTGACCGCCCTCCACCACCCCGCGCCGGACGCCGCCGAGGACCGCACCCGCATCGCCGCGCTGCTCAACCTGCTCCCAGGTGATCAATTAGTCACGGAGGTAAAGGAAATGCTGGATCAATTTCAGACAGCCGGTCAGAAATCCTAGGCATCGGCGGTCTCCACTTCTTCCTTCGCGGCATCCCCGCTCCGCTACCATCAGCTGTCTGTCCCCTCACTCCCATGATCAAACGCCTCGCCCATCTCTGCTTTAAGACGGATCAAGTGGACCGCATGGTGCGGTTCTATCGCGACATCCTGGGCATGCGGGTGAAGTTCACCCTCACGGGCGACGACGGAGTGGAATTCGGCTACTACTTTGCCTGCGGAGAGTGTTCGTTTCTTGAGCTCTTCGACCAACGCGGAGCCGTGCGGCAGTGGGGCGGCGAGGTGGTGAAGCTGAAATCGCCCGCCGATGCGCCGTACCAGCATTTCTGCCTGGAGATCGAAGGCCTGGAGACGTTGCGCGAGAACCTGATTGCCCGCGGAATCGCCGTCACCGAGATTGCCGTGGGCATGGACGGATCCAAGCAATGCTGGATCAAGGATCCCGATAGCAACAGCATCGAGCTGATGGAGTACACTCCCAGCAGCCTGCAAATCCAGAAGTGACCGTCGGTTGGTCAGGCCGGTCCCGCTTTCGCGAAAGCACCGGCGAGCTATGGCACGGACAAAGGCGCGCCGGTGCCAGTGAAGCACTGATCCGCCCCCGGAGTCCGCGCTATTCGTCCCCGAAGCTGATCCCCAACATGCGCGCGGTCTGCACAATGTCGCCGTCAACCGGCACGGTGCGCAGGCGGCCGATGGCTTCGGTGATTTTCACGCCAACTGTGTCCGGGGGATGCAACGCGACCATATAGCCGAATTTGCCCTCCTGCACGAGTTTGACGGCCCGGGCGCCAAAACGAGTGCACAGCAAGCGATCGGAGGCCGTTGGTCCACCGCCCCGCTGCAAGTGGCCGAGGACAACGACCCGCGTCTCCTTGCCCGTGCGCTGGGCGAGCTCCGCCGCCACGATTGTGCCCACCCGCCGAGCCGGGTTTCGCGGTCAGCCGCCGCGCCGCCCTGGGTGACGAACACGCCCCCTTTTCCGCGGGCTCCTTCCGCCACCACCACGAGAGTGAACTGCCGCCCCATGGCTTCGCGCTCCGCGATCTTCCGACAGATCGACTCATAGGCAAAAGGGATTTCGGGAATGAGGATGATGTCGCCGCCGCCCGCAATGCCGGCGTGCGCGGCGATCCAACCGGCATAGCGTCCCATCACCTCGAGGACCATCACGCGATTGTGGCTCGCCGCGGTCGTGTGCAAGCGGTCCAACGCATCGGTGGCGCAGGCTACCGCCGAGTCGAATCCAAAGGTCATGGCCGTGGCTTCGAGATCGTTATCGATGGTTTTCGGCACGCCAACGACGGGCATCCCATGTTCGAACAGCTGTTGCGCGATGGTCAAAGAGCCGTCCCCTCCCGCGCAGATGAGGGCGCGCAAACCAAGCGCGTCGAAATTCCGTTTGGCCTCATCGAGTATTTCCCGCGGGATTTCGTGCTGCTCTCCGTGGCCAGTCTTGGCGGCGAACCGGCCGCGGTTGGACGTGCCGAGCACCGTGCCACCCGAGGTAAGCAGCGCACCCATCTCGCGGTAATCAAGTTTCTGGTACTTCACCGGATCAAGCAGCCCTTCGTAGCCACCGTTAAAACCGATGGTCTCCCAACCGACGCGAGTGGCCGACTTCACCACCGCGCGAATGACTGCGTTAAGACCCGGGCAGTCGCCGCCCGTAAGGATGCCGATGCGTTCTGCCATAGGATGCGGAGAATGCCGGAGCGCAACTAACGACACAAGCCATCCCTAGAAAATCGATAACCGATTTCCCAAGCCATTCAATGGATCCCGTCCTCACTCATGGACGATGATACCATCTTGGCTAAGCCACTTTTGCCTCTGCCACCGGCGCCACGCGCCCGCAAAGCGCCGGTCGGTCGGCCACCGACTGCCAAGGGATCGGCGTCGCGCCGGTAAGACCGAGCGACATGACGATGGTCCTCCACGATTCGCCAGGGAGAGGAGGATATTCTTCTGCCGCAAATCCGCGTTTTTCGTAGAGTTGGATCGCCAGCCGGTACTCGTCCTCAACCGTCGTCCAGAGCCGAAGCACGGTTCGTCCTTCGGTCCGGGCGGTCCGAATGACCCAGTCGAGCAACCGCCCGCCGTGTCCGCGACCGCGCGCGGCCGGCAGCAGGCCGTACCACGACAACCAGACGTCTGACGGCATCCCGCGATAGTCGTACAAACCCGCCAGTCCGACCACGCGATTCTCAAATCGAGCAGTCCAGAATCGGGCAGCGTTCAAGCGCCGCTCCTCGAGAAAGCCCGCGTGGGCCTCTGGAAATAGCGCGGCGAGAAGCGCTGTGTTGTGCTCGTGCTCCCAAGGGAAAAGCTCGGAGGCCACGTACTGTGTTTCTTCTAGAACGGCAGGGTCGAGCTGCTCGATTCTCATATGGGACCAAAAGCGTAACCCTTTTTGGCTAGCGCTGAATGTTACAGTGTCCGGCAGTTTTGCCTTATTAGGCTGCTAATTCTGGCTATTTTGCCGGCGAATCTGCAGTGAGGCGCCTAGGATTTGTACTCGATGTACCAACCAATTCTAAACTGGAGTGTTGCGCTTGTCGCCATTCATTTACCAAAGAGATTAATTGAAGCGCCTCTTATATAGTTTTATCGCCTTTAATTTGCGTTTGAGGCGCCTTCTTTTAATCTCCCTTTGTTTTCTCGTGCTGCCGGGCGCGGCCATTGATTCTGCTCATACAATAATCATGCCAACGCGCGCCTGGTTCTCCACCCTCATCTATTCCGAACCACTCCAAGCGAGAGGACTCGCCTGCCTCAACGATGATCTTGCAGAAGAGTGCGGCCGCATCCGGGAAAACGACGCCGTCGGGCGCCGGTGGTCTGCGAAAAACTACCGGGGCGGATTCACGAGCTACGCATCCATGGCGCAACTGCACCGGACGTCCTCAACCTTTGCCGCCCTGGAGAAGAGGCTCCGCGTGCACGTTCACCGGTTTGCCCGCCTGCTCGATCTGGAAATGCGCGGGCGCAACGTCTTCATGACGGACTGCTGGGTGAACATCATGCCTGGAGGCGTGGCGCATGCTCTTCATTTGCACCCATTGGCGTTTGTCAGCGGCGCCTATTACGTGCGCACGCCACCGGGTTGCGCTGGACTGAAGTTTGAGGACCCACGCCTGGATCGCTTCATGGCGGCGCCCCCGAAGCGCCCCGACGCGCGACCCGCCAACCGGCAGTTTGTCACCTACCCAGCCGAAGCCGGTCAGGTGATCCTGTTCGAAAGCTGGCTCCGCCACGAGGTCGCGGCCAACCCGACGGAACCGGAGCGGATGAGCATCAGTTTCAACTACAACTGGACGTAACTGTTATTCGATCCATTCGAGCAGATTGAAGTTGGCAACGTACATGGCAATCACAGCGACCGCCAAACCGGCGACCAGGACACCGGCAACGACAGCAGCGCAGATCATGGGCCAATTGAACTTCGCAGGTTCCGAGCTTTCGTTGGGAATCGTGGTCATGGTGTGATACCGACTCCACATTGGTGAAGTCTGCGGTGTCGGCAACCGGGATTCGCCGAACGAGTGCCATCGGGGCGCATCTCCCGATTGACGGTGATCCCGAACGTAGCGCAGCCATTCCTGGCTGCATCGGTTGCAGGCTGGAAGTCTGCGCTACGATACGCGCCTGCTCGTTCATCACCGATGGCGCAGGCTTGCTGTCTGCTTTGCCGTCAATCGGCAGATGCGCCCGTGCCATCGTCACGACGGAAATATCCGATCGATTTTAGACTTGAAGGACGATTTAAACCGGTTTAACCTGTTGGAATGAAAAAAATCGAGGTGAGCAATGAAGTTTATGACACCCTGAAGAACCTGACCACCGACTTCCATCAGAGCCCAAATGATGTGCTCGCTACTCTGCTCAACGTCGGCCTCGCGGCAAATGCTGCCGACGAACCGCTGATCGGATTTGTCCTGGGCGCCGAATTCCGCACCAAGTTCACCGACGCCGACAAATACCTGGCCATTCTCGGATGGCTCGCGGCCAAATATTCCTCCGAATTCAACGAATTCATCCTGTCTCTGTCTGCCAGCAAGAGTGGCCGCCGTTATCTCGGATTGTCACGGGAGGAGATCGTTGACCAGTGTCGCCACAACCAAGCCCGGCCGATTCCCCACACGCACTATTGGGCGATCATGAACATCGACACCGCGACCAAGCGGCGGTTTCTGTCCCGGGTGCTCGAGTTCGTCGGATATCGTGACGACATCATCACGGTGGTCTGCAGCGCCATCGGAGTCCGCCATATTCCTGGACGCTCCGCCCGGCCGTCGCTCCCGGCGACCTGAGCCCGCGCCGACCGCAACCAAAGACCACTGGCCCGCCGGAAAGGAAGCAAACGACGACCGGCCAACCCTATCACCGTCGATGGTGTCCGGCTCCGCCTCTGCTCATAGTAAGCGGAAGAAAAACCAGCAGGCCACGCCGGCCATGACCAAGTTCGGCATCCACGCCGCCGCCTCCGGGGTGAGCATTTCGCGCCCTCCGATCAAATTCGCCAGGTTGGCGAGCAAATAGTAGAGAAAGAAGAGTCCGATCGACTTCGAAACCCCCACCACCGGGCTGACGCGGACGCCCGAGACCGCGAAGGGAATGGCGATCCCGATTACAATCAGGCAACCCAGCGTGTCGGCAATGAGACTGTAGTAACGCAAAGCGTACCTGGTAACCTTGGGACTCCCATCGGAAATCAGGTAATCCATGAGCACCCGCAGTTCACGGAATGAAAGGTCAATTGGATTGCGGTCGATCAGCAGCATCAACTGCGGATTCTCATGGAAGTTGGAGAATGTGCGCTCCTTGAACGAGGTCGGGCGCACCGTTTCACCCGTTTCGACGTCAAAATCGACCTCGCTTCCATCGCGAAACGTCCAGGTGCGGGTCGCTGGATGGAATTCCGCCTCCCGCGCCAAAAAACGCGTGACCTCGCGCCGCCGCTCATCGAGTAGTGACACCGTCACGCCGTAGGCCCGGCCGGTGTACCGGCTGTAACGGTTGATGTACCACAAGCGGCCTTCCGGCCGGTTGTCGAAGGTCACGCTTCTGACCAGACCGGCGCTCTCCACTCCATCGACGCGGGCCTGGTGGCGGAATTCGAGACTGTCCTTGATGCGACGGGATTCCTCCACCGACCAGGGGACCACGCGCGAATTGCACAGCCACATGAGGCCGCTGCAAAGCAAACCAATCACCCAAATGCCGCGCGTGAGGCGGAAAAGGCTCAGTCCCGCCGCGCGCATGGCGGTGAACTCGTTGTTCCGGTGGAGCTGCCCCAGACTGTACAGCAGCGAAACCAACAGGGCCAGCGGCAGGACCACGGTGAGATAACTCGGCAGGCGCACCGCATAGTAAACGGCGATATCGAGGCCGGTCGCGCCATCGTCGAGCAGGTCGCGAAAATTGTCATACATCTCCTGCAACAGCAGCAAGCCCAGCGTCGCCGCGAGGACGAGGCCGAGCGTCTTGAGCCACTCGCTCAGAATGTGCCGGTCGAGCGTGTTCAATGGTGAGGATTCAGTTCAGGCCGCGGTCGCCTTCGTTGACGGTGACATCATGAAAGGGCTCCAGCCGCCGGAGGCAAAGCTTTCGTGTCGGTCGCAAGCGACCTTCCTACATGGATCCGGCCGAGGAATCCGGGCGGGCGCACCGTGTCTCCTCAGCCCACAGCAACGCCCCCGTCAGGAGTGCCAGTGCGGCGCTGCGGAGCAGACTTCCGCGCAAGGCCGCTGCGCCGACCGCGCCCCCGCCAAAACATCCGCAGGCGATATCGAGATCGCGAATCCAAGCGGAGGCGACCGCGATCCCAAACATCAGGCACAGCAAAAAAAGCAATGAGAGCGCCCCCAGCCGGGTGCGAGACCAGACCACGCCCAGACCGCCGGTGATCTCGAGCCAAGGCAAATAAAGCGCCAGCGCCACCCCAGCCGGGTGCGGCAACAGCCGGTAGCTGTCGATCGCATCGGCGAAGGCCGCCGGATCGAGTGCTTTGGCGGCGCCGGCGCAAACAAAAACCGCGGCAAGGACGATCCGCCCGACCCATCCCATCACCGACGCTGCCTGCGCGCTTCGATCCATGCGCTCCAACCTCCTTTCAATACCACGACATCCTGGAGACCCAGCTCCCGCCGCAAGCGCCGGGCTGCCGCCTGCGCCACATCGCAGCGCGGGCTGTCACAATAAACCACCACTCGGGTGCCGGGTTGCCAGGCCCTGGCCACCGCAACCATTCCGTCGTAGCCTATGCTCTCGCCAAGCCAGAGGGCTCCCGGAATGTGTTCGCTCTCGTAGGCGGCGGTGCTCCGGACGTCGACCAGCAAAACCGGGGCGCGCCATTGTCGGACCGCCGTCCATTCGACCTCTGGAATCACGGGTTGATCTTGGGACCACCCGGACCGCCGTGGATGGAACCACGCGGCGAGAACGGCGGGCACCAATGCCACCAACAAGATCAACGCCGCCTGCCGGGCTCCGCGACGCCAGAGGACCGTTGGCTTTTCGGTCGAGGTCCTAGCCTGCATGGTTCATTTTACCGCTGCGTAAATGACAAATTCCTGCGGGCGTCCCCCCACGATCACATTCAAATGAATCATGGCTTCTTCGGGTTGCCGCGTGTCCGTCGGTTTGACGGTCAGTCGAAACACACCGGAAAGCCCCGGCGAGAGTTGCGCGTGAAAACGCGGATTGGCGCACTCAACCCGGTCAAGCGAGGTCGTCTTCGGATCCGTCACCACCACCTCTGCCACCTTCTCGTCGGACTCCGCTCCCACCCGCCAGAAGAGAAAACGCGGCGTGATCACGATCAATTCCGGAATCTCCACGGTCAGAGTCAGCTCGGCAAACTTTCCATCGGCGGCGTCCGTCGCCACCGCAACGCTGCGCCGCACGCGCCCCGCATACCCGGTGAGAGCGAGTTCGACCCTGATTTCGCCCGACTCACCCGGCGCGCAAACCGCCTTGTCCGGCGTCGCCGACATGCAGCTGCAGCTGGGATCGAGCGAGAGAATCCGCACCGGTCGGTCGCCGGCGTTGCGGAACGGAAACGTCAGGCTCATCGCCTGCTGGCCGGGCTGGGCAGCCAGTTGCAAGTCGGTGGTTTTCCACTCCAACGCCGCCGGGCAGGCCGCGATGCCCGCCAAAAAAAACAAAGTGAACACCGGAACTTTCCTCACACCATCCAATCTGAGCGCAGTTCACTCCGAAGCCAGCCGAAATGGTGCGCCCAGCAGGAGTCGAACCTGCAACCCCCAGATTCGTAGTCTGGTGCTCTATCCAGTTGAGCTATGGGCGCGTGAAAGAGGGGGAAACAAGCAAGCTTTAACCCGGCACTGCAAGCGTGAAATGGTCGCGCGGAGGCATGCGCATTCCACGCTCTCTCAGGCGGAACGATGCCTTTGCAGGAGCCTGCTTGCAGGCGATCCGTCCTCGAAAGTCGACTTCATAGGGCCAATCGCCTGCAAGCAGGCTCCTACATCATCCGCCGAATGGTTTGCCTGTTTACGAGCGAAATCTTGGCCTGTTTGCATGGCGCCGGCTCAACCCGCTTCCGACAGACGCCAGTCGAGCAACTCCATTTGCAGCAGCTTGCGGTCGTTGTACATATTCCAGGCAACCTGCACGGCCACATCGACCGGAGCGCCGACCGGAGGCAGGCGGTGGGCCAGCTTCCAAGCAACGCCGTAAACCCGGCGACCTCGCTCATCCTCAAGATGAAACCGGAAATGTTGTTCCTTGAAGACCTCGGGACGCTGCCGGAAACGGACGCCACGGAGCCCGAAGACCGGTTCCGGATTTCCCTGGCCGAACGGATGCAGCACCTCGAGTTCGGTCAGCAACTGTTCCCGGATCTGCTCAAGCGTGAGCCAGCAGGCGATTTCCAGCCCGGGCTCGGCGAACAGGCCCCGCTGCGAGACGCGAACCGCCGCCGCGAAACGTTCCCGAAAAGACTCCAGGTTCGCCCGCGGCAGCGATATGCCGACCGCCATCGGGTGTCCCCCCCAACTGGTCAGGAGATCGGCGCACTCGCCGAGTGTTTCCACCAGATTGAGACCGTAGATGCTCCGACCGGAGCCCTTGGCCAGTCCGTTTTCCTCCCCCAGAACGATGCACGGCCGGTGATACTTGCGGGTCACCCGGCTCGCCACAATGCCTACCACCCCGGGATGCCAGTCCTCGCTGAACAGCACGATGCCATGGGAATCCATGTACTGTTCCTCCACCATCCGTTCCGCGACCTCGGTAATGGCGCGCTCGATCTCCTGCCGTTCGCGGTTGAACCCGTCCAACTGCCGCGCGGCGTCGACGCAGAAAGCGGCGTCCTCGCTGAGAATCAGCTCCACCGACAGCGCGGCATCCGCGAGGCGGCCGCTTGCGTTGATCCGCGGTCCGAGCCGGAAGGAAACGTCCACCGGCTGAATCTCCTGGCCGGGCTTCAGGCCCGAAACGTCCATCAGCGCCCGCAGGCCCCGTCGGCGCGTGTGCTGTAGGATCTCCAGACCATGACGCGCGAGAATGCGGTTCTCGCCGACCACGGGCACCAGGTCGGCCACGATGCCCATCGCCACAAGATCGAGATACTCCTTCAGGTGGATCCGAAAGGCCACGGGATGATTCTCGGCCCGCAGTTGTTTGAGCAGACCATGCACCAGCTTGAACACCAGGCCCACCGTGCAGAGATCGCGCCAGGGGGCATCGTCGGGCCCGGCGAAAACATGGGGGTTGATCAGGATGCCACCGGCGAGCGGCTTCTCTTTTGACCGGTGGTGGTCGATCACAATTGCATCCACGCCCTGCGCCTGCAGGTACGCCAGTTCTTCGTGCGAATTCGTGCCGCAGTCCAGGGCGATGAAGAGGTCCGGCTTGCCGGCTTCCAGGGCGCGATCGATCGCCCCGCGACTCAGCCCATAGCCCTCCTCGAGCCGCCGCGGCACGACAAAGCGCGGATCCAGGCCGAAGCGCCGCAGCACGCTGACCAGAAACGCCGTGCTGCTCACACCGTCGACATCGTAATCGCCCAGCACCACCAGCGTCTCCTGTCGTTCAATCGCCCGCCGAAGACGCGCGACGGCGGCATCCATGTTGACGAGCAGAAAGGGGTCCTGGAGGCCCGCGAGCGCCGGTTGGAGGAACTGCCGGGCTGCTGCAGTCTCCTTCCGGCCGCTGCGCACCAATAATTCCGCCAACACCGGACCGATGGCCAGACGCTGGCAGACCTCCTCCACTTCGGAGGCCGGCAAAGGCGTGTGAATCCAGCGCATGTGAGATGCCCCAGTTGGGATTACCCGGTCGGAGTAGGGTCGCCGTTTGTCGGCGGACCTCTCGCCATCGACGATCGGTCCGGACGCAAGGTCCGACCCTACACAACGCAAGATCCTATTGGGAGGCCTTGCTTGAGCCGGTCCACTCGTACTTCGGCGCGATATCGTGGTGCGCCTCGACGTGCTTCCGGTCACCCTTGTGCCACCAATAGAAGACCGGGGCGGCAATGTAGATCGATGAGAACGTGCCGGTGACGATGCCGACGAGGAAGGTGAAGGACAGATCGCGCATGATGCCGCTGCCAAAGAGGAAGAGCGACAGCGCCGCGAGAAACGCGGTCAGGCTGGTCATGATCGATCGGGCGAACACTTTCCGGATCGCGAGATTGATGACATCACGAAGGGTGCCATCGGGGTTGATTCTGAGCTCTTCGCGGATCCGGTCGAACACCACGATGGTGTCGTTGATCGAGTAGCCGGCGATGCTGAGGATCGCCGCGACCATCGGCGCCGAGAACTGGTGGCCGGCGAGGACGAAGATCCCGATCGTCATCAGGATGTCGTGGATCGACGCCACCACCGCGCCGACTCCAAGGCCGACTTCGAACCGGAAGGCG
>Ga0182011_10003295_pt1 | contig 13286 bp, 13 predicted proteins | sample 711E1DmetaG_FD_120481 | JGI IMG/M metagenome (GOLD analysis project Ga0182011, IMG submission 120481) | Permafrost microbial communities from Stordalen Mire, Sweden - 711E1D metaG | ecosystem: Environmental > Terrestrial > Soil > Wetlands > Permafrost | place: Sweden: Stordalen | collected... | reverse complement strand
CACCGGACTTATCTGTTACCGTCCCCAAAAAACTGCCTGTTGCTTGGCCATACGTTAGCTGTCCACAACAAGCTGCAGCTATAAAGACGACAACCGCTATAACAATAGCCCTACTCATTTGCCCGCCCCCTGTTCAGCTCGTATGATCTATGCGCTTAGCTAAGCGCTTAGCTAAGCGCATAGTTGTTTTCACATATAGCAGAGTTTTCGCAGTTGTCAAGCAAAATCTTTTGTGATAAACAATTATTGCGACCAAGTCATCGACCGAGACCCTTCCATGGCCAACATTTACGACGTCGCGAAACGGGCGCGCGTGTCGGGCGCCACCGTTTCTGCCGTCGTTAACAACTCGTCGTACGTGAGCCCGGCGCTGTGCGAAAAGGTCAAAAGCGCTATGAGCGAGCTGCATTACTCTCCGAATCTGCTCGCTCGAAGCCTAGCGCTCAACAAGTCCCACACCATTGGCGTGCTGATTCCCGATATCGCGAACCCGTTTTATCCAGAGGTTGTCCGTGGTGTCGAAGACAAAGCCACAGAGGTCCATTACACCATGATCCTGGGGAGTTCAGATAATCAGCTCGCCAAAGAAGAGGTCTATCTCAACCTCTTTCTTTCAAAACGTGTGGACGGCATTGTTCTCGTCAAAGCGGTTGGCGAAATGAGCGCGGCACTCTGCGAGAAAATCCGATACGCCGGCCCTCCGATTGTTCTGATGGGCCGGGAGTATCCTCACCTTCAAGCTGACACAGTAGTAGGCGACGATTGCGGCGGCGCGTATGCGGCAGTGCTCCACTTGATCAAATTGGGACATCGGCGCATCGGCCTACTCGCAGGCATACCCGGCGCGAGCACAACGGTCGGTCGGACCCAAGGCTATCGAAAGGCGCTTGAGTCGAAAGGAGTAAGATATGATCCTGCGTTGGTTGCGCATGGCGATTATGCGATCCAATCGGGATTCAAGGCGAGCCTGCGGTTGCTAGAACAGAATCCTACAGCGGTGTTCGTTGCGAATGACTTGATGACCATCGGATTCATGAAGGCGCTCGGGAACAAAGGATTACGCTGCCCAAATGACATCGCAGTGGTCAGTTATGACGATGGCATACGGAACGAGGTCTTTCTGCCGAAGCTCACTTGTGTCGAGCAGCCAAAGTATATGCTCGGCTACCGAAGTGCCGAGCTCCTCTTCAGCCGCATACTCGGCAAGCATAAGCGCCCGAAATTTGAGGTCCTCAAGAACCGCTTTCGGCCGCGGGAATCGTGCGGACGGATGCTGTCACATCGCGCCTCCGAGGCCCGGGACGAGTAAGCATCTCATCGACGGGCAAATTGTTGGACTGAACCCCTAACTTGAGACACTCGGATAAGGCACACTTTGCAGGGAAAGGAACTGCAAGTGGCAAAGAGACGAGTGGGAAGATACCCGAAAGAATTCCGCCGCATGGCTGTCGAGCGATTGAAGACCTGCGACAACGTCGTGGAATTGTCACAGGACTCAGGCCGCTCGACGATGACGTGATGTACCATGGGCGTATCCGTCACCGCCGGTTGATATGCATTGACTCGAATGCCGTAGGGGGCAAATTCACTGGCCATAACTCGGGTCAGCAGGGCAACTGCACTCTTGGTCGCTCCGTAGACTCCGAGACCAACGTCGGGGAATGCGCCTAAGATGGAGCAGGCATTGACAATAATTCCTCGTTTCCGGCGCTTCATGATCGGGACTGCCGCCCGCGTGCAATCGAGTAGCCCCTTGAGATTGACGCCGATGAGGAGATCGACGACCTCATCTGTCGATTGTTCCCGGGGTTCGTGGATAAATACCTCTGCGTTGTTGACTAGGATGTCGATCCTTCGGAATGCCTCATCGATTTCACGGGAAGTTTTACGAACTTCGGCCCGGTCGCTCACATCACAAGGAAAGGCGCGAGCATCGCTTCCCCGCAGCTTGCCGAGTTTTGCCGTTTCCTCCGCCGTGTCCTTGTTCTTATCCACCACCGCGACGTTGAAATCCCGAGCCGCAAAATGTAAGCAGATTGCCCGTCCAATTCCTTGTCCCCACCTGTAACAACGATGACCTTGCGATCGTTTTCGACTATGGCGATTTCAAACCTCCATCGCAGCTACTTGGCTGCATCGAGAATTGCAATTCCACTGCTAGTGCCGATTCGCGTGGCGCCCACATTCAGCACGGCTAGAGTTTTTTCCAGGGTGGAAACTCCTCCGGAAGCCTTAATGCCGGTCTGTGGCTTCAAAATAGACCGCAGTAGCTGGACATCCTCCGGTGTGGTCGCACGGAGCTGGAGTCCCTTGAACCCGGTGGACGTTTTGACAATGTCTGCTCCACCTTTTTCAGCGGCTACGGCAGCCCCGATTACCTGGTCTTTGGTGAGAAGTGGGACTTCGATTATCGTCTTCAGAATGTGATCGCGGCCTAGGGCATTTTTTACTGTCCGGACTTCGGCAGTAATTGCATCGAAATGCCCCATGCGAGCCTCTGCGACGTTGATTACTAGGTCGATCTCGTCAGCACCCAGCTCGATACAGTTCAAGGCTTCGTACCGCTTCACCTCCGGAGTGTCGGCGCCCAACGGAAAGCTCACCACTGCGGCCACCTTCGTCTTGGTGCCCGCGGTCATCCGCCTGGCTGTCGGGATCATGTTGGGAAACACGCATACGGAATAGAATCCGCGCTTCACTGAAGCAGTTACAAATTCTCCTACCTCTTTTCGGGTCGCTCCCATGGTCAAGTTTGTGTTGTCGATTACTTGCTTCAGGTCATAGGTTGTTGTGGTAGTCATCGTTTGCTACTCCTGTCCAGGATCGAAGACACTGAACTCGTCGCGATGCGATCGGCGCCCTGATCTATCATTGCCACCGCATCGTCGTAAGTTCTTACGCCCCCGGAAGCCATAACCTTCAGGTCATCCTTGAAATGTTTCTTGATTACAGCAATATGGTGCGGGGTGGTCACGTTCCCATATCCAGGATTGGTTTTGAGGAACGTGATACCCGCATCTAAGATCAGCCCGGCAGCCTTGATCGATTCTTGGTCAGTCAGTACGGCCGAGTAGTAAATCGCCTTCACAACGCGATCACCCGCAGTCCGGCGGACAATGCGCAGGTCATCCACCACTTGTTGGTAATCTCCCGAGCGGAATGCCGATAGATCCATCGCGACATCGAGTTCATCTGCGCCGTCGGCAAGAGCCTGTTCAGCCTGAATCACTTTAGCCACGGTGGTCATGGCGCCCAGTGGGTAGGAGATGACGGTTACGAGTCTCTGCCCTCGATCGTGCAGATAATTTGCCGCGAACTTTACATAGCTCGGCTCGACCCTCACCGCGGCAAATTTGTGCTTGTCAAGCTGTATGCTTCCAAAAAAGCTAAGCACCTCTTCTTCTGTGGCCGCTGGTGCTCCGCCAATCGAAGCATCAATCACGGAAGCTAGCGTTTCGATACCTAGAACAGCCATATGTACAAACTCCTTCCGTATTCTTCTTACTGTCCAAAGGTCGAGTCTGCACTGATGGGCACGACGGCGGGTCTCGACCGTTCTCTGGCGATCAATAGATCGACAATTCGGGTTCTTATGGTTCGCTGTCGGGTCAGTAAATTCAGCGTGTAAGTCGCCTTTTCTCGAACGGGAATAAATCGATCAACTACTGCAAAACTGTGCTCCCACCGTCACTTCGTCGGTGACCAGCATCACAGCTGTTCGTGTTGTATGGACCAGATGAGCGATCAGATGTGCGGCAAAGAGATCAAGCTGACGATGCATCGCGTGCTGCCGCGGTGCCTGATCCGCTCGTGGACAGATCACCGGTCCTGGGAGATTCCAATTATGCAGCCATCGCCGCAGTTACGTGCCGTCGTGTGCGATTATGGAGGAGTGCTCTCGCTTTTGCCGGCTGAGTAAGATTGGGAGAGGCTGGCGGAAGCTGCCAGCGTGCCGTTACCAACCCTTCTTACTTATTGAAAATTTCCGTCTTGGCCACGGCTTCGGCAAGCGCTTCCGCCGTCTTCGAGAGCTCATCGCGTTTGTGCTTGTAAGCATCCGCCACGGCCAGGAGCACGCGCCGAAAGCTGGGCCGCCCCTGCTGATCCTCCGGCGGGAAATAAGTGCCGCCGAAGAAGGGCCAGCCATCGGACATCAAGAATCCCGTGAGCGGCCAGCCGCCCTACCCGCTGATGGCGCTGATTGCGGATTGGTAGCGCGCGCCCACATCGGGATGCTCGTCGCGGTCCACTTTTACGGGCACAAAATGGTCATTGATGATCTTGGCGACTTCCGGATTTTCGTAGCTCTCACGGTCAATCACGTGGCACCAGTGGCACCACACCGCCCCGATGTCCAGCAGCACCGGCTTATCCTCGCTCTTGGCGCATGAAAACGCGCTCTCGCCCCACTCATACCAGTCGATCGGCTGGTGTGCCACCGAGCGCAGATAGGGACTGGCCGAATCCTTCAGTCGGTTTTCACTCATTTGTGCCCGGCTCCCGTTCAGGCGTGACGAGAAGACTGCCGATTTCCTGCCTCACCGGCGAACTCGAAATGGGGTGTTATTGAACTTTGTCGCCGGCCCTAGGTCGCGCGGATCCAGCGGCTTTCGGCCTGAGTAGCCTTCGTCCTGCCGGTGGTAATAACGGATGCGGTCTTCACCAAGCTTCCAGCACAGATAGACTTCTTCGTTGTTTACGATGGCGGGAAAATCGAGCAGTCCTATGTCCAGGTCTTTGATCAGGCATCCGGTCGACAGAATTTTCTCCACATTCGTTTTCATGACCTCGGCCAGGCTCTGGTGCTCCATGCGTTTCTCGGCCGGCTTCGCGCAAGGGTCTGAAGTGCTCCTTTGAGTTTGTCATCACTGACAAATAAAATCCCTCGTTCGCGTGATTTTCACTTTGCGCCGGCAGCAGAATGAGCGCCGGGAGTCGGACGCGTCATCAAGTCGATGAACATCCTGTCGAATTTTGCAAGATCGAGATCCTGCGGCACGTTGACAAGTTGTTCGCCAAGGCCGGGCTGGGTACCGGGCACCCATACAATGGTGTTGCCATAACCAGCACCGTGTGAATAGTCCATATCCATATAGAGCTGAGTCTGTTTGGTGATGATGCTTGGATCGAGCCATGCGGCTGCGGCGAGCTCGTCCCACCGATATTCTTCGTCCGCATACTGGGCGAGGTACTGTGCAGCCGGATTCTGGGATTTGGCGATCTCGGCGATCATGTCCTTGCCCATGCGCGTCTTGATCGAGATATCGACCGTGGTGACCGTAATCTTGTGCCACCCGGGAGCGCTGAGGGTCATGTGCACTGCCTCGGGATCCCACCAGAAATTGAACTCTCGGCGGTTCTCCGTGGCCCAGGGGTAGGGCACCTCGGGGGCAATTGCTCCGCCCATAATGACGAGCTCTTGCGCAAGATCGGGCACCTGCGGGTCGATACTGATGGCTTGTGCGATGTCGGTAAGCGGGCCTGCAGCGTAGATGGTCACTTCATGCGGATACTTGTGGACCATGCGGACGATGAAATGGGCTGCGTCTTCGTCGGCGGGCTTGGTAGTGGGATTGCCCTCTTTGAGCGGAGGGACTTCGTAGGGACCGTGAAAGACACCTCGCTGGCCGTCACCAGTCGGCCTCCTGTTCCACGCACCCTGGTATTCGACTTTGCCGTATAAACCCTCCCAGCGTTCGACCAGCTCCATCCGGTTGATCAGCGGATAGACGGCTCCGGGGACAACGGGGATGTCCGTGCGGCCGATGATTTCCAGCATGCGCAGCGTGTGCGCGATTTCCTCGTCTCGCCACATATCGCCGCTGACCACGGTGATACCTAGCGTCTCAACTTCAGGCGACTGGACGAAAACGAGAATGGACTGCTGGTCAGTGGTGGCGGGGCCGCGCGCGTCCTGATCGATGATCACTTTGCGTTTCGCTTGCGCCAACGCGGGTAGCGCACAACAAACTAGTGTCAAGGCAAGGAGAATCGCTTTTAAACTCATTTTTCTAAGACTTCTTTCGGGTCCGCAGGCCTAACTTGAAAGAAAACGCCAGCCTCAGCCGCGGGCAACGGTACAGAACAATTAACCTAAACAAACTCTCCCTTATACTTGGCGGGCAGTGACAAGTCAAGCGAAAATCGCATCTTCGGGATGGGTTGCTGGCTGGCAGACGAGCCTCGTCAATTGCGGATGCTATGATTTCGCGGACGCATGAGAGCAATCATCATCCGTGCGCTATTGCGTTGCGGAATGTCGTTAGAAATCCATTTGCCTGGCCGCGATTTCTTCTTGGCACTGTTCTCGTCATCTGCGTGATCCAGATACCGTCACTTGCGTCGCAGGCTTTCGCAGATGGAGTTGCGAAACTCAACCGGCAGGCTCGAGCGGCGATTGCCGCCGAACATTGGGAGGTGGCCGCGGCGAGCTATGAGAAAGCGATCCAGCTCGCGCCGAAGACCGCGAAACTGCGCGTGAAATTGGGAATGCTTCTGACCAAACTCGGCCGGCTTCCGGACGCGATCGTGATGTACCAAGAGGCACTTCGGATCGCACCTCAAAACATGCCTGCGGAGATCGGCCTGGCCCAGGCGTATCGAGGCGTGCCGAAGTTCGAAGAGGCGAAACGGATCCTCGAAAGATCTTCGCGGGAGCATCCCAAGGGCGCCGAGCCGCTGGAAGAACGAGAACCAAGGCTTCAACGAAGCCAAGAGCCGTCACGGCCTCGAGCATATCTGTCCTCATTATGCCAACAGTCTGCTGATCGGCTGGCTCCTCGCCATGCTGGCCTTGACCATCGAACGACTCTACCGACTACGTTACCTCCACCGTGGCAAACTTCCGATGCCCAGCAGTGCCCAGCTGCTGCTCCACCTGTGGCTCAGTCTTTCCCGCCCGTGTAATGCCGACAGGAGCTGAAGCACGATAGAAGAACTGTATGTTCCCATTCTGCGCATCAGACCACCCTGCAACGCCAAAAGTCTGCCGGGGCTGCAACCTCGAAGGAAGAGATCTGCCGGAAAATAGGCCCCTACTGCGGCACCCGGCAATGGAGCAAAAAATCCTCCCTCAATCCAGGGTTCTTTCCCTGGTGTCCTCAATCGTTCCGAAATCGCTAGGCTGTTCATCACAAGAGTAATTGACAAAGCTGACCTCGCCTGGTACTCTACCGTTGCATCATTTTCGGGGTGAGTTCGCCCCCACCTCAGGGTAAAACCCTCCAGATTAAAGGCTCCGGCGAAAGCCGACCTTCCTGCTGTACCCCCGGTTAAGTCCAGTAAATCTCATCGGCGCCCAACGACGAAAATTGCGAACGCCAGCGCATTGTTGCCGATGCCAATCATTCGAGTATCCGTGGTAGTCCGCACGGACCATATCGCAACGATCATCAATCCTGCGTCAACTAGTCCACCCAGGAACACTTCCCAACCTGTTGATCCGACCGTCTCGCCTATCTCTTCCGCCTGTTTGATTGCGTAAACTATGAGCACCGGGCAACGCGGATCTGCATTTTGTGCCAAACTACCAAAAACACTGTCAAATCCTGCCCGGAAATACTGGTTCGCGCGGTCGATGCTTCCTTCATGGCGGTACGGGGTCGCGATCAATTCGTCATCTTTCGGAGTTGCGACCGTACTCAGAAGCGCGGGGAAAACCGATCGAAGGGATTTCCTGAGCCAGACGTAGAAGAAGTCGAACAAATCAGTGTAGCCAGTGTTTGAGTAATAGGGTGGATCAGTAGCGATCAATACGCTCACAGGGAGGTCGGCTGCGACTTTATGCGCGTCCTGCTGAACGACTGTGGTGGGCCCCACATTTGGAACGCAGAGGTCAAAAGCCCTCAGTGCTGTCTCAAGAACGGGACCTGTCCAGTCACCAACCGACCCACCGAATGGATTGGTCTCGAAAAATCCCATACCATCGGCATGGCGTGACGGTCGAATGCTGGCGCCGCTTTGCCACTACCGTTTCTGGGATCGATGAACCAACAGACCAGAATATTATTGCTTTGGGCCATTTCCCCGACACAAAGACCAAGAACAGCAGCAACCGAATCGGCGTAAGCACGCGCCCCAAGGCCACCTTCCTCCAGACGGATGTCGTCGTTGACTAAACCGGATTGAATAGCATCCTGGAGGGTTTCTGCATGCACTACACCTATCAAATCAGCAAATGTCTTAATTGCGAAACACTGGCGCTTTGTAAAGAGATGTCACGGATGTTCGCGCTCTTAACTGTGCTCGGATATCGGGCACACTGTGGGCACCATTCAGACGCTGTTAGGCCATAGTGATCTCGAAGAGATCACCCTCTATCTGCATCTCTCGCAACGTTACCTGAACGCGACCGTTAGTCCTCCGGACTCGCTGAAGCTGAAAGACAGTTCACCACAGGACGAGTAGATGGACCGGCCACCGCTCGAGGTGGCCGATCTGGTCCGCGCTGCGGGAGGCGCTTTCATCGAACGAAGCCTTAAGTGGATCTGTTGGAAGCACGTGAAAGTGCTGCTGGCCATTGCGCGGTGTCGCACCGCCGCGCTCGGCGGGCATCTCGATGAGTGCACTCGCTGCGGACATCGCGCCATCTCCTACAACTCATGTAGAAATCGGCACTGCCCGAAGTGTCAGTCGGGCGATCGCGATCCTTGGCTCGCCGCGCGTCGCCAGGAGCTTCTCCCGACGCGCTACGTCCATGTGGTCTTCACGCTTCCCCGTCATTTGGCCCCGTTGGTCTTGCAGAACAAGAAGGTCATCTACGACCTCCTGTTTCGCACCAGTGCGGAAACCCTTCTCGAAGTGGCGCGCGATCCCCAGCACCTCGGTGCAAAAATCGGCTTCTTCAGCGTGCTACGCACCTGGAGTCAAAAACTCGAACTTCACCTGCATGTGCATTGCGTGGTGCCGGCCGGTGGGCTGTCTGCCGATCGCACGCGTTGGAGCAAGCCACGCTACGTCTTCTTTCTTCCCGTCGAGGTGCTCGGTCGCGTCTTTCGCGGCAAGTTCCACGAGGCACTCAAGCGCGCCTTCCAGGATGGCCAGCTCAATTTCCATGGAGACCTGCAACTGGTCGCTCAACCGAAGACCTTTTCCGCTTGGCTTCGGCCGCTGTTCCGGAACGACTTTTGCCTTGACACTTCTGCTCGTAGGAGACTACGCTTCTCTCCATTCTGGATTGGGGTGCGCTTGCATCTAACCATGGTGCCGATTTTATTTCCAAATGACGAACAACAGCCCGTGCTTCCGGCTCTTGTCGCCCCAACTTCCCTTTATCGTTTCCCCCTGCTCTTTGTGCACTCTTTGTGCCGGTCCATCTTTGGCCTTCTGCTGTTGCTCGGGCTCTTCCTTCCATGCTCAATCGCCGCTCCCCGCAAGATCATCATCGACACCGACCCTGGCACCGACGATGCCATGGCCATCATGCTCGCCCTCAATTCCCCCGAACTCGACGTCCGCGCGATCACCGTCGTCCCCGGAAACGTCACTGCCGAGCAAGGTCTCGATAACGCCTTGCGCATGATCTCCCTGGCCAATCGCTGTGACATCCCCGTCGCCGCCGGCGCTCAGCATCCTCTCTTTCAAAAGCTGATCACCGCCGAGTTCTGGCACGGCAGGAACGGCCTCGCCAATATCGACCTCCCTCCCAGCAAATGCAAAGTCGACGCCCGCTGGGGCCCCGACCTCATCATCGAACTGGTGCACGCCTCGCCTCATGAAATCACTCTCGTTCCCGTCGGTCCGCTCACCAACATCGCCCTCGCCATCCAAAAAGACCCTTCCATCGTTCCCCTCGTCAAGGAAGTCATTCTCATGGGCGGCTCAATTTCCGGCGGCAACGCCACCGCCGCCGCCGAAGCCAATATCTACGGCGATCCCGAAGCCGCGCAAATTGTCTTCCAGGCTGGCTGGCCGCTCACCATGGTTGGCCTCGACGTCGGCGACAAAACTCTCCTTTCCCGCAAGTATCTCGCTCAACTCGGCAAGACTCACGGCCCCGTGAATGATTTCATCTACAATGTCGCCGAGTTCCTCATTAAGCTCGGAGAACAATTCGGCGATTCGGGCACTCCGATGTATGACCCCCTCGCCGTCGGTGTTGCCATCGATCCCAGCATCGTCAAAGCGCCTCTCATGCATGTGGACGTCGAAACGCGCGGGGAATTCACGCGTGGCCAAACCGTTGCCAACCGCCGCAACGAATTCGAGAAAAATGTCCTTCACCACTTTCCTGGTGGCGACCGCTATGTCATCGAGGGCCTCGAAAAGGTCGAGCCCAACGCCAAGGTTTGCACCGACGTGAACGCGGAAAAGTTTTTGGAGCTGTTTGTTTCTCGCATGCAAGGAAAGTGAGGGGGCGCAGTTTGCTATGCGCTTCCATTTCGAGTGAAACCATCGGCCAAAGGGCGGCGGCGTTTCCTCCAGGCGCTTGGAGGAACCCTCGCCGTATCCCCAGCCTTCCATTCCAACTTTTTCGGGGCTGCCCTGGGCGCTCCAGCATGGCCTTTTCCATCGGAGACCATGCACTGGCCAAAACCCATCGGAAGTCCTGTACTCGAGAGCTTGCCATACGCCATTGAATCTTCCCGCGACGTCCACACGCATTACGACAAGATCGTCGAAGTCGCCTCGTGGATGGCCTACGAAGAATTGCCCATGCCGGAATTCGCCCTTCCCTTCGGCATTAGCCAGGGCGATCCCAACGATGCCATCGATCTCATTTTGGTCTCCGATTCCATCGATACCGCCTTCACCAACTTTGACACCCACGTCAAATTCCAGGTGGACTACGCCGGACAGCATTGGTCCGACTCCGACGCCGAATTTGCCTGCCTCAAGCGCGCCATGGATCAGGGCGTTCCCATCCTCGACGGCAACTATCTCGCCAAGGTCACCCGCGACGAACTAAACAAGATCTTCCAGGCCAACATCGAGATGCCCATGCTCGATGAAAAGCTCGCCGTCCTCCACCAGGTCGGCGAAGTCCTGGCGGACAAATACGACGGCCACTTCCACAACTTTGTGCGCTCCTGTTCGCCAAAGCTCTACGACAACGGCAATGGCCTCATTGACCGTCTCGTAAAGGAATTTCCCCGCTTCAACGATGTCAGCCTCCTCGATGGCCACGAAATCAAGTTCTACAAGCTCCCGCAACTCGGCATCTGGATGCTCTACGCAACCATGCATCCCTCCGGCAAGTTCCGCCTCGACGACCCGGAGAAGATGACCGCCTTCGCCGACTACATCGTGCCTGTTGCCCTGCGCCTCATGGGAATCACCAGCTACTCCAAGGAACTGGAGCACGCCATCAACTCCTACCAGTTGATCCCGCGGGATTCGCGCTGGGAAATCGAGATTCGCGCGCACTGCATCTATGCCACGGCGCTGCTGCGCGAGGAAGTGAACAAACTCCGCGCGCCGGACGCGCAAGTGATCATCCCGCAAATCGATGCGCGCCTCTGGACGCATTACCACACCACCACTTGGCCTCACCACCTTACTAAGACCATCATGTATTAAGGTCATCATCAACCAGGACGTCGCCGGACCCGGCGCCACCTTTCCGCTCGTGTAGTCGGCCGCCGACAGGCTGGCGCCGATCGGTGCCGGCGTGGACCAGATTCGACATAAAATCGGTAGCTCAAGATTCCCGCAATTGGCAGTGCATTTTAACTTCTGAGGCGGGCAATTTAAGAGAATGGGCCCCCGAGTTTTCTAGGCGGCCTTTCTATTTTTGTAAGTTGATGTTCTCTCGGCTACGTGCAGGATGAGGGTAGAATCGATCTGGGGAAATCTCAAGCGACAGCTAATTACTTGACGATTTGACTATTTTTTCCGCTTTCTGCTCTTCTTTGTTCGCTTGTTCGGGACGGCCTGTGCGCTTGTAAATCATGGCCATACGCTGGTGCGGCTCCGGCGCAGTCGGGGCGAGTGAGGCGGCTTCCTGTAAGTAGCGAAGCGCCTCGGAGTCTGCCGCAGCTTCCTCCGACCGCTTGGCCAATTCAAGTGTGGACTGATAAAGCAGAGCCGTGGTGCTCTTGTCCTGGGAGTTAAGTTGGTGAGCGTGGCGAAGAGCTTGATAGGCGGGAAGCACCGAACCAAGGTTCCACAAAACCGCCCCATAGAGCGCGTTCAAAGGAAAAAGATCGGGCCATCGCTGGACGGCTATCTCCAGAGGCCCACGAGCGTCTTCGAATCGCTTCAGTTGAAAGTAGGTCAACGCCAGGTTGTACTGCATCTGCGGGGATTGTGGAGCCAACTCCGCTGCTCTTTGGAGCGGTTTCAACGCCTTTTCAAAATCACCATGCTGGCCATAGAGAATTCCCAGAGCCGTCAGCGCTTTCGCATCGTTTGGATCGTAGAGTTGCTCACAGATTGAGGCTGTGTTTTCGCTTGGGCCACGGTCCAATTCCTGAGCACATTCCCACTTCAATTGGCTTTGCTTGTAACTCTGTGCCCTATTTTCCTTCGATCGCAGAAAGGCTTGGTTTGCCTCCTCCTGACGGCCCTCCTTCCGATATAAAGTCGCCAGTTCGTATTCCGCGCGCGAGTCCTCCGGATTCAGCTCGATCGCTTTCTTTAACCACTTTTCCGCGTCTTGGTTTGAACCTAGCTTCAAATAGGCAAGTCCTAGATAGAAGGCCGTGTCCAGAAAGGGCGGATGGGAACTGGCTTTGTTCAGGTTTTCAACCGCGCCTTTGTAATTTTGCCCCTCGAAATCAAGTCTTCCCAGATAATACAAGATCCCCGGTCGTTCACCGACCGCTTGGCGTACAGTTTCAAACTCGTGACGCGACTCGTTGGATTTATGTTGCTCGAAGAGCGCAACCGCCAGGGGAAATCGCGCCCGCATAGCTAACCCTGGGTCGATCACCAGCGCTGCGCGAAACTCTCTTTCGGCCTCCTCATATCTCTCTTGCCTTAACGCTTCATACCCATTGCCCAGATGCAGTTCTAGCGAGTCTCCTGTGGATGTGCTCTTGGAGCCAGCGCTTTGCCCCGAAGCCTGCCACAACAGGGAACTTCCCGAGAGTAAGATCACCAACAGGAGCAAGTTCCATCGCCAAGTCCGCAAGATTGTCATGTCCATACAATTGCGCCGCAAAATCAATTGCAAGATTATCATAGCCAGCTTCTGCGTTCCGGACAAAGGCTGAGGCATAAACAGCGGCGAGTTTGGCCTGGCTGTATTTCAGTGCTAGCATCTCATCGCTGATCTGGAGTTCCTCGAGCACCCACGGATGGCACGCGACAGCCGAAAAAAACGCAAAGTCTCACGCCGCGCCTTT
>Ga0182011_10003294_pt1 | contig 13286 bp, 11 predicted proteins | sample 711E1DmetaG_FD_120481 | JGI IMG/M metagenome (GOLD analysis project Ga0182011, IMG submission 120481) | Permafrost microbial communities from Stordalen Mire, Sweden - 711E1D metaG | ecosystem: Environmental > Terrestrial > Soil > Wetlands > Permafrost | place: Sweden: Stordalen | collected... | reverse complement strand
TACCGTACGGTGCAGGGCGAAGCGAAGAATCTGGCCCTGTGCATTTTCAAGAAGATACGCAGAGCGAGATCCTTCGCTCCGCTCAGGATGACAACCCTGGAGAGTTTTTCCGCAGCCTGTTAGGCGAAATGAAAGGTCCATTCTGCATTCCGAAATCCGCACCCGTCGTCCAAACCGCCGCGATACGATTGCCAACCGCCTGGTAAATTCTGCTTAGATTCGCCAAGGCGATCTCACATTGGCGCTCGAAGACCTCGCGGACAAAGTCCAGGCGACTTGCCGTGGCCACATACGATTCCTCGATGTCACGGATTCCCTTGGGATACTTTATCCAAGGTACGGGAACCAGAGCGATATCGCCGAAGGCGGTGCCGGGAAGGCCCGCACATATCGCCTTGTCAGTGGCTGTATACAGGTGTTCCGCTTCACGGCTGAAGTGCTCGAGGTCTTCTGTGGAGATGGGGCCGAACTCCTGGAGATTGTCTTCCACCTTCAGTTCCCTTTCGTCCAAGGGGGGCTGCCGCACGATGGTGTCAAAGAAAAAACCGCCCTTGGGCATCCGGCCGCTCGGCGGCGCTGAACGATCACCTTCAGGGTACATCAAGACGTCCCCGTTAGGTTCGAGCTCCAGGTTGAAATCGCCCGGCACCAGCATGGGGATCCCGTCGAAAAACGTCCATGGTTTCCAGCCCTCGTTCTTGTAGCCAAATAGATTCTTTGGTCCACTCAGATTGATTACATCAGTACCGAAAGCCTCCATGAGGTCAGGCTTGATCTCCCCCAACATTTGGTAAGGCTCAATAACTTTGACCAGTGTGTCCGGCTTGTCTAATCCCAAGGCTTGGCGCAACCGATACACGGTGCTTACGTGCATTCCGGTTCCCAAGCTGCCCCCCAGGTCCACCGGGATACGGTCGGGTTCTTGGTGGTTTAATGCCAGATTGACGCGTTCACGCGATGTGAGCATGTTTTTCAACCGTTCCATCTCCCTGAAGCACTAGCAGCCAGCTTCTTCGCGCCGCGAAGATTTCTCCTCGTGTCGTTAGCGCCTCCGTGTCCTCCGTGGCCAGAAGCGGCTCAACACAGAGGTCACTGAGATGCTCCGTGTGCTCTGTGTTAAGGCTTGAAAGGCACGGAGGACACAAAGAATCTCGTTTTAGTCGCGGGCAGCAGCCGCGCTGTCCCACTAATCGCACCCAATGCAAAAAGCTCTGTCGATTTGCCAGGCAGTCATAGCCAACTCCTGGAACAGGTTTCATCTGTCGTGTTGGGGAGAAGTCCGTTAGCTTAAAATGCCAGGCAAAACCCGGCATCAACCCTATGCTCTTTTGCTTGGCCATTCGCGAACCACTTGCTTCGCAGGGGCCGCAGCAACCCCCGCCAAGCCACCTGATACGATCAGGTTCTGCCCTGTCATCCACGCGCTCTGGTCCGAGGCGAGGAAGAGAACAGCCTTGGCGACGTCCTCCGGCTTCCCCCAACGACCCAGTGGAATCGAAGCTCGCACTCTCTCCACCATAGCTTCTCGCGTGATGCCCAGCGTGGCCGCGCGCTGGGGCATGACCGTGTCGTGGAATTCGGTGGCGACCGGCCCGGGACTAATAGCATTAACATTGACTCCGAAAGGAGCAAGTTCGACCGCCAAAGTTTGCGTCAGACTAACCACACCCGCCTTGGCCACATTGTACGACACGCACAGCGCTGCCGGACTGACGGCATTGAGGGAAGCAAGATTAACGATCTTCCCCGATTCCTGCTCTGCCATGAGGGCGCCCACTTCCCGGCAACAGAAAAACACGCCGTTAAGGTTGACGCTGAGAACCCTGTTCCACTCCGCAGTTGAGAGGTGAATAAAGGGCACCACGTTCGGCGGCACGCCCGCACAGTTCACCAGAATGTCGATGCGACCGTGTTTGCTTTTAACTTCCTCGACCATGCCGCGCACCGAGTCCTCTTGGGTCACATCCACCTCGAACGTCTCGCAGAGGTAGCCGCGCGCTACCAGTTTCTGGCATGATTCCTGCATGCGCTCTTTGCGGATGTCGGCGATAATGACTACGCAACCGGCGTCGCCCAAGGCCTCGCAAATCCCGAAACCGATGCTCTGCGCGCCCCCCCGTCACTACTGCAACCTGGTCCCGAAGGTTATTCATAATGGCTCTCCTGGCTGAATGGTCGAACTCTCGTCGCAAGGCCGATTCGCTCGTTTCGACAACCCGTATATCGTATAAGATTTTGTTCGTTTGTCTATTGAAATGTCTTCTCGGCCTGACCTCCTCGCCGCCCGCTTGCCGTCTTGAAGTGCTGCCGCCGTTTGGAATGGGGATCCACCCTACATCACATCCTGCCACACGCGGTTATAATTGGGTTTGTGTCCCGCGGGTGGTGGAAACGAAGGAAAATCCGCAGAGAATTGTGCCGGGCGCATGACTCGGTCGCGCCTGGCAGCAAATCAAATCAATGGTCCAAGAACCTTGGAGGATGAATGCTTCGCCGCTCAAAGATCTGGAAAGCCTGGAGCTACTGGGTCGTATTCAGCGCCGTCGTTGTGGTATTTGGGGGTCAGGTTGGCCTGACTCGATCGACCTTATTCGGCACACCTCTCCATGGGCAAGCCGGTGCTGCGCCGGCTGCTTACGGAGTCGTGGTCTCCAAAAACGTTATGATTCCGATGCGCGACGGGGTGCGGCTGGCTGCGGACATCTACCGTCCGGCGATTGAGGGCATTGCCGCAGCGGGTAAGTTCCCGGTGATTCTGCAGCGGACGCCGTACAACAAACAGGATGTTTCGAGTTGGGCGGAGTATTTCGTCCCCGACGGCTATATCGTGGTTCTGCAAGACGTGCGCGGCCGCTACGGATCGGAGGGTCATTGGCGAGCGCATCGAGACGACACCAACGACGGATACGATACAGCACAGTGGATCGGCAAGCAGCCTTGGTGTGACGGAGGCATTGGGACGTTTGGGACCTCCTATCCTGGTGGAACGCAACATGCGCTGGCGCTATCCAATCCGCCTTATCTAAAGACGATGATTCCCGTCGATGCCATGTCGGATTACGGCAGATATGGCGTCCGCCACAATGGAGCGTTCGAGCTGCGTTGGCTGAATTGGATTTTTAATATAGGCCTTCCCAACGGAGCTTCTCCGGCGCGCGACCCCGCAGTGCGCGATGTCCTGGCTCAACTCGGCTTGCAGGTGCGAGACTACGCAAGGCAACTCCCCATACGCCCGGGCATGACGCCGCTCAGCCTGGCGCCTGATTATGAGACGTGGCTGGTTAACGCAATGAGCCATGGCGATTACGATGACTTCTGGAAGAACAACGGCGCCGATGTGGTGACACACATCGCCGAATACAAGGACCTGCCGGTTTACCTGGTTGGGGGCTGGTACGATTCCTGGGGCGGGCAGACCGCCAATCTCAATTTCGTTGCCCTCTCGAAAACCAAGAAGGGGCCCATCCGGCTCATTATGGGACCCTGGACCCATGGTGGCCAGACCCACAGTTACGCGGGTGAAGCAGAGTTCGGTGCAGAGGCGGCACTGGATTTTCAGGCATTTCACCTGCGGTGGTTCGACCACTGGTTGAAGGGCATGGAAAACGGTGTGGACCGCGAGGCTCCCGTGCGGCTCTTCGTCATGGGTAATGGCGACGCTCATAAGACGCCCGAAGGCCGAATTTTTGTCGGTGGACACTGGCGAGACGAGCAGGAGTGGCCATTAGCCAGAGCTGTGAGCACGCCATACTTTCTAAATGCGGACGGCAGTCTCTCCACCTCATCCCCGAGCATCGTTGCGGATTTGCACTTCCTCTTTGATCCACGCCATCCCGTGCCGACGCTGGGTGGCAATATTTCATCGGAAGGCGCCTTGATGTTCCAAGGCGCTGCGGACCAGCGATGCCGCAAAAACTTCTGGATGTGCGAGGACGAACGTCCACTGTCAGCGCGGAATGATGTGCTGGTATTTCGGACGCCTCTGCTGGAGCGGGACACGGAAGTAACAGGGCGGCTTATCGTCGAGCTGTGGGTTTCATCGAGCGCACCGGATACGGACTTCACAGCCAAATTAGTAGATGTCTACCCACCTAACCACGATTTCCCCGCGGGCGTTGACCTGAATGTCGCCGACAGCATAGTAAGAATGCGATATCGCGATTCTCTCGAGCGCCCTGCACTTATGAAGCCCGGAGAGGTGTCCCACGCGGTCATAGAAATGTATCCTACCTCGCTGATCTTCAAGCGTGATCACCGCATCCGCCTGGACATTTCGAGCAGCAATTTTCCGCGCTTTGACGTGAACCCGAATACGGGCGAACCGCTTAATGATAATCGCCGCTGGAACACCGCGGACAACGCCGTTTACATCGGCCCGAAGTACCCCTCACATATCCTTCTTCCCATCATCCCGGAAGATGGGAGGCAGAGTGGGCATCCTTGAAGCCTCACTCGCTTAGCTGCGATTTCTCACCCCGGGTCTGGAAGGGCGGGGCTTCGCTCAGAATGACAGTTTCGAAGAGTTTTTCCGCAGCCTGTTCAGCCCCGCCCTTCCCGCGGCCCCCTAAGAGCGTCGAAACGTGGTGAGAAATCCGGGCTACCGCGTCACTGGCCTATCGGGTAACCGCACCGTGACGAAGAGGAATCGATCGGAAATAAAAGGGCGATCCCGCATCGCTTGACGACAAGGCGCTAATGCAGCACCGGAGATTTGATGACCAGAAAAGCCGCGGACCTCAGAGACGGAGGTCCGCGCTGCTCGTGCTCGCCAGTGCTCTTAGGTTCTCTCATTGGAAAATGCCGCGGGACGTCGGCCGCGCCCTCAAAAGCTGGGGACAGGTTACAGGATACAAATAATGGGAGGCCGTGCCGTCAAAAATCACGGCGCGGTGGAAATGCCGTCCGTCGGCTGACGGACTGCAGAGCGAGCCTTGCGCTATATTCCATTTGGGCGGGTGGCGCACACGTCCCGTTTTCTGCGATGTGTGCGGCTAGGCGATCTCTTGCAGCTTGGCTGCGGCTGCTTTTTCCCCGCGTGGACGGCTTCACGGGTCAGTGTTATGATTTCACGTATGGGAACTGCTCCGAAGTTTGTAGTTGGGACGAGTGGCCGGAGAGAAGCGGTCTTGCTGGATATGAACCAGTACCGCCGTATGCTGCGGAAGCTTGAGGATCTCGAGGACGCGCTGGCTCTCGATCGCGCTGAAAGAACTTCCAACAAGCTGGTGCCGTATGAAGACGTGCGTCGACGGCTGGAGCATGCCGGCAAAGTCACTCGCGACTAAAGTTGCCTTCCTGGCATGCGCGAGGGCGTCGGCAACCGAAATCTAATGATCGCGGGCCGTCGCGGATGGAGTACGCCCCCTCAGCCACTGTGAGACCAGGAGTCCACCCGCCATTAGCATTGCCAAATGCTCTCGCCGATTCACCGCCCAGCGCTATTTTGAAGCCACCCTCGAAGCGCCTGTCCATCCAGTGATTGGGTGGGAGCATACCGGATCCAGTTGCCGCCCACGGTCCCGGTCACTTGGCGGAATCGCGCTACGAGAGCTTCGGAGCCCGGCACACCCACATCCCGCGCCTGGCAGAAGAGCACCTGGCGCGGAGCTATGAGAGCCACCAGATCCGGCACATCCACGGTCAGCAACACGGACGGTATCACCGACCCGAAATCAATTTCGTACTCCGGCGTTTTTAGTATCCCCTTGAGTTGAGCATCGTTCCAGGTCGTCCCCTGGTCGTTCCTGGCGGGCGCCATGGGCCGCATTTGTGAAATGAAACTGTGCAGGTACCCCGACATCACCACGGACTGAATGCGAGAATCCGCCGCGGCGGCGAGGAGTGCGGGGAGAGCGTCATCGCCGAGCCCGACTACCACCAACCCCTCGCAAGTCAGTTCCGGGCGGGTGCTCACGTAGTCCACAGTACGCAGCAGGTCGAACCCGCGCCTGCCCGGAAGCGGCTGGCCGAATTCGATCTGGTTGGCGACCAGGCGAAAGTTGGTGTCCCACTCCAGGCGCATGTGCCCAAGCGTCTCGCCTCTACCCCGCAGGTCGACGGCGAGCACCGCCATGCCACTGTCGAGCAGGGGCTGCACCAGATCCGACCGCGCCACCGCCTGCTTTCCTCTGGAATCCGCGATGATGACCGTGCGGGCAGGCGCCGTGCGGTGCAACGGCAACCAGAGCAGGCCCAATATCGGCTCACCGATTTCACTCACGAAGGAGATCTTCTCCAGCATCCCTCCCGGGACCGGCGTCGCGTTTCGGGCGCGCGGGGCAAGGAAATCAGGTGGGATGTCCGGCGCAACGGTAAGCTCTCGTGTCCACTGCTCATTGGTTGTACGCCTATTGTCCGGCATCCGTTCGGGAATTTTGGCGATGGCGTCCATCGCTTCCTGGCGCGCCAGTTGGATCACCGAGGGCGAATGCGGCACTATTGCGCTTTCCGGATCGCAAAGGAGCCGGGCATCCTTTTCGTCGAGGGGGTGAACGTCCGCTTCCGGGATCGGCTCGCCGGTCCCCTGACCGAGCAGATGCGCCGCCATCCATCCGTACATCGCTTCCCGATAAGGGCGCGAGTAGGCGTGCGGCTGCCCGGCCAACTCGGTGAAACGCGCCTCGCCGGCATGTCCGGTCAGAGCGTAGATCGCCTCGGTGTTGTGCCCTGCGCGCCGGGCGCCGCTGATAGGAAAAATGCCGTCGTGGCCGCCTTGCAGCATCATCAACGCCCTCGGTGCAATCAGGCCGCCGATCTCAAACCACTCCATGCCACGGAACCACCCCGCCAGGTGGGTGCAGGTGCAATGCGAGCCGCCATACTTGAGCCAGTTGTTGAACTCAAACACAAAGCCGACTACGACCGCGGCGCGAACACGGTGATCCAGCGCCGCCGTGAACAGCGTGTTCAGGCCTCCGCCGGAGTTACCGGTGACACCGATGCGCTCCGGGTCCACGTCGGATTGCGTGAGCAGGTAATCGATGGCGCGCATGCTGTCCCAGACCATCCAGCCGGCGATGGTCTGGCTCAAAGGCAGCAGCGCATAACCTGCTTCGTGGTGGATGTTGCCCGAGATGTTCCGTTCCCCCTGCCCAATGGGGTCGTAGGTGAGCACCACAAAACCCATGCGCGCCAGCTTGATGCACCGGGACTGCACGTCGGCCGCTCGCTTTCCTTCCCGCAGATAGTGTCCGACGGGGCAAAGAATCGCGGCCCGTTTGCCTGGGGCGGCAGCCTTCGGGCGGTACAGGTTGGCGGTCACCGGGAATCCCGGACGGCTCTCGAAAATGACGTCTTCGATGGTGTAGTCGCCCATGTCGAGCCGTGCCGTGGTCCGCGCCTGAAGCGGCGAACGTTCCGGCAGCGATTCCAAGCCGATGGCCTTGCGAAAGGCGCGCTCCACCTCCGGCCGGCGCCGCTGCCATGCCGCGGCGTCCGCAGGCAGCCTCCAGCGCAACACGTACTCGGCTGCATCGCCCAACGATTTGATCAGCGCCGGCGAATTGGGCACGACGCTATCCAGGTCCCATACTTGCCCGCCCGGCATCACTGACCACGCGTCATCCTGGATGGGCGTCTGGGCGGACAACGCCAACGCCACGCAGGGTAGCGCGAACACCAATCTCAAGAGCTTGGGCATAAGACCTCCAAAATCACCTGTCACCCGTGGCCGCCCCTTTTTCCATACAGTTATTTGCATTAAGAACATATATAAATACCGTACCATGGAGTGTCAATTTTTAACTTCCCTCATTGCGCGGGGGGCGCATGAATGGCGTGTCGTACGATCAATGCGGGGCTTTGGGCTACGATCCGGGCATGCCTCGCCAACCGAATTACTTAGAGGTTGAACCGCCCACGTTTTGTCACTGTCAGCACGTGAGTCATCGTCTTGCCGGCAGCCGGTTTTTCAGAATCTCTTTCAGGTCCTGGTTCCCGTGCAGGATGGCTATCACTTGCAGTGGCTTGCTTTGCGGACGGTAGACGATGATGTAATTCGGGTACTTGGGGAGGGTTCAGAAAAGCACCGGCAGAGGCGTGATATCCCGCCTTCTATGCCCTATGAAGGGGTAACCGGCGAGTCTGCGGCATGTGGCGATAATCTCCGATTCCACCTGGGCGGCGGCTTCCCTGCTGTCTTCCTCAATGAACCACCAGATGCCATCAAGGTCTTCGGTCGCCTGAGGGGTGAGTTGAAAGGGCTCACTCATCCCCGCGTCTTCAAGCGCGCAGTGCGGCGTTGATGCAGCATCTCGATCGCCGCCTCACCGTCCATGAGTTCGCCTCGCTCCGCTTGCGCAAAACCGGTTGCAATATGGGCAGCCACCGCCTCGCGTTGCTCCGCCAGCCAATCTTCGCTGTGAAGTTGTGCGCGGATGATCTCAAACGCTTGATCCAGCACCTCGCCGGAGTCATGATAAACTCCGGATTGGATCGCCAAGTCGATCATTTGCTGATGTTCCGGTTTCAGTTCGATGGTCATGACCGTGTCTCCGTGGCCTCTGCCGTCGCCTCACACCCCGCCCGCTTCCGTTCTTCCCCTCAATTCGGATTTTACAACATAATATCCTCGATTGCAGTGTTCGCGCGCCGGCGGGCCTAAGCAAAAAATGTTCCACGATTGCCAGCGATGTGGGAACATAGGGATATGGTTCACCAACAGCAGTTTTCACTTCGCACCGCAGGGCAAGGCGACATGCACGACATCACTTCTCAGGTCGCTGCTGCCGTCGCTGCGTCAAGCATCAAGACCGGGACCGTCAACGTTTTCAATATCGGTAGCACGGCGGCAATTGGCACCATCGAGTTTGAGCCCGGGCTACAGCATGACCTGCCGGCCATCCTCAACAAGCTCATCCCCCCTAGTCGCGACTACGGCCACGAGCAGGCATGGCACGACGGCAACGGCCATTCGCATTTGCAGGCAACCCTGCTCGGCCCCTCACTGACCGTGCCCATCGTTCACGGCGAACTGCTGCTCGGAACGTGGCAGCAAATCTTCCATCTCGAGTGCGATGTGCGCGGACGCCAACGCACGGTCATGGTCACCGTGATGGGCGAAACGTAGGTATCCGGTACGGCTAACGATTATTGGCCCCCGGGTTTCCCCAGTTCGAGAGCACCTCTTCGATTTTGTCTCGTACGGCCCACCGGGCCTCACTCCGCTCCATCCCCTGCATCAACAGCTTGTCGTAATCAGTATGTTTGTGCCGGATGGAGGCGGTGACGGCCAAGCGCAGGGCGGCCTCATCGAGTGCGCGGCCTGAGGCTGAGCGGCCCACGCGCCCGCTGCCGCGCTCGGCGGTATGCCGGGCAATGGCCAGGGCTTCGCTCGGAGGGCAGCCGGGGAAGAAAGCCCGGATCTTTCCGGCCATCTCCCGGACCAGTTCGTGGTCTTCCTCCTCGCGGCGCGCGGCTTCACGCACACGCCGCCGGGCGCGCCCGTCCTCGTCGGAGAGGCATTCCTCTTGTGCTTTATCGAGGGCTGCCTCCTCAACTAAGACTCCCTGCCGTTCATAACGCTTGCGCGCGCGACTGAACTTGATGACGACCACGGAGAGTGAACTGTGCTTCCGGGCGCGGCGGGTAAGCGCCGTGTCGCCTCTTGGGAGAAAAACAAGGTGGTCCAGATCCGCGCAGGTCATGCACAGCGGCTGGCCCTTCTCCATAGTGAGAAAGCTTCCCGACTCCAGCTCTGTCTTGCACTGGGAACACTGCGAGGCGCGCAGGATGGAGAAGACGACAAGTTCCGGTGCGGCGCCTGCGGCTTCAGGTTGGTTTGACACTTCAGGCTGCTTCATGGTCTCACCCTAAGCCGACCCTATCATAAAAGGCCTTTTCACCTCGAGACACAGCGCGGCATAGTCGCAACCAAAAGCAGATTCTTCGCAACGCTAAGCTCCACTCAGAATGACATGTCATCCTGAGCGAAGAAGATGAAGGCCGGTACTATAGGGTGCGGCTGACGACTACTGCCCGGTGGTCAGTTCGACGATGGTGTCCAGTGGGTCGCGCTGGTTGGCGGGCACCGCGATTTCGAGCTCGCCGTCGGTTTGCTTCCACTGAACCTCACCGCCGTTCAAACGTCGTGCCGACTTGTAGGTATGTTTCACGCAGGGCAGGCGCAGCGTCTCACCCGGCCAACCGAGGACGTGCACGTATACTTTGTTGCCACGCTGTGTGCTGGCGCCCCACAGGCCAGGCTCAAACGGACCACCTCGCGTCCCATAGATGCTCTCTGCGTTGGTCTTCAGCCAAGCACCGATCTTCAGCAAGGCATCCTTCTGTCGCTGTTCGAACCGGCCGTCCAGCATGGGGGTGACGTTCAGATTGAAGTTGCCACCGCCACCGGCTGCCTCAACCAGATAGCGGATGCAATCCTCCGGCGACTTGTTTTTGTCGTTGGGTTTCCAGGCCCACTGGTCACCCAGTGTGATCCAGGTTTCCCAAGGGTAGGGGGCAGGCCCACCAATGTACTCCTCTCTCTCCAGGTAATCTCCCGCGTACTTCGCTTGATTCCAGGGCTTCGAATAAAACACCCAAAGTGCGCTATCGTAGCCGAGCATCCTTGCCTCTTCGGAGCCCTCCTTGGCGTCGACGCGATTGCTAATCAGGAGGCTGCTATTGAGACCGCGAAGGTAGCGGTACAAATCACTCCCCCGGTCATGCGTCCAGCTCGGATCCCAATTGCCATCGAAGATCAGGATTTCGATGCCGTAATTCTGGATCAGTTCCTTGAGCTCGGCCTTCATGTAGCTGACGTAGCGCTCAAAATCCGGCTTGCGATCCAGCTTGAATCCCGGGCCGCCCCGGTTCGGCGTGACGGTGCCCGTACCCCCCACGTAGTCGTATTGATAGAAGTCCAGAATTGAGTAGTAGACCCCAAACATAATTCCCTGCTTGCGGCATTCGTCCGAGATCTCTTTCAACCAGTCCCGGTGGAAGGCGCTATTCATGATGTTGTGGTCGGTTTGTTTGGTGCCCCACATCACGAAACCGTCATGGTGTTTACTCACCAATGTGACATAACGAACTCCTGAATCCTTGAGCAACCGGACCCACTCCTTGGAATCAAAGAGGACGGGATTAAACTCCTTGTAGAGCGAGTCATAATCCGGTTGCGCCACCTGCTCACTCCGCGACCATCCAATCTCCGTTCCTCGTAACGCGACTGGTCCCCAGTGAACCGTCAAGCCAATTCGCGCCTCCTGCCATTTGGCGATGGCCTTGGCGTCCGTCTCCAGGTTGGGATTCTGGTTACCACCGCCCACCTGAGAGGCGTTGGCCGTCAAACCCGACAAGGAAAACGTTATGATGTTAAAAGCTATGATTAGCAGTAATGCATATCTACTCATAAGACCCCCATATTTCCGATTCGTTCAATCCGCCCGGGCCCGCTATTGAGCGAGAATTTCCTTCCGACCCCCCTGCAAATAGGGAACACAGAGACCCCGACTGCTGATGGTATCTGTGTCATCTGCGGAATCTGCGGATTATATTACTTGCTGACCCGCCGCGGCGATCCTGCCCCTACAAACCCCTTTCGCCGATTTGGAAAGCTTGGAGGATGGCTTTGGCTTTATTGAGGCATTCCTGGTGCTCGCGGGCGGGGACAGAATCCGCCACGATGCCGGCCCCGGCTTGCAGGTAGGCGCGTTGGCCCTTGATGAGCACGGTGCGGATGACGATGCAGGAGTTGAGATTGCCGGAAAAGTCGAGGTAGAGCACGGCGCCGCCGTAGAGGCCGCGGCGGGTGGGTTCGAGCTCGTCGATGATTTCCATGGCGCGCACCTTGGGCGCGCCGGTGAGCGTGCCGGCGGGAAAACAAGCCGCCAGCGCGGCGTAACTGTCCGCATCCGGGCGGAGCCGGCCGCGAATGGATGAGACCAGGTGCATCACGTGGGAATAGCGCTCGACGAACATGACTTCCTTCGGCCGTACGGTCGAGAACTCACACACGCGCCCGATGTCGTTGCGGCCAAGGTCCACAAGCATGATGTGCTCGGCGCGCTCCTTTTCATCGCCGCGCAGTTCTTCCTCCAGCCGCTTGTCCTCATCCTCCGTCTTTCCCCTGGGGCGCGTTCCGGCGATGGGCCGGTATTCCACTTCGCGTCCGGAAACGTTCACGAGCATTTCCGGGGAAGAGCCGAGGATGGTGGAATCTCCCATGCGCAGGTAGTACATGTAGGGCGAAGGGTTCACGACCCGCAGGGCGCGATAAATCTCAAAGGGCGGGACGCGCACGGGCACCTCCAAGCGTTGCGAGGCCACAACCTGGAAGATGTCGCCGGCGCGGATGTATTCCTTCGAGCGCTCCACCATGGATTCGTAACGCCGGCGGGTCATGTTGTGCCGCACGCGCAACGGGCCGCTGGGCGGACGGCGGCGCGGCAGGACGAGCGGGCGGCGCAGCAGGCTCTCCATACGCGCGAGTTGGCGGACCGCGGCGTCGTACTTGGCGCGCAGGGCGCCACTGCCTTCTTCCGTCAGAACATTCGCAATCAGAAACAGGCGGTGCTGGACGTGATCGAAGGCGACGAGGTTGGCAAAGTACATGAAGGCGGCGTCGTCCAGGTCAACGTCCATCTCGACGCGGGCCGGAAGGCGCTCCAGCCTGCGGACCGCTTCGTAGGCAAGAAAGCCCACGGCGCCGGCTGTGAACGGCGGCAGGCCGGGCAGGGTCACGGAGCGGTAACGCGCGCCCATCTGACGCAGGCATTCGAAGATGTCACCGGATTCTTCCGTCCGGCGCGAGCCCCGTGTGATAGTAATTCGATCGCCGCGAGAGGAAATCACCTCAAACGGGTCAACGCCGAAAAAAGTGTAGCGCCCGACTCGCTCCCCGCCTTCCACGCTCTCCAGCAAAAAGCTGTAAGGATGCGCCTTGCCGGCAGGGCCATGATGGCTCGCCCCGGCAAAGGTCTCGGGGGAAAGTCTTAAGTAAGCAGAAACCGGGCTCAGCAGGTCGGCAACAATCGTCCGGTAAACAGGTACAACGTTTCCGCGGCGGGCCAGGCGCTGGAATTCGGCGAAAGTGGGTCCGATGTTGGGCATAGGAATAGGATTCAGGAATCAGGATTCAGGATTTAGTTAGTGGCACGAGGGGATCATACCCCACCCGCCGCCTACCGCTCCCCTCTTACCACATATCACCCACCACCTACTACTACTACGTTATGTTATTGACCTCTCCTACGGGAGGTGCTAAGCTCCGGTTCATGACCGAGAGCGAAATCGAGAGATGTCGAAAGCGCTTGGAACAATTTTTGGCCGACCTGCTGGAGCCG